>Ga0307508_10002056_pt1 | contig 21721 bp, 23 predicted proteins | sample 9_EM_MG_FD_203089 | JGI IMG/M metagenome (GOLD analysis project Ga0307508, IMG submission 203089) | Populus trichocarpa ectomycorrhiza microbial communities from riparian zone in the Pacific Northwest, United States - 9_EM | ecosystem: Host-associated > Plants > Roots > Unclassified | place...
AAGAGAAAGAACCCGCCGAACAAAGATCCTCCGCTCACGCAATCGTGTCCTCAACAAACTCTGTCCTCAACAAACTCTAAGGCACAAGCGCCAAATCTAAACGATGCGCGAGAAGCATTTCCAACAGGAACTACTACGCCTTCGTTTTCCGCCTTAATCTGCTCCCTATGATCTGAAAGCCCTCTGGGGTGGCAGTACTGAGCGTATGGCACTAGGGTCTTGAGCTCTGCCCAGGTCTCATTTTCAACGATGTTGACGATCGTCTTATCCGCTCTTATAGCTGCTTTAAAGGTCTCCTTCTTGGAGCGGAGGAGCATGGCCGCTGAATCCTCGAAGCGGACTGTGGTAGACAGCCTTCCTTGGCTCGAAATCTTGAAGCCTTTGATCCGTACATGGGCCGGTGTCAACTAGCTGAGAGCAATGTTGACAAAGGCTGCCGCATTCGTGGCCACCGCTGGGTTAACCTGTGGCGCACCTGCCACTCGCTCAAAAATAATCCCCCTTACGTCCCATGGGATGGATTTCTTGGATTTCTTGATGGGTTCAAGCCCATTGGGCTCCACTTCTGTTGAACGAATACCGATTTGCGATGAGGATAGAAATGAATGATAGGAGTTCGATCGGTCTTAATGCTGTATGAGATGAGGAAACACAAGGCGTATCGATACTTGTAGTTCGAGTGGTTCTCAACTTCGTTGTAGTATTCGATGAGTATTGAGTAGAAGGAGAAGAGAAACAACCCGCGGAACAGATATCCTCCGCTGACACTTCCTCGCTTGCGCCTTACGCAATCGTGTCCTCAACAAACTCTAAGGTTCAAGTGCCAAACCTAAACAACGCGCGAGAAGCATTTCCAACACCTTCCGGCTTTCCGTTCTATCAAGCGCTTGTAGTCTGACTGGGGAACGGCCGCGGCAGCCACAGCCCTCCAAGCCCAGTTCCCCTGTTATTGTTGCGCCTTCTGCTGCTCCGTCGACTGCCTCTGCTGCGGCGCTTGATGCTCCTGCTGGCGTGGTGGCTAATGGCACTACCGTTGCTGCTTCTGCTATGCCACTGTGACCCGGTGTTGTTGCCGCTGCGTCTGGGTCGCCTGCGCATCCTCCCACCAGTCCTCCAGAGCCCGTATCCCCGCCATGTGTGGGATTCTCTGACCAAAGGCCGTCTCCGCCAGTTCTTCGCTGCCGGCCGTAAGGTACTTGATCGTGGAGGCCCCAGTGTTGTATGTGTGTGAGCTGCGAGCGGCAGAAGAGTGAGGAGTGCGAATGGTGCAAGGGACGTGAGTGGTGTGAGTAAGAGGATTGTAAGATCATGGAGATCCGGAGATACAGCCAGGGAAGCTCCACAGGGGCATGCACGCCAATTCGAGCTCCAGGGCATGGACGATCCCACTTTTTCCACTGGACAAGAATCTGATACGCCCCAAGTATGGAAAACGGGAGGTCCTTAGATCCTTGGAGAAATTTGATGACTTTTGGACACGCTCATCGAGGCTGGAGCGTCTATCGAGGGGGTTAAACTACGGCCGACATTTGGTCCTGGAGGGCTGGAGGTATGGGCGTCCCAGGCGGGGCTCGCGGTGGAAACGGTTGCGGTCATTCCAGGCGTGTGATCCAGGACATAGACGAGGGACGGTCAAATGCGGAACCTTCTGGCGTTGCCCACAGTTGAGTCCATACCACCGAGATGGGCAGTCGCGATAGACTCGGTCTAGATGAAGTTCTAGAGTGCAAGCCCAAGCGACGCTGGAGCTATTACGGCCTCCACGGTCACAGAGGTGGTATTCCAGGAGGACGTCTTGACGCAATACCGTTCTGGAAATCAGTCAGTCGCCAGTCGAATTTTGTCAATTGCGAGCAATGAAGGTATTAGAGTAGGAGAGGGTGAGAAGGTGGAAACCCAGAGACGAGAATATGAGTGGCGTACAGAGTGGGAGCCCTGCGGAACTGCCAGGAAACAGCTGGCACAGCCGAAAGGACAGGATTGGTTGCAATGCCTGGACGGAGTCAACAGCTTGGACGAGGTATTGACGGTGGCGCCACTGCTAGATTCCAGAGCTGATGGCGTGGGCACCACGGTGGTAGGTACCGGAATACGAGTCATGTTCAGGGCCGAAGAGCGGGGCGGGAACCCATTGTCCAATTCAGGGGTACACCGTCCTGCCGGACTGGATCCTTGGCCAGATCAGGTGCCTTACACAGTACTATAGCAAGCTAAAAATATCACTGAGATGAAGGGGATCCATATGCTATCTTGGGGAAGCATAACGAGGAAGAAGATGTTTCAGATATGCGACTGGCCACCAGGCTCGACGCAGTGAACCAATGCCGCGAGGTGTTATCTGCCGAGCATGCCCTCGAACTAGGAGCAAAAGCTATCAGTCAGGGTACGATGGCTCTGGAAGTTATTGGGACCAAAGATACGGATCCCGACTAAATAGAATCAGAAGAACCCCTGCCTACTAGGCCAGAACCGTTGCCAGGTGATGATAAGCACGTTGGAGGTGTGCGTGGCCCCACAAACGCGGCGTTATTTGCCCAGCTGGATGGCATTCGCACCACACTACAGAGTAATAAAGAGAGACTGGCGCAGAGGATGTTTTTGACAGATGCGGAAGCAGACAGATAGGGGACTTCACGGAACTTGATAAAGGCTGACCCGATACAACCAGTAGACTCGGGAAGTCTTCGGGAAGCTTCCATAGCAAAGTTAACCGGAATCAATTTCTACTACCAGCGGACCAGACCACACCTTGTTCGGTCGGTCACTCGTGAGGCAATAATTTTTGTTTTACCGCACCCGCACAAGGACAAGTCTTTTCAAGAACTGTGACAGGTGGAGGCCGCAGCAGAAGATAATGTGGGCAGAGATACGGAAAAAGAGAGGAAAAGGAAAGAACTGGTTCGCAATCAGAGAACTGTTTGCGGACGAGCGGTGCACTGGAGCGGTCCTAGACTTCTTGAGAACGACGAGGGTGGGGGTGAGGGTGGGGCCGCGGGAGCTGCCACCAGAAAACAGGGGGGAGAGGGACGAGGGAGATATACGATCTCCTTAGGCACGCTCTTTTGTTCTTTCTTTCGTTCTGTCTCTTTCTCCCATGCCATCTCTCTTACTCTCTCTCTCTCTCTCTCTCTTTCTCTCGTTCTGTCACTATACGGTTTCCTTGGGCGCGGTGCTTCTGTCACTCTTTCTTCTCTTCATCACTCTTTCTTTCTTTCTTCCTTTCCGGGAACAGGCCGGGCGGGGGCAGGGGGAGTCGCCGCGAGCCGCTGGCGGACTGCTCGAGGGCGCAGCGGGTGGCGAACGGGAAAGGACTGTATATAATATCGTTATGATCCAACAGGGTCGCACACGATCAATGAAGCGTCACCATCATCATCATCAAGGACAAGTCTTTCCCTTTCTCTTTCTCTTCGCGGGACAGGCCGGGCGGGGGCAGGGGGAGTCGCCGCAAGCCGCTGGCGGACTGTTCGAGGGTGCAGCGGATGGCGAACGGGAAAGGACTGTATAATATCGTCATGACCCAATAGGGTCGCACACGATTGATGAATCATCATCATCATCATCAAAAGGACAAGTCGAAGTATGGGGCTCACCATTGGGATAACATCCATCTTTGGACTGTGCATCCGAAACACTTATTTTATCCTCCTGGCGTCCCTATGCTGCCTTAGTTCCAATCAAATCTATTGCAGTATCGGAATGGACTGCTTCCGCACCCGGCCAGGAAGTTCCAAGGAGCGGAACGAGGAACACGACGTAGACGGTAGTGAGGTGAAGAGGAAGAAAAGGAAGCAGAGGCGTGGTTAGAGTGGGTGGCAACAGGAAGTGGATTATCTGGTGTGCGGATGGCGAGAATGGGGGTGTAATGGCAGTGGCGAGAAATGTGCGGTTTGGGGGACGAGATCTGTGATCTGGGAAGGGGAGGCATACGACGAGAGTGGGAGACGATAATGTGTTTGTCCGGTGTGGAGGCCAAGATCGTTTGTGATGTTGGTTGTCAGAGCGTGTTGGGCGGGTTTCATCGTTGGGCTGTGGAACCGTGCTGTCGAGGCGACGGCTCCCCGTTGAACTCCAAAGGGAGCCAGCGACTAACGAACTCTGGCGGCAAGCATGGCAGTAATAATGGCTCCAGACATCACCATGGAGATCAGGTGGTGCCCGGCGCACGAAGGGGTGGAAGGGAACGAGCAGGCCGACAGGTGGGCCAAGCTCGCGGCAGACGAGCCAGACACCCCAGGGGTAGAATGGCCAGAAGGGGTACGCCCCAGATCCCTCGCCAACATCAGACGGGAGATCTCGGAGAAGAAATGGGCGGAGGCGCGGCAGTGGGCTGGAGGTAGAACCTCCAAGAAGAAGTACAGGATGCCGACGAGCCAGAGACCCGACGGCACGGTAGCTGGGAGCGCCAAACGGCTTGCCGAACGGTTCTACCAGCTGAAGACGGGACACTGCCGCACGGGTGAGTACCTTCATTGGACGAAGTCTCGGCCGACTGCCCAGTGCTGGTGGTGCCCGCATCCCAAACAGACGAGAGAGCACCTTTTGAAAGGGTGCCCAAGGTGGAGGAAGGAGCAGAGGACACTGTGGAAGGAGGTGTGGAAGGAGACGGGGAAGGGGAGATGGTGGTGGAAGGCCCACGAGCTCTTCGCTGACCAGAGGTGCAGCCGGGCGGTACTGGACTTCCTCGCCTCCACGGAGGTGGGGAAAACAGTCCCGGCTGTGGAAGAAGACACCAGAAGCGAGGTGTCGGAGTGGGAGCTCCAGGAGAGAGCGGAGCAGGAGGAGGAGAGGAGGGCGGAGGCGGAGGCATTGGGGATGGAGGTAGAGGCGCCCCCGCTCTTCCTCCCCACCCCCACCTTCATGGCATCGGCGGAGGCGGAGTAGGGGACGGCCACGAATTTCCTATGTCTCTCCTATGGGGGTTTTTTTTTTACTTCGGGGGATAGGCCTGGGCGGAGGGCAAAGGGATGCTTGCACGGCACCGCCTGAGCGCGGTTTGCGGCGGGAAAACAGTAGTTGTAATCTCGTCATGATCTAGCTAGGTCGCACACGAGTAATGAATGAACAAAAAAAAAAAAAAAGCAGTAATAATGGCTATCGAATAGCTCAAGACCCCGTAGACAGTAAAAACACATTCGCTTAGATCTGATTTGTACCATCAGCACCGTACCACCAAAGCGGCCAAGTGCGGAAGCCTCACCGTCATCCGCCATCGAACAGGGGGGACATACTAACGAACACAACAGATAGGTTAGCCAGAGTGTCCAGTAAGGAAGGAAACGGTTACCCGGAGGTGGCGTACAGTCCTGCAGGCAAACTAGGGAGTTAGGGCTCGGGCCAAGCGAAGACCCTACTACGCTAGCGCCTGACAAAGTAGAATCCGTACAGCGCACCAAGTATTCGCACTCGTGTTAAGCGTACTTCTCCCGACAACCCACACCGAACCTAGGGGAGACTCGGATCAACCGAAACTGTTCCAAGACCAACTACGAAATCGAAGATACTGAACCCCGAGTCAGTGCCCAAGGAAGAAGCAATGGCCGAATCGATTCCTAAAGCCGCGTCGCAGTCCATTGCCCAGTCTAAGTCCAAGGTTGAACCGATGTCCAAGGCCCAGTCAAAGCGCAAGTCTGAACCCGAGATCATGGAGGAGCCGAAGCACAAGAAACCGGCGGCCAAAGATTTGTGGCAGCCGGAAAACGCGCGCACCCGGTACTCTCCTTTCATTACTAGAGACCTTCAGGTTCGTATTTCTGCCGCCTGCATGAAGGAATACGCTTTCTCACGTGCGTTGGTCCAGAAACTTTTCACTCCCAAGAACATCAACCGTCAAGACTTTACCGACGACGAATACGACAAGATCATCGCACTTCTTCCCGCTGCGGATATCATTTATCCAGCAAATGATGACGTTACCGTTCTCGATGGCAAGCCCATCATTAATCCTCAGCTTTTCAAGAGCAGCGCCTTCAATGAAGCCTGCTGCAGGTACCAGCAGGACCTCGCTGATGGTAAGTACGAGTCAGACTATCTCGCCAAGGCTGCGGATGCGAGGAAGAGGAGGATGGCGGGCGACTTCGATAACTGGAAGGACGAGCACTTTGAGGTCTACTGGGGACAGAAACAGAAGCTCTTTTCAAACGCTGTTGCTGGGGCGAGCAGCAAGATCAAATTGTCGGAGATGGTCAAAGCCTCAGTCTTCAAGGTCGGCGATGTCTTCAGCATGCGCCGCCACTTCTCAGGCGGTTTAATCATCCGCAAGGATGCCATCGTAAGCGGTTCATTGCTCTAATTTCAACTATCCGTTACTGATGTGTTTTTACAGCTGGTCAAAATGGACAAAAAAGCCGGAACCTTGAACTTTACCTACCCCGTTGGTGCAGCCGAGTGGCACAAGGATGACGTCGCCGATAAGTCTGTCGAGAACGTCCTTAGTCTCCAGGCACTCGAAACCCTGCTTTGCATGGAGAGTGGCAAGGCCCCGGAGAAGCTACCGAATGGCAATGCCTGGAAGACGATCCGCGTCATTCGCAATGGAGAAGATATTGGATGTACTTTCGACATCCGCGTCAAGTACCACGCGCAGTACTACTCCGACATGGATTAAACGCCTTCGATCTACAATGGGAACCATCGCAGCGTTTGGTGCTTCCGGTTGCCGTTGTTCTTTCTAAGTAGTTGTTTTGGCGCTTAATCTCTTTACATTGCGGAACTCATAGTTTGTTTCTGAATTTTGTTTCCCCCGCAAGGTTCTGGAAATCTTACACGCCGATTTCTCCGTCTTTCCGTCCCTCTCACTCACATACCATCACCGCGAGCATACCATCGCCAGGAGCCTAATTCGTTACAGACTTGATTCCTGATTGTAGTCTCCAAACAGGCGTCACAGGTCACATCTGATATGATAGGAGCCGCAAATCTCGGCTAATTTAACCATAGAGACAAAAAACAGGGGTTTCTAGATACAGCAGGCGGATCGTGTACTTCGCCACGACTGTCTCCAGTCTTGTATGAAGTGAAGTCAAGTTGCTTGACATCGAAGATTCCCCGAGATATGCAGGTAAGAACATGGCTGTAGGGCTTACAGATGATTTGCAACTCTCCTTTTTCTAGTGAGACCACTTCCAAGCCATACCGTCTGCAGCACGTTTGTCGCTTGTAATTAACTCCTGTTGCAATTCTTAAATAGGTTTGAGGCCGCCCTGAAACGACCTAGATTTTGGAGATTCATTTGCGAATGGCGTTCCCGGCTCGCTTCAGGTATTGGATTTAAATCGCGCGTAGTAGAGTTAGGAACGAATAAATATGTACAGAGTCAAAAGGGGGGCATTCTAGCTACGGCAGGCAGACAGCATGCACCGCCATGACGGTCTCTAGGCTAGTATGTAAAGTCGTGTTGTTTGACGTCGAGGGTTCCAATTAATGCGCTAGTACAACATGACTGTAGGTCTTCCTAATGATTTTAGCAGGCCTTTTTCTATCAAGGCTATTTTGAAAACATACCGTCTACAACCCGCTTGTCGCTCGACTTGGCAATAACTCCAGTTGCAATGTTAAGTAGGTTTGAGGCGGCCTTAGAATGGCCTAGAATTTAGAGCTGGGTTAGCTTAACTCCGAAAGGTAACATAACTGGCTTACCTCTGGCTCGCCTCTGGTATTGAACACGCAGTAGAGATATGTATGAATGAATACATGCATGTATTTAACAAAGGGACGCAAAACGTTAACAATAAGGCATCACATGCAGCACGCTTATACGGATTAACTTCGTTTTATTTGTTTATTCATGATTCGCATGCAACCTATCTACTATAGAACATGGCGAGATTATGTACAGTTCATTCCCTCCGCTGTGGGCGCGAAGGCAGCACATTGCAAGCTCCCCTTCGCCCTCCTCCCAGGAGATTAAACGGGTTGATGTTCTAATAGTGCTTTTACGCGAGGATATGTTGGACGTTCTTCTCACTGCTATTTTTATGTCAGTAGGGCACTGTCCCTGAGGGGGCTGCCGGAACTTGGAAGCTCTTCCCGCTGTTGGAAATACATCTCGCCTCTCAATTACGGCGCCGGCGGAGGATTAGGGGAGGCCAGAGTTGGGTTTTTTTCTTCTGTTAATGCATACTCGTATATTTGGGCGATGCTGGGACGAAGTTGTGTGCACGCCTGATTAGGAATCTTGCCAAGTAGTAATGGAGCGACCTTTTGTTCTTGTCCTTGTTCTTCGCTTCTTCATACAACATCAATAGAGAGAATAGTCAACCCCGCTCTTGCTACACCTTTGCTCCGCCCGTGACTGGCTATTCCATCAACAATCACCTCTGCCTCACTCGATAATAACTTTCCCCTAAGTCTCTACACGTCTCCAGTTACACAGTGCTAATCTTCTGTCTGTAGTGTCGTTCGGTTTTCGTCTTCCTTCTTCCCTTCTTCTCTTCATCCTCAGACGACACTAGGTCCCCTGCGATATCCTAGTTTGTTCTTTTGCACACTCTGCTCCTCGCAGCTGCGCTCAGCAAACTCTCTGCTCTCCGCCCACCCACTCGCCTGCTCTCACGCAATTACCCAGTGAGCTGTCTACTCACCCCTCCGTTCGCTCTTTCACCCTCTCGAACGTTCTCTCACGCAATCCCAAAGCAGGGCCACCGACCCTACCACGATAGCTTGCATGCTCGGGCTTACGATCGCAAGCACCACCAACCCTGAAGACTACGAGACCACTACTTATGTCTATTTATATATACAACTATTCCAGACAACGTAATGTCTCTTGATGTACGTGCAGCTGCAAAGAAAGCTACGGGATCGTCAGCAATCTGCGCGAAATGCTAATAGCATGGGTGTAACTGGGTGTCCTGCGAGGCTTCAAGCACAGTGGTATGTGGCCGGGTGGTATGGGAGAGAACACAAGCGGCGCAAGTAGAAAAGCGGCACACAGTCGAGGGACTGGGCAGCGGCAGGACACGAGATGTGGACAAGATACAGAAGAGGTATGGATGGGCAATATTGTGGAGGGTATAGATTCTAAGTGGAGATTCGGGAATATTCATCGAAAAGCAGCCTAGATAGAAGTAGACTGCAACCAGAACTTTTCAGTAACATAAAAGATACCGTGATAAAACTCAATCAGTCTCCAAATTGTATCTATACCCTCATTGCTACAGGGCGATAGCATTTGCCTGAACTTCTGTGTGCTGTTGTAGTCGAAATGTAAAATCGACGGCATGCAGACAGAATGGAGACCGATATATTTGAATGACGTAATGCAAAAACACCAGTATTGAGACGGGCTTGAGGCGGCATCGACAATCCTGCGGCCGGACTATGAAGGTAGGTGTAAGTCTATAGATTGAACAGAATCTTTCAGACTCGACTTGTACCACAACCCGGAGGTAGCCAGCTTGGAGACCATGAATAATGACCTACGGCATGACCTGAAAGTAGTCGTCACAGTTGAACTCGAGTCTGCTCCTCGAGTCTGCTCCTCAAGTCGTTTCCAAAATAAGCTGCCTAATCGCGGCCTTTCAAGTACAGGCCGTATTCTTGCTCAGACCGCCTGTCTACCGAGTAACTCCGATTGGGAGAACGTCCCCCTTTTAGGTAGTGTAGTTAATGGTGGGTCAATCCACCTGGAGAGCAGGATATTCAACAATCCGGTGGAGCAGACAGCTGTCAGTGCCATGTATATACTCACGCAATACAGTGGGGGCGGTATGGATACTAGGCGGATCTTGGCGAATTGCTACCTCCGCCACCTGGTGACTTCCGGACGCAACTGAGCGCCACGGCCTCGTCAAGCCTAGGCTGGCTCTCGACCCATATATCTGACACTGGTTACAACGGAGAAGGATATAGTTGGTTACTGGCCATTGTCTCTGTGGACATTGCATTCTTGCGAAGTAACCTCAGTTGTTCCGTCCAGCAGCTCGTTGAGCCAATTCGCTCTATGGCGGAGAAATGGGGTCTTTGACTAACTATCTTGTCGGCACAATGAGACCTTTATTTCGTTCATTTCTTCCATTCAATGGATTTCTTCAGCCAATTCTTTTGCATTGTTTGAAAATTCGATGGCTTCCACTCCTTCTTCGGATTCATGTGCCGACCTGGCCGTAACCATCCAATTTCCGAAACAAGCACCGGTTCTTCTTTCCGCCTTCTTTCCTCCCTTTCTTTACTCACACAACAACTTGTTTGTCTTGCTCTGGCAGGTTTGTCTTGCATCTTTTCCCTTGTCTTATCTTGCCTTGTTGAGCTATAGGAGCGTCTCTTCTTTCGGGTCTTCTTTCCTTCCTTTCTTTCCTCACACAACAACTTGTTTGTCCTTGTCCGGAATCCCCTGTCTCGTCCTTTCTCGGTTCCGGACCGCCGTGCGCGCATCTGCTCGCCGTTGTGTGTCGCCATTTGCCTGTTACCGTACTGGTGTCTCACTGCATCGGGTACTGGTAGTTTCGCGATTCATCCTCAATCCTTGATAGTTTTGATGTAATCGGGGGGGCAGTAGGTGATCGGTGTGAGGTTCTTTGAAGTATCTGGAGCGGTTACAGCTCCGAGCTCATAACCTGTTGATAGAATACCGGTTAGCAATGATGATGGAAATAAACGATAGAAGTTTGATAACGTCTAAATTTTGTATGAGATGAGGATACCCAGGTGGTATGGGTACTGGTCGTTTGAATGGCTCACAACTTCGTTGCAATATTCGATGGTTATAGCACTAAAGAGGAGAGAAATAACCCGCAGAACAATGATCTTCGACTCACGCTTCCCCGCTTGCGCCCTATATAATCGTGTCCTCAACAAACTCTAAGGCACAAGCGCCAATTCTAAACAACTCGCGAGAAGCATTACCAAAATCCGAGACCTCGATCACCGCAACATCCACAGCAGGCACCCCCCCCCCCCCCCCCCTCATCCGTGGTGGTGATGTAGTCTAGTACCTCCCGGCTGCACCTCTCATCGAGCAAGAGGTCCCGCATCTTCCACCGGTCTTTCCACCTCCCAGTCTCGTTCTGCACCTCCGTCCAGACGATGTTCTGCTGACACCGCTACTCCGGACACACCTTAAAGAGGTGCCACCGAGTCTGGTTCTGCTGACGACACCACCCGCACTGCGGGATGGCCCGGTTCTTCGCTCAGCGGAGGTATTGCCCAGTTATGTAGTGCCCCGTCCTAATCTGGAAAAGCCCGAGTCGAGCCTTTTGGAGCTCGCAGCAGACGTCCCGTCCGGCTTCTGACTTTTTGACTTCCGGCATTTCGTCTTGGAGGTCCGGCCTCCAGCCCATTTCCGGGCCTCTGTCCCCTCCTTCTCGGAGATCTCCTGCTTCAGGTTTGAAAATAACTATGGAAGACGCCTCGCTAGCGCCTGACTTCGGTCCGAGTAGCTCCGCCATTCCACGCCGCGGGTGTCTGCTCCTACGCTGCAATCTTAGCTCACTTGTCGTCTATTTTGATGCCGGCGATACCTTTGTGGGTCGGGCACCACCGGATCTCGATGATAATGCTTGTCCGAGCTCTCCGCAGCGCAGCGATGTGCTTCCTGGCCAGGAGCGCGTACTGTTGGCCTGGGCCAGGCTCCTGCGAAGCCTTTCCTCTGGTGGCGGCTTGGGCGACCTCAACCCTTATCTACGGCTCCTGTAACCTCGTTATATCTAGTTCAATATATTTCCGACACTACCAGCTGCTATGCTATTTATCTCCGTTGAAGAAACATTAGTGTTTGAACGACTATTTTTGAAGTCAATGACCATCGACCGTTATCACAAACGAGCTTTAATGAAGCACTTTTACTAACACAAAACGTAATTGAGGTTGAATTACATCTCTAAAGGTGGGCTGATAAATAAGCAAAAAAACCCATAACTAATGGAATTCACACCATCAACAGCAGCAAAAAAACTGATGCAGAACAACCAATGCAATCCAACAGTATGTCATAATCGACTATCCTTCACCAACCTCATAGCCCCAAGAAAAGGAAACCAACAGAATATTTGACTTGCGACCTACAAATCACGCTCCCTCACCGCCGAAGGCCCCTTGGAAAGCTACAACCACCACGGACCCGATAGTGTGCGACATCCTGCAAAACAATGTCGCGCGATGGCGAAATATAACCAAAAAGGAAAATCGGACGGCTTTAAAAACGACCTTTGAGCGAGGGAGCCAATCATCGCCACTAATGTTGATTACTCGCAACCTCCCACTCCTGCGGCATAATCTTCACGATCGTTTCGGCCCCCGACCTCTTCTGTGGCTCAACGGCGAGTGTCGCATCGATAACGGTCAACAGTACGGCTTCTTCAGTTGCCGTTAACTGCGTTCCTCCGTCTTCCCGGTTACCGCGTAGATGGCCCAGCTTCTCGCCCCAACTCATGTCCCAGCCCGCCTGATAGGCATGCGAAGCCGCTTGCACGGCACCACAAACGCGGAAAGATCGCCAGAACTCGTAGGCCATTGTCTCTCTGGTCCCCTGCAAAACCAATATCTCTCCGAGGTATTGGTTCAATCTTCCCGAGACCTCTATAAACGGGTTGCTATCTCCCAGCAGTTGGTAGATGACGCAGCCAAGGGCCCATATGTCGATCGGCAGTCCGACTTCCGACCGGAGTCCCAGGAGAATTTCTGGTGCGGCGAATGCCCGGGGCGTGAAAGGCATTCGCTGTAACGCAGAGCGGGTGTCGACGCGGAACGACTCGCTCAAGTCTAGAATCCGAACACTCGGCGTATTCGCACCCTTCGTGCACAATTCCCATAGACACTCAATTGGGGGGGTGCACACCATATACGCTGGCATCCACGCCGAGCCAGGGGGTGGCGCGCGGGTGTCTGTCATCCAAAAGAAGACATCCTCGTAGGGTGCTCGCACGGGTTTGCCGCCGAAAGCCTCGTACACCTCGTCCACGCTCCAGGAGTCCATATTAATTGATAGGGCAAACGCGATGTTTCCGGTGTGGAAATCTGCGCGCCCATTCAGTCAGTCGCCATCAAGGCACAGATGGGGCAACTGGTGAGCGGAGGCGGACCAACCTCCATGCACGATTCCCTTTGAATGAAGAGATGCCAAGGCCTTTGCGCACTGTACCGCAGCGCGCTTTCCGACGGGAATGGGGAGGAGGTTTGGACCTTCGATTTCCGGACATGCTTTCACGGCAGCCACGGTGGGGCCGAGAAGCTCAGTCACTATACACCTGTGCAAGCCGTTCGGACCGCTCACACAAAATTCGTCAAGCATAGTCACTACCAATGGAAACTCCGAATGTTGCGCACGGACTCGGAAGGGATTATAAGATAGGAGGCCCGATAGCCAACCGCGGGGCTTGGGAAGGACCTGAATTTGACGGTAGGTGTCGGCCTCACGCCCGTGATCCTCGGCGGTGCAAACCTTCACGGCAACAAAGCGTGTACCCGAAATGGAGTATCTAGACTTCCATTGCAAGTCTTCAGCTAGCCATACGGTAGAATATCCTCCGTGTCCCAGACGGTGCATGATCTTGTAGCGACTGTTCAGCACTTCGTCCAGCAGGAGGGGATGGTAGCCACCAAGACGGTACATGAGAGGACACTCGATATTGTGGAACGGGTTCGCATAGCTGTTGGATTCGTGGTATTCCACGAGATTAGGGATTGCGCTCCGCGACACCATGTCCGAGGGAAAGTCGATGAGGTTGTCCATTAGAAGGAGACGACGTAATTTCGCGGCCGAGGAAAAGCCGGCCACTTCGTGTGAGAGATAAGTGAATCGTATGCGTACAACCACGAAGGGGTATTGAAAGCAGGTGGATGAAGTAGGAGAGATGAACAAAGATGCAGGAATCTGCAGGTCGAGGTGGATGAAGGGCAAGCTGAGGAGGTAGAAGCGAATTCGAATCGTAGTACAGAAGCAGGAGAAGGAGGAGAACCAGGAGGACACCGATTCTACACGTCAGGGTGGAGTTGAGATCCAGGAGCAGGAGGAGGATGACATTTGCTAGAGGATGGAGAGTTGCGGGAGAAGACTGGCGATGGTCGAGCTGGAGTCGAACAAGGAGGTGCTAGGCGATGGGAAAAGAGAAAGAGGAAGCGAAGAACGACAGACTAGAGGAAAGGAGACGTGAAAATGACTTGGCTTGGACAAGCAGCCAACCCCTGGTCACACATCGGAAGCGAGACCTTGGAACAAGCAACGTACAATTACAATATATTGTGCACTGTCCCCAGTCTTTAATGCACACATCCTACATGTGGGAGCCAAGGGCAAGCGGCGTGTCTAGAAAGACCGAGAGTTTACTTGCCTCCCGCAAGAGCGTAGGGTCTCGGGTGCCGGCTCAAGTTAGCCGCCGTTCATGACGGGACAGGTTCACGCATCTCACATTTTTCTTCGGCGATGGTGAGCAAGCGATAGCTTGGTGTCGACAAGAGTTGAGAACAGTGGACCCAGATCATAATTACGGCCCGTACCCCGCTCACTGCTGTCCTCCCGAGACGCATGCTACTCCTCGCACTGTGCCTTTTGCAGCACCAGTCCCCCGGAATATCCTATTATCATAGGAGTGAAGACGAAGAGTCGCATCGCCCATTAGACTTTAGTCGCAATATATTCTCGCCTTCCCTACGGTGTAGCACTCGCAGGGTGACACGACACGGCTGGGGCGCCGCCAGGTTTGATCTGAATACGGAGGTAAGGCGGCCCATGCAGCTCGAAGGTGTCAGCTAGCAGAGCGTATCCAATGGCCAGGCTTTTGTCTCCTTTCAAAGTGCCCTATTAAGCATCACCCGTGATTGGGTTGCCTGGGCAGTGTCCAATTAATTGCTATGTAGTAGACAGGCGACATGTCCTGTGTGTTGATTGTCCCACCCATCCTCCGGGGCCTGGGCGGACACGGACTAGAACATTTGGTCCGAGGCCAGTCAAAATACGGGGTGGTAAGTATTCATTGATGCCATACTACCCTATCGGATCACGGAGATCGTGTGCATGGTCCATTTCCGCTAACAAGTCGTGCGTCGCGAACTCGCACATGCTCGAATGCGATATAAATTCCCCCAGTACGTTACTCCCTCTCTAAAAAGAAAAGCAAACACCGAGGTTAGACTGAAGAGGCAAATGGAAGGCGGAAGAAATACAAAAAGGACAGAGAGCAAGAAAATAAACATGCCGTCGCTTACTCTCCTTCCTCTTCCAGCTCGTCTCACTCCTCGCTCCGAGTCTTATCTTTGAGCCACTCCTCTCGCCCGGCCGGTTTATTTCTACGCCCCACCTGTATTACGTGCATTCACGATCGGCCACGTGCGTGTCGACTGAAGTTGCATACGCCCAACCATAACCCAGGTTTTGGGGGCTTCGGCAAATCCCGGGCAAACCTCAAGTTAAATATCCACCGAGTAGACTTGCGGTCACCGCACCTTTCTTCTCTACACTCCAGCACCAATCAACAACGACTTTCCACCTCCATTCTGCAATCCACCTCACTTACCACATTTCTGTACGTACCTGTCCAGCATCAAATTTTTTTTCTGCTGACTAAAATACCCCAGCAAAACAAACGAGTTGTTACTTTGTAGCAACCTTTTCCTCTAACGTTAAACCTACGATGGAGGATGAAACGTCCAATGCGGCCCCGAGGCCGTCAGAATTTGGTCCGCGGTCAGTCGTATGTTCCACAGCCTTACTTTTCACTAGTCGGCAGTCCGCAACCTGCTACCGCCCAATCGCAAACTGACACGCACTACTACAGTCTAGCATCTGGCATAGAACGCACGCGGCGTTCGTGGAATCCGGCAGACTCTATACCAATGTCATGCAGGAGAGACTTCAGATGATGGAGGTCCGGCTTCACATGCTTACCAAGCAAGTACCTCCGAGGCAGTTGCGGGTCATACTTCAGTACTGACTCCACTGGCACAGTGCTTCCAAGCACGAGCTAAGTATTTACCAACGTGCCGCTGTTGAGAGTTTACAAGCCGAATCGAACGCGTACTTCGAGCTCCAGAAGGAGGTGGAGGCTATCATGGATCAAGTGGAGCATCTACAGCAATCTGGCTTGCTTACCCACGCGGGGGAAATTACCATGCATTCTGCTGGAAGACACCCGGATATTCTAGACCTCATCAATCGTATCAGGTAACGTGATGCCCCATCTTTGGCAATGCAAACTCAGCCTGACTCTGCGTCTGCCTAGGGGTATGCAGCATTTCGGCCGGAAGGTGCTGAATTCCCATAGCCTCTGGATGTAGGACATACTTCCTTGTAAATGAGGGTGTAGTCGTGTGCTAACTACTTGGCGTTCCAGTCGGTCGGTGGACGAGTTCGAACGCAGGCTTCAAGAGATCGAAACCGAACATACCATCTCCCAAACAACCATTAACGCCCAGTTCGACAACTTAAAAGTTTACTCACGCAGGGTTGAACACTCGTCTCGGGTAGAACCGGAGGTCATGGAGGAGTTTTGCGACACATTCGAGGTTGCTTGTCATGAGAATCGACGAATCGGGAATGACTGCGACCCAGGCGAAATCGGTAATCAGCACGACATCCCCTACGGGTACCGCAATGCCCTTGGTGGGGCGGACGAACCCGAAGGCCCAACTGGTGATGGTTCTGTCGCCAGTCACAGCCAGGTTAATTGCAATAGGTTCCAAGATAGTGGCGGAGCAGTCAATGTTTCAGATAACGGAACGACAGAAGGAGTGAATGGCCACGAGCTTGGACAGGGAATCGACGAACAGGAGACCTCTTCTCGGGGTTTTCCCTGCAATGGGGCCCTACTTAGCGGCCACAGGTTGCCAGGTGACGGTGAGGCCGAGATCTCCGAACAGAGGAATATCGAAGAAGTCGCTGAAGATACCGATATGGAAGCGAATGGCACTAATAACGGTTCCTACGGCGATGGAGCCCGTCTTGAAGACGAAATGCAGCTGGAAATCGGCCATATTAGGGACGGGGAGGAAAATACCGACAGAGTGATATTTCAGGAGACCTGCGGCACCGAGAGCACTGGTATTCGTTCCAACGACGGCGTCCGACCGCAGAATGGCCTTATCGGAGGAGCCAGTCACCTCGAAATCGATCGGCTGGGTGGCACCGACGGCGAGGCAGATCAGGAAGTGCTACAAGAGGCCGACGAACAGTTACTCCACACCGAAAATGACTCCGGCTGTAGCGGACTCCAGCTGAACGGCAACATTAGGTGGCAGGGCGGCGAGCGTAACATGCATGAACAGATCGCTAGAGAGGGAGCGAAAAAGGGGAAGGAAGGTGGTCTAGTGGCTGCTGAACACAGCGCCATTGATGAAGGTTCTGAAGGTGGGGGCGGTTACATTGGCGTCGATCTGCACTGATTACGTTCATGTTGGCGGCCGATACGTATCAGTGGGGATTGTTTGCCTTTGAACCAGTAATCTGGGAGCGTTTGACTGTGTCTTCCTAAAAACCCAATTTGTTGCAGTGTTAGCCATAGGCTCTTTAGGGTGTTTCGAACCGCAATTGCTTCTTGCTTCAATTTCATCCGCTTTTTTTTGTCGTTGCGATTTACAAATTTTCCAAGTATTTGCTGCACATGTACATCCTTTGACTCGCACCTTCCATTTAGGGCCTGTTGGGCTGCTACCTTCATTTTCGGTCTTTCGCACAAAATAAAGTCGCAGCCTTGACCTTTGGTTTCCGAGTGCTGGGCGACTGTTCCGCATACAAGCCCGAGTTGACGATTTGAGGAGCTGCATATTTTTTTTTTGTCGACTGAACCACATAATAAATCAAGTTTTTCAAAGATCTAGCTATGGTCATATGCGAATATTTGCTATCATAAACCCCCCAAAAATAGGTAACCTACCCCTATATCACCCGTTTTTGGAAGCCTACGATGCAGAGTGCGCCGCCCTCGCCCGCGCACCGGAGAGCGCCGCTCTAAGAACGACAACCCCGGAACGGGTCACTATCTTCACGGACGCCCAAGCGGCCATCAAACGGACGGCTTCGGAGCAGCCTGGCCCCGGCCAGAAGTATGCGCTCCAGGCCCGGAAACATATTGCCACCCTGCGGCGGTCCAGACCGGACATCATCATCGAAATCTTGTGGTATCCGGCAGACAAGGGGTAACAGGAAATGAGGGGGCCGATGGGTGGGCAAAGCTCGCGGCGGAGGAGCCTGACGCCCGCGGGGTGGAATTGCTGGCGTACTCGGACCGGACGGAGGCGCGATCGGCGCCACTGCCTAGGTCTCTCGCCAACATAATGAGGGAGATCTCCGAGAAAAGGTGGGCGGAGGCACGACGGTGGGCTGGAGGCTGGACCTACGAGAAGAAATATAAAATGCCGAAAAGCCAGAGGCCGGACGGCACGGTTGCTGGGAGCACCAATGGGCTCGCCTCAAGGTTCTACCAGCTGAAGACGGGGCACAGCCGCACCGGCCAGTACCTGCGCTGGGCAAAAGCTCGCACGACAGCTCAGTGCTGGTGGTGCCGCTGCCCCACGCAGACGAGGGACCACCTTCTCAAGGGGTGTCCGAAGCGGAAGGGGCAGGAGAGGACCCTGTGGAAGAAGTCTTGGGAGGAGACAGGGAGAGAGAAGCGTCGGTGGAAGGCGCACGAGCTGTTTGCCGACCGGAGGTGCAGTCATGCGGTGCTAGATTTCCTCTCCTCGACGGATGTGGGGAAGATAGTGCCGGCTGTGGAAGCCGAAGACGACGCGGGAAGCGAGGCGTCGGAATGGGAGCTCCGGGAGCGCCAGGAGCGGGAAGACGAAAGGAGGGCGGAGTAGCTTCGTGCCGAGGAGGAGCCGGGTGCCGGGGAAGGAACACCGCTATTCCTACCCACCCCGCCCTTCATGGCGTCGGCGGATGGAGAGTAGGGCGGGGGGTCATGGCTTTTCCTTTGTTCTTTGCTTTGTGATTTCCTTTGTGCGCTCTGACATTTTCGTGGGATAGGGCTGGGTGGAGGGCAAGGGGGAGCCTGCACTGTGCGGCGACGCCCGGACTGCGGCCGGGAAACGTAAATACTCCTCGCCATGATCTATCTAGGTCGCGTGCGAGTAGTGAACAAACAAAAAAAAATTACCACCCGTTTTTGTGGAATTGACTCCAATACCACCTTTTTTGTCCAGTGATAGAAAGTGAAGTCGCCGTGACGGCGTCGACTTCCGCGTCACCACACCACCAGCTCCCCATCCTCGCTCCAGTATCGCCACTTCCATACTACCGACAAAACCCCTCTCCCTCCGGTATCATCACCCTCATAGCAACCCATGCCATCAACCATACGCCCTTGCGATCTCATCAGCCAGCTAGCAGATGAGCTGGAAGAGATCAGAGCGCACTCCATTTAGAACAGCAATTTACAGGTTTTTATGCTTTCAAAGCTACCATGTTGCGCTGGTGTTCCGCGGCCCAGTTTGATGTCCGGTATCAGATATCTGAACTTAATTCTAACGTTATGATATGTCCGCCAGGAGTTGTACCACCCATCCACTATGATCAATGGACTGACAAGCCGGGTGTATCTTAGGTCTGCCGGACGCCTGCCTGTTCTTTCCAAGTTGGAGCTCAGAACAAAGCAAAGGTCAAGGGAATTGATTTCACACGAATGAATCCAGAGCATTCGGGTTGTTTGTGCAACGGAAACGTGAAGAGAAGAGGCATCATCACCCAGCGGTTTCTGCACACTGCTGTTCCGGGAGTCATGCCAAGTGGACCGTTCGAGTACAGCGAAGCAGATAGTGAAAGCTGTACAACCTGTGTTTCACCAAACAATTCCGTATCAGCAAGCAAAGCGGACACTCAGCACTCTACAGTGGAACGATATCGACCTCGAGCACGAGCAATTTCGTCAAGTTGGTGCCCTGATCCAGATCGTGAAGCAAGCGGATCCTGATGGTGGCCTCTTCCTCAGTTCTGATCCTACTACGTTCCGCTTTTTGAGCATATTCATATGATTATTCCCTTCCGCTGGTCGTCACAATTTTATAAAAGGATGTATACCATTGTTGGTCTGCAGTGGGACCTTTACTATATCCAAGTTGCGGCAGACCCTGCCGTTAGCCGTCAGCTTGGATGAGAACAACCTGATTATCCTGCTTGTCTGGGAGCTGGTTCGATCAGAGAACGAGCAAAATTGGCGGTTCCACCTCGAACGTCTGTGCAATGCCATCGGTTCCATGGTTACATGTCCTCTCACGATCTTAAGCGACCGGGAGAAGGGTTTAATCAGGGCATCTGACTCCCTTTCCCCAAATGGACATCGGGGATTCTGCTGCCAGCACATTGCGGACAATGTTCGTTCAAGATTTGGAAATGCGGCGCGAGATCTTTTTTGGAAAGTGGCAAATCCACGGTCATCGGTGGCATACGGCGACACCCTCGCCGAGCTAAAGGAAGCCAGCAGTAGGGCAGCCGAATATGTGAGCACAACCACACCCGAGCTATTTGATACGAGCCACTTCCCGGGCCCCTGATTTCGACCTCTGGCATTGTAGAATTGATGAATGCGCTTCACTTTGAAGAGCGTCAGCTTCCTCCTATAGACATGGTGTGTGCAGTCTGGCGTAGGGGGATGAATCAAAGGTACGACACCCTTCAGAGTGTTTGATCGAGGTCCGAACAGCATGCTCTACCCCGTGGTGCTCGGCACTGCTCCGGAAGTCCACAAGACTGGCTGGTGGTTTTCAGATCGATGTCAGCAGTAATAACTTAGCAACCGCTGTCAGAGTCACTGATTTACGTCGTTACACCGTCGATTTGAACGCAAGAAAGTATGACGACCCCGCTTCCAGGACTCAGACATACCCTGTGCTCATGCATGCCAGGTTATCCGCCGTTTGGGTGGCGCACCAAAGGATTCTGTTGGAGTTTTCTACTGATGAGAGCGTTGGACCGACAGCTATTCACTCAATCTCAAACCCTTGAATAAGGAGGGCATCATTAGGTTGAAGAGAGGCTATGATAAAGCTGTGGCAGAGCCTAAACAGCAAACGGTTGCCCTCCCTAGTACGCCGTTGGGTTCCTTTGCGGGTGCTCCCGAGGTGCAGCCACACCCAGTGGCTCCAGAAATGGAAGTCGCACGCAATGAACCTCCGCATACTGTTGTCCCATGTGATCGTCCTACGAATAAGCGCCAGCGGAAGGAAGAGCGTCGCAGTGGAAGGCACGGTTCAAGCCTTGATGGTAGAGCGAAGCATTGTTGCTCAACAATTAAAAGCCCGGCCACTAAGCTCCCAAGTGCACTCAGAGGCACAATTAGAGTAGAACCAATTGCACTACAAATCCGCCTTGCCTACTACTCTCTTATTGACCTGCAGCTGTGTTTTTATTATTGCCGTTGCGACTATAATGAATTGTTGCTAATCCGAAATTCTATCACTCGGCAAAAAGGGTGGTACCGGAAACCCCCTAAATTTTGGGTTATATGGGAGTCAATTGCCGTTTTTTATTTAATACAAAGCCTACAAAATTCTTACGCAAACGACGCATGTAAAATTCACGGATGAAATTTGCGGGAACACAGATCCTCACACCGCCCCACCAGCCCACTGTTTCCGGCGCACAAGGGAGTCGCTGGCAACGAGAAGGCCGATGAGTGGGCAAAGATAGCGGTAGAGAAGTCAGGCACCGGCGGGGTAGAGTGGCCGAAGTTCCCAGTACGAACGGAGGTGCGGGGGGCGCCCCTGCCACGATCCCTCGCCAACCTCAAGCGGGAGATCTCAGAGAAGAAGTGGGCGGAGGCACGTCAGTGGGCGGGGGGACGAACCTCCAGGAAGA
>Ga0307508_10002057_pt1 | contig 21709 bp, 25 predicted proteins | sample 9_EM_MG_FD_203089 | JGI IMG/M metagenome (GOLD analysis project Ga0307508, IMG submission 203089) | Populus trichocarpa ectomycorrhiza microbial communities from riparian zone in the Pacific Northwest, United States - 9_EM | ecosystem: Host-associated > Plants > Roots > Unclassified | place...
GCGAGAACTGTGTATATAAGGAGGGCTGTCTCCCGTGTTTTGTCTTCTTCTTCTCTTCATGCAACCTCTTGTATTCTATTCGGAATATCAACCTTGCTTCCGTTTCCTCCGTTTCCTCTGATTCCTTTGTTTCGTTGATGCTCGTCTAGCGCCGCCCGTCTCTGTCCGACACGTCCGTCCGACGCTGTCTGTCTCTCTGTTCGACACGTCCATCTGACACTGTCCATCACCCTGTTCGACACGTCCATCTGACGCTGTCCATCTTCCTGTTCGACACGTCCGTCTGACGCTGTCCGTCTCCCTGTCCGACATGTCTGTCTGACGCTGTCTGTCTCTGTCGACACATCCGTTTGACGCTGTCCGTTCCTGTTCCCGTTGCCGTTGGAAACGTCCGTTGACGTTCCCGTCCCCGTTCCCATTCCAGTTCCCGTTCCCGTTCCCGTTCCCATTCCCGTTCCCATTCCCGTTCCCGTTCCCATTCCCGTTCCCGTTCCCGTTTCCGCCCCGCTTCCGCTCCCGCTCTCGCGGCGTCACTCGAACTCACTCGAGTATCTTGGAGAACCGCCGCCGTTACAGTTTTTGTTGTAAGTGCGAAGCGGCACGGAACCGAGCTGCTGGCCCCTTGCTTGGCGAGTGTGTTGGCCCTCTCGTTGCCTCTAATGTTGCAATCAGACGGGCACCAGGTGATGGAGATTTGCCAGCCAAGGGTGCATAGGCCTTCGATAGAGTTGAGGGTCCGTCGGGCATATTCGTGGTTGTGTTTGTTAAGTTTAGTGTGGCCATTGCCACTTGACTGTCGATGCAGATGAAGACTGTGCCACACGGGGCGGTGGTGGTGAGGAGAGTGGAGACTGCTTCTTGGACTGCATGTAGTTCGGCGTCATACACCTCGGCCCGGCTGCCTAGGTGACAGCTGCCCTCGTCCAGTCAGTATAAGTGTTGGTCGTGGCAGTGATAGATTGCCCATCCACATCCAGTGGACCCATTGGTGAGTTTGGAGCCATCCGTGTAGATGAATATGGTGTGGTTTCCTTGTGATTCGAGCCTTTGTTTGTGGAGTTTTTGAGGTTGGGTTGTTTTGTCCGTGTTCGGAGATGGGGTGATGGGGACCCCTTCTGCCGAGGATATACTTGTCCGGTTTTCCAGTTTGCCCATTACCAGGTGTTTGCTTAGATTGTATAGGTGGTGGAGCCCCGGGAGGCTGGGGGAGGTGTTTGGTGCAGCCCGCGGGAGGCCCAGTACATGATGGGATGGGAGGAAGTGGAGGTGTATGGCGTATCGTAGTGATAGGTAGTCTAGATATGCTTTCAGGGGTGGTAATTGGGCGAGTGTAAGGAGGTTGCAGATTCTGGTATTAAGTGGGAGACATGTGATCCATCGGGTGATCAAGTTATAAGTGGTGCTGAGGGTAGCTGTTACCATTGGGTGCCTGTCCACCATGCTGGGGATGCCCAGAACATGGTTGGCAGTATCACCGTCATTGCCAGATGGTGGGCGATGTGTGCGGGGATGCCACGTAACCGGTGGCGTAGGAAGCCTAGGCTGCCAAGTGTTTTGTTTCCTTTATCCGCGGCCATTGTGGCGTGGTTGAGGAAGCTCAGTCATTCGTCGATGAACAGTTCCAGGTATTTAATCTGGTGTGTTGCCATGATGGTGTTGTTTCTGATTCGGAGGTGGGGGTGTGAGGCGAGGCTTTTGTTTTTATCCTTACTGGTGAGGGGGAGGCAGTACAGGGGTTCCGTTTTTGGGGGGGCAAACATCAGGGAAAAAAAAAATTAGGTCCTGAGTGTCCGGATGCACTAGACGCTCGGGACGCTTCGGACACAACCTGCTTAACTCGGACGCATTTCGCCATGGTACCGGGCATCCGGACGCAGCTCACCACGGCACCGTGCGTCTGGACGCAGCTCGCCACGGCATCTGCTTACCGGACGGAGCGGGTCAGGGCATTTTCCTTCTGGATGCAGCCATGTCAGGGCATTTTCCTTCTGGATGCAGCCGTGTCAGGGCATTTTCCTTCTGGACATAGCCGTGTCAGGGAATTTTCCTTCTGGACGCTGCCGTGTCAGGGCAAATGGCGTCTGGACAACGCGTGTCATGCCACCGCGATCACACTGGCTGTCAAGGCACGGAACATCGCAGCAAATACTCTTGTCACATTTGCAAACATGCAGCGGGTTCCAGACATAGTGACTCAGTCCAGTTCTATTCATTCAATCTAATGTACATCTATATATGCTACTACCACACTTCGCGCGGAAACAAAGGAAAGTTGGCAAATGTGACATGACGCATTGAGCACAACGCGATGAGCACAATGCGATGGGCACGACGCGATGAGCACGACGACTATGAGGAGGATGGCGATGAGGACGCCGCCGGCGGCGAGGATGATAGCAAGTAGGACGCGGCGAGTATGATTGCGAGCTTTCTAACATGGTTAGCGCAGCTCTCAGAGTGACAGACAGCGGGAAGTTGTACAATATAATGTGACGAGTACGATGTCAATGAGGGTGCCGGCAGTGAGAACGATAGCGGGTAGGACACGGCGAGTATGATATCAATGAGGGTGCCAGTGGCGAGGACGATAGCAAGTAGGACGTGGCGAGTATGATTGCAAGTAAGACGCGGCGAGTATGATTGCGAGCTTTGTGACATGGTTAGCGCAGCTCTCAGAGTGACAGACAGCGGGAAGTTGTACAATACAACGTGATAAGTACAATGTCAATGAGGGTGCCGGTGGCGAGAACGATAGCGGGTAGGACGCGGTGAGTATGATGTCAATGAGGGTGCTGGTGGCGAGGATGATAGCAAGTAGGACGTGGCGAGTATGATTGCAAGTAAGACACGGCGAGTATGATTGCGAGCTTTGTGACATGGTTAGCGCAGCTCTCCGAGTGACAGACAGCAGGAAGTTGTACAATACAACGTGACGAGTACGATGTCAATGAGGGTGCTGGCGGCGAGAACGATAGCGGGTTGGACACGGCGAGTATGATGTCAATGAGGGTGCCGGCGGCGAGAACGATAGCGAGGAGGCCGCGGCGAGTATGAGCACACGTAAGACGCGGCGAGTATGATGTCAATGAGGGTGCCGGCGGTGAGGACGATAGCAAGTAGGACGCGGCGAGTATGATTGCAAGTAAGACGTGGCGAGTATGATGGCGAGCTTTGTGACATGGTTAGCACAGCTCTCGGAGTGACAGACAGTGGGAAGTTGTACAATACAACGTGACGAGTACGATGTCAATGAGGGTGCCGGCGGCGAGAACGATAGGGGGTAGGACGTGGCGAGTGTGGGCGAGTAGGACGTAGCAAGTATGAGAGCGAGTAAGACACGGCGAGTATGATGGTGAGAAAGGCGTGACGAGTAAGATGTCGATTAGGAAAATGTCGACGAGTAGGACGAGGTGAAAGGAGAAGAAAAAAGGGGTCTATCTATGAGTGATGAGCCGAACCTTGCGAAAGCGCAAGCGTTAGTAGTGGCTTGGCACTTTCTATTGCCATTGTGCTCGTCGCGTCTTTCACGCCATCATACTCGCCGCGACTTACTCGCCACGTCCTACTCGCTATCGTCCTCGCCGCTGGCACCCTCTTTGACATCGTACTCCTCACTGTGTATTGTACAACTTCCCGGTGTCTCTGTCACTCTGAGAGCTGCGCTAACGTTGTCACAAAGCTCGCCATCATACTCGCTACGTCTTACTTGCAATCATACTCGCAGCATCATACTTGCTATCGTCCTCGCCTCCGACACCCTCATTGACATCATACTCGCCGTGTCCTACCCGCTATCGTTCTCACCGCCGGTACTCTTATTGACATCGTACTTGTCATGTCCTACCCGCTATCGTCCTCGCCGCTGGCACCCTCATTGACATCGTACTCCTCACTGTGTATTGTACAACTTCCCGGTGTCTCTGTCACTCTGAGAGCTGCGCCAACATTGTCACAATGCTCGCCATCATACACGCCGCATCTTACTTGCAATCATACTCGCCGCGTCCTACTTGCTATCGTCCTCGCCACCGTCACCCTCATTGACATCATACTCGCCGCGTCCTACCTGCTATCATTCTCGCCACTGGCACCCTCATTGACATCGTACTCCTCACTGTGTATTGTACAACTTCCCGGTGTCTCTGTCACTCTGAGAGCTGCGCTAACATTGTCACAATGCTCGCCATCATACTCGCTGCGTCTTACTTGCAATCATACTCGCCGCGTTCTACTTGCTATCGTCCTCGCCGCCGGCACCCTCATTGACATCATACTCGCCGCGTCCTACTCGCTATCGTCCTCGCCGGTGGCTCCCTCCTTGACATCGTACTCCTCACTGTGTATTGTACAACTTCCCGGTGTCTCTGTTACTCTAAGAGCTGCACTAACGTTGTCACAAAGCTCGCCATCATACTTGCCACATCTTACTTGCAATCATACTCGCCGCGTCCTACTTGCTATCGTCCTCGCCGCTGCCACCCTCATTGACATCATACTCGCCGCGTCTTATGCGTGCTCATACTGCCCGCAGCCTACTCGGTATCGTTCTCGCCGCCGTCACCCTGATTGACATCATACTCGCCGCATCCTACCCGCTATCGTTCTCGCCGCCGGCACCTTCATTGACATCATACTCGTCACATTGTATTGTACAACTTCCCGCTGTCTGTCACTCTGAGAGCTGCACTAACCATGTCACAAAGCTCGCAATCATACTCGCCGTGTCTTACTTGCAATCATACTCGCTGCGTCCTACTTGCTATCGTCCTTGCCGCTGGCACCCTCATTGACATCATACTCGCCGGGTCTTACGTACGCTCATACTCGCTGAGGCCTACTTGCTATCGTTCTTGCCGCCGGCACCCTCATTGACATCATACTCGCCGCGTCCTACCCACTATAGTTCTCGCCGCTGGCACCCTCATTGACATCGTACTCGTCACGTTGTATTGTACAACTTCCCGCTGTCTGTCACTCTGAGAGCTGCGCTAACCATGTCACAAAGCTCGCAATCATACTCGCCGCATCCTACTTGCTATCGTCCTCGCCGCCAGTGGCGTGCTCATCACCATCCTCCTCATAGTTGTCGTGCTCATCGCGTAGTGTTCATCTCGTCGTGCTCATCGCGTTGTGCTCATCGCGTTGCGCTCAACGCGTCGTGTCGTATTTGCCAACTTTCCTTTGTTTCTGTGTGAAGTGTGGTAGTAGCATATATAGATGTACATTAGATAGAATGAATAGAACTGGACTGAGTCACTATGCCTGGAACCTGCTACGTGTTTGCGAATGCGACAAGAGTATTTGCTACGATGTTTCATGCCTTGACAGACCGCGTGACCATGGTGCCATGACATGCGTCGTCCGGACGCCATTTGCCCTCACACGGCTGCACCCAGAAGGAAAATGCTCTGACACGGCTGCGTCCAGAAGGAAAATGCCCTGACACGGCTACGTCCAGAAGGAAAATGCCCTGACACGCTCCGTCCGGTAAGCATATACCATGGCGAGCTGCGTCCGGATGTACGGCGCACTGGCATACGGCGTCCGAATGCACGGTGCCATGGCGTGCTGCGTTCGAATTCACATTGCCTGTACGTTTCGCGTTGGGAGCTGTATGTGCTCTGCCAGGGTGCGTCCAGAGCGTCCCGAGCACCTGGTGTGTCTGGACGCAGCCTGTGCGTCCGGACACACATTTTTTTTCCTGATGAAGGTGAGTCCCAGGCGGGATCCCCTCTGTAGGTGTTGGTCTGTCCTTTCTTTGAGTAGGGTGTTGGCTCTGGACACAGTGGGTGACATTTGGACCATGCAGACGTCATCTACGTAGGAGGTGTTGGTCGTGTCGGAGGGGTGATGTTGTTTTTCTAGCCTTGTGTTGCTGTAGATGAGCAAGAGAATTGGTGAGATGGGGGATCCTTGTGGTAGGTTGCACTCGTACGGTTGGGGTTGCTCGGTGTTTTGATCAAAGCCAAATACAAGTTTCCGGTCCGTGTTGAATGCTGTGACCCAGTTTGTGAGGTAGAGTGGTATTGTTACACTGGAATATCACAGGTCGGCAAGTACTCCGGTACGTACCTGAGGGAGGTACGTATCCTTAGATAAGGTACGTACCATGGGAAGATACGTACCGGTCGCTAGCTATTTCATAGGTGGACCATAGGGAGTCTAGGTTGGAGATAAGAACGGAGTTAAAAGTTACGACCGCCAATCAGTCATATGGATTAATTCCAGAGAGGGGGCCATGGCAACCGGAGACGTGAGAGGGAAGGTGCTAGGACGAGACTCTCCAGAAAGCTCGGTTGAGACTCGTCCATGAGCTCGTTTGTCATAGCCACCCAGCTCCTGACGGCTACCGGGCTGCAGGAAAGAACTCAGTCTAGAACTGAGGGAATTCCGCGGTGCCAATCGGACCTGGCCTCTCACCTTATCGCCAGAACCGACCAGGACCAATAAGGATCTCAGGCAGGCCCACGCTCAGGTGGGGGTTCGTTGACCTCGGAGGAATAGTTGGTCCGAGTCACAAAATCTCACCCCGCCCCGGACCTATATATATCAAAACCCTCTCGCCCCGCCCGAGGAGGGGACAGACCGAACACTACCACCGAAACCCACATACAAGATCTAAGATTATTCCGTTGTGAATTCTCGAAAGTAGCCTGATTACCTTCAATTCTCTCCACACTCCGGTTACGATACAACCCCAGTGTCACACTATAATCTTGATCTCAAAAATCACCCTACTTTCATGACTTACTTCGACGACACCTACTTCGAAGACCACCTTTACCTACTCGAGCTATCTACCCTCTTGGAGCCCAAGACTCAATACTCCTTCGACTACACCTTGCAATCAATCGACGACGAAATCTCAAAATATGCACAGTGGGAAGAATTCTTCAACGTACCCAAGCCAGTCCACAAAACAATCGAGTGCGCCCCATACCATTGGTATACCCAACAGTGGTGGAACTGTGCGCTACTATCCCAACCAGCCGACTTTGACAAAGACGAACATTTCGACTTATTCGACTATCCATTCGATTACGACTCAACCATTTACACTGGAGTCTTCCTTGACCACTATTAAACCATGAAGACCTCTTCGGACTTTAATATGCTCCGGCTTGAGGCCCCCCGGGACCTGCTCCAAATCACCGACGGAACGCCAAGGCTGGAACAAGCGGTGGAAATAGCCAACCCTGCAGTCTGGGTCAGGACCCTGGTGCACCAGCAGCAGCAAGCCGAGAACGACTTACAACGGCTCACGGAGCTGTGCGGTCACACCTATGATAGAACCGACCGACAAACGCGGGAGATTGAACAAGCCTATCAGACCTTGGTAGAAGGCACTAGGTACGTATATGACCGAGTCAACGCTAACGAGAAAATAGCAGAAGAATGGATATGCAGCGAGCTGTCAAAAGCGGCGAACGCGTACCAATCCCTTGCCAGAAACGTCTGGCAGGCCATCATCAAGCGGACCAACGAGGCCAACGAGCGACAAATATGTCAGGCCACTCAGCTGACCCGGGTAAACGATGCCCTGTCCTTTCTGGCGGAAGCTAACGCGGCCCGAAATCAACACCTGGCCAACTTTCAGGCAAACGTGGAGCTATGGGCAGCTGCACACCAGAACCGGGTGGCCACCCTGGAAAATCAACTCCGGGAGGCAAGGGCGGAAATCCAACACCTTGCGACCAGAATTCCGTTACCCGCAACGTCACCGGTACCAGTGGGACCACCCGCCTGGAGAAGCCCGACCCGACAGACCAGCACCAGTGCCCCATCGGCCCACTCACCACCAGCGTTGGGAAGCCCGCTGCGTCTAAACCTGTTACCAAGGCCCCGACGACAGAGACCCCCGGCGGTACCCACGACGTCGGAAATGAGGCAGCGATTAGAGTAACTCAGATGCCACATATCCCCGAGGCCACCAGCACCCGAGCCCGGAGCAGGACCGGGAGGAAACCCCCCCTTGACGCCACTGGGATCGTCCGCGGGACCCCCCTCAGGCCCGCCATCCGAACCGCCCCGACCGCCTTCCAGGCACCTCTGCTCCCCTTCGCCACCTAGGAATCCTGTGCCTACGGTTACCACACAGGACCTCATATGACTAGTGGCAGAGGGAGTGGAACGAGCGTGACAAGACTGGCCAGCGCGACCCGAACAAGGCAATATTGCCCGGTTAAAAATGAAGAACCCAGAAACCCTCGACGGGAAGAGTTCGACCACCTTCAATCAATGGTGGGAAGCGGTCACCATGTACCTGGGATTCTACCCGGAAACGGCCGACCGCCAGAAAATCGCCTGGATCGGGACCCTCCTATCGGACTCCGCACTGGTATGGCACCTCCACCGGTACCGAGAACTAGGAGAAAACGACACCTGGGTCAACTACACCGTGGCGATCAAAGCAGAATACCGGAACGAGCGCAAAGCCGTGGATACCCAACTCAAACTAGGGCAACTCAAGTATCAAGGGTCTATCCGCGCGTACCTCACGGAGTTCCGGGCACTCAATAACTTCGCCTGGGCAACCGGCGAAGCCCTACGCGAAAAAGTCGACCTCGAAATGCCTGACGCAGTGCTCGACATGCGGTTTGCTCACTACCTGGAAGATTTTGTGGACGATGAGGGCTTCTTGCAAGCCACCCATCAAGCCGGCCTACAGGTGGAAAAAAAGAAGGCACTGAAACAAGCTCGGGAACAGATGAACGGGATGGCGGGGTCAACGGGCAACTCAACAAGAGCAGACGAAAAAAGGAAGGAAGAGAGGAAAAGGGAACCCAACAGATCAGCGCGTTCGGAAGAACGCAAAAAGGATAACGAAAGGACCGACCGACCAAGCCCGTGGGGAAAACCCGGCAGATGGGCTACGAAGGAAGACGCCCTGAAAGGAGTACCCTCGCGAGAACACGAGGAGTACTTCAAAACCCCAGAAAGTTGGTGGCGTTGCGGACAGAAGGGGCACCGCACCTACGAATGTTTTGCCCACACCACCAGGCAAGGCACCGTTCTCCCAAGAGCCTGCTGGAAGAGAGCCTGGGTCTCCGCCACGGAGAAGCGGAAATGTTCAGAGGAACCTGAGGAAGTCCCAGCACCTAAACAACAAAAGGTAGCCGCCATCGACACGATGGAAATAGAAGACCCCCGTACCTTGCCAATTTGGGCCGACAACGACGAAGAGTCGGATTTTTGAGAGGTCTGCTGACGCCGCCAGCAAAGACCTTTGCAATAACTTGCGGAATCTTCCGGAAACGAAAGAACGAGGAACCAAGCGCTGGAACCTCGTTCAAGAAACAAAAAGAAGAACCCATTAGCGGCGCTCGCCCGGTGATAAAGATGATATTACACCTAGGCGAAGAAAAGCATCCGGTCCAAGTTCTACTGGATACCGGGTGCTCGGTACCCCTGATCAACGAACAAACGGCAGCCTGGCTGCAGATTCCCCTCGAAAAACACCAACAAAAAAGAACTATGGAAAGCTACACGGGTGAGGCTGTCAAAGGAGCCGGCGAGTACTATACCCCGCCAATGAAACTCCAGCACCGAAGGCACTTCTCAAAAGAAGCATTCGCGGACACCCCTATGGAAAAAACGGTAGACATATTCCTTCCGTTTTGGTGGTTTGCTAAACACGCCCCCCAAGGACCCTGGGATACGAAAGAAGTCCGCTTTGACAGCTCGGCCTGCCTGCAGAACTGCACCAAGCTTGGGACCGATGACTTCTCTCTGACATGGGATGATAGCGTATGCCTGGACCCCAAAGCCAGGATCATTGGATATGTGGCCGCGGTCCAGACAAAAGACCCCCTCGAAGCAGTCCCCGCAGAATTCCGGCAGTACCTGGACGTCATGGGAAGCAAGCTAGCGGACGCGCTACCAGGACACTGGCCTTACGATTGCAAAATTGAGTTGAAAGAAGGTAGCACGGCACCCTGGGGACCAATATACCCGTTATCGGAAACAGAGCTACAGGCCCTACGAGAATGGCGCAGGAAAATGGAATGAACCGGGAAAATCCAACGTTCCACCTCATCAGCCGGATCACCTATTTTCTTCGTCCCAAAACCCAACGGAGGAGGATTACGACTATGCGTGGATTACCGAGGGCTGAACAAAATAATGATCCCCAACCGATACCCCCTCCCACTGATGCAGGAATTGCAGGACCGGGTTCAAGGCGCTCAATGGTTCACCAAAATGGACCTCAAGAACGGGTTTAACCTGATTAGGATCCGTGAAGGAGACAAGTGGAAAACCGCATTTCGTACTCGCTACGGCCTGTACGAGTTCAAGGTAATGCCATTTGGTCTCACTAATGCGCCCTCAACCTTCCAAGACATGATGAATCATGTCCTTTCGGACATACTCGATGTGGGGGTACTGGCCTCCATGGACGATATCCTGGTTTACGGAAGAACCCGAGAAGAGCACGACGCCCTGGTCAAGGAAGTCCTCGAAAAGCTGCGGAAAAACGGGCTCGCGGTGTCGCCAGAGAAATGCACGTGGAGTGCTCAGGAGGTGGAATTCTTGGGATACATTATCGGGAGAAAAGGCGTGAAAATGTCTCCAGGAAAGATAGAAGCGGTTTTGGCATGGGAAACACCCCGTTCGGTAACAGAAGTACAATCCTTTCTCGGGTTCGCTAACTTCTAGTCACGATTCATCAAAGACTACTCACGAGTAGCAAAGCCATTGACAGAATTGACGAAGAAAACGGAGAAGAAATGGGAATGGACCAAAGAAGCAGAAAGAGCGTTTGGAGAACTAAAAGAAAGGTTCACCTCGGCCCCGATACTGGCACATTTCGACGCCCAACAACCAGTCATCATTGAAACAGACGCCTCGGACTTTGCCATCGGCACCATCCTGTCGCAACGAGATAAGGAAGGACGACTGCACCCGGTGGCTTTCCACTCACGGAAGTTCCAACCAGCGGAAATCAATTACGAAATTCATGATAAAGAACTGCTAGCGATAGTGGACGCTTTTAAACACTGGAGGCGCTACTGCGAGGGGGCTACCCACCAAATCCAACTCCTCGCGGATCATCAGAACTTGGAATACTTTACGACGACTAAAGTACTCAACCGAAGACAGGCTAGGTGGGCTCAAGAACTGGCGGAAATCGATTTCCGGATCTACTACCGACCAGGAGCTCAGAACGGAAAACCGGACGCGCTATCGAGACGTTCGGAGTACCGCCCGGAAATGGGGGGGGTAGAAAACCAGCCTATCACGACGGTTTTACGGGAAAATCAGTTTGCAGAAAGACAGAGTCGCTCGTTCATGTGCTCCTCAGCTTGGCTCACCTCACTCCCCGAGCGATGATAATCGGAAGAATTCGCGCTAGTGGTAAAAAAGAACACAGGAGAGGATCCCGTCTACCAACAGGCACGGAAGGAAGCAGAAACGACTCTTCCGACGGAGCAGCGGGCAAACCAAAAAGCCAAGAGCATAATAGAGATACGGGACGGACTACTCTACAGAAAAAACATGCTCTGGGTACCAAGGAAACTAGTACAAGAAATCCTCGAATCCGAACACGACACCAAAATAGCCCGACACATGGGCCAGGACAAGACAATTGAACTCGTTTGGCGAAACTTCTGGTGGCCAAAAATGAACGAACGAATAATCGATTTCGTCCAGAGTTGCATTAACTGTCAGCAGAACAAGGCGGCCCGACACCATCCGTATGGACTAAGCTCTTCAGTGGAATTACCATACGCCCCCTGGCAATCGATAGCCATGGACTTCATCACTGACCTACCGCTGTCGGAAGAAAGCGATCAGCTGTGGGTAGTCATCGACCGCTTTACAAAAATGGCGCACTTTATCCCCCTACGACAAGCAGAAAAAACTGCAGCCGACCTAGCGAAAATCTTTGCAAGAGTAATCTGGAAATACCATGGGACCCCCACGGATATAGTGTCAGACCGAGATTCCCGGTTTACCTCAGAAACCTGAAAAGAATTTCTAAGAGAACTTGGGACCCGCCCTCGTATGTCCACCGCGTTCCATCCCCAAACTGACGGTCAGACGGAGCAGCTCAACCAGACAATTGTAGCCTACCTCAGAGCATTCGTCAGCAAGGAACAGGGCAACTGGGCGGTACTGTTACCTATGGCGGAGCTCACCTATAACAACTCGGTTACGATGGGCAGTGGATTAACACGGTTCTTCGCGAATTACGGCATACACCCGAATGCACTCGACCCCCCAACTTTGGAACCACTAAACCCAGCCAGCACAGTATACGCCCACTGGATGCGGACGGTACACAAGGAATCCCGGAAAAGACTGAAAGATGCACAGGAGCGAATGCGCCGATATACCGATCCGACATGGAAGGAACCCCCAGCTTACCAAGTAGGAGACTTGGTAATGCTCAATGGGCGCAACATCAAAACGCGCCATCCCTCGAAGAAGTTGGACCACAAGAATCACGGTCCCTTCCAGATCGAGAAAATCGTCTCCCCCCTGGCTGTCCGCCTCACGCTGCCCCGCAAATGGAAGATCCACAACGTCTTCCATGTCTCACTGCTTGAACCCTACTGAACCAGCGAGCACCGAGCACCACCGGACCGGTCAAAAGTACTCCGAGAGGCTGACGACATCGAACAGTTGGAGGAATACGATGTCGACGAGGTAATGTCCTCGGTCGAATGCGGCCGCGGAAATAACAAAAGGATCCTTTACCTCGTCAAATGGCTCGACTATCCGGAATGCAAAGACTGGAAGGAGGAACCATTCGACAACTTTTCGGTAGGCGGTCTAGAAAAGCTCAGGGAGTTTCAACAACCAAATCCAGACGCGCCGAGGGACTACCACCTTGCTGACACCTAAAAACACGAGCCGGTAGTAAGGACGAGGAAAGAGAGGACTTCACCTCGCACACACGAAGCCAGACCCGGTTGACCAACTTTCGGAATAAGGAACTGGTGGTTCGGATCCAGGGCCGCAGGTGCACACCGCCCTGACAGCGTGGGCACTCCTCGGCATGCCCACAGGAGGCCACTACCCGGATCCCAGCTACTAGCACGAAGGGCAACATAGGCTCTCCCCGTACGAAAGGAGCTCGGTTCGGATCAACCCAGGAACTGAGGTTCGAAACAAGGAAGCAACCCAAAGGAAGACCAGCTTCTCGGGCAGCCACAAAAAAGCCGCCGACCTGGTGCCCGGCGAAGAGTGCATGCGAACGAGGAACGTTGAGAGTCAGGAAAACCGTTCACAACAGACGTATCGACCTCTTGGCAACCAACACGGACCGGCGCAACCGGCGTGGGTGGCACATAAGCGGTGAAGTGAGTCCCCGACAGCGCTGTCACTGCTCCAGCACACTCGTCTCCCCCTGGAAGGATGTGGGCGCAGTCACTACCGAGTATACGGGTTACTAGCACGAATGACACCATGCCTCTCCCGATTCCCTATGCCGACCACGACCCCGGAACCCGACCGAGCCGGCCACACCTTGATGGAGCGCGGCGGCAAGTACGACTCAACATGACATGACAGTAGGAGTACACACCGGCCTACTCTGAGGGCCCAATCGTCCGAGGCTCCCCGGCGTCGACCGGCTGGCCAACGATTGGGAGGGATGCAGGGGTGGAGGACGGCATTCAGCAGGCAAGCACCATGTCCGGCAGAAACATCTGTTCAAAAAGAGGAGGGCTACTTGGAAATTACGGAGCTTCAGGATGAAGCTAAGAGGGAGGGAAGGTAGTGTTACACTGGAATATCACAGGTCGGCACGTACTTCGGTATGTACCGAAGGGAGGTACATATCCTTAGAAAAGGTACGTACCAAGGGAAGATACGTACCGGTCGCTAGCTATTTCATAGGTGGACCATAGAGAGTCTAGGTGGGAGATAAGAACGGAGTTAAAAGTTACGACCGCCAATCGGTCGTAAGGATTAATTCCGCAGAGGGGGCCATGGCAACCGGAGGCATTAGAGGGAAGGTGCTAGGACGAGACTCTCCAGAAAGCTCGGTCAAGACTCTTCCGAGAGCTCATTTGTCATAGCCACCCAGCTCCAGACAGCTATCGGGCCGCAGGAAAGAACTCAGTCTAGAACTGAGGGAATTCCGTGGTGCCAATCGGACCTGGCCTCTCACCTTATCGCCAGAACCGACCAGGACCAATAAGGATCTCAGGCGGGCCCACGCTCAGGTGGGGGTTCATCGACCTCAGAGGAATAGTTGGCCCGAGTCACAAAATCTCACCCTGCCCCGGACCTATTTATGTCAAAACCCTCTCGCCACGGCCGAGGAGGGGACAGACCAAACACTACCACCAAAACCCACATACAAGATCTAAGATTATTCCGTTGTGAATTCTCGAAAGTAGCCGGATTACCTTCGATTCTCTCCACACTCCAGTTACGATATAACCCCAGTGTCACAGGTATCCACCGTTGCAGCATGACTTCTCGGAGTGTTGCCGGGTGGACCTGGTTGAATGTGCCTTCGATGTCGTGGGTGAGTACTGCTGGTCGTAGTGGGAATTTATTTGATGCTTTCTTCTGGCTGCTTGCGTTGACGATCGGGTCGATTGTTCGGAGGAGGGCGTCAACTGCGGAGTTCTCTGCCTGAGCACCCATCTGTGAGGGGTGTGTGGCCCCGCACATTTGTGCAGTGTGGGCTAGTCGTTTCTCAATTATGGTTTCTAGCAGTTTGCGGAAGTATGATAGAAGTGAGATTGGCCGGTACGATTTGGGTTGTGAGTAGGATTCCTTGCTGGGCTTGGGGACAACCATGCAGTTTGCCGTCTCCCCTTCTGGGGGGTGGACACTCCAGGTGAGGCAAGCTGTAAAGAGGTTGGGGAGGAGGAGTGGGGCTGCTTCGTTGAAGTGCCGGAGGGTGATGTAGGAGATGTCGTCTGGTCCTACCAATGTACCGTATTTCAGGTGTACGATGGCCAGACGTGTTTCGTGTATTGTGACTGGTCTTGTGTGGTGGCGTATGTCTCTCGTGTGGGTGAGAAGGTTGCGGGGGAGGGGTGTCTGCCGGGCCGTGTTGACTGGGGGGAAGAGTGCATTCCGTAGGGCTTTGTACTTGTCTCCAAAATCGGATTGTTTTTCGAGCGGGGGGATGGGTTTGTTGTGGGTGCTGTGGCGTTGGATTGTTTTCCAGATGGTTCTGGTTGTTGTGTTTTGCAGTCAGTGGATGTGGTATGTCGTTTTTGCGTTGCGTACTATTGTCGTCCATTTGCACCGTTTGTATTGGCTGTCTTGTCTGTTGGTGTTGGTGGGGGTGAGACGGGCTCTTCTATCTGCCCGTTTGGTGGCTTCTTTTGCCAGTGTGAGGCTGTGGTTCCTCCACGGTGCCTCCGCCTTCCTTTGGCTTTTGTATGGGACAGTGGCTTCTGTGACCTGGTGGATGAGGAGGGTGATGTTGCTGATTACGCGAAGGCTAGCTTCCGGGCCTTGGAGGTCTGAGAGGTCCATTCGTGTGGCTTGTATGTAGCTGCCGATGTTGTTCCAGTCGGCTTTTGCCCAGCAGCGGTAGGGTTTAGGTGGTGGGGTGGTATATGGCAATGACAGGGTGAGGGTCAGGGAGCTGTGGTCTGAGGTGGTATCATCGTCGATTGCTAGTAAGAGGGTCGACCTAGTTGTGTCCCCGTGGGTGAGGCATAGGTTGATGGTGGATGGGTTGCTTCCATTCCTTGGATGGTGGGTGGGGATTGCTGGTTTGTTTTGGAGGTGGAAGTTGTTGCATTCGAGCCAGTGTACGATGGCATGGCTTGCGGGGGAGGTGCGGGCTGTGTGGGGCAGGGGGCCCTGCCACCATGGGTGGTACGTGTTGAGGTTGCCCATTATTAGGCAGTTTGCTGGGATGTTGAGCAAGGGGAGGAGGGCTGCCAGCGGTTCTGCTCTTCCGGGTGAGTACAGATTGAAGATGGTGAAGCTAGTGGTGTGTTGTTCTTGTTGCAGTGTGATGGTGGTGCCTAGGAAGGAGTCCTGGGCTGTGAAGGTGGTGGTGGCACTGAGCCCAGGGAGTTGGCGTATGTATGTGGTGCATCTGGACTTCGTAGGTGTTGGGAGGAAGAGGTTGAAGTGCGGTAGGAGTGGTGGGTTTCCATGTCTATCGTACCATGGTTCTTGGATAAGGCAGATAAGGTTTGCTGTTTTTCTTGCAAAATCTCGGAGTGTTGAAATTGTAGTCGCATGGCTTCTTGCACAGTTCAACACCTGCAGGGACCCGACGGCATGTGAGGGCATTTTATTCAGTCATTCCCACTATGGGGGCGTCTCCCGGGGTGGTCGTGGCCATCGTATTCGTGTTGTTGTTGAAGGATCGAATCTTGATCCGTCTGGGACAGTTGGGGTCGCTGGCCTTGTGGGGTGCGTCACAGTTGGTACAGCTGATTGGTGGGTGGGTGCAGGTGGGGCCTCTCTTGCAGACCGAGATGGTGCATGGGTGGTTTTTTGTTTTGTGGGCGTCCGTACAGACAGCGCAGCTGGACGGATTTTTGCACAGGGCGGCAGGGTGCCCGTAGCCCTAGCAGTTCTGACACTGGGTACTTCTTCCGTATGAGATGTAGTCGTCAAGTTAGCATTCGCGGTTGCAGATGGTGAGGTAGTGTCCTCCAATGTTAGCCGTCTTGGTGCTGCCGCTGAGGGTTATGACGATCGTCGAGGTTGCTTTCTGTTCGCATCGGTCTGCTGGGCTGAGCCAGCGTCGCGTCTGGCACTGGATCAGCTGGGGGTAGTTCGTGGCGATGCTGTAAGAGATATCGGGCAGTGAGAGGTGGTTCGGGACTCCGTGGAGCAGGAACTGGCTGAAGCACTTCCCGATTACGACCTTTTCGCACTTGCCGTAGTAGGAGAGGGCGTCGCCAATGATCGTCGTGTAGTCTTCATAGATGATGTTGTTTTGGGTGTTGGTGGTGGTGAAGATGATGGATCCACGTATGGTTACCCAGACATGGAGGAAGGGGGAGGCGGTTACATCCTGGTTGTCGACCAGGACTTTTTTGACTTGGTGGAGAGCTGCGTCCGCGACGACTTGGCGGGCGATGTAGTCTCTTTCAGTGTGGGTGGCGGCTTCAGTGGGGGACACGGCCGGAAAGTGGCATGTGACCTCGCGTTCGGCTTGGGGGTATATGGTCGGGATAAGCTTGGGTGTGGCAGGCTTCCTTCCTTGGGTTTTCTTCTTCAAGTTCTCCCATCCTTCAATGTTGGTGGCGTGTGTGGCGTGTTCGGTTGGTGGGTGTGCTTGGGCGATGGGTGCTTTGGCGGCGTCGGCGTATGTACCGGTGCTGGTGCCGTTATTGGTTGGAGGGTTGTTGGCATTTTATTTGTTCTTGGTGGCTCCCTTCCCCTTTCTCTTTCTCTCTTTCTTTGGGTTGGGGCCGATATTGCTTGGGCCCCTGATTGGCTTAGTGGTGGCGGCAGCGTTCTGTGCAGCCAAGAGGTGTTGTTGTTGCATTTGGGTTACTCGGGTGCCCAGTGTGGCAATTTGCTTGGTCAGGCTGTTTGTGGCAATTTGAAAGCTGGTGTTGTTTTGGGCGAAAAGCACAGAGATCTCGGCGCTATTGGTTCTGGCAAATTGGTCTAGCAGGTTGCAGGTGATGATTTCGATGTCGGCACTGAGTGCAGCGTGCTCTGGGCTGAGTGGGGCTGTCATCTGGGGGGCAGTACTGGTGGGCTCGTCCACATCGCCTCCGATCGCCTGTATTGCAGTGACGTGTTCTGTGTGTTGGAAGTCCATGGTGTTGTCGTCATCTTCTTCCCTTCCTTCGTCTTCGGAGTCATCGGAGTCAGAGTTAGAGTCAGAGTCGATGTCGTTTTCCTCGTGTGCTCACTTTGCGGGGGAGGGTATCTGTGAGGCCGCAACCGTAGGAGGTTGAAGGTGGTGTTGGGAGGGGTGCTGCTGGGAGCGGGCTCTTGGGGTGCTGTGCCCAGAGATTTCGGTGGTGGCTGGGGTGTTCGTGTGGAGGAAGGCGTCAAGGGGTCCTTCACCGGGGTTGTTGGTGGATATGAAGCCTTTTACCAAGGTGGTGTTAGTTTGGCGACGTGAGCCAAAAACACGAAAAGTAGGTGGCGACAGGAGGGAAAATACCCAGGATGGTTCCGAAGGGGTGCAGTCTCTAGTTAATTAACTATTGACCGACTCCTGAGGTGACTTTTTGGGGTTGTTGAAAACTTAATTGGAGAAGAAGATTTTTGGTGTCGCGAAAACAGTGAAGTTTTGGGGGGTGCTGTGAGGATAATTGATTGCTTGGAGAAGAATCACCAGACTAGCTACCGCACTGCTCCTTTATACTTTTCCCATCCCTCTGTGGAATCACAGCTTGCCCGCAAGACTGACACAGTTCCTCCCATCGCGACTCAATCGCCGCGCCCAAGGAAAACACATGATCGCATTCGGCTGCCGCGCGGCCAACACTCTATCCGCGGCAACAGGAGAAAAGACACGCAAGCAGTAAGGAACAGAGAAAGGACGCGTAAGCATAACCAAAGGGAAACAACATACGTAATAATGACAGGAGAAAGGACGCGCAAGCAACATAATGGCAACAATAGGAGAACATCAGGAAAAAAATTCTGCGTCCGGACGCTGCATACATGTCGGAAATATCTAGATGCTCAGGACGCAACCCGGCAAGGTATTCTCCATCCGGACAATGCATGTCAGCGCACATACTGCACTGAACGCGACCTGCCCATGCATGTGCATACTAGACAGAAGCGGGCTGCGTATTGGCCTTCCGGACGACTAATGTCAAGGTAAACAGTGTCCGGACAATACATGCCAGGGCATCTTCCTTCTGGACGAGGAGTGTCAGTGCATTTGCCTTCTGAACGTAGCGTGTGTCTTACAGACGCAGAATGTCAAGGCAAATGTCTTCCGGACGATGCATGCCACGGCATCTGCCTTCCAGACGTGGAGTGTCAGAGCATTTGCCTTCTGAATGCAGCATATGTCTTACAGACGCAGAGTGTCAAGGGAGATGTCATCCGGACGAGGGGTGTCAGGGCATTTGCCTTCTGAACGCAGCATGTGTCTTACAGACGCAGAATGTCAAGGCAAATTTCTTCTAGACGCAGAGTGTCAAGGCAAATGGGATCTAAACAAGGCTTACGATGGTGTACCACACATAGATAATAGAGTGGTCATGGTGGTAGCATCGAAACATGACCATCACGGTACAGTACATTGCAGTGAAGACTATTAAACTCGCATTTGGTTCGTCAGCAGTTTAGGCTGGTAAATCATCCGAATTATCGACAGGATTATTGTCAGGAATATTGACAGAAGTACCGACCCCCTATGAGTAGAAGTCCTTGTTACAACTGCGCGAGGATGGGGCACAGGATGGCTGAGTGCTCCGAGCCAGAGTCAATCGCCGAATTTCAACAAAGCGTCTATGATCAAGTGAATCGCCCAGGAGGTGGACGCCCTCCAATAGCCAGAGAACAGTTCGTCCCACAAGGAGGTCTGGCTTATGATCAGCCCACCCACCAAAGACGACCGGCCTATAATCACCCCGTTCCGTACCGAGGAGGACCGGCCTATGATCACCCCACCTCGTACCAAGGAAGACCAGCCTAAGATCATCCCGCTCTGCACCAAGGAAGACTGGCCTACCCGCCACAGCAGTCCGAACCTCAACCAAGATAGCCCGTGGCCCAGGTGCCTGTGGTGAGTCTTCACCAACCTTATGGAGAACTAGGCTGGAAATCTGGAGAATTGGATCCACAGATTGAGGAAGTCAACAAGACAGAAGAATGGATCGTCAAGGAGAAGACTGCCAGATTGCTGGTATCAGCATTGGAATGAGTGACCTTGGAAGATTCCTACCAATAGGAAGAGGTGGATTTAGCCAAGAAGTGGACTAGAAGTGAGACCTCCGAGGAAGATATCGCGTGTAAGAGACTGTGACCTCGGCCGGCCGTAAGGCTGTTGAATCCAATAACGACTGGACAGGTCCTGTCTGAGGCAAATGTTACTACTGGAGGAGCACCCAGGCCTGAGGACCTTCCTGAGAAGACTAAGCGCCAGAGGAAAGCCCGAGATGAAATCAACCCTATCCGGATGATGAGAGGAATGGCTAAGTTCAACACCATGGCTTCTTTGCAGGACACTGAGGTTAGAGGCCTTACTTGGGGTCAGTACCTGGAGGACAGCCCAACCGCTCAATTAGAGCTCGCTCGAGGAATGGTTAGGGAGCGTCTGAGGCGGTCTGACTCGAAGTCGAAGAAACGGAAGGGCAAGGATGTGGCCGGCATTCCCGAGGTTCCCATCTGGCCAGGAGTAGGCCATAAAAAGGCTGCTCTGGAGACGCAGAGCAGGATCACCAATTTCTATACTGGGGCGAAGCTGAACGAACACAGCCCAAGAGCCGAACAAACGGAAGTCCTACAGAGTAGGCAGAACACGGGGCGCCAGAGAGCTGGACGAACACAGTCGGAGAGCCGACCAAACGGAAGTCCTACAGAGTCGGCAGAACGCGGGGCCCCCGAGAACTGAAAGAACGGAAGCCCGACCGCGGAGACACGCCGAGGAGCTACGTTGCCTGTCAAGCCCAAGACAGAGAACGGAAGTCGGGGTCAGGTTTTTTGACAGTATGCATTGCACGATTCCGAGACGGATTACACCCCGAGGTAAAAAGGCACCTAGTCATGAGCGAAACCCCTGCCACAGTCTTGGTGGACTATGCCACGGCTACCATCAAAACGGATAGCCGCCTATGCAACCTCGGAGTCATTAATCGACAACCTACCACCAACCAAGAAGCGCGCTTCCACGTCAACACAAAGGAGCCTCCGTTGACGCCCCTGGGAGACCCGATGGACCTCGATACCACCCGACCATTCAAATTCGCAAGGGGAATGCCAAACTGATTCCCACGACGAGCAATCATGTGAGAATGTTACAACTGCAGAAAGAAAGGACATTTCACAAAAGAATGCCCCCAGCCCAGGAAAGAACGAGTTCTATGGAGAAGACCATACAGGGCCACGGCAGCCACCTTCGAGGAGATGACCGAAGAAGAACCGTCGGGAAATGTCAACCCTCGGGAATACGTGCTGACAACCACCACCCGAGGGAAACACCTGTTGTCAAACCCGAAGAAGACCCCCCGTACCGAGTACGAACCGCCCGATACGACCGTGAGGAGAAATTATGATCTAAGTAAGAATACAGGGGACAGACAGGAACGAATGCACCACTACAGCCTTGGTGGACAGTGGGGCATCCGAAAACTTCATCTATAAGGCCTATGCTGAGGCCAGCGGAATACCTATGCAACAAAAAACAACACCAAGACGAGTATTGACAGTCGACGGAAGTGAGGTCACCAGCGGGCCGGTAACCCACGACGCTCAAATCCACCTAACCATCAACCATCACGAGGAGGACATCTGGCTACACTGCATCACGATCGGGAACGCCCCGATCATCCTGGGACTCCCATGGCTCAAACTCCACGACCCAGTGATAGGGTGGAAGAATCACACCGTGAAATTCCACTCCGACCACTGCGCCGAGAAATGCCTACCCAGCTCACCAAGAGCCAACACAGTCCCAGAAGAAAACGCCACAGAGCAATACTATAAGAAAACACCGGCAGAAGAGGAGAACTGGGAAATCAGCGAAACAGACCCATGGGAGGTATGCCAGACAGTAATCGACGAAATCAAAGAAACCTCCAGGACGAGCAAGAAACCAATTCCCCCAGAATATCACGAATTCCTC
>Ga0307508_10002058_pt1 | contig 21703 bp, 16 predicted proteins | sample 9_EM_MG_FD_203089 | JGI IMG/M metagenome (GOLD analysis project Ga0307508, IMG submission 203089) | Populus trichocarpa ectomycorrhiza microbial communities from riparian zone in the Pacific Northwest, United States - 9_EM | ecosystem: Host-associated > Plants > Roots > Unclassified | place...
TACATAGCAAAAAAAAATGTAGCAATTTTAGTTGCTACATTTTTTTTGCTACAAGAGGAAGCTGCGCTCAACGACCCTTCTTAACCGGCAGCCGTTGCGACGACTCGCGGATGCAGAGCCTCGTCTTCAATACTTTTTCCACCGGCGCCACTTCGCCGTTGTTGTGCACGATTTCGATAAACAGCTTGGCGGCGGTTTTGCCCAGCTCGAACAGGGGCTGCTCTACGCTGGAAATGCCAGGGGTGACAAGGCCCATTACGGGGTCGTTGTTAAAACCCACCAGGCCGATGTCCTGCGGCATCGTCAATCCTTTTTCTTTGATGGCCTGCATGGCGCCGATGGCCATCCTGTCGCTGATGGCAAAGATGGCATCGGGTCTTTTTTTCATCGCCAGCAGCTCCTGCGTGGCCAGGTAGGCGTAGTGCTGGTTGAAATCGCAATAGATAAGCAGGTCGGGGTCTGCTTTCATTTTATATTTTTTATGCGCGTTGAGGTATCCCGTAAGGCGGTGGTTGCTGATGCTGAGATTGGAGGGGCCCGCCAGTATGGCGATGCGTTTATAGCCCTGCTCAATGAGGTGCTCGGTGGCCTGGAAGCCGCCGTCTGCATTATCGATGCGCACGCCCGGCGCGGCCAGGTGGGGCGTTACCCGGTCGAACACCACCATGGGTATATTCTTATCGAGGATCTTTTTAAAATGGTCGAATGATTTTGTTTCGCTGGATACGGAGATGATAAAACCATCCACGAGGCTGTCCATCAGCCGGCGCGTATTGACGATTTCCCGGCCGAAAGATTCATTGCTCTGGCAAACCATTACGGTATAGCCCGCTTCCAGCGCCACTTCATCGATGCCGCGCACCATGGCAGACAGCACGTAATCGAGGTTGGGCACAATTACGCCGATGGTATGGGTTTGTTTTTGCTTCAGGCTTAGCGCCAGCCGGTTGGGGTGGTAGTTCAGCTTTTCCGACAGGGCCATCACCGCCTGGCGCGTTTCCGGGTTGACATCGGGCGCATTGCGCAGGGCGCGCGATACGGTGGAAATGGAAATGTGCAGGTTGCGCGCTATGTCTTTAATCGTGGCCGGTTTATTCATAAAAATGAAGTTACCGCAAAAGCCGTTACGAAAATACCGGCAGCGTTACCGGTATCGTTGCCGGTTGAATAATAAGGAGAGAAAGCAAAGAAAAACGCCATTCTGGTAGAATATTTTCAATAAACTCCGCTTTTATTTCATTTTTTAAAACGCCCCACGGCGGCGGCGGCATGGATTTAACCGCTAATATTACAGACGATTTTATCCACCTATTTATTATTATGTTCCATATGAAAGGAAAGATTGCCATCGTAACGGGCGGCGCCCGCGATATCGGCCGCGCGGTATCTGTAAAGCTGGCCGCCGCCGGTGCAAAAGTTTGTATCAATTATTACCATGATGAAGCCAGCGCAACCGAAACCCTGGCGCTGATTAAAAACAGCGGGGGAGAGGCGATACTCGTGCAGGGCGATATGACCCGCGCCGCCGACGTACAGAAAATGGTGGCCGCCTGCCTGCAACAGTTTGGCAATACCATCGATATCGTGGTGAATGTAGCCGGCGGCCTGCTGGCGAGGAAGCCATTGGCCGAGCTGGAAGAAGCTTTCTGGGATGATGTCATTAACCTCAACCTTAAATCTGCGTACCTCGTTACGCGACAAGCCGTACCCTATATGCCCAAAGGCGGCGCTATCGTCAACTTCAGCTCGCAGGCGGCGCGCGATGGCGGCGGCTTCGGCGCGCTGGCCTATGCCACCGCCAAAGGCGGCGTGCTGACGCTCACCCGCGGGCTGGCCAGGGAGCTGGGCCCGAAAGGAATCCGCGTCAACTGCGTATCGCCGGGTATGATCAACACCACTTTTCACAACACATTCACCAAACCCGAAGTGCGCACCCATGTAGCCGCCGCTACGCCGCTGCGCCGCGAAGGAGAAGCCGGCGAAGTAGCCGATTTGGTGCTATACCTTGCCAGCGACGCGGCTTCGTTTATCAATGGCGAGAGCGTGGAAATAAACGGGGGTGGCTATTTTGCTTAGAATGCGCAATGAGAAGAGAATAAATTGTAGTTCAGTATGTATCGACTGCTTACCATCATTGTTATCCTGCTCAGCAGCTGCCTGTTGAGGGCGCAGCATCCCATTACTTTTATCACCAGGGCAGAAGCGACCGAAGTAAAGCAAAACCTGGCGCGTTACCCTTTATTACGGCAATCGTTTGAAGCGCTTCAAAAAGAAGTGAATCCCTGGATAGGGAAGGAGATAGACGTGCCTTTTCCCAAAGACCCCGCCGGCGGGTATACGCATGAACGGCATAAGGCCAATTATATGCTGATGTATAACAGCGCCCTGCTGTATATCCTGACGGGCGATGCAAAATATGCCGGACTGGTTAAAAAACTTTTTCTCAAATATGCAGCGCTAAACCCAATCCTCCACCGTCACCCGCAGGCCAGGAATGATTCTGCCGGGCACTTGTTTCACCAGGCGCTCAATGATGTAAACTGGCTGGTATATACCGGCATGGCGTACGATGGTATTTACAATACCCTGTCTGCCTACGAAAGAAAAACAATTGAGGACGGGGCGTTTAAACCCGAAGTGGACTATATCGTAGAGGGTCTTCCTTACTGGTTCAACCAAATACACAACCATGGCGTATGGGCCTGCGCCGGCGTAGGCATCGTGGGCCTGGCCACGGGTAATGACAAATATGTGCAGGCGGCGCTGTATGGTACATTAAAAGGACGCAAAAGCGGTTTTATGGTGCAGCTGGACAGCCTGTTCAGTCCCGACGGCTATTATACAGAAGGGCCGTATTATGTTCGCTATGCCCTGCTGCCTTTTTATGTATTTGCCAATGCTCTTAACAATGCGCGCCCCGGTATAAAAATATTTGCGCACCGCAACAGCATTCTCAAAAAAGCCCTGCAGGCGGGACTGCAGCAAACGAATACCGACGGCGCCTTCTTCCCGCTCAATGATGCGCTCAAGGAAAAAGATGTAACGACGGGTGAAATGGTAACGGCCATCGATATCGCCTGGAAAGTATATGGGCCCGACAGCGGCTGGCTGGCCATGGCTGCCCTGCAGCGCCGCGTGGCGCCGGACAAAGGCGGTATGCGCATTGCCGCCGCGTTGCAATCGGCTATACCTGCCGGCCATTTTCCCTATCGCTCTGTGGAATATACCGATGGTGCGCAGGGCGATGAAGGCGGCCTGAGCATACTACGTGCAGGCGGTGCTACAAACAATACGACGCTTATTTTTAAATATACCGCACAGGGACTTTCGCACGGGCACTTTGATAAGCTCGGTTTTATGCTGTATGACAAGGGACAGGAGATATTCCAGGATTATGGCTCCGCGCGTTTTGTGAATATCGAAGCCAAAGACGGTGGCCGTTACCTGCCCGAAAACAAGGCATACGCCGTACAAACGATTGCGCACAATACGCTGGTGGCCGACGAAACCAGCCATTTCAACGCACAGGTAAAAGAAAGCGCGAAATACCACCCCGAAAAGGTATTCAGTGTAACCGGAGAGGAAGTTTTCCAGGCGGTGAGCGCCCGCGATGTGCATGCTTATGCTGATATAAAAATGGACCGTACCCTGTTCCTGTTGCCGCTGGGACAGGAAAAATATATCGTCGATATTTTCCGGGCGGCTTCGCCCCATGAGCACCAGTATGATTTGCCTTTTCAATACAGCGGGCAGGTGATGAATACTTCTTTTGAATACAAGGCATTCACCGATGCCCGCCAGCCGATGGGCCGTAAAAACGGGTACCAGTTTTTATGGAAGGAAGCCGAAGCGGCGCCGGGAAAAGGCATGGCGCAGTTTACCTTTTTACACGGCCGTAGCTTTTATTCGCTGTCATCGCTTACCGACGACAGTACCCGCCTGTACTTTGCCCGCGCAGGCGCGGCCGATCCGCATTTCAACCTGCGGCCGGAACCTTCTTTTATTATCCGGAAGAAAGGAAGCGACCAGCTATTTGTAAACGTGATAGAAGTACATGGCGATTTCGACCCCGTCAGCGAGGTGTCTACCAACGCCGCGCCACAGGTAAAGGATATACAGCCGCTTTGCAACAACAGCGATCTTATCGTTGTACGGGTGCTGACCGGCGGTTTAACGCTGGTATTGGCCCGTTGTAATAAAGAGATGGACCCCAATGCCGATCATTCGTACGTCGTTGCCGGAAATACATTTAAGTGGAAAGGCCCCTGCGGAGCGATGTGGTATGATAAGGCGTTGCTGCCCGATAAGCCCTGACGATTCATGCTATAACTATTGCTTATGCCAACAAATATCATTTACCGGCTGATAGCTGTTGCCGCCCTGGCGGGAACAGGATGGCTGCCCGCCGGCGCCCAGGGTAAGCCTGCCCCGGCGCGGGTCACCATCAGCGGTACCGTTATCTCCGGGGAAACAAAAGGCCCGATGAAGGGCGCCAGCATTACGATTGCCGGCACCAAAAAAGGGGCGACAGCCGACGAACAGGGACATTTTACCATTAAGCTCAACAAGGGACAAATACTCGAGTTTAACCACGTTGGCTTTGAAAAGCAGCAATACAAAGCCGCGCGCACCGACAGCATTACCATTACGATGAAACTTCATGTCGCGGAAAACGACGAAGTGGTGGTCATTGGCTATGGCTCGGTAAAAAAATCACATCTTACCGGCGCCGTGGGCCAGCTCAAAAATGATAACCTGAACGAAATACCGGTAGGCCGTGCCGACCTGGCGCTGCTGGGCAAGCTGGCCGGCGTGAGCGTAATGGTGACCGACGCACAGGCCGGGGCCGCACCGGTGATACAGGTGCGCGGCGCTACTTCGGTAACGGCCGGCACCAATCCGCTGATAGTTGTAGACGGTTACCCCGTGCCTACCGACTTATCGGCCATCGATATGAACGATGTCGAATCCATCGAAGTGCTCAAGGACGCCGCTTCCGCCGCCATTTATGGGTCAAGGGGCGGCAACGGCGTATTGCTTATCACCACCAAATCCGGCAAGGCCGGCCGCTCGCGCGTAAACCTGAACGCCAATACCGGCATAAAAGCGCCTTACCGGAAAGTGAGCATGTATAACCTCGACGACTGGAAGCTGCAGGTGCTGCTGGATAATAACGGCGTGCTGCCTACCGAGGTTACGCAGGCGGAGCGCTTCAATGCCAATACCAGTGCGCAGGATATTATTTTTCATCACTCACATTTCAACAATATACAGGCCAGCGTCAGCGGCGGTAATGCGCTGGTGAAATATTATCTCTCGGGCAATGCGCTTATCGACGATGGTATTATGTACGGCAATAACAGCAAGCGTTTCAGCCTCAAAGGAAATTTCGAGGCAAAGCCCGGCCCCAGGCTGACGGTGGGGCTTAGTGTCACACCCTCGTACACCGTCACGCATAATATTCCCGTCACCGTGCAGGAAGCCGTTCGCACCCTGCCCAACTGGATGCCGGTGTACCATACCGCGCTGACCTCGCAATATACCGGCAAGCCGATTGGTTCGCTGGCTAATACAAAGGATTTCGATCCGGGCCGCAATCCTAATTATACCGGCGGTGTAAGCCTTTCGTCCGCCACGACCAACAATGGCCTGGCGCAGCTGCTGGGTACAGACGACCGCCGGACGCAGCTACGAAATATTGTGAATACAACCCTGAAATACGAGTTTAACAAATGGCTGTCGTTTAAAACGTCCGATGGTTTTTATACCAGCAACGACACGCGCGAGTTTTTCCAGCAGTCATGGGCGCAGGCTGATCCCATCCTCGACGGCGCTGCCTATGCACATTCTACCAGCAAGGCGATATTGAGCACCACAAAGACGCTCGACCTGCTGACAGAAAACACGTTTAATTTTAAAAAATCCTTTCATAAGCACGATGTGGATGCGGTAGCCGGTTTTACCGCGCAATACACTGCCGTGGATTATTTTTCGGGGCAGGCGGGCAATTTTGCTACCGATGATATCCCCACACTGAATGCAGGCACCATGCAGGCGCTGACCAGCACCAAAGAAGAAGAAATGCTGCTGTCTTATCTTTTTCGCGTCAACTATGCGTATGATAATCGCTATCTTTTGTCATTGGGCGCGCGCAGCGATGGCAGCTCACGCTTTGGTCCCGATAACCGTTACGCGTTTTTTCCTTCAGCGTCCATCGGCTGGCGGCTGAGCAATGAAAAATTCTTTCCCGCCAGTTCCATCTTTACCGATGTAAAGCTGCGGGCCAGCTATGGCGCTACGGGTAATAAAAATATCGGCAACTACCGGTATTATGCCAATGTAGGCCCGGACTACGCTGTGCTGGGCAATGACGCCACGCCGGGCTTCCAGCTTACCAGCTTTCCCAATAGCGATCTTACCTGGGAAAGAACTTATTCCGGCAATGCGGGTATAGAGCTGGGATTGTTTAATAACCGCATCAACCTGAGCGTGGATTATTATAATACCAAAACCGATCGGCTGCTGCTTGATTTGCCCATAGCGTCGGCCAGCGGCTTCACCAGTTTTTCCACCAATAAGGGCAAGGTGTCCAACGAGGGCATTGAGCTGGAATTTTCCACCCGTGTTATCACGCTTACCAGGTTCAGGTGGAGCCTCTCGGGCAACCTGTACACGAATAAAAACAAGCTGTTGGACTTTGGCGGCTCTTACCAGCAAATCAACCAGGGCGATCCCAAGCGCGCCAATTATTTCCTCACCCGCGTAGGAAGCCCGCTGGTGCAGTTCTATGGTTACCTGGTAGATAGCACGGTGCCGGTAAAAAACACCAATTACTGGCCCATCGGGGTTACGTCGTTGCACGTGTTTCCCAAAGATGTGACCGGCGATAAACAGATTACCGACGACGACCGCGTGGTGCTGGGCAATCCTTATGCATCGTATAACTGGGGGCTTACGAGCAATTTCACGTATAAGTCGGTAGACCTTAGCCTTACCTTCCAGGGTTCGCAGGGCGCCAAAGTATTCAATGTAGACCCGTATTATTTTGAAACGCAGTTTGGCACCACCGGTTCCACTGCCTACGAGTACCAGGGATATACCGATGCGCAAATAGCCGGCAAACGACTTAAAACCGAATCGATGAGCAATATCCAGGATGCATCGTTTATCGCGCTGCGCAACCTGAACCTGGGTTATTCCTTCCCGGCGAAGCTGGTAAAGAAATGGAAGTTCAATAAGATGCGGCTCTATGCGTCGGGCGCCAATATATGGTATCATTTTGCCCGCAATTATACCAGCCTGAACCCGGAGGCCGACAATGGTTTTCCCAATGATCCGCTACGAAAGGGATACCAGCGCGGGGCAGCGCCCATTGCAAGAGTGATAACGTTTGGATTAAATGTTGATTTTTAAAATTGCCATTATGAAGAACAGCACCTGTATATACTTATTTATTATCGTGCTGCCGGTATTGACCGGCTGTTCGAAGGCGCTTGATAAAAAACCGGTATCCACGCTGGTGGAAGCCACTTACTATCGTAATACCGCGGAGGTGGAGACCGCCGTTATCGGCGACTACGCCTCGCTGCGCGATGTATACAACCTCGATTTTATACTGGCCGGTCTGCGGTCGGATGATTCTTATATTTCGGAAGCTGAGGGCGATATGAACCAAATCGACGGCTTTGGCGAGCGGGCTACCAATTCGTATGTGGCCGCCTGCTGGCAGGCCGCGTACTTTACCATCAGGCAATCGAACACCGTACTGAAATATATGGGCAATGTAACGGACGCACAGAAAAAAAACTGGTTTGAGGGCGAAGCGAAGTTTATCCGTGCGCATATGTATTTTAACCTCGTGCGGCTTTGGGGCGATGTGCCGCTGATAACCACCGCGGTGGAGTACAACGATCCGAAGCTGTATGTGCGCACGAACAAAGACAGCGTGTACAGCCAAATCATCGCCGATTTGCAGCTGGCCATACAAAAGCTGCCCGCATCATGGGATGCCACCGCGGTAGCCCGCGCCACCGGCTACGCCGCCAAAGGCATGCTGGCCAGGGTATACCTTACGCAAAAGAATTATACGGCCGCCCGCGCTTTACTGCAGGATTTGATTGATAATCCCGGCCCGCTGCAGCTGCTGACCTCGTATAAAAACGTATTTGGCCTCAACAATGAAATGAATGCGGAAATACTGTATGCCGTTCGGTATAAGTCCAATTCAAACGGCCTCGGCAATGTATTCACTTATAATATGGACAAGCTGTCCGGCTCGCCGGGCTTCCGCAGCGCCAGCGATTTCAGGGGCAGCGCGGTGTTTGTAACGGCCGACTCGGTGCGCAAGGGCACCACCTTCCTCACGGGCGGCGATTATGGCACCAGCTTTTATGATGTGGGCAAATACCAGGACCCTACTTCATTGAAGAATGATGCAGGGACCGATTTCATCGTGCTGCGCTATGCCGATATCATTTTAATGTACGCCGAAGTGGTCAACGAAATGGATGGCACTACGGCAGGGCCCGCGCCCGCGACCGCACTAACGCAGTTTAACCGTATCCGTACCCGTGCGGGCGTACCCACCTATACGGCTACGGCGGCGCAGGTGATCACGCAAAGCGCTTTCCGCGCAACCATCAAGGCAGAGCGGCGCCGCGAGCTGGGCGTGGAAGACCAACGCTGGTATGATTTATTGCGCTGGGGCGATGCCATCACCGCCATGACCGCGCATTTCACCGCGCGGTCGCTGCCGCGTGTGATAAAGGATTACCAGGCATTGTACCCGGTACCACAGCGCGAGATAGATATCAGCAACGGGACGATGCCGCAGAATGCCGGCTATTGATTTTGTAATACAGCCAACTGACATATATTTTTATCTATAAAAACAGTACAATGGAAGCACTTACCGGAAAAAAAGTATTTATTGAGAACGATGCAATTCCCTGGGAAACGGTGGGCAAGGGCGTTCGCCGTAAAATAATGGCGTACGACAAAAGCCTGATGGTGGTAAAAGTGGCCTTTGAGGCCGGCGGCGTAGGGGCGGTGCACGAGCACTACCATTCGCAGATAACGCATATTGAAAGCGGGAAGTTTGAAGTGGAGATCAATGGCGAAAAGAAAGTCCTTTCCGCAGGCGATGCTTATTATATCCCCCCGCATGTGCTGCACGGCGCCGTATGCCTGGAAGCAGGCATGCTGGTGGATGTGTTCAGCCCCATGCGCGAAGATTTTGTATAACGATTGCCGTTAAGCAATTAAAAGAGCAGCATGAAAGTAAAAGGCCTTCGCTGGTGGATCATAGGATTAATAGCCCTGGCAACGGTGATCAATTATATCGACCGGAGCGCTATTAATATCATGTGGCCTTATATTTATCGTGAATTTGGCATTGCCGATGCAGACAATAAAAGTGCGCTGGCGCTGATCACCACTTTCTTTATGATAGCTTATGCCATAGGGCAGGTGGCCACCGGCAAGCTGATGGACAGCGTGGGTACCCGTATCGGCATGACGCTTTCTATTGCACTGTGGAGCGTATCGATTGCGCTGCACGCTTTTGCGCGCTCCCTGGCTTCCTTCAGCGTATTCCGGTTTTTACTGGGCGCGGGAGAGGCGGGCAACTGGCCCGGCGCTACCAAGAGCAATGCCGAATGGTTTCCGGCCAGGGAGAGAGCCATTGCACAAGGCATCTTTGGCGCCGGCGCTTCGCTGGGCGCTGTGGTTGCGGCGCCTTTTATCGCGGGGCTTTATCTTGCTTATGGCTGGCGCTCCACGTTTGCAGGTATTGCCGTGCTGGGATTACTATGGATTATCCCCTGGCTGCTGATCAATAAAAATACACCTGGCAGGCATCCCTGGCTGACCAAAAAAGAAGAAGCGCACATACTGGATGGCGATACGGATAAAAAGACCTCTGTTGCCGCCACGGAAGTATACAGCTGGAAACAGCTGTTGCGGTTCAACAATACCTGGAGCATCATTTCATCCCGTTTTTTTATCGACCCGGTGTGGTGGATGTTTGTGACCTGGCTACCCACCTTTTTAAAAGAGCAGTTCGCCTTCGATATAAAACAGGTGGGCGCGTTTGCCTGGGTGCCTTACCTGTTTGCCGCTATCGGCGGACTGTCCGGAGGCTTCTTTTCATCGCGGCAAATAAGGCAGGGGGTCGTTGCCGTCCGTGCGCGCAGGAACGCTATTACTGTGGGAAGTGTTATTATGCTGGTATCGCTGGCGGCTATCGCGGTATTGCTCGATGGCCTGAAAGAGCATATCGCCGTGGCCATTGCGCTTATCAGCGCCGCGCTGTTTGGCTTCCAGTTTTTAATCAATAACCTGCAAACCCTGCCCGGCGATTATTTCAATGGTAAGAACGTAGGTACCGTGGCCGGTATGGGCGGTACGGCGGCAGTATTGGGTACGGTGGTCATTACCTGGCTGGTGCCCGTGCTGACCAAAACAAGTTATACTTCTTTCTTTGTGCTGGCTATGCTGCTGGTGCCTTTGTCATGGGGGTGCATCCGTTTTATATCATCCAAAAAAACTGCGGCCCCGGCCCTTGTATGAAAAAACTATTGACGATAGCGGTTCTTTTTTGCGCACCGGCCCTGTATGCTGCCGGTGTGATGGTATCCTCCGTAGCGGAATTCAATGCTGCTTTGTCTATTGTAAGGCCCGGCGAAAGCATTACCTGGAAAAATGGCACCTATGCTGATATCGTGATAGACTTTACGCCGTTTGCCAATGGCAACCCCGATCAACGTATTTACCTGAAGGCGGAAACCCCGGACAAAGTTGTCTTTACCGGCGGGTCCCGCATTTTTATTGGTGGTGAATACCTGCAGGTAGACGGTTTTCTTTTTGACGGTCCCTCCACGCTGGGGGAGCGCGAAGATGTCATCGTTTTTCATGCACAGAAAAAATCGTCCCGTACCGCCCGCCATTGCCGCCTTACCAGCTGCGCCCTGACCAATTATGTGCCTGCAAACGCGCATATAAATAATGATTGGATCATTTTATACGGAACGGACAATGAAGTGGATCATTGCTCCCTGAAAGGAAAAACCAACCAGGGCCCGTTTTTAGTCGTAGCCTATGATAAGCCTGAAGGATTCGTGGATGGCTCGGATAAATGCCCGTCTACCCGTCACCAGGTGCACCACAATTATTTTGGTTTCCGTACCATGCCAACCGACAACGGCGGCGAGGATATCCGCGTGGGAGATAGCAAGACCTCCTTTACCCGCGGTTTCAATGTATTTGAATACAATGTATTTGAGGATCACCGCAATGAACCGGAAGTTATCTCCAACAAAAGCTGCAATAATATTTACCGCTTTAACAGCTTTTACAATTGCGACGGCGCGCTGGTATTGCGCCATGGCAACCGCTGCCTGGTATACGGAAATTATATCAATGGAAAAACCGGCCGCGGTTACAGTGGCGGCATACGCATTATAGGAGAAGCCCATACCGTATTTAATAATTACCTGGAAAACCAGGAAGGCGCCGCACACGAGGCAATGAAAGCGCCGGTCACTATCATGGCCGGCATGCTTTCTTCTCCTGTGAACGGTTATTTTGCCGCCGATAGCGCCGTGGTTAGTTTCAATACCATTGTCAATGCTGCCGGGCCGGTGTTTCATATCGGGGTAAAGAACAAAACGGATAACCCAGTGCAGCCGCGATACATTACGCTGGAAGAAAATATGGTTATCCGCCCGCAGGGCGATAAGGCGGTAGCCCTGGCGGCAGACGAACCCGCCAGCATCAGCGTTAGCCGGGGAAATGTATATAGTGGCGGCAAAACAGTACGCCAGCAGGGCTGGACGGAAACAGGTGAAAAGAACTTTATTGAAAAGAATGGTTTCTGGTATTATAAAAGTTCTCCGGCGCCGGCTTGCCTGGAGCTGGTAAGAAAGCGGGCAGCACCGTTCCGGCTCACGCTGAGCGATGATGATATTTCCGTATTTAATCCCTCATGGGTGTTGCCGCGCACCGGTGCAGGCGCCGGCTGGATGAAACCCTGAATCATGTAAACGAACGATTGCTTATGAAAAGAATGGTATTCACCTTAATGCTTTGCGGCGCGCTGGCTGCCGGCCATAGCCAATCCACTTATTACTGGACAGGAGGGGCAGGGCCTGTTACTTTCAGCACCAACAGCAATTGGAACACCGCCCTGAATGGATTGGGCGCTAACCGTAGCGGCACTGCGCTGGCAACAGATATTTTGATCATCGACGGCAATAATATCGGCGGTGCTTCGGCTGCCACGGGCACGGTGACGGCCAATATATCTTCCACCGCCTGCGGCCAGTTGAAACTTATCAACCATGCCGCCGTTGTTTTCCAGCGTCCTGCCGGCGGTGGGGGAACGGGCACGCTTACCATCAGTGGCGGCAGTGGTGATGATTTTATTATTGAGGCTGGCTCTTCGCTTACCATCAGCTGCCCGCTGGCCGATGGCAACGTGGTCATTGCGCTTGCGGCGGGAACAACCGGGTTGGTGGGCGGATCGATATCGCTGTCCAATACCGGCCAGCACCGCATTACCAACCAGGGCGCGGGCTCACTCGTGCTTACCAATGGAGCCGGCTTTACTACCAATATTACCGCTGCCAGCGCCTCGTATCCCTTTGGCAGTTCATCGCAGTCGGTAGAGAAAGGCGTGGTTTTCCAGGCAGGCGCCCACCTGTATTATGACGGCGGTTATAGTCCCATGGGCAACAGCTCTACTTTTTCCGCGGTGAATTTTTTACCCGGCAGTTATTTTCATCTCCGCGCTTCCAACGCTGTCAGCGGCGCCGGTTCTTTCTTCAACCAGAAAATATTCTCCAATATCAGTGTTGAAAATACCGCTACGCTCACGGCCGACGGACCCATCTATAAAATAGATACGCTGACTGTAGGCAGCAGCGCCGGCTTTATTACCCATACCAGCGGGCAGACGGCGGTGCTGGGTGATTTGACCGTGAACGGCTCCTTTACCGCGCCGGTGGGGAGCACCAATACACTGGTGCTGGCCGGCATTGTTGCGCAAACCGTTTCTGGCTCCGGCGCCATCTCCGTTCCTTCTTTCACCATTGCCGACGGATCGGCTGCCAGCTTTAATAAAAACATCAGCACCAGCACCGCGATCAATGTATACGGTAAAATGAATTGCAATACCAGCCAGGTATCCGGCGCCGCAAGTTTCACCGCGCGGGTTAATAATACCGCCACGGCGCTCACCGGCAATACGACGACCGGTTCTTACCAGCTTACCGGCGTAACAGGTATTATTTCCGGCATTACCGGTTTGACCATATCGGGCACGGGCATTGCATCCAATACAACGGTGGTAGCTTTCTCCGCTTCCAGCGCTACTATCAATCTTTCGCAACCGCTTACGGCCACGGCTACCGGTGTAGCGCTTAGCTTTGGCAGCGGCACGGCCACGCTGGCTACAGCCCATGCCAGTGGCTTTGATTCTACCACGGGGTCTGTCATCGTTACCGGCACAAAAACATTTCAATCCGGTATCAATTATATTATCAATGGTCCCACCGCTTCGCCTTTTGGTATCAGTTCGGGCACCAGCACCCCGCACATCAATATCGGTAATGCGGATTTCAATGCCGGCGCCACCACCAATTACGGCGTGAGCCTGTCGGGTAATCTTACGCTGAACAACGCACGGCTTACGATAAGGGCGGGCGATACGGTAAGGCTTGCCTCGGGTGTTTTAAGCGGTTCTTCTTTTAATGCATCCAACTGTCTTGTCACCGCCGCCGATAATACCACGGGCGCACAGGGTGTTTTCAGGTGGGACAATATCAGCACGGCCACCCTGCTGCCCGTTGCCGGTACGGCGCATTACCTGCCGGTGACGATTACTCCCCCGGGCAGTTCCGATATTGCCATCGGCGTTTTTGAAGGACTGACTAATAATGCCGCGCCCAATGGCGTTTCATTCAGCAGTACGCAACTGTCTGAGTCGGTAAACGCCACCTGGAATATCAACCGCATCAATGGCAGCGGTACGGCGGGCATTACCTTTAACTGGGATGCCGTGCTGGAAGGCAGCGCCTTTTCGCCGCTGAGCGACGGATATATAGGCATCGCTTCTTTTGACGGCGCCAACTGGTCCTTGCCCACCAATGGCATTGGCAGCAACAGCACGAATACCGTTTCCGCCGGCTTCAATAGCCTGAATGCATTTTATATCGGTAAGAACCCGAATGCCCAGGCTCTTACTTTTAATGTACTGCCGGTAAAAACATATGGCGATGCAGATTTTGCCCCCGGCGCCGTAAGCACTAATAATACCATACCCATTGTTTATACCAGCAGCAATACCGGCACGGCTACTATCGTGAGCGGCAATATCCATATTACGGGCGCAGGCGCCACCACCATCACCGCCACACAAGGTACTAACCAGGTTACGCAACCACTGACCGTGAATCCCGCAGCGCTGACCATCACGGCCGATAATAAAAGCAAATACCAGGGCGATCCCAATCCCGTATTGACGGCAACGTATACAGGGTTTGTTTATAATGAAACCGCGGCCCATCTTTCCGTACAGCCCGTGCTAAGCACTACTGCCAGCACTGGCTCACCCATCGGGAATTATCCTATTACAGTATCCGGCGGTCTGTCGGCCAACTATACGATTACCTATGTAAACGGCATGCTGAACGTGACCGGCCTGACGGCGCAGGTGCTCAGTTTTGCCGCACTGCCCGCTAAAACATATGGCGATGCAGATTTTGCCCCCGGCGCTACGAGCACCAACGGTACGATACCCATCACTTATAAAAGCAGCAACACCGCCGTGGCCACTATATCAGGCGGCAATATTCATATCGTGGGTGCGGGAACGACTACCATCACTGCTTCGCAGGCAGGTATAGCGCCTTACAGCGCCGCGACAGACGTGCAGCAGCTATTGACGGTGGGCAAAGCGCCGCTTAGTATCCGCCCCGATGATAAAACAAAAATACAGGGCAATGCCAACCCGCCGCTTACGGTGTCTTATACGGGTTTTGTAAACGGTGATAAGGCGACGGCATTGAGCGCGGCGCCGGTTGTTAGTACGACCGCGCAGCTGAGCTCATTACCCGGCGAATACCCTGTCATCGCCGGCGGCGCGGCTTCGTTTAATTATACTATTATGTATGTCAATGCCACGCTGACCGTATATGCCGCCGGGGGCACAACCCAACCAGGCGTACGCGCTTATAGTACCGGCAGGAACGGGCTGCTGGTAAGAATATACAATCCTTCGCAGCCGCTGATTGCTATCGTAAAGCTGTATGATATGCACGGGCAGCTGCTGCGCACCAAAAGGGCTTACGTACCCACAGGCTTTACCAACGTACCCATCACCGGCATACAGCCGGCTGGCGGCATTTATATTGTTACGGTGGGCGGCCTTACTATAAATTTGCATACTACTATTAATATACCATAAGCACCCGTTTATAAAAATGACACCAACCATGAAAAGATTGTACGTTACCGTCACCCTGCTGCTAAGCGTTGTGCTGCTGCAGGCGCAGGAGGCAGATACCAGTATTAAAGCCGTGCAGTACCCCGCTGGTTTTACCGCGCAGCTGAACGTTGTGTATACGAAAGTAAAAGACTGGGAGGGGAAGATGGACGTATACCTGCCGCCCGCCACCGGCAAGCCTTCTCCCATGGTGATCAATATTCATGGCGGTGGCTGGAACCACGGCACCAAGGAATCGCAGACCGGTTTCAATTCGTTTTTCAAAAACGGTTGCGCCATTGCCAATATCGAATACCGGCTGACCGGCCAGGCTACTGCGCCGGCAGCGATAGAGGATGCGCGCTGCGCGCTGATCTATGTTAGTAAGCATGTAAAGGAATGGAACATTGATCCCGACAAAATCGTGCTGATGGGTGGCTCCGCCGGCGGCCACCTGGCATTGATGGCAGGATTGCTGGGCAGCGACCACCGTTTCGATACCTATTGCAATGATGTGCCCGATATAAAAGTGGCGGCTATCATCGATAAATATGGCATTACCGATGTGTGGGACTGGGCTTATGGTCCCAATATCACCAGCAAATCCGCCACGCGCTGGCTGGGCGACCGGGCCACCGATGAAACATTTGCCCAATCGCTTTCTCCCCTCAGCTATGTTACAAAAAACAGCCCGCCTACGTTTATCGTGCATGGCGATGCCGATGCTACGGTGCCTTACCAGCAGTCGGTGGCACTGCATAAAAAATACAAGGAAGCCGGCGTGCTTACGCAGTTCATGACCATTCCCGGTGGTAAACACGGCAATTTTCCGAAAGACCAAAACTCGGAGCTAAGCAAGGCGATTATTGCATTTTTAAAACAGGTGGGGGTTATATAGTCTCTATTTATCCAGTTTCAGCAGCTTCTTGCTCACCGTACCATAACCTTCAAGGCTCACGGTCACAAAATAAGTGCCCGGCAGCAGCGGCGCGGTTTTAATAAGGTATTGCGATTCGCCGCGGGCATAATGTACGGTTGCGTTGAGCACGTGCTGCCCGATGGCATTGTGTACTACCACCTGCAGGCTGCCTTCGGCAGGCAATGCAAAATGAAGGATGGTATTGCCCTGCGTGGGATTGGGATAAATAGCAGGAAAGAGAAACACGGCATTTGACCCCAATACATAACTAAACGGTTGCTGGAAGCCCTGGGTAAGCAGCAGGCCGGCGTTGGCAACGGGCGCTACCACCGGCTCGCCGATGGTATAATCGATCTGCATGTCATCCGCGCTAGCGGCCGTGCTGCCTGCCGAAGCAATGACATAGCGATCCAGCCCCTGGCCATTCATGGTAACAAACGATGCCAGCAGCAAAAAGCAAAGCAGGAATATTTTTAGTATAAGCACGCAGGTATTCATTTTATAGTTGCAGGGTAGCGATGATATTTTTCGGGCAAAGGCTTATTTCTATTTCACTTTCGCACAATTGCAATAAACGATAATGGCGCGGCTCCTGGTGCCGGTGTTATTCATCAGCACCCGCCATTTGGTAGTGGGCGCATCGGGATCGGGGCCGCTGTAGGATAACTTGATATCGTTGGCCGCGGAGTTATTGTCGCGATGACCGCCGCCGCCGCTGATGACCTGGTAACCGGCAGGGCACTCCATAGACCAGGACAAACGTGTGTTGGCGTTGAGCGTATAATCTTTTCTTATGTATTGCACATCCATCAAAAAATTACCGGCGGCCTTGATATCGCCGTTTACATCCAATGTGGCGGTCGGAATGCCTGTTTTATTGATGGCGACGTTTCCGTCCCGCGTTGCATTGAGTACCATTTTATTGTTGACAAGATTTTTGAGCGAAAAACTACCGGGTGTTGTTGAAAGAAGGCCAGATGCAGCCAGCTCCCAGTTGGCGTTCGTATTGCTGGTATTAGACAGTCTTATGCCTGCGCCCAATAGGTTGGAAGATTGAACCGTAAGGGGGCGCAAGGAAGTTGTGCCTACATTCAGGGTGTTGCCGATAATACCGTTGCCGGAAACATTGAAGTTGCTGTTGGCCTGCTGCGTTGCCTGGTTGCGTATAAAGCTACCCGAGGTATTGGGCACCAGCTGCATCCATTGCGGAGCATTACCTGTGCCCATATTAATATAAAGACCTGTACCGCCGCCATAGGCCGTATTGGTATTAAACACCATCAGGCCAGTGGCCGGTGTGGCTGGAGCCGCTGCGGTAAGATCAACCCTGGGTATCAGCAATCCTTTGTTGCTGCTGCTGATATCGAGCGCGGCACTGGCATCAGGCTGCGTGGTGCCGATGCCGATGTTTTGCGCATGGAGGCCGGCGAACGAAAAAAAGAGGCAAATGCTGTATATACGTTTCATAAAACAGTTTATTTTATTTTGGCACAATTGCAATACATAATCATCGCGCGGCTGTTTTTGCTGGTGTTATTGGCCGCCAGTCTCCATCTTCCCGACGGATTGGCGGCATCAGGGCCGGAATAGGCTATACTGATATCCTGTACCGCGGAATTGGCATCACGATGACCGCCGCCCCCGCTGAGAAGCCGGTAACCGGCGGGGCAACTGAGGTATAGAATGGCATAGCTGTTGGCATTAATGGTAAAATCCCTTGTCAGGTATTTCACATCCAGTATAAAATTGCCGGATGTGCTGATATCCCCTCCGGCCTTGATGGCATCGTTTACATCGAGCAAACCGTCCACTTTCAGGCTTTGGCCAATGGTGCCGCTCCCGGAAATGTTGAAATCGGTGTTGGCTTGCGGGGTTTGCCGGTTTTGTATAAAAGCGCCCGATGAATCCGGCTGTAGTTGCATCCACCGGGGAACGATGCCTGTACCCATATTTATATAAATGCCGGGGCCACGGCCATAGGCGGTATTGGTATTAAATACCAGCAGACCGTTGGCCGGCGTGGCGGGGGCTGCGACGGCGAGATCCATCCTGGGAATCAGCAATCCTTTATTGGCGCTGCTGATATCGAGCGCGGCACTGGCATCAGGCTGCGTGGTGCCGATGCCGATGTTTTGCGCAGGAGCGACCACAACAAAAAAGAAAAGGTAGATCGTAGTTGTATAGATTCGATTCATATCCGGGAATTTTATTGGTCAGGCAATATTACGGTCGGGCAAAAGCTGTTTCCGTCGGTTTGTATGCGAACGACAGGATTTTGTATGTAAGTGTAAAGGCCCGTTTTGTTCACATACAAAATCCTGTCGTTCGCATACAATGCATAAGGGGAGGCCATACACGTTCGCTAGGTTTGTATATCTATAAACTTCCTGTATGCGTAAAATATCGATCATCATTGCCTGCCTGTTTGCCGTTTACCTGTTGCCGGCGCAAAACAGCCTGTACCTGTCACCAGGCGCTAACCTGTTTATTACAGCCGGTACCCCGCTGTCGGTCGACAGCCTGGTATTAACGCCTTCGGCCGGCTATAATATAACCGGGGCCAACGGCGTGCTACGCGCCGCCACCATCACCCATGCCGCCAGTCGCGTTTATATACAACGTGTATACCGCTGGAACGCCACCCTGCCGCCGTTTACAGGCAACCTCAGTTTTTATTACAAGGACGGGGAATTGAATGGTATCAGCGAAAATGCGCTGACGCTCAACGTGCACAACGGCACCAGCTGGAATGCGTATATTAATAATGTGGTGCGGGATATCAATAATAATTTCATTACTACGCCGCTGCTCAGCGTATCGCTCAATGAGCTTACCCTTGCCAGCGTTACGGGCGCCCTGCCCATGAGCTGGCTGGGTGTGGAGGCCATCAAACAAAACGGTCATGTATTGATCAACTGGCGTACCGCCAATGAAATCAATTGCGCCGGTTACCAGGTGGAAAAAAGCGGTAACGGGCTCGACTGGTTAAACCTGGGCAGTCTTGTAGCGGCTTATAACACACCAGGACCCAATTATTATACGCTTACGGATGCCGTCCCGCCCGCGGCGGTCAGCTATTATCGCATCCGGCAAACCGATCTTGATGCAAAGTATTCCTATTCAATGATTGTTTCGGTCAGAGGCGACAGAACGAATACGACTCTTATGTATCCAATCCCTGCCGGTGGGGTGTTAAACATCGCTACCGGGGGCGGCCTGCTGCTCAAATCGGTGACGGTGTACAGCGCCACCGGCAGCCTTGTTGCTACTGAGCGTCCGGCGGGAATATCGCTACTGACGATGGATGTGCATCGCCTTGCTTCTGGTAATTATACAGCGGTGATTGTCTTGTCGGATAATTCAACCATTACCCGTTCATTTATTAAACAATAAGCTGAAATAATGCCTATTTAAAATCAAAATACTTCAGGAACTCTTCCTTATAGCTCCTGCCGATGGGAAGCGGGATTTTGTTGACCATGATTTCCTGGTCGGTAAACGACTGCATGGCCTCCATATTGACGGCAAAGGAGCGGTGTATGCGTACCAGGGGTTTGTAACGCACTTTTTCCAGCAGCTGGCTTAGTGATAGGCGCAGCAGCAATTTCTTTTCGGCTGTAACCAGCTGCACATAATTGTTTTCGGCTTCTATATACAATATATCGGCCAGCCGGATCTTGACAAAAGCATAATTGCTTTTTACAAAAATGCAGTCATTCATCTGCAGGATAGCTTCCTTATCCACGGTCTCCGCGGGGTTGCGGGGGCCGTTTTTTTCGATGGAGATCACTTTACCGCTGGCTTCCTGCTGCCGGGCCACGGCAAAATTGCTGATGGCCAGCTCTATGGCGATGCGCACATTGGTAAGGTGGTAAGGCTTGGCCAGATAGGCGGAGGGATGTGTATGCTTGGCCCGTTCGATGGTAGCCGCATCGGTAAATGCCGTGAGGTAAATAAGCGGCACCTGTTTTTGTTGTAACAATACGGCGGCGGTATCAATGCCATCTTTATCGCCGATGATATTCACGTCCATCAGCACAATGTCTATATTATGGCTGCTGAACAGCTCGTAGGCTTCCACGCTGTTGTCGGCTATGCCTGCCACTTCGTACCCATCTTTCTCCAGGCCCTGCGCCAGGTCGAGCGCTACGATGGCTTCGTCTTCTACGATCAGGATGTTTATTTTTTCTGCTGCCATAATATTTTTATTATCTAAGAACGGTGAGCCACCCCTTCCTTCCACAAACCCGGGGCAGGGTGACCCACCGCTTTAAGCGGCTTTAGGAATGGTGATGGTAAATTGTGTGCCCGCATCCACCACAAGAGATTGCTTCGCCCGGAGCTGTTTGCACAGCGCGGTAATCAATTGTTTGCCGAAGGAGCTGCTTTTTTGTTTCCATTTGTTTTCATCCAGGCCAATGCCGTTGTCTTTTATCTCGCAAACCAGCTGCTGCGGGCTGTCGGTAAGGATAATATGCAAGGAAGGGCGGGCCACGCCGGCATAGGCGTATTTAAGCGAATTGGTCATCATCTCATTTATGATCAACCCCATCGGCAATGCCTGATCGATGTCGAGCATTTCCCTGTTGGCAGTTATCTGCAGGTCGAAGCCCTCACGATCATACCCGTAAGTAGATAGTAATAGTTCCGCCAGGTCGGTCAGGTATTCTTTCATATTAACGGCGGTGAGATCGTCTTTCTTATACAGGCGCTGGTGAATAAAGCTCATGGCCTGTACACGCAGCTGGCTTTCCTTTAATACCGAAATGGCCCCTTCGTCCTGCAGCTTATTCGTTTGCAGGCTCAGCAGGCTGCTCACTATCTGCAAGTTGTTTTTTACGCGGTGATGCAGCTCTTTCATCATCACTTCCAGCCGTACAGACTGTTCAGTAATCAGGCGGCGTTGTTTTTGTACGCGGCGATACAGCCATACCATGGCCGCTGCCAGCAGGGCAAACAGGGCCGAAGAGCCGAGCAGCAGGAGTATCTGTTTGTTTTTGCTGCTGCTTTCCGATTGCAGGCGCGTTATTTCCACCTCTTTTTTAACCGTTTCATATTTTGTCTGCAAGTCCATTACCTGCCGCGATTTGCTGAGATTGGTCAGCGAATCGTCGAGCATATCGGCCTTCACATAATAATGCAGGGCCGAGTCCATCTGTCCCTTTGCCTCGAAGGCCCTGTACAGCTGCAAACCGGCGTTTTGTATACGCTCCGGCCGGTTGAGCGCCCGCGCAGCTTCCATCATTTTCCGGGCATACAGCAGCCCTTCGTCGTAGGCCTGTAGCTGTACGTATGCGTTGGAT
>Ga0307508_10002059_pt1 | contig 21700 bp, 13 predicted proteins | sample 9_EM_MG_FD_203089 | JGI IMG/M metagenome (GOLD analysis project Ga0307508, IMG submission 203089) | Populus trichocarpa ectomycorrhiza microbial communities from riparian zone in the Pacific Northwest, United States - 9_EM | ecosystem: Host-associated > Plants > Roots > Unclassified | place...
GGCTGCATGCGGTGCTGCCGCCGGTGGCCGTGGGCTGCACATGTCTGTCCCTGCGCGTCGTACGGCCCAGGGCGTTCACCCTCGACGAACTCGTCGCGGCGGGCACGGTGCCGCCGGGCGGGGACCGCGTGCTGCGGGCGCTGCTGGAGGCGCGGCTGTCGTTCCTCATCAGCGGTGGAACGGGCAGTGGCAAGACGACGTTGCTGAGCGCGTTGCTGGGGCTGGTCGGACGCGGCGAGCGGATCGTGCTCGCAGAGGACTCGGCGGAGCTGCGGCCGGACCATCCGCACGTCGTCCGCCTCGAGACCAGGCCCGCCAACCAGGAGGGCGCGGGACTCGTCACGCTTCAGGACCTGGTGCGGCAGGCGCTGCGGATGCGGCCGGACCGGCTGGTCGTGGGCGAGGTGCGCGGGCCCGAAGTGGTGCATCTGCTGGCCGCGTTGAACACCGGCCACGACGGCGGCTGTCGAAGTGCAGAAAAGAGTTCAGTTGCGCGGCAAAGAGTTCAGTAGATAGTTCAGTTGCGCGGTGATCTGTTCAGTGAGCTGCTCAGTGAGTTGCCCGGGTTGTGACTCTGTGTCGCCGACGGTCAGCGGCCACGAGCAGGACGCGCTTGCGGAGCAGCGGAAGTCCGGCTCTGCCGCCCATCTGGCGCTTGAGGAACATAAAAGTTACGTGGAATCTGCCGGGGAGACATGATCTCTCCGGCAGATTCCACGTAACTTTTGAGAAGATCAAGAGGCAGCTCTACGGACGTGCCGAGTTCGAACTCCTCCGCAAGATGATCCTGCTCCAGTGACCGAGCGTGAGGGCTCCCCGTGATCGCTGACAGACAGATCCCAGTTCGCAGCGAGAAAGCCACCCTTGCTGACCGTCGTCCATTTGCATATCCGGGCAGTGTCTGCGAGGACCCGTGGAATGCGAGCCTGTCAGCGCCCAGCGAGTCGGGCGACAGCCGCTGCAGCGCTGATGGCAGCCAGGACGGTCATCATCGCCGCTTGGAGCCGACGGTATCTCCGGGCACGGATGCGGTAGCGGATTGAGGTGGCTAGGAATTCGGATGCGTTTGCGCTCAGTCGCGAGGCTCCTGACACGTCGATCTGGGTTTGCACACCCTCTAGGCGCGATCCCGTGTACAGCCAGGCAGGATCACGGTGGCAAAGCAGCCAACTATCGGCATCTTCCTCGATCATCTGCCACATTAGATGGTCAGCCCGGCTCATACTGATCCACTCACGCATTCGCGGCCAGGCATACAGCAGCGCCTCATGGCTGATCTCGACACCGGAGTCAGCCACCGTGAGAAGGCCGCTTCGGGTAAATGCCTCGATGACGAGCTTCATAGCCGTCGCGTCGTCGGTGGCGCCCAGCAACGTCGTGCGTGGCAGCCGGCGCCGTGTATCCCCGTGGTCGTCGCCGATGCGGATCAGGCGCAGGAACAGAGCGCGTGCCGCAGCTTGGCCCGGTGAGTCGAAGCTGCTGTAGACCTGTTCTGCGGAGGCAGCGATCACTCGGTCTACACCACCAGTTGCGGTGTAGCCGTGCACAGTCAGCATGCCGTTGCGCCGCTGCTGCCAGGTGGAGCGCAGAGCATGGGCGAGGAGAGGAAGCCTCTGTCCCGCTCTGTAGGCAAAGTCACCATGCGTGGTCTCCCCCATATCCCGCAGCAGAAGCTCTGGCAGTCCTGGCTCCAACTCCAGCCCGACTGTGCTGGCGGGATGCAGGATCGCCTCCCGAACCTCACTCTCTGACATCGGTCCGACCACGACGTGCCTGTGCCCCAGGACCTCCTGCATCTGAGGGAACGACAAGAACTCCACGTAGAAGTCGGCTCTCAACGCGATGACAACCAGCGCGGCAGCGGGGTGCGCGTCGTGCGGGCCGCGTGCGGCAAGGCCGGTAAGCAGGTCCAAGAACAGCTCTCGTTCCTCTTCGTCCTCGCAGAGCGTGAAGATTTCCTCCAGTTGGTCCACGACGAGTAGCAATTGACCAGACTGCCCGTGACCGTTCTGGTCACCTAAGAGGCGACGCACCGCTCCTGCGCACGCTGCCGGATCGTGGGCGACTTCGGCAAGGTAGCGCGAGGGTGCACCCGTGGCCTTGGCGAGGGCTTCGGCAAGTGTGGTGAGCGGCCTGGCGGTCGGGGTGATCATGATCTGGGGCCATCGCTTGGATGCGGGCAGCGGCAGAGCGCCCCGTTGTATCGCTGGAAGGATGCCGGCAAAGAGAAGGGATGTCTTGCCGGACCCGGACGGTCCGACGATGGCGAGGGCTCCTCCACTTCGTGCCCGCTCATCCATCTGGGCGAGCGCGGAGGCGACTAGAGGGCCGCGCCCGAAGAAGAACGCGGCGTCTTCCTGACGGAAGGCGGTCAGTCCCGGGTAAGGGCACACGTCATCACGCGGAAACTTCGGATCCGAGAGGAAGGTGTCGATTTTGCCGGCGAGGTCCGCGTGCTTCGAGAGATGACGGCGCACGTAGGGGTCTGCGGCTAGCCAGTCGCGCTGTCCGTCCTTCGCGAGCGGCACGCTCTTGCCTAGCGCGTCGGCGATGCGTCGCTGGGTATCGGAGGGAGCATCGGACCGCAAATCCTCGGCGAGGGCCTGATGGTAGAGGCGGAAGACGGAGCGGTCCTCGTCGTCGAGGGTCTCCACGACGTACGGGCCCGCAGCCTGGCTGCTGATGGCGTCGGCGAGGTCGGAGTCGGGCACGGGTCGGCCAACAAAAGCTGCGGCGATGGCGGGCCAGATGCTAGCTGGCATGCCTGCGCCTTCTGCGAAGGCCAACGGGCGCAGCAGATCGCGGATATGGGGGTGAGCGTCGCCGAGTTGGGTAGCCAGGGCCCAGCGGAAGGCAGTGATGACGGCGTCGGGGCTGCCTGCGGGTGGAAAGTCTTCCCAAGTTTCCGGACTGGGGGTCGGTCTGTTCGCCAGTGCACGGGCGGTCAGGCGGGTGATGAGGTAGTTGGGGCAGGCGCGCGCAGCGATTTCGCCGCCGACGTGGTGCGCGGTGGACGTGGTGTACGCGGTGGTACTGCCGGGTCCGTGGGGGTGTTGCAGCAGGTATGCGGCGTAGCTCGCCAGATCGTCGTAGGTGGTCCACCGCTCTTCGTCGAGATTGATCACGCGCCTTTTTCGATCGCCCAAGCTGTCGAAGCGGTCCAGCAGGTGGGGGCGGGTGCCGATGAGCAGGCGCAAGCGAGGGGTACGGGTGATGAGATTGCTGAGGTAGTCGGCGATCAGGCCGCTCTGGCTCTGGGGGTCTTTCCCACCGGTGGCGGATCCCGCTTCGTCGAGGGCATCGATGACTACGGTCAAGGGTGGGGCTGACTCAGGCCGCTCGTCGATGGCTTGCGCGAGTGAGTCGATTTCCTGATCCGGGGGAAGGCCGAGGGCGCGGGCGAAGTCATCGGTTACCTGGTTTAACGAGGTGTGACGGGCGTGTATGACCAGGCCGAAGGTGCCTGTGGAGAGGTCAGCTGCGACGGTCAGTGCTGCGTCCGGGATTAGGTGGCGAGTGTTGGGATCTGCCCGAGTAACGAGCCGTCCGAGGACTGCGGACTTACCGATTCCAGATGATCCGGTAACCAAGGTGACTTGAGGGACTGTTTCGCTGGCGGGTGCACGTAGCCAGGTGACGATTTCACTCAGGACACTGCCGCGCCCGCGGAACTGGTCTATGGGCGTGTGTGTGGCCGCGTCGCCATCACTTGCGGTCCCCCTCCGTGTGAAGAATTCCCTTGCCGGGCCACTGATCCACATCTGTTGTTCGGCCCGGTCCAGCCCTTCGGGTAGATCAGGCCGGTAGTCAGGGTTGGGCAGGAAGTCTTCAGCGGCATCCGGCCCCGGGCCAGCGCCGGAGTAAATGCCGATATGTGCGCTGGCGCGCTGGATCAGCTGGCGTGCAGCGAAGTCAGCGTTGATCCGGTCGACGATGTCCTGGACACGCAAGTAGGGTTGCAGATGCCCGATGATGGCCGGAGCGTACGCACCGTTGGCTGTGCGAGGGGCCAGGGCATTGGCGAACGCCGCAGAGAACGCGGAGTCCTGGGCCTGCCCCCGGGCGGCGGTGATCACTGCGTACGAGATGACGTCACGCTGGCTTGCTCCTGGAGCCCCGCTCAATTCGTGCGCCGCGTTCCTCGCAGCGGTCCGAACCTTTGCTTCAAACGACTCGCGCAGCTGAGCGAGTTCGCTCTGTGTTCGACTACGGCTGTCCTCCGAGGCAGTGGTGCGCATCGCGTCTATGCCGCCTAAGGCGGCATAGCAGGTGTCCACGATCAGCAACAGGCGGGTGCCGCCGCCCTGGTAGAAGCAGCGGATGAGATCATCGACGGCGATAGCATTGCCGGCGGGGTTCAGTGGTCTCGAATCCTTGACCGCCAAGTAGAGGCGGTCCGCAGTCACTCCGTGGCCGCTGTAGTAGACGATCACCGTGTCCTCGCCACGCCCGGCAGGGTCGTCAGCCAACCAGTCGCCGAGCGGGCCCAGCACGTCGGAGGGAAGCACGGGGTCGACCAAGCCGTCGGGGAATACTGCCGACTCATATGCCCGGTGGCGCAGACCCCCCAGAGCATTGAGGACAGTGGAGATATCCGTGGGCACTCCCGACAGTTCGGGCAGTGCCTCATCTGTATAGGCCCCGGCGCCTACCGCTACTACATACCGACCGCCCCTTGCCTGCCCCTCCGTCGGCGCACCGAAGACGCTCACGGTCACAGGTCCAGCCCGGCGGCTACGGCTTTCCCCGTCTCGGCATCTGTGAGGTGGCGCACCAGATCATGGGCCTTCCACCCGTTGTTCACCGACTTATTCTGTACCCGGCGCCACCCACCGGGTACATCGAACTGCGGGCCCAGTTCCTTCACCAGGGCAACAATGTCATAGGCATCGCACACATTCGTCCAAGACGTCACTCCGGGCCACACACCCCGTCCTGCGATGGGAGTTGGGCACAGCCGATCGAAGACCAGGTTGCGGATACCGAGTGGCGACCCGATGGTCACCAGAGAACTGACACTCCACTCTGGATGCGCACACAGTGCCTCGTAGGCCACCACCGAGCCCAGGGAATGACCTACCAACACTTGGGTGTCATCGGTGACGGTTTCTCGTACACGATCCTGCACCTGCTCCCGAATGCCACCCTCGTTCAAGTACCGGTTGACCTGTCGCAGGCTGCCAAGTAAGAAGCGTTGCGCGATGGCCGTCATTGACCGCGACTGGCTCAGAGCAGACATCATGTGCTGCACACTGCGGGGAACAGGTGCTTTTGCGCTGAGCACATGGGGGGATTCGACTAGGTCCGGCTCTCGTGAGGCGGCGCCCTCCCACCATGCGTACAGCAGATCCGTTTCGAAGCCGGGCGTGACCTCCCCGGGGAGCGGAAGATCACCAGCATTCTTAGCCCCGGGATCTCGGAAGATGTTGCCGTAAAAGGCAACGTCCACGTCTGTAGCAGTTAGCCCCGGCACAACGACGCCCGCGTTGCTCAGCCCGTCCATCACCGCTGGCCCCAAGACGCTATGGAGCACACCCCGACCGAGGAACTGTTGGCCCACCCCATGCACGATCACCACGCGCGCCATATGTCTCCCCCCTTGCGCACGTCCGCGAAGAATGATGCTGCTCAGCGTAGCCACGTCCGTGTCATGACGTACCTGTTTCGATCCGCCGAGCCGGCCTTCCCCTACAGTGAGCGACTCTGTCGGGAATCTTGAGATCCGGGTTCATTTTCCTTGGCGCCACCACAGGGGCCGGGGCAGGCCGCGTGCGTCGAGGTACTGCTGGAACGCTGTCGGAGGGCGAGGCCGATGGGAGTGACCGGCGGGTTCTTGAAGGCTCAGCCGCTCGACGTTGATCGCGAGTGCGGTCAGGACGTGCTGGACGTGCGTCTTGGCCAGGCCGCGGTAGCGACACCGGCGTCCTCGATGGCCGTCCACGAACTCCTCGATGGTGCCCTCGGCCCCGGAGCGCAGCCCGTAGAGCCTGCGCCAGTCCGTATCCTGCTGGTCGGCGCGGTTCTTGGCCTGAAGTTCGTGCAGGCGGCGGGTCGGGAAGTACAGGCTGCGAAACGGGCCCGGGGTGCACGCGGCCTGTTCGGGGCAGCGGCCGCACTGGCGGGCATCGAACCGGACCACCACCGAGGTCGGCTCCGCCACCGGGAGATCCCGCCAGTTGCCGCTGACCTGCCCGTTGGGGCAGGTGACCTCGCGTCGGTCGAAGTCGATGACGAAGTTCTCCCGGCCGAAGCCGTCCTCGGCCCGGTGCTGCGGGCTGGTGCTGGGCGGAAGCGGCCCGATCAGGGTGACGCGGTGCAGGCGGGCGGCGGCCTCCATGCCGACCACGGAGGTGTAGCCGCCGTCGACCAGGTGCTGACCGGGCAGCAGGCGCAGCCTCCTGAGGCGGGCATGGATGCCGGGGAGCGCCTGACTGTCCGCTCTGGAGACGACGGTGGCCACGTCGGTGATGATGTTGACGCGCTTGTCGTCGCAGGTCTCGGTCACCACGAGGTAGCCGGTCCAGCGGGTGTCGCCGCGCCGCGTCCAGCGTGCCTCGGTCTCGTACGGCGACTCGATCTGTACCCGGGAGGGCGGCTGGCCGTCGCGCTTGGTACGGGATCGGAATCGTCCGCGCCCGTCCACCAGGAAGTGCTGCACCAGGCTCACCGGACCGGGTGGTTTCTCACTCGTCTCAGGCGGCAGTCGGCCGATTCCCGGCGCGCATTGCTCGCCGTGCCCGGTTTTAACCTTTCAGGGTGGATTGAGTCTCATCTGATCTGCCTTGTCTCACCAGACCCGTGATGGTCGTTCCATGGACGGGAGACGGGACAGGATCAATGACGTTGACGATGCGCGCGAACCTAGACAGACGAGGGGGATTTTCGAATAGCGAGACCTAACAGGCGTTTCTCCGGACGGGGTGGGTGACTGGTGTGGGCGAGGTCGCGACAGTCATCACCGCGGTTGTGGCGCTGTTCGCCGTCTGCGGCGGCTACGTCCAGTTCGTGCTCAAGAGGTCACTGCTCCCGTGTGTCGAGTTCGACGTCGAGTTCGCGTTGCTTCACCGGGGTCCGTCGCAGGCGGTCGGCGAGGTCGCTTGCGTCGTGCGCAACGTCGGTTCGAACATGGCCGTGATGGAGAACGTCAGGATCCGCTGCCGCTACCGGCTTGCCGGGGACCCGGAGGATCGATACCCCGGGGAGGGGACTCAGCCCCGCTTCGCTCATAGCCTCGCTCCCGGCGACGCCATCGTCCTGGTGAAGAAACGTACCTTCGTCCAGCCCGCCGTGACCCAGCGGTACGGCGTGCCTGTCGCTCTGCCGGCTGCTGTGCAGATCGTCGACATCCTGGGTTTGTTCGACTACAGGATTGACCTGGGCAAACCGACCAACCTCCTTATTCAGCTCTTCGCGCGTCCGTCCAAGAAACTCGAACTCGACTGGCGTAAAGGCATCAGAGACCACACCGCGCGACGCACGTTCTTCGTCGAGTCGGATCCGGATACGTGACGATCGAGGGGTGAAGCACGGTAAGGCGTGGCCGAAAAGCGCAAGCATCGGTGAGACTTCAGCAGGCTTCGTCTCACCGCAGACGTCATGTCGCAGACAGAAGGCGCGCACTGATGAAACGAAGATTGAAACATCGCGCCACGGCTCGTTACGCCGCCCAGACGAATGGGGTCAAAATTCACTCGACTGTCTCCACGGATTTGTCACAGCACTGGTCACGGCACGATCAACAGATGTGATCGTTGAGACCGGACAGTAGCGGCGCGCTTCGTCCCGCCTCGCCGTGCCTTCACAACGGCTGAGCCCGCGGCCGGTGCGACGCGCAGCAGGAGCTGGTGGTCTGGGCCCTGCCCGGCCCTATGCCTGTTGACAGGCCTCATCGATGAACCCTGCGCAGTTCTGGGCCAGTTGCGTGGTCCGGCTTGGCCGGTGGATGGCTGGTGGCCGGGCGGGGTCTGGGGAAGAATCACTCGATCGAGCGGGCTATGGCGAATGTCTGCGCGAGTGCTCGGACGGTTGTCGCGTCGGTTGGGTTCGATTGGTGGACTTCACCGGCCTGGCCGGCGGTCCGCGGTGTGTTGGCTGGCACCTTCGCGCGCATGCGCTTCTCACCCCTATCCCGAGGCGGGGACGGTCGTTCTGGTTGCGCCCAGCAGCGACGCCCGTTGTGTGTTGCGTCGGTTAGCTCGGTCTGTCTTTCAGGAGACGGCGGGTGAGGCCGGCAGGTACTGGTCGGGCGGTGTCGCCGGTACCCCGGGTATCCGGTCTGCGGCTTGTTGCCGTTCGTCGTGTTCGGCGTCTGCCGGTGGTTCCCGGCCCGGCGAGAGGCGAGGCATTCGCCTCGTGGGTGGACCGTGTTGCTGCGGTGCTGCAGGTGCCGCCTGGTCTGGCGGCGCGTGCGTTGGGGTTGGAGTGCCGGGAGTGGGCTTCGTCCACGCGGCCGATGTTCTTCGGTGTCACGCTCACCCCGGCCAGCCTTGCCGGTCTGCGGGATGCGACCGGTCTTGAGGCCGCGGAGTTGAGGCGGATGCAGCTCGCCCGGTACGGCAGGACTGTGCTGGACCTGACGGGTTTGGATGTGGCCCGGGAGGCGTCGCTGAGGGCGGTGGCTGCTCGCGAGTGGATGATGCCGACCTGGAGCAGGGCCTGCCCGCGGTGTCTCGGGCAGGAGTGGGTGTGGCCGTTGTGGTGGCGGTTGGGTATCGCGGCGCTCTGCCCCGTGCATCGGTGCTTGCTGGTCGATGCGTGTCCGCAATGTGGTGTGCGGCTGCTGCGCGGGGGCGAGCGCGTGCCGCGCGGGTTGCTGACGCGTCCGCCGCTGCCCGAGCCGGGTGAGTGCGCCAACCGGCCGCCCACCGGCCCGAGAGGGCGTGCAGGCCTGTGCCGCAAGCCGTTGGCCGACATCCCCGCCAGGGACGTACCTGAGGTGTTGGTGGACCTTCAGCGTCGTGTGCTGGCCATCGCGGAGGGCTCACCTGCCCGCGTCGGTGGCGAGCGGATCAGCAGTGCCGACTGGTTCGCTGCCGTGCGCCACGTCACCGCCATGGCCCGCCTCGTGGCCGCGGATGAGGACGTCGCGGGTCTTCCCAGTTTCGTGGCCGAGGCGTTCGTCGAGGACCGACAGCGGCGTGCGGGCAGGCCGCGCGGGGGCAGCGGCACGCAGCTCGCGGTGATGCCTGCGGCCGCCGGCCAGGCCCTGGCCGTGCTCGCGCTCGCCGACCGGGTGCTTAGCGCTGCCGGCACCGACAGCGCCGACCTGTTGGCTTCCTGGGTCGGGCGATTGGCCGCGCAGCGCCGCGTACGTGGCGGCGCTGACCCGCTGCGCCATCTTCCTCGTCCGGCTGTTGTGGGCCGCATGACAGCAGCTGTCGCCCCGCGGCCGTCCCGCGTCGCCGGTGCCCTGCAGGCGGCCGGTGGGTCGGTGCTCGAGGTGCGGCACATCCCGCACCTGGTCGACCGGGGTGACTACATGGAGTTGATGGTGGCTCATCTGCCGGGCACTGCTGAGGTGTCGGGGAGGCGGTTGACTGCGCTGGCGCTTGCCCGGCTGGCGGGGGCTGGCAGTTGGAGGCAGTCTGCGGCCGCGCTCGACATGGACGCGCGCAGGGCTGCCCGCGTGGCCAACACCGTGGTCCAGCGGATCTCTGATCCTGAGGCCTTCTGGACGGCTGTAGGGACAGTGGCGACGCGGATACACGAGCGGGGCTGGGTGGACTACGCTGCCCGCCGGGCCGTCTTCTGTGACATGCGTGAGGTTCCTCATCGCGCCCTGACTCTCATCTTTCATCCGCTGGGTCGTGTGGTGACGTGGCAGCGGCAGCGGCACGCGGCTGCCTGGGTGTGGCAGTACTTCACCGGCGGCGACGTGCGCGAAGCACCTGCCTACGCCCTGGGTTGGGAGGACGACACGAGAGCCGAGTCGCGGCGCGAGGGATGGCGCCGCTTTCGCACCTCCCTGCCCGTTGCGGCCGAACAGGCCCTTGTCGCTTGGGGGATGACCCGCCTGGCCCGGAAAGGGATCGCATGACGTTACGCAGGCTCCGCACCCTGCGGCACGTGCGCGCCGGCCGCGACCGTGTCTACCTGCACTATCTCGATGCGGAGGGAAGGGAATACCGGGTGGCCGCCCAGGACGCGGCCGCGGTCGGATTCGAGGACGCGCTTGCTGCGCGGAAGATCCCCTCCTACGCAGGTCAGCTTCATACTCCGGGCAAGTACTGGGCGTCGAGCAACGACCGGGAGCTGGGTTATGAGTCGTTCCTGGAGTCGAAGTGGATGAAGCTTCTCGACTTCGATCCGGGGGTGTCCGCGTTCAGTGCCCAGCCCTTCATCATCGAGGGCGAGGACGCGGAAGGCGTCTGGGAGCACACCCCCGACCTGTTCGTCCGCCGGCGCGACGGCACAGCGCTGGTGTTGGACGTGAAGCACGACGCACGCATCGAGGAGCCCGCCGTCGTACACCAGGCCCGGCGCACCGAAGAGGTGTGTGAGCGGATCGGCTTCGACTACGCCATGGTGGGCGAGCCTGACCCGTTGCGCTGGGCCACCGTCCACTGGCTCGCCGGATACCGCCGTCCCCTGCTGGCCGGGAAGCCTCTGGCGGGCCCGCTGCTTCAACTCGCCGACAGTCCGGTCCAGATCGGCCGGCTGGTCAGCTTTCAGCCCATCCCTGAGCTGGCCCGCTCGGTGGTCTACCACCTGATGTGGCACCACCAACTCGTCTTCGACCAGACCCGCCCGCTGCGCGACCACACCGTGGTGCGCGCCGCCTGCACCTCGGAGTGACGCATGAGCAGTCACCGTCTCGCCGCAACCGACTGGATCGAGTTCGAGGACGAACTCCACCAGGTGGCCGGCCTGGACGGCCTCACCGTGCGGCTGCGTTCGGACAGCGGCCGGATGCAGACCATCATGCTCTCCGTCCTCCTCGCGGACGCCAGCTTCCGCGCGTCCGTCGAGCCGCCGCCCAGGACTCTGGAGGACGACGGGTCGGATCTGGATCCGGCCGGTGTGCTTCAGGGCCTCGACGAGGCTGCCAAGACGGCCGCGCTGAAGCTGGAGGGCCATCTGCTGGAGGCCATGACGGGCTACCGCTTCGGTGACCCGCTCAAGGCCAGGCCCGGTGAGCCCTGCCCTCGCTACGATCCTGGCCTGCCGCAGGTGGCCCGTATCCAGGCCAAGGCCGAGGAGTTGGGCGTCACCGAGCGGTGGCTGTGGAAGCTGTGGGCCAAGCGCACCGAGCAGGGCCTGTGGGGGCTGGTCGACAAGCGCAAGGCGCGCATCCGCAATCCGCTCAAGAACGTCGATGCGCGGGTGATCCAGGCCATCCGTGACCAGGCTGTCGCCGAACGCTGCGACAGTACGGCGACCATCGGCAGCCGCTTCTACCGCCGCACCCAGAACCGCCTCGATGCCGAGCACGGCAAAGGCATGGTCGAATTGCCCAGCCGGCACATCTTCCGCCGCGCTGTTGCCCATCTGCTGGACAAGTCCCCCACCGCGCCTGCCTATCAGCGGGCCTCGGTGGCGAACCAGCCTGACCGGCCCTTCGGGAACGTGATCGCGACCCGGCCAGGCGAGGTCGTCATGCTGGACACCACCCCGCTGGACGTGCTCGCCTTCGACCCCGCCAGCGGCGGCACGATCAGTGTGGAACTCACCGTCGCGCTCGATGTGGCCACCCGCTCCCTGCTGGCCTGGCGGCTGACCCCCCTTGGGACGAAGGCCATCGACATCGGCCTGCTGCTCGCCGACACCATGACGCCCGAACCCATGCGGCCCGGCTGGGACGATGCGCTGCGTTACCAGATGCTGCGCATCCCCACCCAGCGGCTGCTGAGCGTGGACGAGCGCCTGGCCGAAGCGGCGGCCCGGCCCGTCATCTATCCCGAGACGCTGCTGTACGACCACGGGAAGCCCTACAAGTCCGACGTCGTCCAGCGGGCATGCACGCGCTGGCGGATCGACGTCCAGGACGCCCGCAAACTCAAGCCCACCGACAAGCCGCAGGTCGAGCGGCTGTTCCTGACCATCCGCGAGCAGTACTCCGAACACGTCGCCGGGTACAAGGGCTTCAACGTCGCCCACCGCGGCCGCACCGTCGAGGACCAGGCCTGCTGGAGCATCGACGAGCTGGCCGAGTTCTTCGCCGAGTACGTCATCCGCGTCTACCAGCGCCGCCACCACCGCGGATTGATCCTGCAGGGCTTTCCCGACCTGCACGTCTCACCGAACGAGGCGTACGCCGCGGCGCTGGGTTCGGCCGGCTACGTGGACTGCCCGCGCGAAGCCAACGTGTACTTCGAGCTGCTGCCGATCGCCTCGCGCGTCATCCACCCCTACGGCGTCGAGCTGAACAACTTGACCTACTACGCGGACATCCTGCACCAGTACCGCAAGGCCAAGTCGCCCTACCCCGACCAGTTGTGGGCTATCCGCTACGACCCCCGCAACCTGCTGCATGCCTACTTCCTCGACCCGGAAGACGGCCGCTGGCACGTGCTGCGCTGGACCCACGCGCTCGGCGAGCACCAGCCGTTCACCGACATCACCCTGCGCGAAGCCAAACGTCTCATCATCCTGCGCCAGCAGGCCCCCCAGGACCAGGACGAGGTCGCCAAGGCCCTCACCGAACTGCAGAACCGCACCGACGCCCCGGAAACCTGGACGCGCACCGACCGCAAACGGCGCACGCGCGATGAACACCGCGCAACCGCCCAGAGCCGTGACATCCGCCGCGGCGACGCCCCGGAGGATGACCACCCGCCCCTTGCGGTCGTTCCCGCTCCGTCCGAGCCGGCGGAGGAAAGCGGCGGCTGGGGCGAGTTCGATCTGAGCAGTATCGAGGCCGCCCAGGTCTTTGACCCCGACGCCCCGTGAACTGAGCTGAGGACCTTGCCTTGTTGAGCACTTTCCGTCACCCCGGCCTGGCCGAACCCCGCACCAAGGAGGAGTGGCGCTGCTACCGCGACAGCCGGCCGCCGGAGCGTCCCGTCATGCCCTCCTACCAGCAGTACCTGCGGCTGACCGAGGAGGAGCGGGAGGATTTCAACGACGACCGCGATGCCTTCCACAGCGCCTTGGTCATCGTCGACACCGCTCAGGTCAGGCGCCTGCACTACCTGATGAAACGGCGGGTGAAGGCAAATGCCCGCCGCGCCGCGGGCGCCCGCGCCGGCATCGTGTTGGACGGGCCCCCTACGGTGGGGAAGTCCACGATGGTCAAGCTGTTTGCGGCCCGGCACGAGATCCGGCTGCGCCGGCGGCATCCGGAGCGGTTCGAGGACCGCTACGAGAGCGGCGGGCTGCTCATCGACTACACCCCGGTGGTCTACCTGAGTATCCCGGCCCGGGCGACCCCGAAGGATCTCTCGCTTCTGCTGGCCGACTACCTGGCCATGGTGCTGCCCCGCGGCGCCACCCAGACCGACATCACCAACCAGGTGCTGAACGTGCTGGCGGACGTCGGCACGGAACTGGTGATCATCGACGATGTGCACTTCCTGGATCTCTCCGCGAAGGAGGGCCGCGTCGTCAACGACCATCTGAAGTACATCGCGAACAAGACCGCGGCGACCTTCGTCTACACCGGCGTCGATCTGAAGAAGTCCGGGCTGTTCCTCGAGGGCCAGGCGTCCTCGCGCGCCACCCAGACCTCGGGACGCAATACCCGGCATGCGGTGACGAAGTTCGGCTGCAGCACCGATGCGGACAAGACCGAGTGGGCTCAGACCGTCAAGGCCCTGGAGGGCAGTCTCGTGCTGTTCCGCCACAAGCCCGGCCAGCTGGTGAAGCTCTCCCCGTATCTGTATGACCGCACCGACGGCAGCATCTGCGCGCTGACCGACCTGCTCCGCGAGTCCGCGATCGAGGCCGTCATGAGCGAAGAGGAAGCCATCACCCGCAAGCTCATGGACCGGGTCGAGATCAGCGAGTACGCCGAAGTCACTTACCAGAGCCTGGTGAACCGGCGCCGCAAGACGGCCTCGGCCCGGTCGAAGAAGGCGGCGAGCTGACGATGGCCACGCCTTCCGGGAAGCACCGTGCCGTCGCACCCCGGTCGTCCGGTGCTGTGCCTGGCCGCGGGCCCGGGACGGCTAAGGAGTTGCGGCGGCTCCCGGCGGTGCCGGTCCCCGCAGACGGCGAGGCGTTCGCCTCCTGGGTGGACCGCACCGCCGTGACCATGGGGCTTTCCCCGGGCCTGGCCGCACGGGCGCTGGGCCTGGAATACCGCGCCAATGACCGCGTGCCCGCCCTCTTCGGCATCCTCCCCACCCCCGCCAGCCTGGACGGCCTGCGCACGACCACCGGGCTGCGAACGGACGTCGTGGCGACGATGCACCTGTCCCGCTACGACGGCACCCTCCTCAACTTCGACGCCCTCCACCCCGCCTACGACAAGCCCCTGGAACACCTCCTCGGCAAACAGTGGCTCCAGCTGACCGGCAGCCGCGCCTGCCCACACTGCCTCGCGACCAGCGACGTGTGGCCGCTGTGGTGGCGCCTGGGCATCGCCGCCGTCTGCCCCGACCACCACTGTCTGCTGATCGACACCTGCCCCGCCTGCGGCATCGCCCTGCGACGCGGCACGAAGAACACACCAGGCATTCTCCTCAGGCGCACCCACGCGACGCTGGACCTGCGCGAATGCGGCAATCGCCAGCCCAATCCCGGCAAGCCCAGGAACCCGACCGTGTGCCGGCAGCGCATCGCGGACACCCCCACCCTCCCGGTCCCGGAGGCTCTGGTCGCCATCCAGCAGCGTGTGCTCGCCATCGCCGACGGCACCCCAGCGCAGCTCGCGGGCCAGCCGGTCACCGGCGCGGACTGGTTCGCCGCCCTCCGGTTCATCGCCGCACTGGCCCGGCTGGTCGTCCACGACGATGAACTCGCACCCCTCCCCGGCGCCGCGGCGCACGCCCTGGCGGCGGTCCGCGATGCCCGGCACGCTGGCAGGGAGAAGTTCGCGCACGGCGGCGTCCCCGACCCGGGCATGGGGCCGGCCACGGCCGCCGAGGCCGCCGCCGTCCTCGCTCTGGCGGCGCCCGTCGTGGACGCCCCCGACCGCAACTCCGGCCCGCCCTACCTCGCGACGTGGGCGAGCAGACTCGCGGCGGACCGGGTGGCCGGGTACTACAAGTTGGACCCGCTGCGACATCTGCAGCGCCCGATGGTGATGGACGAAATGCTGGCTGTCACCGTGCCGCAGAAGCGCCGCCACTCGAGCACGCACGCCTCCAACTCGGCCTTCACGCTGGACTTTCGGCACATTCCCCAGCGGATCGGCGTCGATGACTACCAGGACTTGATGGCCGTCCATCTGCCGGGAGTCCGTGCCTTCAACGGCAGACGAATCGTCTCCCTCGCCCTGGCCCGCCGGGCGGGTGCCAGGACGTGGACACGGGCTTTATATGTCCTCGGCCTCCCTGCCGCTTCACGCACCACGTACCGCCGCCTCGACCAGCGCACCCTCGACCCGGCCTTCCGGGAAGCGACAAAGGCCCTGGCGGCCCGGATGATCACCCGTGGCCCGATCGACTACGAAGCCCGCCGCGCGGCACTCTCCACCCTCCGGGAGGTGCCCGGTCGTGTGCTCCTGCCGATCCTGAAGCTGGCCGGCCTGCAACTCACGTGGCAGCGCCAGCGGCACGCCGCCGGGTGGCTGTGGGAACACCTCACCGGCGGTGAAGCCCGGGACGCCCCGACCTACGCCGAGGACTTCAACGGCGTCAAGGAAGCATCCATCGCCTTCGCGCGGGGACGGTTTCACGCTGAACTGTCCGAAGAAGCCGACAGCGCACTCCTCTCCTGGGGAACGCAGTGGCTGACTGCGAACGGCATCCGGTGAGGCGGAGAAGCCCTATGCCTCCGGCGAGGATCCGTGATTCCGTGAAGCTAACCTCGCCGACGCAGCTCACCGCGGTTGTCGAACCGAGGCGGCCCTTCCGCGACGCGACACCGGACAATCTCGCCACGCTCTTCCCGTGGATCCTCTGACGGTTCACGATTTGCGGACGAGACCGGTGAACCCCGCCACTGCCATGGTTGCCAGTGCCCAGCCGAGCACGGTGGCTGCGTAGCCGTAGTAGCGGACCTCGGTGCCGCGTCGGCCGGTAGGCGTCCAGGCATCCGACTGGCCCAGGTGGACCACGGGAACGAGTACGTCGAACGAGTAGGCCCATGGCGAGTAGCAGGGATAGTTCGACGGGCATCGATCACTGGCCATGACTACGCCGCTGGAAGACGGTGTCTTGGCGGCGACCATCACGTCGCGAGCCGGCTGATAGACCAGCAGCGCGCCCAGCACGTAGAGCAGGACGAGGAGGAAGACGGCGCGGCCGGGACGGTACCCGTAGCCGATGGTGCTGCCCATGACGACGTTCGCCAGCTTGCCGGCCAGTCCCAGGTCCGAGTGGCGCAGACGGCGCCACTCACGTGCCATATGTACCCGACGGGCGGCCTTCTCGTCGCCGAGCCTGCCGTAGTGATCGGCGAGATGGACGTAGGGCTGGGCGGGGATCCCATTTTGAAGCGCGAGCCACGCGAGCCGGTCCCGGACGGTTCGCGGAGCAGTGCCGGTGAAGCCGTCGTAGGTCATCCATTCGATGTCCAGTGCGCCTGGCGGAGGCCAGGAATCCCGATGGTCGTTGATCTGACCGATGTGGGCGGCTCGTAGGTTAAGGCTTGCCGGACGTCCATAGGTCCGCAGGTAAAACCCGCCCGTCACGGTGATGCCTTCCGCGGACAGCGCCAACTGCTGGGACCGGAACTCGGCACCGTCGCAAACGAGGTCTCCGGAGATCGCCGCCGCCGCCAGACGGACTTCGCCTGCGGCGACGAATCGGAAGCTGGCACCTGCGGCCTTAGTCTCGCCGATCCACAAGGTCCCGTGCACCTTCACACGGTCGCCGTGCAGTGCGAGAGGGCTGCCACGAAACTCGCCGCCCCTGCAGTCGATCTCACGTCCGGCAGTCATCGCGACCAGGCGAACTTCACCATCGGCGGTGAACCGATGAACCCCTCCGTCGGTCGCGATGACGCCGAGGCGTATGGTGCGGCCGACCGACGCACCGTCCATTTGAAGCGAACATTTCTTCCCTTGAAACGCCCCGCCTCTACAGTCCAACTCACCGCCGAGGCTCACCTGGACGAGAGACACGCCCCCCTTCGCCCGGAAACGATAGCTCGGCGCGGATTCGTAAACGCCTAAGTACATCTTGCCCGCTACCGTGATGTTGTCGGCAATGAGCGACCACTCGTCGGGCCCGGAGAAATGGCCACCGCTGCAGTTCAGGTTGCGGCCGATCATCGCCCTGTCCATACGTACCTGGCTGGTTGCCCGGAACTCGACGACCGCCCCTGCCACCTCAGTGGCACCGAGGAAGACTGTCCCGCCGACATTCGCGTCGTACATCACCAATGACGAAGATTCGTGACTGCCTTCGAATTCGGCACCGTCACAGTCCAGATCGCCTCGTATCCGGGTTTGGATCAACGAGACCGATCCGCGCGCTAACAGGCGGCATGGCTGACCGGCTGCCTCGGTGGTGCGGATGAGCGCCTGACCCTCGACGTTGGCGCCGTCGAGGCGAAGGGCGGTCCGGTCGGTCGGCCCCTCCATTCGGGCGCCGCCGCAGTCGAAATCATTGCCGATCCGTGCATCGACGAACCGGATCTCGCCCAGCGCTGTAAATGGATGGCCGCGACCGGCCAGCGCGATCACCCCGAGATACACTTCACGGCCGACGCTCACTCCGTCTGCGTTGATCGATACGTCAGGGGCCTCGAAGCGTCCGCCGCCGCACCGGAGATCACTGCCGATGGTGGCGTTCATCAGCCGGACCTCCCCACGGGCACGGAACGCCGTTGCCTGGCCGGCCGCATCGATCGTGCTGAGGTACACGGTGCCAGATATGCCAGCACCGTCCGCGCGCAAGGCACAGGCCCGCGAGGCGAACTGTCCGCCCCGGCAAATCAGGTCGCCCCGGATCTTCGCCCCCCGGAGATTCACCTCGCCCTTGGCGTGGAACGTGCTCGTGTGGCGCCCCCAGACGACCACACCGAGATGCGCCGCCCCTCCGATGGTCGCGTCCTGCGCATTCACCGCGATCGGGGCTCCGTTGAACTGACCCCCACTGCATACCACGTCGCCCTTGACCTCTACCCGTGCGAGGGAGACGAGGCCCGCCGCGGCAAGCTCGCACGGTGTGCCTCCGATGGAGATCGCACCGAGTTTCACGGTCTCGGCAGAGGTGCCAGTGAGGTCGAGGCACATGTCGTCGGCAGCGAGAAACTGTCCACCGCGACAATCGACGGCGCCGTCGATGACGGACGATTGCAGGGAGACTGGCCCGCGCGCTCGGAAGATTTGAACGCCGCTCCTGTCATCGGCGCCCAAGTAGACGGATCCCTTCACGCGCGCGTAGTCCAGGTCCAGATCATGGAAGTATCCGCCGTCGCAGTTGACGCTCCCGCCGACCTGCACCCAGTCAGCGGTGACCAGGCCAGCGGCTTCGAATCGGCATACGCCGCTGCCCGTCTCGGTGACACCCATGAATGCACCTCCGGCCACTCGCGCTCGGCTGAGATTCACGGATGGATTACCGCCGAATTCGCCACCGTCGCAGTCCAGGTCACCGCCGATCTGAGCTCTGACGAGGCTTACGGTTCCGACTGCGGTGAACGCGGGCGCCGAGCTGGTCTCTCGCACACCCAACCTGACGTCTCCCCTGACCTGCAGGCCATCCCCTGAAAGCGAGCGCGGGACGTTCGCCAGACGCGCACCATCACAGTCGAGGCTCCCCTCGATCTCAGCGCCTATCAGGGAAACGGCTCCCCGCACGACGGTGCCCTGGCCGAGCACCAAATCTCCTCGAAGGTGGGCACCGGCGGCTTCAAGGGCAGCAACGTCGCAGCCGGACAGCTTAATTCGCCGGACACTTGCATCCACCAAGCGGAACGGCTCGTCGAACGAGCAGCGCGTGAACGTCATTGGATAGTCGACCGTCGCTGCTTCGAGATCGAGTGGTCCTTCGATTTTCGCGCCACACAGCCGCAAGCCGCGCCAATGCACGAATACACCGGAGATCTCGCCCATGATCAGGCGCCGGAGCCAGGATGCCCGCACGGTTCGCGAACGCTCCCGCGCAGGCCCGTCCACCTCGGCTTCATCGCCGCCGGTGACGTCGGCCAACTCTCCGGTCGCGACTCGAAGGCACAACGCTCTCTCGGCAAAGGTCAAGGCGCCGCCGTTACTCGCCATGCCGCCAACCTCACAAGCTGGACGGAATCGGCAAACTGCATCGTCCGGTACCAATTCCATAGCCCGCCGTCCTAGCGGGTGTCAACGGTCTGGCCCAGACGGATCGGCTAGCGCTTCTGACGGGGTCTCGGGGCAGCATCGAGGTCTTCGTCACCGCCCTCGAACTCTTCGCCACTAGCCGGTTCCCAAGCTTTAGACCGGCCGTGACCACTCGTACCGACAACACCGGTGCACCGCGGTCCACTGGGAAACTCCCACTCCTTCACGGGACACCTACGCCCTGGAGGCCACGCTTCAGCAGGTCAGCGAATTCCGTCGGCTGGCCCTCTTCGATCGGGCCCCTCAGCCCAGGGACGGAACGCCAGGTGATCTCTCGCAGCGAAGGTTGAGCGTTGTCATCGAAGGCTGGTGACCGCAAGGTTTCTTGCCGAAGGTAGAGTGATCGTTTAGGGCTGGCTGTCTGAGGAAACGGTGACGGGCCCGGTACAGGCGTACGGTGACCCCGTCTTCAACGCCTTTGACCTGGGCTTATTCGATAGTGGTCGGCGTCATCGGGTGGCGTTGGGAGCCGGGTGGAGCGTCCGGTTCGAGGATGTACCGCCGGGGCGCGGGCTCCGATGGAACAAGGGTGATCCAGCTTTCCCGGCTGGTACTACGCGGAGTCCACAGGCAGCCATGTGGGCTACGAGTCGTGGCTGGAGCGGGACCGTCTGATCCTGCTGGACTTCGACATCCGGCCTGCCAGCGTCCTCGGTCCTCGAGTCGTCGGACGCAACTGAATGTCGGAGTTTCCATGCTTCGCCCCCGCAGGGGCCTAGAAGGAACGCGGCCCGAGTACGCGCCAGCGGCGCTGGTCAGAAGCCGCAGGGTCAGGGGCACCCAGGCGGAGGTTGCGCCAAGCCAGGGCCGTCGACGTCCAAGTCGTCGGGCCCGTCCAAGAGAGGTCCCAACACCGTTTCACACTGGCCAGGGAAGGACGCGGTCGGAACCACCTGAACGCCGATCACCGGCACCTCGGACGCAGATGCCTCGACGGGCGCGGTCGGTACCACCTGAACGCCGATCACCGGCACCTCGGACGCAGGTACCTCGACGGGCGGGAGCTGCGGAGCCCTTTCTGGTATCCCGAGGCCAGGGCGGCGGACCTCCGGGGTGGGGCGGACTGGCAGCGTCGTCATTTGGATGGGGACCTTCACTACTACTGGCATCTCGTCGGCAGCACAGGTCTGTTCCGGTCCCGCCGTCTGGAGGGATGGTCCGGCGTCCGCGTAGTGCCGCATTGACCGGATGAGCTCCTGCAGACGTTGCTCATTGAGGCTGTGCAGGGCTTCACCGATGAGGCGGGTCACGTCGTCGGCAAGGGCCAGGAAGGTGGGGTGCAGGACGTACTTGCCCAGCTTGACCGCCACCTCCAGCGTCTTGTCACCGCGGGCCAGGTCGGTGACCAAGGTGGCGGTCCAGCCCTCCGTCGACGCGTTCGGGAGCATCAGCCGGTTGAGGACGTCGAAAGCCTCAGCCGCCCGGCGCTCCCCAGGGTGCGGTACGTCGTCCTGGCCCGGCACGCCGACCGCGCCGAGGTCTTTCTCCGCCCAGCTGTGTGCCCGCACGTGCAGGGCCAGAGCGAGAGCGGTACGGACGAATCCCTCCTGCGCGGCGTCCCCGACCGGCGGATGGTCCGGCATGTCGGGCCCCAGCATGGCCTGGGTCTGCCCTGCCAGCACGCCCAGGGCCCACGTCCGCCGAGCTGGGTCCGGAGGTTCCCGCCGCAGTTCCCGGGCCGCGCCACGGGCGGCACTCAGCATTCCTCCGGCGAGCCGGTCAAGGTGCTCAGGCAGCGGAGCGTCCCACTGCCACGGCCCCACACTGTCGTTCACGTCCACGCTGCTCCCCCTTCCCGGCCGGTCCGACAGTACGAGCCGGAATAGCCGGTAAGCCCAGGATGCCCCGTCTGATGCCCTTGTTCCAGAGGCAGTACCGAACGCGGCAGCGCCTGGACGACCACAAACAGCTCCGCCAGCAGTTCCAGCACCTGCCGGTAGCCCCACCTGTTACTGCGGGAACGATGGTCCGACACTCAACCTTCAGTGAGAATCGCTCAACCCTCACTGCGACGGGTCACCAGCGGCGGGCCGCGGTGGACCACTCGGCCAACGGCATCGGCGCCGGCACATCACCAGCGCCGAAGCGAACAGGGCTGCGCACTGAACAGATCGGTGCGCAGAACGTGGATCTGAACTGTGCACCGAGGAGTTCAGTGCCCAGGTCAGAGGCCTGGGCACTGAACTGTTTTCTCTCGTCCGACAGCGGCGGCACCGTCCACGCGAATGCCGCAGCCGACGTACCGGCCCGGCTGGAGGCGCTCGGTACGGCGGCCGGGCTCGACCGGGCCGCGCTGCACAGCCAGTTGGCGGCGGCGGTGTCTGTGGTCCT
>Ga0307508_10002060_pt1 | contig 21695 bp, 17 predicted proteins | sample 9_EM_MG_FD_203089 | JGI IMG/M metagenome (GOLD analysis project Ga0307508, IMG submission 203089) | Populus trichocarpa ectomycorrhiza microbial communities from riparian zone in the Pacific Northwest, United States - 9_EM | ecosystem: Host-associated > Plants > Roots > Unclassified | place...
TGCTCGACTGGATAGACCTTCCCCCACCCGCCGCGCTCTACCGAGCGCGTCGACCTCCCCCGCAAGCGGGAGAGGTGCAGCGAACCTGTTGAAATGCCGATCCAACCAAGAGGCATCACGCTCTCATGCAAACCCCACAAGATGTCGGCGGGATCTACCCGCCACCTGGCGTGCCGCCGATGAAATTTCCCGACCGGCTGAGGTTGCCGTTCACATTCGACCCCGACCTGCTCGCCGCGGATCTGCGGCGGCTCGCGGCGTCGCAATGGATCAGGCACTTCGTCACGCAGAACTACCAGGGCGATTGGAGCGTCATTCCGCTGCGCGGGGCGGCCGGCGCACGGCACCCGGTGCAGATGATCTATTCCGATCCGACCGCCACCGCGTTCGCGGATACGCCGATGCTGGCAGACTGTCGCTATTTTCGCACGGTGCTGGCCTGCTTCGCTTGTCCGCTGCAGGCCGTCCGCCTGATGCGCCTCACCCCCGGCTCGGTCATCAAGGAACATACCGACCACGACCTCTGTTTCGAGCAGGGCAGCGTGCGCTTTCACATCCCGATCACCACCAACGACGGCGTGACGTTCGAACTGAACCGGCGCCGCGTGATCCTGGAGGCCGGCAGTTGCTGGTACCTGCGGCTGTCCGATCCGCACAGCGTCGCCAACCGGGGCGATGCCGATCGCGTCCACCTCGTGATCGATGCCGGCGTCAATGAATGGGTCGAGGCCGCCTTCGCGGCGGCGGCCGGACAACAGTCCCCGTGACCCGATCCAAGGCACCGGCGTTCGAGCAATTCCGCGCGCTGGTTGAGCGCGATCCGCCGCTGCAGGAGCAGCTCTACCGGCCCGACGATCCCGCTGTCTTCGTTGCGCTCGTGATCGAGCGCGCACGAGATCACGGACTCGATCTCGGCGTCGAGGAGCTGGCTACGGCAATGGAGGCGAAGCGGCCGGCCTTTGCCGATGAGAACGATGCACGATTGCCCCCACCCGGCTGGCTTCCGGTTCAGACGCGATGGCGGGGCCAGAAGCTCGACGTGGATTGGGCCTATCTCGGATCGCGGCGGCTCTGTAAGCCATTCTTCGAAGAGTCGGTCGGCAGCGGCCTGTCGAAGCCGTTCAATCGGCTGTTCGGCTGTTCGACGCCGATCGAGGCGCTGTCCGGCTGGCTGCGCGATCATCCCGGCCTACAGCCGGACGGATTCATTTTCCACATGTCCCGCTGCGGCTCGACACTGGTGTCGCAGATGCTGGCGGCGGTCCCGCGCAACATCGTCATCTCCGAGGCGGGCCCGATCGATGCGGTGGTGCGGGCCAGGCGCAACCGGCCCGATCTTTGCGACGCGCAGCACGCCGCGTGGCTGCGCTGGATCATCGGTGCCCTCGGCCAGGCGCGATCCCGTCAGGAGCGGCATTTGTTCGTGAAGCTGGATAGCTGGCACACCCTCGCGTTGCCGCTGTTCCGCCGTGCATTTCCAAACGTGCCGTGGATTTTCCTCTACCGCGATCCGGTTGAAGTCCTGGTGTCGCAGCTGAAGCGGCGCGGCATGCACATGGTTCCCGGGCTGATCGATGACGTATTCGGCTTCGATGCGTCGCAAGCCAGCCTGCCGCCGGAGCTCTATTGCGCGCAGGTGCTGGAGCGGATCTGCGACGGCATGCTGCAGGAATACGCACCGGGCCGCGCCCTGCTGGTCGAATACCGGCAGCTTCCGGCGGCGCTGTGGACCGACGTGCTGCCGCATTTCGGGGTGCCGTGCACCGAGCACGACCGCGCCGCCATGGCGGCAGCGGCGCGTTACGATGCCAAGCAGCCGGAGCTGCCCTTCATCAACGATACCTCCGCCAAGCGCAACGTCGCCACGGATGCGGTCCGCTCCGCCGCCCGAACGCTCAGCGGACTCCATGCCAGACTCGAGGCGGTGCGGCTGGGCGGCTGAGCGGGCGGCATTTCGCTGGCTGGGGCGGGAGCGATCGAACTTCCGTCCATCTCGACACCAACCCGTTGCAAACACGCGTCATTCACACACCCTTGCTGCGCAAGTGAGACACGCCAGTGCGACAGGTCGCGACGTTCGCAAATGGCTGCGATCCAGGCGATTCTGATCGCTGCTTGCGCAAGCCTCGTCACGCGTCGATGACGAGATCGGAGAGTGGAACGGCCTGGCATGTCAGGCAGTGCCCCTCATCCAACTCCGGGCAATCGACGAGATGGCGAACCTCGCCGGTCTTTACCGGCACGGCGCAACTCTCGCATTGTCCGACACGGCAACCGCTCGGAATCGCAATGCCCGCATTTTCCGCCGTTGCGAGAATGCTGGTTAGCGGTGCACGCGGTGACCATGTCAATGTGCGTCCGGAGCGGGCAAAGTGGATTTGGCGCGACATGAGGCCATCGAGCACGGGCGGCGCGGGCGAGCGAAAGCGTTCCTTGAAGATCTCGAAGACTGGCACGCCACGCGCCTGCAGGCCCGCGCCGACCTCTTCCATCATCGCGTCCGACGCGCACATGTAGATGCGCGCACGCCTGCGCAGCAATTCCGCGTCGATATCCGCCACGGTGAACCGGCCCAGGCGATCAAACCGGTCGCCGCTCTGTGGGCTGCTCAGATGCGTGATGAGCGTCAGGTTTGGCAGCTTCTGCCGCAGTGCTTCAAGCCGATGGTGGAACGGCCGGCTTGCACCATCCCGGCAGCCATAATGCAGCGTGACACCCGGCTCGTCGGCGCCACCCTCGAGCGTTTCGAGATAGGACAGGAAAGGCGTGATGCCGATGCCGCCGGCAATCAGGACGACCGGAAACTCGTTACGTAACGGGAGCACGAAGCCACCCTTCGGTGACTGCAATTCGACGGTGTCGCCAAGTGCGAGCAGATGCCTGACCGCCGTCGAGACCTGCCCGCCCTCGATGTACCTGACAGCGATGCGATAGGCCTCAGGCTCGGCGACTGCGGCTCCGGTGAGCGAATAGCAGCGGACCGCCTTACCAATCCGGAGGCTGACATATTGACCGGGTCGGAAAGCGGGAATTGAGCCGCCGTCTGCCGGTCGTAATGTCAGCGCCACGACGGTGGCGCCTTCCTCCCGGCGCTCTGCGACGACGAATGACCGCCAGCCCAGCCAGGAGGTGCTCTCGTCACGCGCGACGTCGCAGGCGAAGGAGCGCAGCGCCAGCGACCCGCTGAGCGGATCGCGCGCTTCCGATATGATGGCGTTGAAGCTCGCACCGACGGGCCGAGTTTCGTCCGCAAGATAGCCCGGCAGGCCGAGATCTGGCGCGGGCTGCCACCAGCCATAGTCGCTCGCCACCACGTCCTGCGCCAGCGCGTCGTTGAAGGCGACGCGCATCCGGATCGTGCCCATGCGACTGCGCACCACCATCCAGTCGCGCTCCCGGATGCCCTTGCGGCCGGCGAGTTCAGGATGGATCTCGGCTGTCGGTTCCGCGCGCTTGCGGCGCAGCGCATTGATGCCGCGATGCTGGCTGTGACAGAAATAACCACTATTGGCGGAAAACAGCGTCAGCGGAAACGTGTCATTGCGCCGCTCGGCCGGCTCGACGAATTGCGGGACCGCCGGATAACCGTGGCGATGCAGCAGTTCCGAATAGAGCTCGGCCTTGCCGGTCTGGGTCGCGAAACCGGTCGTCTGGTATTTGCGATCGAGGTGCTTGAGCGGCACACGAATGCCTTCGGGCCTGGCCCGCAGTGCGGCGAGATCGAGTCCGAGCGGGGCCAGCAGATGCTCAAAACCCTGCTCGACATCGCCGTCAAAAAACAGCTCGCCCATGCCGAGCCGTTTGGCGAGCTGGAACACGATCCACATATCCGAGCGGGCCTCGCCCTGCCGCGGAATCATCTGCGGACGCAGTTGCACCAGCTCCTGCGCCTCGGGCGATATCTCGAAGCCGAGGCGCAACGCCTCATGCTCCCATGGACTCGACACCGGCAGCACGATGTCTGCCATCTCGGCGGTGGGGTTCAGGAACAGATCGCAATGGACCTGGAAGTCGAGCGCCTGCAGTGCCTCTCGTCCGCGCTCCGGCGCCGGATGGGAGACCAGTAGGTTGGAGCCGAAGGCGAACAGGGCGCGCACGCGGTAGGGTTTCCCGGTCAGCGCCGCATCGTAGAAATCGGTCGAGGTGATCCAGCCGTCGACCGGCGGCCCGAGCGGGCGCTCCGAGAGTCCAAGTGTGCGCGCCCTGGTCTCCGGCGGAATCATCGCCATGGAATGCAGCGACGGGACCGGAAGGCTCGGCATCCTGACGTTGCCGCCCGGCGCATCGAAACTGCCGGTCAACGCATAGAGCGTCGCGACCGCCCGTTCGGTCTGCGACGCATTGGTGTGCTGTCCGAGGCCAGTCCAGCCGTGATAGCAGACTGATGATGCCTTCGCGATCGCAGCCGCGAGGTCCTCGATCTGCGCCGCCGGGATGCCGGTGATGCGCTCGACCGTCGCAGGATCGTAGAGTTCGGCCGCCGCGACATAGTGATCGAAACCGGTGCGGCAGGCGATCGGGCCTTGGGGGCCGATGACATCGAAGCATCCTTCGAGCGCGGCTGTCGCGAGCCTGCCCTCAGCCGGCACCGCCTTGCCCGCGACCTCGTCCCAGACCAGGAAGCCGTCACCTTCGAGCCCGGCATCGCACGCACGCAGAAAGCAGCCGTCGCTGTTGCGGACCAGGAAGGTCGCATTGGTCCAGTGCCGCACGAAGTCGGCGGCGTATGCGCGGTTGACGATGAGCCAGCGCGCAAGGCCGAGCGCCAGCGCCGCATCAGTGCCGGGGCGAATCCGCAGCCACAGATCAGCGTCGCGCGCCGAGCCGGTCCGGCGCGGATCGATCACCGCAAGCCTGGCGCCCTTCGCCCGCGCCGCGCTGATCGCCTCGGCCTGGGCAAGCCATACATTGGCGGGGTTGTGACCCCAGAGCAGGATGAGTTCGGAGTTGCGATAATCCGCAATGGGCAGGCCGCAGCCGAAGGTGAAGGCGTGGGCGTGGTCCTTGTGCCAATTGCAGATCTCGGTGGAAAAGCAGTTGTTCGGACTGCCGAAGCCGCGGATGAAGCGCTGGATCCAGTCGAGGCTGTCTGATGTCGAGGACGACGAGCCGGAGGTCACCGCGAAGGCGACCGATTCCGGCCCGGTCTCCGCCCGGTAGCGCCCCAGCCGCGCGGCGATCTCGGTCAGCGCCTCGTCCCACGACATCGGCACGAAGCAGGGATCGGAGGCCCCCTTCGGCGCGGTGCGTCGCAATGGCGTCTTCAGGCGTCGGGACGAATGCGCGATCTCCGGCGCGGCTCTGCCCTTGGGGCATATCGCCTTGCCGGTCGGGTGGGCCGGGTTCGGCCGCACCGCGACGAGCCTGTCATTTTCGACAACGTTGATAGTGCCGCAGCGGGAGCGGCAGAGCGTGCAGAAGCCAGGCTTTTCCTGCGCCAACATCCTCACCGCCTTCGTTGCCGCACACCGTTGTGACGTGTGCTCCTATAAGTGCTTGAGAAGCCGCCGCGGGCGGGAGGGATCAAGCCTCCGAATGGCGGAATCAAAATCAGGTGGCCACCTCAGCAAAATCAGCGCGCATTCTGAATTCCGGAGGACGTCTGCCCCTAAATATATCAATTACTTAGCGACCAGCTCAGAACGGATTCTGTCACTTCCAGAGTTCGGAGTCGACCGACCAGATCGACAATCTCCTGGTCGTCCGGGTGGGGGGCGCCGAAAGAAAAACGTCTCCGCGGTGGCGAAGCCAAGGGGATTGTGTTCGCAAAAGCGGATGCCCTGCCATGACTCACGACGGCCGCCGGCAAACCAGGTCGATCTCGATCAAGGCGTCGTAGGCAAGGCCGGTGACACCGACGCAGGTGCGGGCCGGCAAACGGCCGGGTGCGAAATACCGGCGGTAGGTCTCGTTCATGGCCGCGTAGTCCTGCTTGAAGCGAGTTAGATAGACCCGCGCCATCGTGACGTGCTCGAAGCCGAGATCGAGCCCACGCAACACGACGCGCAAATTCTCCATCACCGCTTCGTCTGCGCGACGATGCCGTCAGGCAAAACGCCCGGGGTCGCCGGGCTGTCCGGCATCTGGCCGGTGACAAAGACAAAACCGTCGGTTTCGACGGCGTGGCTGAATGGCGCGACGGGCTTTGGCCCTCCCGCGATCATGTGAAATTTCAATATTGTGATTCCCTCAATTTGCTGCGCTCACGACGCATCCGGAAACAGCCGCTTGCTGAGGATCGCGTGCACGCCCCAATTGCCGTCGACCACCTGGGTGATGCCGAAATCGACGGCGGCGGACATCAGCGCGATCGCCTCGTCCTCGCTGAGACCTTTGACGTTCATCAGGAAGCGGCGCATCTTGCGAAACGCGTCCTTCATCGCCAGGTCGATCGACGAGGTGGCATAGACTTCGCTCTGCCCCTTGGCGCCGAATTCAGCGAGATAGTTCGGATGGCTGAATCCGGTCAGTACCCAGTCGGTCTCGGTCTCGATCAAGGGATAAGAGAGGTCGGCGAACGGGCGGCCGGCCAGATTCGCTTTCTTGTGCAGGATGACCTGGAACGTTCCGGTCATCGAGCACTCGATCGCGGTTCCGCTCAGTTCGCCGTCGCCTTGCGCCGCGTGGGGATCGCCGACCGACAATAGCGCACCCGGCACCGACACCGGGAGATAGACGGTCGAGCCCTTGCCGAGCCGCCAATTGTCGAGGTTGCCGCCGAAATAGGACGGCGGCACCGAATCCACGAAGTCCGGCTCCCGCGGCGCCACGGCAATGACGCCGAAATGCGGACGCAGCGGAATGCGGATGCCGTCGAGCACATCGTGCCGGCGCTTCACGGTTGCGGGCGCGACCGGCACTCCCGGATAATCATAGGTGGTGTGGACCACGCCGAACGGATCGCTCTGCGGCTCCCAGCGATAGGAATACAGCGCCCGCGCATGCGGCACCTCGTCATGATCGAAGATCTCGTAGACCGTCACCGCCTCGCGCGGCTTCGGTCCGGCGAGAAACTCGTTATAGTGATAGCCCCACCATGCCGCGACGCTGCTGCCGAACACGCGTCCCGCGTAGTGTGGATTGCGGCTCGGACGCGGCACGATATCGAGAATGCGGACTTCCAGCACATCGCCGGGCTGCGCGTCGTTCACCGCGACCGGGCCGGTGCAGATATGCACGCCGAACCCCTCGCCGGCGCCGCGGCCGAACACGCTGGCGTCCATCGGGCCGGCGCCGCGGCGATCGACGTTCTTGCGCTGCGTGGTCCAACCGAAGACGCTCTCCGCGCCGGCGTCGCCCGTGATCATCAGTTCGGCATCGTCGGAGGCGTGCTGCGTCAGCGTCTCGATGGTGATGGTGTCGCCCGAGCCGACTTCAGCTTGCGGCGGCAGCGAGCGGTGGAAATAACCCCAATGCACGCGCTCGGCCGCGACGGAAATATGGTGATGCGCGGACTCAGCCGACGTCCCGCGCGCGTCGGCGACCGCGGTATTTGCTTGTCTCGTTACGACCTCGGCGACCTGGTGCGCGCGTGCGAGCGCGCCCAGCGGCCATCCGCGCTGCCCCCGCGGGGTCGAAGGCTGCGGCGCACGTTCGGCTTCCTGTTGCCGGAACTCTCGCGGCGACAATCCGAAGCGATGCCGAAAGGTGCGGCTGAAATGCGCGGAATCGCCAAAGCCGTAGCGATAGGCGATTTCCGAGATCGATCGATGCGCCTCGACTGGGTTGGACAGATCGGCCCAGGCGCGCTGCAGCCGCCGCTCGCGCACATAGCGGGTGAAATTGTCGCCGACGCCTTCGAACAATTTTTGCAGGTAGCGCTCGGAGATACCCTCGGCCTGGGCCACGCGCGCCGGCGCGAGTTCGGGATCGTCGAGCCTGCGCTCGATGGTCTGGCAGATCCGGTGCAGAATCGCGGCCTGCGTCGCGGTCTTGTTGGTATCGGACGCGCGCCCCGCGAGCTCGTGCGAGAGCGTCAGCAACAGTTCGGCCAGGCTTTGCGCGACCGCCGTCCATTCCACCTCGCTCAAGGCTTCGAGCGAACGCGCGGTGGCGTCCAGCATGCGGGCGAAGACGTCGCCCAGGCCTCCCGGCCCGACGACGCGCGCCTCGTCGAATCTCAGCTTGCCGATGATTCGGCCGTGCAACGCCTCCGACGTCACCGACAACACGATCGCGCGCATGTCGCGCTGGAAGATAACGCTGCAGTCGCCGCTGCGCGGCAGCAGCAGCAGATTGCCAACGGAGACGATACGGTGCTCGGAGCCTTGCCGAAGCGCCACGCCGTCTTCCATGGGCAACAGCGCGATCGGCAACGCGTCGCCGGCGTGCGGAAGCGGCGAGACGCCCTGCGAGCCAGCCGAAATTCGGCTAAGCGCGAGGCCCGCGGCGTTTCGGTGCGAGGCGGTGGCGTGACCGTCATAGAATGCATAGGCCGAAGCCGGCCGAAGCCCGACCGTGCTCAGCACATCGCGCCACGCCTCGGGGCGATCGGCCTGTGCGTAGGACTCACTTGTGAACGGACGAAAGCTCATCGCATTGACCTGGGTCGGATCAAGCGAAGCAACCTCTGTGCCAGACAACCGCGACCGTTCGCCGCGACGCCGTTTCCAGGCCACCGCAGGGATCGCGCAGGAGATCAAAAGTCCGCTTTACATCAATGCATTAGTCACACCTGAACACATTCTTCCGGATCGTGCCGTGAACCCCCCAATTGGCGTCGACCACCTGGGTGACGCCAAAATCCGCTCCCACCGACATCAGCGAAATCGCCTCATCTTCGCTCAGTCGGTGCACGGTCATGAGGAACCGGCGCAACTTGCGGAAGGCATCCCGCATCGCCCGGTCGAGGCTCGAGTGATTCGCAATCTCGGTCTGTGCGTTGGCGCCAAGCTCGGCCAGATAGTTCGGATAGGTGAAGCCGTAGACCGACCAGGCGTGGTCGGTCTCCATCATGGGATGGGTCAGGCCTTCGAGCGTGGTGCCACCGAGGTCGGCTTTCTTGTGCAGGACAAATTCGAAGTCGCCGGTCAGCGAGGTCTCGATCGCGGTGCCGCCGAGCTCGCTGTCGCCCTGGGCAGCATGGGGATCGCCGACCGAGAAGAATGCGCCGGGTACGGCCACCGGATAATACATCCGCGCGCCCTTCCCGATCCGCCAATCGTCGATATTGCCGCCGGTGTAGCTCGGCGGGATCGAACTGACGTAATCGGCCTCCGATGGCGCAAGGCCCATGGTGCCGAAATGCAGCCGCGCCGGTACCTTGACGCCGGCGAGAATGTTTTCCCGCTTGCGAATGGTGGCGTGATCGACCCGCACGCCGGGATAATCGATCATGGCGTGAACGATGCCGTCCGGATCGATCTGCGGAGTCCAGACGTAATTGTAGACGGCCCTGGCGTGCGGCTCGCCCGATGTGTCCAATTCGAAGATGGTGATGACCTCGCGCGGTTTCGGCTCCTCGATCAGGTCGTGGTAGTGAAAGCCCCAATTGGCCGCGGCGTTGGAGCCAAAACAGCGGCCGGCGTGGCAGGCATGGCAGCTCGGGCGCGGCCGCACGTCGAGGATGCGGACTTCCAGCACATCGCCGGGCTCGGCATTCTCGATTGCGACCGGACCGGTCAAGAGATGGACGCCGAGGCCTTCGCCCGATCCCCGGATGAAGGGTCCTTCGGTCGGGCCGGAGCCGCGGCGCGCCACCGCCTTGAGCTCCTTGGTCCAGTGAAACACGCTCTCCGCGCCGGGATCATCGGCGATCATCCGCTCGTAGTCATCATTGGCGTGATGGGTCAGCGTTTCGATCGTGGCGCGGTCTCCCGAGCGAAGCGTCAGCGCCGGCGCAACCTTCTTGCTGAAATAGCCCCAGTGCACGGTCGCCGGCGAAACCGGCAGGGTGAGATGTTTCATGCAAGTGCCTCATAAGCGCGACGGATCGCTGGAACTGAGAAGTATCGGGATGAGCGGCGCGGGGTCATCGCACGACCTCTGGCGCCTTGCCCGCTTCCATGACGCTGAGAAATCGCGCGGTGATGGGGTTGCGCGGCTGGGTCAGAACCTGATGCGCCGGCCCTTCCTCGAGGATCACACCGCCGCTCAAGAACGCGACACGGTCAGCCACTTCGTCGGCGAAACGGATCTGATGCGTCGAGATGATCATGGTCAGCCCGTCGTCGATTGCGAGCCTGCGGATCACCTCCAGCACCTCGTTGACGAGCTCGGGATCGAGTGCGGAAGTGGGCTCGTCGAGCAGGAGCACGCTCGGATTCGGCGCCAGCGCGCGCGCAATCGCCACGCGCTGCTGCTGCCCGCCGGAGAGATGCCGCGGCAGCGCGTCGGCGCGATGGCTGAGGCCGACGCGATCCAATAGCTCATCCGCGCGGCGGTCGGCGTCCCCTCTCGCCAACCCGTGCACCCAGCGCAGCGGACCAGCGATGTTTTCCCTCGCGGTCAGGTGGCCAAACAGGTTGAACTGCTGAAACACCATGCCGACGCCGACATTGGCGCGCTCGTTGGCCACGGCGCGCGGCGTCAGCTTCTTTCCCGCCTCGTCGAAGCCGAGCCGCCGTCCGCCGACCCGGACCGTGCCGGCATCCCAATTTTCGAGATGGTTGATGCAGCGAAGCAGCGTACTCTTGCCCGAACCGCTTGGGCCGAGAAGGGCGACGACCTCGCCGATCCGGACGGTCAAATCGAGGCCGCCGAGAACCTCCTGCGCGCCATAGGCCTTGCGCAGGTCGCTCACCTCGACCGCGATATTGTTGCGGGCGATGGTCGCCGCACGCTTGGTGCGCTCTTCCCTCGTCAGCACCAGCGGCGGCAGGTCGATGACCTCAGACGGAAAGGGGCAGGAAATCTCGACCGCCGGCGCCCGGGCCTCGGCGAGTTCCGGCTTGGCGGCGAGGTCGACGCGGCGCCACGGCAGGTAGTCGGCGAGCCTGCGCTGGTTCTTGGCGCGATCGAGATCGAGCAGCCATTCCAGGCCCAACTGGATGACGCTGACCGCGCCGGTCAAAACCAGATAGAGCAGGCCGGAGGCAAAGAAGATCGAGAAGAAGTCGAAGGTCGAGGACGCCAGCTGGGTGCTGCGCAGCGTCAATTCCTGCACGGCGATGACTGACGCGAGCGAGGAGTTCTTCAGCGCACTGACCGATTCATTGCCGAAGGCCGGAATCATGGTGCGGATCGCCTGCGGCGCAATCACGTGCCGCATCAAGACCGCCGGCGTCATGCCGAGCGCCTGCCCGGCCAAAACCTGTCCGCGATCGACGCCGAGCACGCCCGAGCGCAGCATCTCGGCGATGAACGGCGCCTCGTTGCAGGCCAGCGCCAGTCCGGCGGCGATGACCGCGGGAAGCGTGATGCCGATATGCGGGAGGGCGTCATAGGCGAACACCATTTGCAGGATCAGCGGCGTGCCGCGAAAGATCACGGCGTAACCGCGCGCGAACGCAGCCAGCATCCAGAACCGGCTGAGCTGCATCCACGCGAGGATCAGTCCAAGAATCAGTCCGCCTGATAGCCCGAGGGCGGTAACCTGGAGGGTGAGTTCGATGCCCTCGAGCAAATACGGCAGGCTGAGGTAGTGCAGGAACAGCGACATCAATCAGCCGTGAGGATGTCCGGTTCCTTGAAGTTGTTCACATCGAGCTCCCACTTCTTGAGCAGGTCCATGTGAATACCGGCCTTCTGGACTTCGATCAGCGCCGCCAGCACCGCGGCGCGGAATTCAGGCTTGTCCTTGGGAACCGCGATGCCAACGGAATAAGGGATCGTGACCGCGATCGCCTTCTCGAGCTTGTCGGGATTGGCCTTCACCGCCTGATCCACGGTATTGACGTCGTTGACATAGGTGTCGGCGCGGCCGGCCAGGATCGCCTGAATGCAGTTGGCGTTGTTGTCATAGAGCTGCAGCGTCGGTTCGGGCTTGCCCTCCGCCTTGCACTTCGGCCCCATATCCTGAACCAGCGGGACTTCGACGAAGCCGGTATTCTCGGCCGCCGCCGCCCCGCACAGCGAGGTGTTGATGCCGCTGATCTTCTTCGGATTGCCCTTGGCGACCAGCACGCCGTCAAACACCTTCGAATAGGTGATGAAGTCGGCCGCCTTGGCGCGTTCCTTGGTGGCATAGATATCCGAGATCACGATGTCGGCCTGGCCGCTCGACAGCGTGGTCAAGAGTGCTGCGAACACCACCGGCTTGTAGGTGAGCTTGAAGCCGAGGCAGTCGCCGATCGCTTCGCCCAGGTCGATATCGAAGCCGACATATTTGCTGGGATCCTTGGGATCGATCGCCTCATAACCCGGCGTATGCGGATTGACCGCGTTCACCAGGGTCTTGCCCTTCCATTGCGGATATTTCGCCTGCAACGCCTCGCATCCGGCCGGAGCGGCCTGCACGGCGATCGGCGCCCATAATGCCAAGGCCAGGACCGCGGCCACCGCGCCGAGCGCGGCCTTCCACGACCCGCCTCGTGATTTCTGACGCCCACCGGTAAACGACCATTTCTGCATGTCGAAAGCTCCTCCGTTGTCATGGCGCGTGCCATGTCTCAAAACTCGAAGGGGAGCCTAGGCGGGGCGGCTACTCAAAACTTGTCCGCGGGCGTACAAAAAATTGGATCGACATGGCCTGCGGTTTGAGCAGTGTGCACAAAAATTATTCGCCTGCGGCCGCAATGATCATAATGCACGAAGACCCTGTTCAATACCCGCTTGCAGGTCTTGTCAGTGCTGATCCCGCAACTGAAATGATCGAGAGATCATTTGTGCCCTTGCGTAAATTAGAGCGGTGCGGGAAGTCCGCCCTTTGAACTTGTCTGGAGGCCACTTTCAGGCTCTAATCGCGCGTGAGGCGCTTCGACCGCCTGCTCGCACGCTTCGATGCCGCAGCGTGTTTTTCGGCAATGACTGCCACACCCATTCGCGGAGGGACGGTGGCGCTCGGCCTCGAGAGCATTGATCCTTCGCTTCGCGCGGAGCAATGTCATGACCCTCGAGTCCTATCGGATCGCGTCTGAACCGTATTATCAGCCGCTCGGCGACGAAATCGAAACATTCACGGCGGCCTACAACGAGCGGTTGCCCGTGATGCTGAAAGGGCCGACCGGTTGCGGCAAGACCCGTTTTGTCGAGCACATGGCGTTTCACCTCGACAAACCCCTGATCACGGTCGCAGCGCATGAGGACATGACGGCGGCCGATCTCGGCGGGCGATATTTGCTCGAACCGGCGGGCACGGTCTGGCACGACGGTCCGCTGACGCTGGCGGTGCGCCACGGCGCGATCTGCTATCTCGATGAAATCGTCGAAGCGCGGCAGGACACAACCGTCGTCATTCACCCCCTGACCGACGCGCGGCGTATTCTGCCGCTGGAAAAGCACAACGAGATCGTGCCGGCGCATGCGGACTTCCAGCTCACGATTTCCTACAATCCCGGCTATCAAAGCGCGGTCAAGGACCTCAAGGAATCCACCAGGCAGCGCTTCGTCGCGATCGATTTCGGCTACCCGCCGCCAACGACGGAAACCGCGATCATTGTCCGGGAAAGCGGCGCCGACGACGATCTGGCCGGCATTCTGGTCGCCATCGGACAGCGCTCGCGCAATTTGCAGGGCCATGGATTGGACGAAGGCGCTTCCACGCGCATGCTGATCCATGCGGGGCGCATGGTCCGCGCCGGACTATCCCTCGAAGCGGCGGTGCGATCCGGCATCGTCCTGCCGATCACCGACAATCCCGACATCAGGGCTGCGCTGAGCGACGCGATCCAGGCGTGCCTGCCGTGAGCACAGCCGGCCATCCCGTCTCGCTGCACCTGGTGTCCTCGGAAGAGAACAGCGCGACCCGCCGTCTTCATCTGTTGATGCGCCAGCGCGAGACGCTGCGTCCGGCTTTTCGAAACGCCTGGGATGACTTGTCGCATCACTTCGATGCGGCAGAATGCGAGGCCTGGGCCGATGCTGTCCTCAAGCTGGCGCACATCAACGCCGGACCGGCCTGCCTGATGTCCTATTGGGACATCAGCACCAGCGAAGCGAACCGCAAGGAGATCGCGCCGCTGCTCGCGGCCGCACAAACGGCCGGCGACATCTGTCGTCATGCAGGTGCCCAGGCCGCGACCGCGGCGCTGCGCGCCCTGCCGGTTGCGGCCCGCAGCTTCGGTCGAGGTCCGGCGCTGGCGCGGTGGTGGCGGGTCATGGACCTGTTGTCGCGCCAGGCGTCCGAGTCGGTCCGCGCGGTCGCCGAACGCATGGGCGAGATTCTGGCGCCGGCGACAATCGACGCCTTCGAGAATTTTGTCGCCGCAGGCTTGCGGGCTGGATCCGGCGACAAGAAGCGGCGGCTCGCGTTCTTCTCGCTGCAGGACGAACTCGCACGTCGAATGATCGCCCGCGATCTCGGCAGCGTGACCTTCACGGAAGCGGAAGTCGAACTGAAGGCCTTCCTGACCGCCCTGTGGGGAGGCAACCCGTTGCTGCGGAGTTTTCCTGCCGACAACAGCCAGCAGGCGCAACGGCGCGCGTCGATCGCAGGTCCCTTGATCCGCCTTCCGGAGATCTACCGCGGCGTGCAAGGCAAAGCCGCGCGCGCCCTGTTCCGCGCCGCCGCCGCACATGCGCGGGCCCATTTGGTGCTGGGCCAGCGCCGCTTCCCGGTCGGGACACTCAAGCCCCTGCAGATCGCGCTGGTGAACCTCGTCGAGGACGCGCGCATCGAAACGCTCGCGATGCGCGAGCTGCCCGGCCTGCGGCGGCTGTGGGCGCCCTATCATGTCGCCAGTCCGACCGGCGTCGTTGCTGCTCCGACCTTGCTCGCACGACTGGCGCGCGCCCTGTTCGATCCATGCTACGTCGATGACGATGCGTTTGTCGCCAAGGGCCGTGCAATGTTTGCGACTGCCGCGCCTCGCATCCACGATCCCGCGATCAGCCGCGACATCGGGATGCTGCTCGGCAACGACCTCGGCCAAATGCGCGTGCAGTTCAACGTCAAGACCTATGTCGTGGAGCCGGTCTATCGCGACGATGGCCTGGGCTTGTGGGATTTTGGCGAGGATGCGCCGCCATCGGGCGAGATGCTGGAGCTCCCGATCGACGCCGTGCGGGTCGAACGGCAGGAAAGCCCGGACGCAGCCCATGCAGGCGGCGACGTGGAGCAAACGGATCCGGCGCTCGGGCGTGCGCGGCCGGTGGCGCCGGACGAGCGCGGGATGGTGATTGCGAGATATCCGGAATGGGATCGCGAACATGGCATCGAGCGCGCCGAGTGGTGTGTGGTGCGCGAAGTGGCCGCCAGGACCGGTGACCCGCGCCGGATCGAGGACGCGCTCGAGCGCGCCGACGTGCTTCGCAATCGGATCGGACGGCTGGTGCGAGGCGTACGGATCGGGCGCGCCGTGCGCCTCAGCCGGCAGCACGAGGGTCACGATCTCGACATCGATGCGGTGCTCGACGCCGGCATCGCCTTGCGCAGCGGCCGGGAGCCGGATCCCCGTGTGTTCCGCTCCTCGACCTCAATGCATCGCGATCTTTCAGCGCTGTTGCTGATCGACGTCTCCGAGTCGACCCGGGACCGGCTTGCCTCGGGCGCGACGGTTCTCGACGTCGAGCGGCTGGCCGTCGCTGTTCTGGCCGAAGCCATGAGCCGGCTGGGCGATCCGTTCGGCTTGCTGGCGTTCGCATCGGACGGGCGCGAGGATGTGAGGATGACCGACGTCAAGTCGTTCGACGAGCCGTATGACCGCATGTGCATGGCGCGTCTTGCCGGGCTCTCGTCCGGACTATCGACCCGGCTCGGCACCGCGCTCCGCCACGCCGGCCGGGTGATCGGCGACACCAATTCAGGCCGCAAGCTGCTGATCGTGCTGACCGATGGCGAGCCATCCGACATCGACGTGTCAGACACTCTCGACCTCGTCGAGGATGCCCGACGCGCGGCGATCGGGCTCTACAACGCCGGCATCGACGCGTACGGCGTCGTCCTCGGCAAAATGGGCATCCAGGCGGCATCGCGGATTTTCGGGCGGGGCAATACGATGGCTGTCGGTCGCGTCGAAGACCTTCCCGGCCGGCTGTCCGAACTCTACTTCAGGCTGGCCAGGCGCTGAGTCGATTTGCGCCGGCGCCGCCGGAGCTAGAGCGGGATGGCTTTTGATTGAATCGGGATGCGCCCGCTTGCCCCACCTCGCCCCGCTTGCGGGGAGAGGTCGATCGAGCCCGCGGACGGACCGATTCAATCAAAATCCATCATGCTCTAATTGCTGCGGTCGTGGCCACCATGCGGCGCAGCGCCTTCGCGCGCCTCCGGCTCCGCCGCGTCCTGGGCGTCCTCATCGAGGACGGTAATTCCCACCCGACGCGTGGCGATCAGGCCTTCCAGCCGCGTCGTGTATTCCTCCGGCCGTCCCTCGAGCGCCACCAACAGAACCTCGCCTCCGAACCTGACCCGCCAGCGCAGATTGCCGACACGATATCCAAGTTCGACGGCATCGCTGATCGAACGGGGTTCGAGACGCAGCCAGCGTGCCGTGGCCGCCCGCACCACGATGGCGCGGACCTCGTCGAGCAGCAGCACCGCGCCGTCGAACAGCTTCTGATCGCGGGGCAGCGCGATCGCCAGTTCCTCGCCGCCACGCGTCGTGATCAGAAGCCGCCGCCGCGCAAGATCGGCGACCGGCACACTGACAATGTCGATCGCGCCGCGGTGCTCGAGCCGGTGGAGCTCCTGCGAAAACTTCGGCTCCAGCCGACTGCCCAGCACGCGATCGATCCGCAGCATCGCGATGTCCTCCCCGATGGCGTCGCAGTTGCTCCCGCCGCGATGGCGGACCGGCGGTCCGCAGTCGCAACGCGGTGACAACGGCTAGAGCGAGATGACTTTCTTCGCATCGTCATCTCACTTCTCACTTCTTGTTTGAGCATGATCGTTTCGGAAAACCGCGACACACTTTTCCGGATCATGCACTAGCGATGCGCGACCTTCTTGCTGGGAATGCCTTCGATCGGACATTCCTCGGTCCCGACCGTGGTTCGGGTAAACGACTCGACCATTTCCCGTGTCCCTTCGGGGTCCGCGATCCACTTGGCATAGAACTCATAGGGACAGGTCGCCACGCCGCGGTCTCCGTCGCCGGAGTTGATCATGCCGGTGTAACCGCGATGGACCAGCTTGAAGAGATGATTCTGCGACTGGCCGGTCTTGCGCGCGTCGCGGATCAGCGACTTGGAGAGCTGGGCGTACTGGACGCCATAATCCTCCTCGCCGCATTCGCCGAGCGTCCTGCCGTCGAACCCGACGATGGCGGAATGACCGAAATACGAATAGACGCCGTCGAAGCCGGCTGCGTTCGCAACCGCCACATAGACGTTGTTGGCCCAGGCCATCGCCTTCGCCATGATCACCTGCTGGTCCTTGGCGGGATACATGTAGCCCTGGCAGCGAACGATCAGCTCGGCGCCCTTCATGGCGCAGTCGCGCCAGATCTCGGGATAGTTGCCGTCGTCGCAGATGATCAACGAGACCTTCAGACCTTTCGGCCCTTCGGAGACGTAGGTGCAGTTGCCGGGATACCAGCCCTCGATCGGCACCCAGGGCATGATCTTGCGATATTTCTGAACGATCTCGCCCTTGTCGTTCATCAGGATCAAGGTGTTGTAGGGCGCTTTCTTCGGATGTTCCTCGTGCCGCTCGCCGGTCAGCGAGAACACGCCCCACACCTTGGCCTTGCGGCAGGCTTCCGCGAAGATTTCGGTTTCATCGCCGGGAACCACCGACGCGGTTTCGTACATTTCCTTGGAATCGTACATGATGCCGTGGGTCGAATATTCCGGAAAGATCACGAGGTCCATGCCGGGAAGGCCGGTCTTCATGCCGACGATCATCTCCGCAATCTTCCGCGCGTTGTCGAGAACCTCCGCCTTGGTATGAAGACGGGGCATCTTGTAGTTCACGACGGCAACGCCGACCGTGTCATGACTTGAAGTAATGTCTCCGTGCAGCATATCGCTCTCCTTGTCGCCTTCTCGTCAGTCATTCTGGTGCTCGATCACCGCACCGTTGCGCCGGCTCCACGACGCTCATCGCGTTCAAACCGCCATATGACGGTGAACCATCGCGTCGCTGAGCTCTCCGATCTCGCCCGCCGCCACGACACGCCCCTTCTCCATCATGGCGAAGCGATGCGCAGCACGGCGAGCGAACGATACATTCTGCTCGACGAGGACGACGGTCAGGCCGACGTCCTGGTTGAGCCGAATGATGACGTTCTCGATTTCCTCGACGATCGACGGCTGGATGCCCTCGTTGGGTTCGTCGAGCAGAATGATCTTCGGGTCCGCGGCAAGCGCGCGCGCGATCGCGAGCTGCTGCTGCTGGCCGCCGGAGAGCACGCCGCCGTTGCGGTCGAGATGAGCCATCAGATACGGAAACAGCTCGGCGACGAGCTGCGGGATCTCGCGCCTGCCGTCGGCGCGGGCAAACGACCCCATCAGAATGTTTTCGCGAATCGTGAAATCCGGGATGATCTCGCGGCCCTGCGGAACGTAGGCGATCCCCGCCCGCGCCCGACGAAAGGTCGGCTGCCGCGCCAGATCGGTGTCGTCGAGCCGGATCTCGCCATCCATCCGGTCGGTCAGACCCATCAGCGTCTTGAGCAACGTGGTCTTGCCGGTGCCGTTGCGGCCGAGCACCGCGGTGACCTTGCCTTGCGGAATCTCCAGACAGACATCGTGAAGGATGTGGCTGCGGTCGTAAAAACTGTCGACATGCGCCAGCGCCAGCATCATGAGATCCCCTTCGAACCGAGATAGGCCTCGCGCACTTTGGGATCGTTCTCGATCTCCGCGACATTGCCCTCGGCGAGCACCTGTCCGAGGTGCATGACCGTGATGCGCTCGGCGATTTCACGCACGAACGCCATGTCGTGCTCCACCACCACGATGGTATGACGTCCCTTGAGATTGTTGACGATCAGGGAGGTCTTGTGCGTCTCCGCCTGCGTCATGCCGGCGGTCGGCTCGTCCAGCAGGATGATCTTGGGGTTCTGTGTGATCAAAAGTCCAAGCTCGAGCCATTGGGTCTGGCCGTGGCTGAGATAGGCGGCGATCCGGTCCGCGTCGTCGGTCAGGCCGATCAGCTCCAGCACCTCGTCGACATTCTGCTTGGCGTTGGCGCCGAAGCCAAAGCCGAGATTTGCAAACACGCTCGGATTCTTGCAGCTCGCCACCTCGAGATTGCGACGGACGGTGAGCTCCTTGAAGACGCTGGGAATCTGGAACTTGCGCCCGATGCCGGCGCGCGCGATCTTGTGTTCTTCCCAGTTGGTGATGTCGGTTTCGCGGAGAAAGACCCGGCCCGAGGTCGACTTGGTCTTTCCCGAGATCAGATCCATCAGCGTGGTCTTGCCGGCGCCGTTGGCGCCGAGCAGGACCCTCAACTCGCCTTCATCGACGATCATCGTGACCTGGTTGACGGCCTTGAAGCCCTCGAAATCAACGCCCAACCCGTCGATGGTGAGTGCGGCCTGCGCCATTCGTCTACTCCGCCAACTGAGACGACGTGTCGCTGACCCGCAAGGAACGAGGCTGCGATCCCGACTTCCGCGACCAGATCCGGTCCACAAGATCGTGGGCGAAGCCGGCGAGACCGCGCGGCAGATAGAGCACGACGAGGACGAAGATCAGGCCGATCACGGCCTTCCATGCCTCCGCGAACCCCTCGGTTTCGCTGACCTTCGCGGAGATGACATTGATCAGAATGGCGCCGACGCATGCGCCGAGCATCGAGGCGCGGCCGCCGACCGCCGCCCACACCACCATGGTGATGGAGAAGGTCAGATCCATGAAGGTCGGAGACGCGAATTCCGAGACGATCACGTAGAGCATGCCGGCGAAACCGGCGATTGCCGCCGAAACCGCGAAGAAGAACGTCTGGTAGGCAGGCACATCGAAGCCGAGATAGCGCGCCCGGTTCTGGTCGTCGCGGATGGCCTGCAGGATCAGGCCCGCCCTGGTCTCGACCAGGAGACGCGCTCCCACCAGCATGAGGCTGAGCGAAACCGCGACGAGGTAATAGGTTTCGACGATATAGGGATCGAACTCGAGGCCTGCGACCTTGAACCAGCCGAGGTCGGTCAGGCCGTTGAAACCGTTGGTGATGGGTTGCGCATCGATCACGACCAGACGCACCAAGAGCACCAGCGCCAGCGTGATGATGGAGACGAACACACCGGAGATGCGCTTGCGGAAGACGATCGTCCCCAGCACGCCGGCAATCGCGACCGGCAGGATCAAGCCCATCGCAAAGCCGAACCACTGGTTCTGGAACGGCAGCCACAGGAACGAGGCCTTGTTGATGCAACACAGCTCCGTCGGCGCGCCGGGTTCGGCATTCCAGAGCATGAAATCCGGCACCGGCTTGTCCGAACCCTGCTGCAGGCTGGTCTGGCTCGCTAATTTCAGCGACATCGCCAGCATGTAGGCCCCGGCGCCGAAGAACAGCCCCTGGCCCAGATTGAGAATCCCGGCATAGCCCCACGACAGCGCGACCGCGATGCCAAGCATGCCGTAGACGAGGTATTTGGCGATACGGTTGAGCCAGAACGAGTCCACGACCGCCGGCGCCATCATGATGAGGATGATGAAAGCGGCATAGATCGCCCAGTCGATTGCGCGCCTGGACAGCATCTCATCGCCCCTTGAGGGCGAACAGGCCCTTCGGCTTGAGAACGATGATTGCGATCACCACGCCGAACACCACGGCGCGCGCCAGGATGTCATTGGTTGCAGCCGCAACCAGGCCGTTGATCTCGCCCAGGATGCCTGCGGAGAGGACCGAACCGAGCAGGCTGCCGACGCCGCCCATCACCACGACCAGGAAGCCGTCGACGACCATCGATGTCCCCATGTCGGGAAACACCGTCTTGAAGCCGGACATCATCACGCCGGCGACGCCCGCAAGCCCCGAGCCGAACGCGAATGTCAGCGCATTGACCCGCGTCACATCGATGCCGCAGGCCGCGGCCATCTTCGGATTGCGGATGATCGCGCGCACCTGCGTTCCGAACGAAGTGCGATAGATGATGAACCACGTGACCAGCGCCAGGACCGCGGTCACCAGGATGATGAACGTCCGGTAGCGGTTGATGTCTGCGCCTGCGATCGTGAACGTGCCCTGCAGGAACTCGGGCACACTGACGTTCTGCAGGCCCGGTCCCAATCCCTGGATATGGATCCCGAAGAACGACAGGCCGAATTCCAGCCGCACGGCCTGCTGGATCAGGATGGCGATGCCCCAGGTTGCGAGCAGCGTGTCGAGCAGCCGCCCGTACAGCCGCCGCACCACCACACGCTCGATCAGCAGTCCCAGCAGCGCCGTCACGATGAAGGCGAGCGGGATGGCGACGAAGATGCCGGTGCCGAGCCAGATCCCCGACAGCACCGTCACATAGGCGCCGACCATCACCATTTCGCCATGCGCCATGTTGATGACGCCCATCGCGCCGTAGGTGATGGCAAGCCCAAGGGCGACCAGGAGCAGGATCGATCCGACGCTGAGGCCGATAAACAGAACTTCGAGCATGACACCGCCCCGTCGTCCACCGCGCCGGGGCGCGCGGTGGACGATGCTTTCGCCGATCAGGTCTTGTTGAGCTTTGAGGTGTCGAGCCCCTTGCCCGTGCAGAACAGGTTGGTCTGGG
>Ga0307508_10002061_pt1 | contig 21692 bp, 25 predicted proteins | sample 9_EM_MG_FD_203089 | JGI IMG/M metagenome (GOLD analysis project Ga0307508, IMG submission 203089) | Populus trichocarpa ectomycorrhiza microbial communities from riparian zone in the Pacific Northwest, United States - 9_EM | ecosystem: Host-associated > Plants > Roots > Unclassified | place...
TTTTTTTTTTTTTTTTTTTTTTTTTTTTTTTTTTTTTTTTTTTTTCCCCCCCCCCCCCCCCCCCCCCCCCCCCCCCCCCCCCCCCCCCCCCCGGCCGACGATGGAACAGATGAAGCGCCCTGCTGCAGCCTACGTACCTACAGACAAGGACATCATATCTACGAATGCACAAACATTACATACACATCTACCTCTTAATCCGTGTCTCCGCTAATTACTGCACAGCACCACAAAGTACGTATCCTGATGATGCCTCAGAGGCGTCTCAAGCGGCCAAGCAGACACCATCACCACCCTCAATAGTTTTTTTTTGTTTAATCATACCCGCACCTTGGTAGCCTATCTAGACTATGACCGCCCTTGGTAGTTACAACTGCATACGTACACATATAATCCCGAAGAACAGATCGATCAATCCTCCACAAGGTATGGCCGAGCACGCTGGCGGGCTAAGCGGGGTGTCCCAAACACTGCCGCGCGAGGAATTGCGGCCATGCACGATCAATCAGCCAGGCATCGCGTCTCGTCGCTTGCAAAACCCCCGGGAGCGTGGAATCCTGAGGTCGCCGTTTTATTTTCGATGGACGGTACCTATATCCGGTATAACAGGCCACAACCCGGAGAGCAGGACCTCAGATAGATATGGCAACCTTTCTAGATACGCATCCCACAGGGTTGAGGTCCACAGAACCCCAACCCTTGTCCATGAAACATTGCCACTCTTCCGCGGGTGAGCGTCCCTTGAGTGTTCAACAATCCGCACATGACATAATTATCTCCCAACGAATATCAGACGTTTGATATTGCGTCAGAAATTTTTTTAAATTTCAATTTGTCATTACTCACGTGCATCAAAAGAAAAGGAGCCGTATCTACATACATACAACTGCAGCTACCGGATTATCTAACAGAAGCTGGTGTTCGCTTGAATAGTTATAAATATAGGGACTTTTGCTGTGGTGTACGCTGTAAAGTACACCGGCCGCCTACAAAAAGTATGTACCAAAACTCCAACGGAGGCACCTCTGTCGGCTGCAGGAATGATGTAACATGAAGGTGGCCGGTCACCGTCTGGGCAGTTGTCCTGCCTGTTCCGAGAAGCCACCAGCAGCGTAAAGTGAGCTCCTTTCCCACATCCAGGGAACTCGTGGACCAAGCTCGAATCCTTTCTGACTGAGAGTGCCGACTTCAGCATCCACCATCAAGTCTACTTGCTCCGCCTAAGCTTTCCCGCCATGGCCAAATTATGGGATCTTCCCCCGGAACTCCACCAAAACATCGTCCGCCGCCTATCGAAATCGTCCCGACTGTCACTATCCGTGACCGACCGGTATTTCCACAAGCTGATCGGCCGGGTCGAACTCAACAAGGCCGAAACCTGGGAGCTGCGCATGCGGCAGGAGCAATCCGACCCCGACCGCTACAGCAGGGCATGCTCCAAGTGCTTTCGCTTTCTCCAGTTCTACCACTTCTCGCGCAACCAGGCGAGCGCGAAGACGAAGCCTGAGAGGCGTCTCTGCCTCGACTGCTTCGCCAAGACCAGCGCATCCAAGACCAGAATCAAGTGGTTCTTCGGCGACATAGAGCAGTGCCAGTACTGCTACCGGTTGGTAGCGGATGACAACCGCCAGTGGCCGGACGCCCGCGGGACCCTTCGCAACCATCCGTGCGTTCTCTACAAGCAGCAGCTCATCGGTGAAGAGAAGGAACCCTTCGTCAGCTTTTACCGCGTCTGGTTGGACCGCTTGGAAGCAAAGATGAAACCGAGAACACTACTATGCTTTCGGAAAGCTCAATTCGGACTGCCCGTCGAACCTCTCTCGGCGACGCTCGCTCGGTTGGAGACTTCAGAACTATGCAAGTTTAATCAAGACGGTGGTCCTCCTTGAGTTAGGGAGGAAGAACGGAGTCGTTGTTGGGACTTGGTGCGCGGAGAGAAAGATTTCATTAAATTGTATTGGGTAGGCTGGTTACATGACTCATGACTATGGCGAGTTCCCTCCGATGGAATTCGTATTTATTTTAGTCTGCACCGTGGTATACTGTTAGGTGGCGCGATGGGAGTGCGGGGTGACTGCTCTACTACATATGCCCGGTGGGTTTCGTCTACCCATCTGCATCGATCCAAACATACATAGCACCGCTACGACTGTTCTGCTAGACTACATAAATGTCATCATACGATGGAGATTCTTGCTCACCCGCTCCCCCGTTCACGGCCATTGTTGTCCGTTCGATTTGTCGCAGGCGATGCGGCAGCCAGTCTAACCGGAGACCGACGACGACAACCACGGGGGATCCATATTGCTTTTCTCGCAAAAGCACCAGATCCATCCGTCTCGAGGGGGCGAGAAGAACCGAAGTTCCAGCAATTCTGCAGACCTCAGCTCCCCTCCCCCCACGGGCCACATTTCAGCCAGCCCGTGTAAAACTGGCGAGACGAAGACTGCAGCCCTGCTTCTCCTCACCTCCTGCCCTCCACCTGCCCCCCACCTGCCCCCAACCCATCTGCCCCGCCCTACTCCATCCATCCACTCGAAAGATCCAACCCTTCCCCCAACGCTCTCTTCAACACCGTGACCCTCCAGACTCCGTTCGATAGCCCGATAACCTCTCGACTTCGTCCAGCCGACTCGATCCGCCCATCCCCTCCCCATCGTCGCGCCCGTGGGCCGAGCAGAGCAAAAAGAAAAAAGAAGAGGGAGAAGATACCCGCAAAATCAAACTTTCCCGACTCGGGCGAACAGATATCTCGAAGCCATGCGGTTTTCTACGGTCTCAGCCGTGCTTTGCGGTTTGGTTATCGTGCCTGGTGTTGTTTCACAGGGTGACAATCTTGGAGCTGGAGCTGGAGTTGGTGGTCTCCGTATGAAGATCTACAAGGTTGGCGGGGAGTGGGTTTGCGACAGCCAGGGCGGAACTGCCTGTCTTCCCGTTTGTCTCGAAGACGGAAGGCTGAAAATGGGGGCGGACGGCAATACTATCTGCGAAGAAGAACAGGTCGCAAATATTACCGACATTCCTAGCAGTACACCAACATCAGCATTGACACTCTCACTCGTCACGCTCAGCACAGTAACAGCTAGCAGTCTGGCAGGCCTCCAGGCGTCGGATGTTTCACCTTCGTCCTCCGCCGGCGGAAGCAAGGACTCACAGATTGCCGGCGGAGTTGTTGGAGGTGTCATCGGGCTCGCCCTGATCGGTGGCTTGATCTTTTTCCTCAGGCGACGCAAGCGCAACCACGAGAAGCCGAGTGCCCATCACGAGAGTGCCGCCATTGCCGACAAATGCCACACGTCTCCGATCTATGGCGGTGCCGGAGCCGCCGTCGTGCCTCCGCCAGCCGCACCGACGAGACAATTCACCGATCCCGAGTTCGCCAACCCGCCGCCATCACAGCAACCCGTTGTGCCGATTGCGCCTGTGCACACTCCGCAACAATAGCTATCGTTTAGTGTACTTATGTTTTTTTTGTCATAAAATGACAAGTTCTCAACCTGGGGCCACTTATCTGGTATCAAAGCTTCGCAATCGGCGAGAAGCACCGGATGTACGTGCAAAAGCAACGCTCGATTACACCATGTAATGAGATAACCACCACCACTGTTATGCCGAATCTCGAGCTTGCGGCCCCCGGCTTTCGAAGCACTCTTGGAGTCAAATTTCACGCTGGCGTCATGGTTGGTGACGAGGTGCCGTTTGCTCCAGCTCGATGTGGGAATGCAGGGGTGATATCGTGCGTATTGTTGTGGCGAAGGCCCAGCCTGATTGCCGTGGCTGCTTGCTCTGATAGGTACGCAAGACTGTGCTCTACACAGCTCTGGATTGTTTGTTGCAAGGAACTACGTAGCAGGTATGTATGTGCCTTGTGTTTATAGTATGTACGCACGTGCCTACATATAATGTTTGTGTGCATCGCATATATATCTAGCGGCGTCGTCGGTGGGGCGGATACAATTGGTGGGGATACCAGATAGCAGCTAAAGCATGAAATCGTTCCCTCATCGGGTAGATGCCCAGCCTTTGCAGGCCTTTTCTTAGCTTGCAGGGACTCGACTGCTACGGATCGCACGGCTGGGTGGTCGCCGCACACAGGGGAAAAAGCGAATATGGGAATCACTCTACCGAATTAGGCAATAGCGTGGTGGAGCTCGGCATCCACATCAAGAGCAGCATTCCTGATGACGAAGGGGGGAAAAGCCTAAAGTGAACAGCTGGGGTCGGCTGCGGGTGAACCAATCGCGTTCGTGCTGGCGGCCTTCCTCTGACTCCCCCATGTATGTTTAGCCGTTTAGGGGTTGCAGTAACTACTACTCTATAGATATATCTATCATACATACATAGATATGTTTGTATGTACTCTATCTATGGCTCTGCCGTCATCTTGGCTGCATGGCTGCCTGGGGCAAGGGGACGGAAACAAGAGCGTTGCCCCGGAAACGGCGGGGAGACAACGAAACGCGAGCACCACCTAGTAACTTACTGCTGGTCATCTGACGAACACGAACCACTCGCGCTCTAGGCGGTCTTCAGAGTAAGTATGTGGTTATCCTACATCTCAGTGTAAGTATATAATAGGTACTCCAGATCCCGAGAGGATAGATACTTTGTACATATATGTGTTTGCTCGGCGGGTATGCGCACTATGGACGGAGAGCAAAAGACGACGGTTCGTGCTGCTGCCGCCGTCCTTTCCACAGGTCTGGTAGGCGGACATGGTTAGCGCGGAAAAGTCCAGAAGCCGCTTGCCCCGCCGCCGCACCGCTTTTGCAGGCAAATACATTGTATGTATGTGTGTACCCTACGCTACTTTGGCCGCTTGTCACCATCAAAAACCTGTCGAGATCGCGAAGACTTCTTCTTGCTCTTCTCTCCTGCACTGCTCCGCTCCGTCAACCACTGCGTCGCTGCCGTGCTCTTGCTCGCTCGCATCGCGCAGCTTTCCCCTTCTCTTCTCCGGATCCAGCAGCATCGCCGTCAACCATCACCACCACTTTCGCTTCCGCCGTCTCGCTCGCTCGTGCGTCGTGCCGTCCGTTCTTCTTGAAAGCCAGCCAGCGGATTTCGTTCGCGACGCGTTGCTGCTGCTCGGTCGTGCTGACAGGTCGAAAGAACGGGGCTGCTAGACGCCGTTCTTGCCTTGTATGTAGCTGCACCCTCTTGCCTGTGTCGACTCCTTCTGCCCGCTTGCCTGTCCGCCCGTTTCGTTCGAGTTGCTCGCTCAGCCCTAACTTGAGCCGGGTGGACGAGACTCCTGCCCTTATCCTCCCCACTCCCAAAACCTCCTCACTCCTTCCTTCAGCGGTATATACCCGGCAAGACGTGAGTCCCTGGCACAACCCCATACCACACACCAAATTATCACTCCCGATCAAAACACACCCCAACAATAACAACAACAACCACCTCCAAGTCTACTGCTCCAACCCTCCTACCCCAACCACAACCTCCCTCTTTCCTTCTCTGCCTCCCCACTTCAACCACAACTCCTCTCCCTCCTCCCCCCTTTCTCCCCATTGCCAGATCCTATCTCCTCTTCTACCCTTCACCAGACGGTACCAATCTCGCGTTGTTTCTCCGTTTGATAGTACTACTCCTTTCCGTCGCGTCTCGTCGCACTGATAATTGACGGTCCTCTTCGCTCTCACAGCCAAAAAAAATATATATAATATCCCATAGGACTACCTCAATAACACGCCCGTGTCAAGAGTTCCCCGAAGTGCTTTGAATCAATCGCAAAGCCTTGGACCTCGACCACCAACAGCCATTGAATTTTGGGTTTCAGGTATGTGATGTCGACAAACAAAACACCAGCAAATTCGTACACGCAATTCAGGTTGCTGACTTTCATTAGTTTCGAAATCCAAATTTGAAATCTTTGACTCGATTCGATCATTGCATCGAGTCCGGGTTTTTTTTGTTTGCGACCCGATTCTCTTCCCGTCGTAACACGAGTCCTCTCAATCTCAACACAACACAACCAGAAGGTAACGACAACCACCACCGCAAAAATGCAAGCTGTAAGTCTTCACTTAATTCTGTCCCCAATATGGCCATGTCGACAAATTCCTTACGGCTCAATATTTTCGCTGCGCATATGGCTGACTTTTCTCATCAGCGCCGTGCTGGACGCACGCGGGGTGCGAATAACGAGAACGGCGACGAGAATACTGTAGCTACACATACACGCATCACCCGAGCAAAGGCCGCGTCTCTTACTACTGGTCAGAACCCCTCTGTCGTCATCACTAAGAAGACCTCTGCCGCTCTTGCTACGAAGACTACCAACGCAACCGCCGCTGGCGCTCCTGCAAACCGCAAACGTGCCGCGCTTGGTGACGTTAGCAATGTCCACAAGATTGAATCCAACGGTGCCGGAGATAAGAAGGCTGTCAAGAAGGTTACCAAGGTTGCAAAGGCCACTGTCACTGCCAAGGCCACTGTCACTGCCAAGGCCACTGTCGCTGCCAAGGCGTCCGCCAATGGAGCCACGAAAGCGACGCGTGCCACTCGTGCCGCCCCCAGCAAGGCTGTGGTAGCGGAAGACGCCAAGAAGAAGGATGTTGCGCCTGTTAGGTCGAGGAAGAGGCCCGCTCCCTCGAAAGCTAAGGAGGAGGAGGAGGATACTGAGAATCGCGATTCGGGAGTGGCGGTCAAGGCTGCTAAGGCTAAGAATGAGATCATCGAGGAGGTGATCCGTCAGCCAGCTGCTAAGCGATTGCGCATCGCCAAGACTGCCGCGGAAGTTGAAGGATGGGAGGATCTTGACGCCGAGGATGCCGAGGATCCTTTGATGGTCTCCGAGTATGTCAGTGAGATCTTCGAGTATCTAAAGAAGCTGGAACCCGAAACCCAGCCCAACCCCTCCTACATGGATGACCAGATCGATCTCAAGTGGCAGATGCGCGGTATACTTGTGGATTGGCTCGTCGAGGTTCACACTCGCTTCCGTCTCCTCCCCGAGACCCTCTTCTTGACCGTCAACATTGTCGACCGGTTTTTGACAAACAAGATCGTCATGTTGGACAAGCTCGAGTTGGTCGGTGTGACTGCAATGTTCATCGCTGCCAAGTACGAGGAAGTTTTCTCGCCTCACGTCCAGTACTTCCGCCACGTCGCCGATGATGGCTTCACTGAGGAAGAGATTCTTCGTGCCGAGAGGTTCATCCTTGCGACTCTGGACTACAACCTGTCGTACCCCAATCCGATGAACTTCTTGAGGAGAATTTCGAAGGCGGATCAGTACGACTTCCAGACAAGAACTTTTGCTAAGTACATGATGGAGATCAGTCTTCTGGACCACAGGTTCTTGGAGTACCTGCCAAGTCACGTCGGCGCCGCCGCTATGTACATGGCTAGGATGATGTTGGACCGTGGACCCTGGGTGAGTTATTCTTTCGCCTATTTTGCTTGATCCGGGCTAACAGCATTGGTTTCTTAGGACGAGAACCTCATCCATTACTCTGATTACACGGAGGAGCAAGTTCTTCCTGTCTTCCGCCTGATGATCGACTACCTGATCAGGCCGGTCAAGCACCAAGCGTTCTTCAAGAAATACGCCAGCAAGAAGTTCATGAAAGGTATTACTCTCTCGCCATCACAGGTCACGTCTGGACATACTGACGATATATCCAGCGTCTCTGCACGCTCGTGAGTGGGCTAAGAAGCACGCCAAAGCACACGGAGTCGACACCGAGCTCGGTGGCAGAGACCTCTACCAAGAGGACGACGCCTCGTGCTAATCATTCAACTGTACCCCGCGTTTCCCCGGATACCTTTCAAGCATCTACCGTTCTTAGAAGAGATCTACTTCTTGGCTGGTTTCGATCGACAACCATTTGTGTATATTCCTGGGAAATTAGACTTGGAGCATTCTGAGTTGTGTTTTGCGTGTGGTCATTGGGTGGTAATGATGATACGATAAAATTCTGTTTTTTTACGGATGTTTTGGGCGCAACGACAAGATACCAGGCTAACATCAGCGAGGAAAACAACGCGCTGCTTGCTAGTTACAAATTTCGGCGAGAGTTTGTCGTTGAGGATGGTACTGGGGAGTGTTTTGCGATCACTTGTGTTTTCATAGTTCTTTTTAGTACTTACGGTGTTCCCCTTTCAGTGTTTTTTTTCTTGCAGTTCTGCTTGGCTCAATGGTTTCTTTCTTTTGCACGTGTATATCTGCTTCCGGGTTTCTCAAGGGCTTGATTTTTTGGTTTGACTTCTGTATTCCCTTTTCTTCTCTTCTGTTCGTTATTCGCCGTCGTTTATCTTTATGATTCCCCTGTTTTTTACTACCCTGTTTTCAGGGTGGAGTCAGGGAGGAGTAACCAAAGTTTGCTGGAAATCTTTCGGCGGGATTGGCGCTGTTCTGTTTGTGTTTCTACTATCAGGGCCAGGGATATGGGGAGGAGGAGGGGAGTTTCTTATATGATGGGTTGGGGACGGACTGTTGTCGATTCGGGGATGGCGGCTTCTTCCTCCTACGTCTATGCACTGTCTTATTCCTTTCCCGAGCGTACATTATACTTCTTCACTCATCCTCCTTTCTTTTATCTGTTGTCCCTTCGTACTGTCTCCGCATCATCGCGTCTTATGTGACTGCCTGCGCCACTGACAGACTCTGCAACCTGTATTATCCCCACGCTGAACGACGAGTGAGTGTTGTAGTTTCCGTATGTTTACCACATCCTTCCACCCTTTCACATACATACTTCCACGCCTTTCTGTTTCTTAACCATTCCTATTGTCATCATCAGGCCACATGTTACACGCGGCGTTTCTTGTACTAGGTTTTGCATACCACCGAGCGGAAGAGGGAAAAAGTCGAGTGGGCTGACTGGGGGACCGCCAAACTGACCGGACGGATTTCTATTCACTACCAATGGATTTCCTTTGCTTTCTTTGACTTCAGGGGTGGGTGGGTAGTGGGACTGGATAAGGATAGGGGGAATGGGCTGCATAACAATGGAGGCGGGAATGGGCGAGTGAGTGGGGGTTTTTTTTTTGTGTCGAATTTCCTATGTAAAATACATATGTAACTAGTATCATCATACGTCTCATACTTCTATATCCATCACGCAATAATTATATCCACAGAGCATTACAGTCAACCATTACAGCAGCGCGAGCACCTTTGAGTCCTTATCCCGCATCTCCCCCACCTCCTTGATGATCTCCTCGCGCATGAGCTTAGCCATTGCCTCGCCCTCGTCGTCGTCGAGGTCCGTCCTCCACCCCGAGCCAAAAGGACTCTTCCACCACTGCTTCTTCGCCCTGGGCGTGTCGCGCTCCAGCTTCTCGCGCTGCCGCTCATCCGGCCGTGGGATGATGTGGTAGTGGACGTGCGGGACGACTTGGGCCGCGTTGACACCTAGTTACTCCCCGCCCATCATCAGCACCGATTTCGCAAGCTTCGAACGTGAACAGAACACATTACCATTGTTCTGAACGAGGTTGAAATCCGTGTAGCCCGAGACCCTGCACGCCGCCCTGGCAACCACAGGCAGCCACGCGCCGACGACCGCATTCTCTGCTGGCGAGAGGTCCGAGAGCTTCTCATGGTGCGCACGGGGACAGACGAGAACGTGGGCACGCGTCAGCGGCAAGATGTCGAGGAAGGCGATCACGTCCGGCGTTGAGAGGACAATGTGGGATTGCTGTTGCTGCGGAGGCGCCGGAGGGGATGGCGGCGCTGGGGCGCTGGGTGGGAAGGGCGGGTACGTCGATGAGATCTCGCAGAAGGCGCAAGTGCCGCTGCGGGCTTGTGACGAGAGCGTGGCGAGGACGGTGGGTGGGAGAAGGGACATCGCTGTGTACTATTGTGGGTGAGGGTGGTGTCGATGAGGTTGGGAGGAGGGAGACCCCTTTTCTTGAGGGTGATGGAGACGCATCGTGTCGGTGATCGCCTGTCCGGTCCGCTCGGTCAGTTGGTCGTTGGTCGTGTGCGTTGTCAGGGCATGCCGCGGTTTGGGTGGGGGAAGTACATAATTCTAGTTAGTCAGGACGAATTGGGATAACGATGACATCAATCCTTATTTCCCTGCGGCTCAACATCCCGCCAAAACTCATTCACGCCGTTGGCTCTCCATTCACCACACCTCCCTCCCTCCCCTCGTCTCGCCCTCGCTCCGGCAACCATCACACCCACGATGTCATCAACCGAGAAAACCTTAATATCCCAAGGCGCCGAAGCGCTGGTGTACAAAACGACCTACCTCTTGCCCACTCTCCCTGCGCTCCTTAAATACCGCCCCGCAAAGCCCTACCGCCACCCCACCCTCGACGCGCGTCTCACCAAGCACCGATGTCTCTCCGAGTCGCGCCTGCTGATCCGCGCGCGCGCCCTCGGCATCCCCGTACCGGCCGTCTACTTCGTCGACGAAGCGCGCGGGGAGATATTCATGGAGTGGATTTCCGGCGTGAGTGTGCGGAGCGTGCTCGACGAGATGCTGGGGGCGCCGGGCGGCGAGCAGAAGGTCGACCGCATCATGGTCGAGATTGGCAAGGTCGTGGGGAAGCTGCATGCGGCCGACATCGTCCACGGGGATCTGACGACGAGCAACGTCATGGTGCGCATGCGGAGGAGGACGGGATTGCTCGCCTCCGTCTCCGAGCCCGAAGAGGAGGTCGCGGACGGAGGCGAGATCGTGCTCATCGATCTGGGCCTCGGCAGCATGTCGACCACTGAGGAGGACAAGGCTGTCGACCTGTATGTCCTGGAGAGGGCGTTCCTAAGCACCCACCCCAAGGCGGAGGGCCTATTTGGAGATGTGCTAGAAGCGTACGAGAAGAGCTACAAGGGGGCCAGGCCGGTGCTGAGGAGGCTGCAGGATGTGAGGATGCGCGGGAGGAAGAGGAGCATGCTGGGCTGAATAGATGGCTCTGCCAAGAGATATCGTCCGATGGACGGCGTGTACAGCCTCAATCTGGGGTACCAGTTTCCGCTTGCACCCACGTGATCGCACTGTCAAGCGCACTGCTCTAATCACTGCGAGGATATACAAGAAGGCAGCAGTGCCTAACTGGATCGTGAGATAGCGTTCATCCATTGGACACATCCCATCCGAATTCAGTATGATTTTCCACGTGTAACATTTAAAAGATGAACTATCCACCTATATTTGCATACCATAGATATCCTACTCGAGCAGCTACCTGCGAGCGGCCCGTAATTCCCCGTTTCTTCCGGTCTGTTGAATCCGGAGAGAAGGATCTACCGGCAGTTATTTCGGATTCACAGCCAGAAACGGGCCGTCCAGTCTTCCGGCCGAGACTACGATCCGAGAATGCTTCCGAGTGTAGACCAAGCTCTCGTCGGATGACGGGAACATGTTTAGTTCCTACATAGTTAGTTTCTAGGTTTCTTTAATTTAACCTTGCCGGAAGGCTTGGTGCGGTTACTGCGTTTGTCACTCGCTCCGGAGTCCCGGACTCTGGAGTCTGGCCTGCCGGGCGGGTATCTCGGCGCGTTTCAAATGGGACAGACTGGGAAAAAAGCCTGGGGGATTCGGGTATTCGGGGGTTCCGATTATCCCGACCGCCATGTGTGTGTGAGTTAGTGTGGAACAGGGGAGCACGATCCGAGGAGGATGATCTCGGGCTTGGGGAATCGTCATGTCAATGCTGTGCTGAGTGAGATTGTCCTGCCTTACTTTGCTGTTCGATTCGACGTATGTATGTAATAAATACGTCTACAGGGGGATGCCCAGAAGAATAGTATGGCAGAGATAGAGATGTACACGAGTAGATAGGTCCATAGACCATCGCTAAAGATACCTTCCCTATATACTCTATTTATCTCTCGCCCCGCGGTCCTGGGTTCTGGCGAAAATTCGTTATGAGGGATGGGATGGGCTGACCGTCCTGGTTAATGTTGGCCGAGTCGACGCACACCAGATAGATATCTATGCGGTTAGACGACGACGGCGGCGATTCGGTGACTGCTGAAAGCTTGGAGTCCAGACCTGGCGTGGCAGTTCATTGATGGTGGCCGGATCATTCAGATCCGAGGAGGCATAGTGGAGCGGAGTTATGGCTGGGAACGGGCGGAGGCGCATCTCATCCATGCAATAACGATGGATGGGCTGTAAATACAAAAGTAGAGTGGCAGCCGCCAGGCAAGGTCCACCTGCTTGCTTCCTCAGCCTACCAAGATTCCTCCCTCCATTTGCTGCACCGCCGTCTGCTGTCCAGAGCTCTTCGGATTCGCTCTTTCGCCTTTGTCCTTCTGTTCAACCGACTCTTTCCGGGTTATTATCATCTTTGTCCTTCGGCAAGTAAAACGAAAAAAACAGAAGCAAGCTATAATCATGCCCGTGATCCGGAACCCGTTTCGCAAGCACGCTCCGCCGCCGCTCGCACCCCGCACCGCCTCGACCCCGTCACCGCTGTTCGAGCAGCTAGGAGAGGGCGGGGCGGACGATACGTCGATCAAATCCATCAAATCGACCAGTGCCGTCAGCATTGTAAAGACCGACGACGACGACGAAAAAAATACATACAAGATGAGTGGTGCGTAGCTCGTTCCCACTCTCCGTCCATCATGTTCGGCGAACAAGCTTGACTGATGGATCCTATGTGTAGTGGTCAATGGCGGGGTTTACCTCCCAGTGAGTACGATCCAGTTCCAAGCGCGGTCGGTCTCGTCGGGTTTCTGACGTCTAGTGTTGCTTCAGCCATCCCCGACCGAGAAAAAGAGCTTTTCGTTCCTGAAGCGAGACAACTCCTCGACGTCGATCAAAAACAGACCACCTCTGAGCCCTTCGGACGAGCCGTTCGCCATCTCCCGAGAGTCGTTTGATTCGTACCGGAGGTCATTTGTCAGTGAAAGAGCGTCTCCGACATGGTGGGACTTGCACTGACGGCTCTGTACATGTAGGATATCTCAGCCCGGTCACCGATCAGCGATTCTGTGCCAGGAAGGAATAGCCTCGACCTTCGCCCGGCGACTGGGGTGACGGGTCGTGCGAGCATGGATGTGCGCCCGTCGCGGATGAGTTTGGATGTTCCCGCCAGAATGAGCTTGGACTCCCGATCGCCGCCTTCGCGAATGAGCCTTGACCAACGGTCGCCTCGGATGCCCCCTACGGTAAAGGACGTCGAGGAGCCGACCGACGAATTCGAGGATGTGAAGCTTGACGATGGACCACGGCCTAAGAAGCTTGGGCTTTTCTCGAGGTTCGGCGGTGAGCATAGCTCGAAGGATGCCGCCTCCAAAGAGCGACCGTTAAGCGGCCTCTTCAGTCGCAGAGACCACCCCGCGGGGACAGAGCAGGAGAGTGAGTTGAAGTATATGAGCACAAAGTAATCGGCCATTCGGTGTCGTGGGCGCTAGATGGTCGCGTACTCGCAGCCGCAACCATACGGCTTCGCTGTGCATCGCGATACGGTTCCGACGTCCCATATGAGTGCGGCGGAAGCATCGAGGATGCTGCCTGTCACTCATATTCGATGGATTTGGTTTTATAGACGTGTATTTTCGGTGTATCATGTGGGTCATGGCGTAATGTTTGGGATGGGTTGGGCATTTAAGGGTGCATGTAATGCAAGACTGGTCGTGTGTATGAATGTATTCACGAGGGGCATACATTTGGGCAGTATATATCGCTCTTTTTCCATTCGAATGGAGTCATCATTTCTTTGAGTAATATTCTGGGGTGGTTGCGAATGCTTCCAATGATTAATGGCGCTAAGGTGGTTGCATCCTACAATCCCGTGATTTCTTGAGGCCAACCATCTTCACGTCTCCCAACCCAGGTGCCTCTTTACACCTGCAACCCAGCCATCCACAACACCATTACCAGCTGCCACTGCTCTCACCACTCCCACTATCCGTGCAATCCAGCAGGATCTTTCACCAAATCGCTGGCTGTGACACGCCCCCCGCAATCTCCACAGCAGAGCCATGACCGACCAACCAGCATGTCACCTCTTTAAGCAAACGCGCATCAATCTTGACTGGGCCGAGAAGAGGTCGACCGCCATTATCGATGTCCCCCTTCCGCACCATGCAGGACGGACGAGTAGGAGCTTGAATATCAGGAAGAAGAACAGGCGCCAGGAACATCCCGACACGGAGGAGAAGTTCAGGATTGCCCACCACGCCAGCACAGCATCGATCTACTACCGACCTGCGAACCGTTTTCCGCGCAGTATCCTCTGGAGGGTGGTGGAAGACTCATATGTGCTCTCCGTGGCGGCGGTGGACTTTACCAGACCGGAGTCGCATGCGGAGCTGGAAACTACGTTTAGATTCTACTTCCCCGAACCGATACAGCCTGGCACCGTGGGGTTTGCGGACGCGCCCAATCGCGACGAGTTGGTGATATATGTGTTGACACGCGATGGGGTGTTATACACGCTTGATCTGACGCCGGAGTTCTTGCTGCGGAATTCGTTCCTGACACGCGGCTCACAATCAAGCGACTACTGCACTACATACTGTCCGTCGACGTTCACCCTGCACTCACCGCACTTCCTACTCCCGATCAGCAATCTGTCTCTGATCGTTCCGCTGCAGGACGGCAATATCCTCAAACTAGACAGGAACCACAGATCCATCACGCAGAGTAAGTCTGCCGATGCCCGGCTGTCCAAGACGTTGCTCACTGGTGGTCTAGGCTCCGACCCTACAATTGCGGACTACACGGAGAAGACGTTCAGCGACGGCGGTTATTTCGGTTTCCTGAAGAATAAGATGCCCTGGGTTGGGGCAGGCACCATTCAGTACGGTCACAGTAGTGTCACGCATACCACCGTTGTTTCCGCAGTTGCGTACAATCCTACGACTAATCGACAGGACGCCAAACCATTGCTGTTCACCGTGTCGGTGGATCACTCCTTGAAGGTTTGGTCGTTGGACCAAGGGACTCTTATCCGTGCGACCGACCTTCTCAACGAACCGCAATCTGCGCAGGTCAAGATGAAGACATGGTTGGACCCTTCACCGTCCCATCTATTGGCTATCATAGACAAATCGTTCCAGCCTGACCACAGCTTCTACCTTGTGTCGTTCTCTTCCGCTGCGACTGGCAAATTCAAATTCTGGGCTGTATCGAAGTACACGGACGAAGACGACCACCTGGAAGGGCAGTTCAAAAATCTGGTTGACTTGTACCCAGAGGATACCTTCAATGCGAGACCGCCGAGCGCCACTGCTCCCTGGATAATAGCAGAATTCAGGATAACTCCGACATCAACGGATGGTTCCACCATCTTTGATCTCTGGGTTCTCTGGAAGAGCGACACCAATTTCCAGGTCCAGAACGTCCGGTTCGATATCTCAGACGTTCGAAACACCTGGGGTCAGTGGACAACGGCGACGTCTGATTCCCTGCATAATCCTCCGAGGCCTGCGACCTATTCCGAAACCTCTGAGGATGTTTCGGAGCACTGGATGAAGTGGATCTTCTACCCCGGGCGCTTTCCCGATACAGTCCTCGAATCAGCGCTTCGAATCTATGAAAACAATTTCCTCGTACCTAGTGTGGCCAACCCGACGAGTGAAGCTGTTCAAGCCAGGATTATCAAGATAGTGGGCGCAGCGGTACAGGTCGAGAGGGGCGGCGAGGATGAGCAGCTGAAATACCGAAACGAGTTGGATCTGCAATGGGACCGCTTCTCTCGGCTGTGTATAGAGCTGGACAAGCAACGAAGAGAGGCGCTGTCACTTGTTTCCGACCCTCTATCCGGATTTGTGTGGACTGTGAATGTCGATGGAATCACGGCGCTTCGGGAATGCACTGAAACTGAGGTGATTTGGCACAATCTCCCCACATACAAGAACAACCTCGAGACACTCTCCAGCCGAACCGCGAAGCGACTAGGAGCGGGATTGAAGGGTAGTGAGCTGTTGGATGTGATGACGCTCGTCTTTATGGCCAACGAATTGGGTGAATCTCTGACAGAGTCCGCGTTTGACGCCTGTATGATGAGATTACAGCAAGAGGTGACCGTGGACCCGATGCTGGCGGTGCTAGACCGGATGTGGGAAATCTATGAAAAATACCTCGAACAGGAAGTCCCGCAGGAGACGTATGATAAGATCGAAGAGTGTTTCGCTATAATGCATGAACCAGAGTTGGCTTTCCAGTCGCTGATGTCTAGTCTTTACAACCAGCAAGACTCGCATTCCGAACAGTCAAGGCTGACTTCGTTTGGCGCAAAGGTACTGGTGGGAGGGTCTCAGGAGGTCATCCAGCTCAACTACCATATCCTCTCGCAGCTAGTATTCTTATTGGTCTACGTAGCGTGTGCAGACGAAAGCCAGAGGTTTTCTAGGATATCCAGCCCAGATGGCCTTTACAGCCGACTCCTTGGATATCTTAAGGAATACGAGGTACTTGGCTGGATGGCACGGACGCCGGCACAGTTGGCCCTGCCGTCTGCCGCCTCTTCGGCCGACGATATCTCCCAGGCGCTGACAGATCTTCGTGTGTCTGGAGAGAGCACCGCTGTACGTCATGGCAAGCGTGGCTCCGTTCTCCAGTCGGTGTTGCCAGCGAATTTTGGCCAATCGCTCTACGGACCCGGTCGTCAAGCCCCGATGTCCCTATCTCTCTGCATACGGAGTTTCCTGGCGAGCCTTGACCTTTTTGACCACGGTAATGGAATCACGAACGTTGCTGCAGCTCTGATCAAGAACAATGCTGGACCTGCGGCCGAGTTTGCGAAGTTCCTGCCTTCAACCGCATGGGGTACTTACATGAAGGCCAGGACCCAGTTAAAGGTCCGGAGCTTCGCGATGGCCGCGGCTACCTTCAGTCGAGCAGCTTATGGAATGTGTAAGTTTAAGATCGCATCCCGTCTGAAATGCTCAATTTAACTTACATTACTGCGCAGCGATTGCGCCCCGCTCGGCTTACTCTGCGGCCGATGTTTTCTCTGCAGAGTCAGGTGCAGTAGGATGTGGATTGGCCCATTACCATCTGCACGTTGCTACTCTGTTCGAAGAGGAGGGCGCCTCTGAACACGTTGTGGATGCTTGCAATGCTGCCCTCCTGGGGTCCGGCGAAATGGTAGGTTCCGACCTGCTCCTTGTGTCGCTATAGATGTACGCTGATGGGACAATAGGATGATGTACAGCTCACTTCTGAAATCTTGCTGAGGTACTTCCGCGCGGCACTTCAAGTGTCAAAGTTCGACGAAGCTTATTTGGCGCTTGCCCGATACACTGACGAAGCACTGTATGTTTCTTCTATGGGCTGATATGCGGCTTGTATGCTGATTGCTCCGACAGGCGACACGTGGCAGTGCGTGATTTGGTTACTGCCATGGTCTCGCAAGACCAGGGAGAGCGACTTTGCTCGTACCCCTGGATAGGATTGCAGGACGAAGTAGATGATGCTCTAAAATACAATTGCCAACAAGTTCTCGACGTCTCTATCGGTCCGCCTTTCCACCAGGTGCTTTACGCCTGGCGTATCCAGAAGGGGGATTATCGTGGAGGCAAGTTCGTCGAGGTGCCTTGGGGGTATGATTATGATTTACTAACCTGGGCTACAGCGGCGTACATTCTCTATGAAAGGCTGCAGCGATTACGCACCGCTAACGTTGGCTCCACCGATCCTAACTCCCGCGTGGTTGCGGATGGATATCTGGCTTTAATCAACGTCCTCTCGTGCGTGAGTGAAGACCAGGCCTGGATACTATCGGAAACGCGAGTCGATGCGGATGGTGTCTCAAGTGGTAGAAAGAGGGCGAGACTGGAAGGCCCACGATCGACACACAAGCGGGAGGTCCTTACGCTTGCTGATATCAAGACGGAGTACCAGATGGAAGTGGAGAGGGTGGGATTACTGCTGAACGGAGGGTTCTTTGTATGATCGATTTCTTCTGTGTATACAATCTGGGAAAGGCTTTCATAGTTATTTGTTCGGTGATGCTAATACCTACAAGTCCGGCTCCGGATGCCGTGGTTTTCTCTCTATTTCGTTTTCTGATAGGTTTACTGGGAGTTCATAGACATGGTTCGCCCGTCGAATTCGCCAATCGGCCCGAGTGACATGTAATGCAGGTGCCGCCAGAATCGATGACATGCGTTCCTGCATGGCGCAAGGCTAGTTCGATCACCGCCAATCCGAACTAATCCCACCACCGCCACCGCACATCCGCCATGCCGCCACGACTCCCCATCCGTGGCATTCTACGTTCTTGTATTAATTGCGAATCTAATCTTCGATATCTCCTCCGGCAACAGAAGCAACAGCTCTTCGTCGGGGGCGCCGTCCGCTCCTCCTCGACGTCACCAGCTCCCCCGAAACCGCACACACCACTACCAACACCAACACCGAAACCTCGCCTCCCACCAGTAGACCATGTTGCGACATCGGAGAAAGAATTTCGCGCCTCGCGCCCGCCACAGTTGGTCCGTCCGATCGGGTTAATGTCGCCGCCGCAGCCGGGCGAGAACAGCGGAGTCGACACCCGGTCGTGGCAGCAGCGGCGCGACGACTTTGTGGACTACGAGAAGCACCTGCTGAAGCGGCAGCGGCTGTCCAACGAGATGGCGACGCCGTACTTCCGCGACTTCTCGCGCTTGTCGAAGCAGTTCAAGGGCAAGAGCTGGTTCGCGCCGCCGCTGCTGTTCAAGGCCGACAAGGCTCTGTTCTTCCCAAACCTGATGGGCCGCACGCTGAACGAGAGCCGCAGGCTGGACACCACGCACACGCTGTACGGGAGGGTCAGCGTCGTCACGGTGTTCTCGTCGGTGTGGGCGGAGAATCAGGTCAAGAGCTTCGTCGACGGCCTGGAGAAGGACGTGCCGGCCCTGACGGTGGAAGGCGGGGAGAAAGCGCAGAGAGTCGATATCAATATCGAGGAGAACTGGCTCAAGGCGCTGGTGGTGAAGATGTTTATCCCAAGGCTCCAGGCGAGGTTGCCGCTGGAGCAGCATGACCGGTACTTCCTTGTCACCAAGGGTGTCTCGCAAGATTTAAGGCACGACATGGGACTGTGGAACAGACGGGTCGGGTATGTGTACCTGGTGGATTGGAATTGTAGGATCCGGTGGGCGGGGAGCGGTATAGCGGAGCCGGAGGAGAGGGCGGCGCTCGTAAGGGGGCTCAAAAAGCTGACGGAGGATCATCAGAGGCCGAGGCTTGCGGATGAGGAGTAGGGTGTAGAAAGGGGATCTACGGTATTCTGTGTATATTAGGCGGCTTAGACGGCTATGTAGATTCAGGGTAACATGGTGAACTAGAGATGAGGTGAAGCAAAGCGAGACAAACTATTGATATCTTACAACATACAACAAGAAAGCAAACGCCAGAGCAGTAATGGAACACTATACTGTCAGTCAATACCATAAGGAGGAAGACCAAATGCCCAGCTGACGGACAACACGTTACCAAGGAAAGCCCAATGTAACCACACCCACACACATCCTGTACTTCTATCGGAAGTACAACACCATCAGGAAGCAGAAGGCCACCAACGAAGCTATGATAACACTATCCCTCCTCTTTCTCGTGTTGATCTTCGAGATGATCGCGTTGACGCCAGGGATCTGGCTGGCGGCGTACATTGCCCTCCTATTCAGATTCACGAGCCTCGTCCGCTGCTCCGCAAAATCCGCGTTGATAGCATACGCCTGCCCCAGCACCGAGTCCGCGATGTTGTTCGAATGGTCTATCCGCGTCCGCTCGTCGAGCATGTACTCGGCCTCGGAGCGCCCATCCTCCATGCGCGACGCGGAGCGGTACGCATTGATGTCGTCGCGGACTGAGTGTAGGAGGTTTGCGCGGTTCCGCGACTCGGAGATGGCGGACTTCAGTCGCGAGAACTCTCGTCGGTGGTCCGCAAGCGTGGACCGGTGAAGCGTCAGGTTCTGGAGTTTGGCAGCGGACGAGTTGACGGCGGACTCGGAATCGAGGAGGCGCGACAACGACGAGACGACCGCTTCGCGCTGGGAGAGGATGTCGGACAGGGACGCTTCGGTCACCGACTCTTCGTTCGATGGCTTCGGCGAGGGAGAAGCCGTGAAGGTGGAATACGTGTGGAAGAGGTTCTCGGTCTGGTGCGGGGGTCAGTTGGTAGGATCCGACATCGGATACCGGGGTACACACTTGTGATTCCAGTGAACGAGCTTGCTGTCGCAGCTGAGCCCAGCTGCCGGAGGACGCCATGATGTGATATCGTAGATACTTGCGTTCGAGCGTGACCAAGCAGAGGTGTTGGCTGCTTTGTAGGTAGAGTGCAGAACCGTGGAGAGTGTGCATGCAGATGGGTGGTGGGCGGGAGCTTCATCAAGCAGGGCTCAAGCTCATTCTACGTTAGCCGGCGCCACATGGAGGCGCATAGCCAACAGTAGATTAGATTAGAAGATAAGATTCTTGATTATGGATAAGATTACACTGTGTCTATCTTATCTTCTAAGTTCTTAGGGCATAACCCCTATGCCCCACACTTAATCCTCTAACTGACTGCCACAAATGTTTTGTGTGTGCGCAGAACCCAAACTAGCATTTCCGACGTAGCAACGACGCCAACCCGCACCGGCGAATTAACGAACTCACGACAAATCCCGCCCAACACCGAGCCCCTCGACAACACTCCCTCGACAATAGACGCCATGGTACGCACGATTCCTCCCTCCTGTTGCGCGAGAGAAAGATCGAACGAAAACAACGACGCGATTGTTGGGATTGGGAGAAATTTGGGACGATGTCGAGACGGGAGGACGAAGTGCTGACGGTCCACTACGCGACAGCCCGGAGTCAAAGCAGCACAGTTGTGGCCGAAGAGCAAGGAGGACCTCACCAAACAGCTTGATGAGTTGAAGAATGAGCTCGTCAACCTTCGCGTCCAGAAAATCGCCGGCGGTGCCTCTTCCAAGCTCACCAAGATGTGAGTTTTCTCCGCGCCGACCGACACATTACGCTGGCGATCCAACCGCGACGTGTCCCCAATGCGGAATCACCGATAGACTAACGATCCTACGCCGTGTAGCCACGATGTCCGCAAGTCGATCGCCCGTACTCTGACTATCCTCAACGCCAAGCAGAGGCAGCAGCTCCGTCTGTTCTACAAGACCAAGAAGTACATGCCGCTCGACCTCCGTCCCAAGAAGACCCGTGCTATCCGTCGTCGCCTTACCAAACACGAGTCTTCCCTGAAGACTGAGAAAGCGAAGAAGAAGGCCACCCACTTCCCCCAGAGGAAGTACGCTATCAAGGTGCGATTCTGGTCTTGCCGAACTTGGTCAGACATTGTGGTGAAGGCTAACATGGTGTTTTTCCGATTGAATAGGCGTGAGAGGGTTGGGCTTTCTCTTGGGGCATTGGGTTTTTTTTTCTCGATGGCGTTTCGCAATGATAATCAAAAAATACTCCGCGAAATGAGATAAGAGTCGTCGATGTGTCGATGGCCATCTTGGTGCGTAACGTGATAGGTCGTGGTACATATGTGGGGAGCAGGCTGCGTTCTGGTCGATCATAGAGCGGGCTACATGTATCTGCCGGAATACAAGTGCTCTCTCCCTGCGGTCAGGGAATGCCATAACAGCAAAGCCGTCCATCGCAAAGCGAAATGTCAATTGAATACCGTCTGAGAATAGTTGTTACGAAGAAACCACCTTCACCTGGACCGGGATGTCTTCAAACTCGCTTCATCGGGGTCACTTTCTCTAGCTCCCTAGGCTCTCGAACCTCTAAAACTCAGAGCAGACGCCATTATTCCCTCAGCTTGGTTTAATTTCA
>Ga0307508_10002062_pt1 | contig 21690 bp, 22 predicted proteins | sample 9_EM_MG_FD_203089 | JGI IMG/M metagenome (GOLD analysis project Ga0307508, IMG submission 203089) | Populus trichocarpa ectomycorrhiza microbial communities from riparian zone in the Pacific Northwest, United States - 9_EM | ecosystem: Host-associated > Plants > Roots > Unclassified | place...
TTTTGGCCGGGCTTACAAGCTTACGGCCCCAGCCCTCTCCCGTCTCTTTTTGTCCATGACGCTCCCCCAAAAAATAATACCCACTCGGCCATACACCTGATTATGTGATGGAATGGGAGGACGTATCGTAGTTATTAAGTAAGTAATACCCGTCACAGGCACGCACGGGACAATGTACTAATCAGTGGATCCAGAGCAAGGTACGAGTGGCGACACGGCAGGAAAGAGTATACATGCGGATCACGAATACAGCATGGTCGCAGGAAGTCAATAACTTTAAAATGAAGCCCTGCCATCTAAGGCGGACGTCCATGTACGAATGACTTACGTATACGGTATACACCATATCATAGATCAGTCGAAGTGTTCAGTCCCACCCGTCGTGTGTTGCCAGCTTGTCCCAACGAAAACATAGAGTACCGCAGAGGTTCAAGAGAAAATACATGGATTCATGTCCCGCTTTTTTTTGATGATGATTCTGGGCGCGGTACGCATTTCTGGTGCGTAGCTGGTGAAACCCGGGTCTTTTTTTTTTTTTTTTTTTTTTGCCAATCAATGACTATAGCAATGGTCTGTGTAACATCATGTACCTTTGTTCCATGCGCTCGCGTTTGGGCGTGGTTGGAAATGCATATGGGACCGTCGTTCACAATAAGACCCATTCAAATGCGGCAAGTCTAGTAGTTGAGACTCGAGTTCCGGAAGTAATAATGCATTGATCTCACGTTACAATGGATACAGTCCCTCCGGATTTTGCATCTTATTGTCTTGTATTGCCTCTTTGAGACTTTGGACAAAGAGTAAGGGAGGACGAGGTGAACTTAGTAATGGAAGTACCGCGGTCATTAGCAACGCCGCGCAGGTGCGTCTTCGGACCGCGCTCACACGATACTGCAACTTGGGACCTACGTCCATTCTCGACATGGAGGCGCCTTGTTATATAAAAGGCAGATGAGAGCACCGTCCCCCTCCAGCTCCAGAGCGACAACTGTGTCTTCTCGTCTACGAGCCCTATCGTCTTTCTTGTTGAGACAGCTCACCCTGTCTCTGTCGTAAATCCACGCCTCGGTCACATTCGTTCCGTGCGCCGTTGGTCGATTGTCGTCCACGTCAGGCATGGATTCCTTCAGCACCATTCTGTCTGTCATCACCAGCTCCGAGCAAGAGGAAAGCACCTCCGAGTCGTCGATTCCCGTCGAGTGCTCGTACAGTAACGGCACCAACTACTGCGTCATCGCATGAGGGTTCACTTATTGGGCTCACGCGATAGAGAGAGAGGCGCGCTCGTGCACCCACTGCACTGGCATATCCTTCGTTGTGAGTAGATCTGTTCGCAAATTCATATTGATTGCATGTTGCTCACCTCAGCTATTCTCGCTCTTAGGCATCGCACGTCTCGTGTACATTTTCATCACCCACACGTCCCGAGATTCTTTGGGGAGATTATTCTCCCGTTTTCGGCACACAGATTATTCGTTCAATGTCCATAGACATAAGTACTTTCGACCTTCGGCCTATTGTTGTTTTAGTAGAAAAGGGGTCAGGGAAACATGTGGGAAAGATGGAATTTGTAAACTGCAATGTGCGATGGGGGCGGGTTTCAGCATTGCACTGTTCGAGTTGCTTCTGCCAGCGCAATTTCATATACAAGTCCGAGGTAACCTCTTGCGTTCGGTAGGGAGAGAACCCAACGCGGGCCCTTGAGTCAGTATTTAACGATTGCCAACGCAATTAAGACGACAGGTTGACAGTGAAAGCTGGCTGAGGCGGCTTGGTACGGCGGAAGGCAAGCGGAAGTTGCCATTGCTTCGGTTGAGTCCCGCGCGTGAGGTGTTGATTTACAGTAAGTAATTAAATAATTAAATGCGGGGGGCAAGCAGATTTGCCGCAACGATCGTGCGTCGTTATCGCACAATGATGAAGCTTGAAACTTAGCTCGAGGTGACATGTCACAAAATGACTGAAATTCGATCTCAGGAACATCATTAACAAAGGCAATACAGCGGTGGTAGTAATACTAGACTGAGGCATCATGGAGCGGGAGCCTTGAGAATACTGAGTCCACCGGACCTTCTTCCAACGGCCATTGTACGTCATGTTGAAGCACTGAGGGTGGCAGTAGCGAGCGGGGGGCACTATGGCCGATAGGCCATAGTGCATGGCCCATATGCGAAGAGGTACGCTCGGGCTATCAGAATCCCCCATCAGTTTCCCTTCTCCAAGGATCAGGGCCGGACCACTGCCACACTGGGGCGGCAGTGTACAGTACGAGCAGAGGTGGGTAAGGGAAGCGGGTGGGTGCGGTTTCGGGCCTGTGAAAGCCCTCTTCAGGGGACTACTGTTTACCCTTCCGAGACCGGTTAGGGTACAGGGTACCAGCTACCAGTCTTACGCCCTATCAGTGGAGTTGGCCAGATCCAACTCGGAGGCGACTGGGGCATGTGAGGGACACCACAGAGGTGGCAAAGACGTGGGGGAGCGACCACCGACAGGCTGGTTGCAATGTGGGATACACAAATGGGGATTTCATGTCCAAATATTAAGAATATTATCGCCAAACAGAGTCTGAACGAAGCTTGAGTTATTGAAAACACGAAGTATGCAATAGATTTGGCTCGGCCGAAGCCAGAGGTACCTGGGAACGCCAGGCACACTGCTGGCAAGCAGGACCCTTTCGAGCACCTGCTGGCAATTTTGCTGCCTTGCGGTCCCCACGGTGGAGCCAACCACCATGGGATCGCTCTTCGCCATCCGCAAGAGAGCGGATTCGATGAAACATCATGTACACCCGACTGTAAGAGCGTGCCGTAACACCAGCGGGCAATGCCGACATGCTGTTGTCGGCTTGGATTTGCTCTCATTTGGACGGTGCGTGCGGTGCGGTCGTTGAAGCAGCACCTGAGCAGGTAGCTTGATGGGCAGTGTTATAGACATAGTGCAACGCAGACTGTGATTTGGGGTCAAAAACTTCGGATGTCGCGCCGGGGACTCGGCACTCCGAGCACGTCTCGTGAGGTCGTTGGAAGCGCGATTGGGACCGTGAAGTTGGGTAGTCACGAGCGGAAAAGAGCATGGAGGCTACTGGCGGCGTCGGTACCGAGTGCGATTGTGTTGCTCTTGTCGCAGTGGTCGTTCCAGAAGCTGTGCAAATGTCAGAAATGCACTTACTGTCTGCCCGCCTGCACTGGCCCACATTCTTCGCTGTTGGCTTGTCCTTGGTGCCTTTGGGCGGTCCTGGCTTGCGAGTTTCAGGCAGAACCACCATGCACAAAGTTCGAGGGGTTCGGGAAAGCGTTTGCCGACTGTTGTGGTTCGGAAGTCGAGTTGCGCTGCGTCAAACGCGGCGCACGGCGTCTCCTGCCCGTGTCGGTAAATTGGAACTCAGATTAATTTTCCAAACTCAGACAGTCTCGGGGCAGAAAAAGTCGGGAGTGCTCTTTGCGTCCGTCAGAGGTTCGTTCATTCTTGCTTCAGTTCACGCGTCGTCATGGTGAGTACGAATGGTGCGCACCATGTCCTGCATCTGACTGATTGTTGACAGGCACAGGCTACCTTCAAATCCATAAGGTCTGTCGTTCCTCTTCTGGACCGTGTGCTGGTCCAGCGGTTCAAGGCTGAGACCGTACGTGTTTGTTATCGTTCATCTCGTGCCGCGCAAATTTGACGCACTCTGTTAACCATCAGAAAACCCCGTCTGGTATTTTCCTTCCTACGTCTGCCACGAACACGCCATTGCCAGAAGCAACCGTCATTTCAGTGGGCCCCGGGGCACCCAACAAAGATGGTGTCGTTGTGCCAACTTCGGTGAGGGCTGGTGACCGTGTGCTGCTACCTGGGTGGGGAGGAAATACGATCAAAGTTGGTGAAGACGTATGTAGCACCAATCCCGTCATCAGTGATTTTATACTGAACCCATTTCTTAGGAGTATTTCTTATTCAAGGACTCAGAAATTCTTGCGAAGATTCAAGAGTAGACCGACATCCAACGTCACTCCGGGCGCGTCGCACGCCGGGTGGACCGGAAGGTGACCCGAGTGGTCGGAGGAATGGAGTAGCGTGATGGAAGTTAAAAGTTAGGCTGCGATTTAGAGCATTATATACTAATTGCTATGTTCACTGCATTTCCTCGCAATCCATGTGCATCCCCGCTCACGCGACGACTTCGGCTTCGTTTAAAAACCCCCGATGGCTCGTCGGTAGTTGATGTCGAAAAATGAGAACCATTTGACTACTTTTCTTTTTGGTATATCACACATCCGTCTCCATTGAGGTAGTGATGCTGTGAAGATATTTTGCACCTCCGCCTAAGATTGCTACTTATGATTCGCCATACCTTATCATCGATTTTTCTCCCATAACTGTGTAACTCTAGCCAACCTTGAACTGGTCAGCGCTGTTCAGCATTCATATCAGCTGTTTGACTGATGGGCTGACCAAGCAGAGCATGGTGAGAGGTCAATATACCGATCCTGTCAGTCAGGTGCCCATGCGCAAAATGCAAGGCGCCCTTTACGAGTGATATTTGGGATGCTTTGCTGGTTCGAAGGTCGATTTTCCTGCCAAATGACTACCCTGGATGCAACGTGTTACGTATCCGCGGCCGAAAAGCCACAAGACAGGTTGTCAGGACTCCACGCACTCTTCAACCACTGGCACACTGCATTTTGCCCAGCGGAGTACGGCTATGGCGTTTGCACAGGAACTACACGGCGTCCGACTATTTATACTAACCCGGCTGACGACTGGGAATTTCTAAGTAGTCGGCGAGACAAGGAACACAAAGGCTTCCCGTTTCAAGTCGTCAGCGTTTTTAGTAGTGCTGGCGACCCACCGCGAGAACGCGCGATGCGGCGGTACTATCTCAGGCTGCACGGCGTTACTTAATTACGGAAGATATCCGGATCGGGTTGCATGCGGAGCGCCTGGGCCATTGGCTTAAAACAACCCCGTGATTGGCATATAAAACGACAGCACATTGGCATGGAGCTCATTTACTTGGCCTTAATCACCGCAGCTCACCAGGGCAGCCCGCCGTCCTACTACTTCCCTTCAGCGGAAGAATTTAAACACCCATGGAAGGTGACCTCAGCGTCCGCGACGCCGAGCCAGACCACCAGCTCGGTCATGTACGAGGCAAGGAACTCGCAAACGATCAGCTTCATGCTGCCCGCCCACCCTTGCCCAAACGCAGTCTCGCACGTTCTATCGCTATTGTGGCGACATGCACGGGTGCCATGCTCGTCAACGTTCGTCCCTGTACGTTTTGAAGTCGCTTCATTTGCTGACGATCTAGTAGATATCCAATTCAACTTCAGTGGCGATTTCTCTACCTGAGATCGGTAAGGCAATCGATATTCAAGAAGATCAACTTCAATGGCTGTTATCTGCATACGCGTTGAGTTCTGTCAGTCCATCCCCCACTTTGCCGTGCCTTCATTCTGACGGTATCCTAGGGATGTCTGCTCTTACTTTTCGGGCGTCTTGCGGATCTTTATGGGCGAAAGAAGGGTTTCTTGATCGGCATGTGCTGGCAAGCGATTTTTGCACTTGGTTTAGGATTTTCAAACAGTAAGGCAGTCACATTACCTTTCATATTTATGCGCTGACATAGTTAGATGGCCTCACACTGGCTGTCCTCCGAGGTTTCCAGGGAATGGGAGCGGCCGCCGCCATTCCAGCTGCTGTACGTTGTATTGCCCTTGTTATTCCAGACAAGCGTAATCCTCATCTCACCACATCTTTCCAGCTGGGTACCTTGGCTCATTCGTTCCCTCCCTCGCGGGCGCGATCCATCGCATTCGCAACTTTCGCCGCCGGTGCTCCTATCGGCGGCGTCTTCGGTAATATTATCGGAGGCGTCCTTACCCAACTTAGCAGGTGCGTTCGCTCTTTCCCACACATCGAAGTTAAAGTGATAAACGCCGTGTTGCCTAATTTGTATCATTCAGCGAACACTGGCGCGCACCGTTTTTCTTATCCTCGGCGTTATCGGCGTTATGTGTTTTCGGCGGCCTATCATTTGACCCCGACAAGATTTCGCTGGAAGCCGACAGAAGGGTAGATTGGATTGGCGCAATCCTGGTCACCTGTGGTTTGGTGCTAGTTGTATTTGTCCTCGGTCAAGGTCCGATTGTAGGCTGGAAAACCCCTTGTGCATTCCGCTTCCTACTTGTTTTGAACAATGGTTCTCATATTGATTTCACCAGATATCATCGCCTGTCTGGTCATTGGAGTGATCCTTGTTGGCATTTTCATGGTCTGGGAACATCATCTGGAGAAGTCCGCTACTCGCCCCGATAAGCCGAAGTCGTTCTGGACGCCGCCACCCCTTATGAAGCTGTCGATATGGGCACGAGCCAGGGGCCGTATGTCGGTGGTCCTTGTAATTGCGTTCCTAAACTGGGCTGGTTTCATTTCTTGGATATTCTGGGTTCAGGTTTGCCCACGTTACGATGTGACAACATAAAGATGCTGACAATGCTCTACTTTCAGCTTTACTACCAGAATTACCTTGGACTTACGCCGGTGCTCACGATGGTTCGCTTTCTACCCATGTTCGTCATGGGCTGTCTCTGTAACTTTCTTGTCGCGATTCTGGTCGCAAAACTTTCGCTAGGAGTATTTGTTGGTAAGACGATTCTCCAATTTTAAGCAATCAGGATTCATGACTACTGACTAACTTTGATACTCTCAAGTGTTGGGCACCCTCGTCACTGGATTCGCTTGCGTCCTGTTTGCCCTTATCGAACCATCTGCTACATACTGGGCTTTTGCATTCCCGTCCACCGTCATGGTCGTGTTCGGGGCCGACTTTGTTTACGCCGCCGGAACTATTTTTGTTTCGAAGATCGTGTTCTCGCACGAGCAGAGCGTCGGAGGAGGATTATTCCAGACCATGACTCAGGTGAGTAGTCTGAAATATCCATGGTCTCATGTCGGATTAATGGAATTGCTGACTTGCACCCGCACGCTACAGATCGGCACAGCATTTGGTCTTACGATTACCGCCATCGTGTTTGATAATGTCGTGGAGACACAGTCGGCCAAGCTCGGCGTAATCGTGGACCCCACGGGAACGAATGCCCCGAAGTCAGCGCAACTACAAGGTTACAGATTCGCCCAGTGGACCAACGCCGCTTTCCCGTTCCTCGGTATGTCCTTTACGTGCTGGATGGGGACGTTACTGACGTTATGATTCCCCGAAGCTTCCTTACTGGCTATTATTTTCTTGCGACAAGTCGGCATCATAGGATACAAAAAACACGGCGAGGAAGATCCATCTGAACAGACCATTACCGAACAACAGACAGACCCCCAGCCCTAGTCATCGGATCGGTACGACCATTTCGCCAAACCTGTGTTCTTCACTCATGCATTTACCGGATGTGCTCAGCCCATCCTGACTTGCCTCACTCTAGACTGCCGCATGACAGTTGGTGTCGGTTGTTCATCTGCTGTGTATATGGCCATACGATTCGTATGAAAAGCTATGAAGGGGCATGGACCTTTTAGCTATGTCGCATAAGTTCTGGAAGACATGCACGGCATTCGTTTTGGATTCATCGCATTCGCATCGTTTCTCTTTGGATACGCTTTGTTCCCTGGACACTCCAGCAGATAACAAACAATTTACTTGGATCACCCTCAACCAAGGTAACTTATTTGCTAATTCTCTTTCCCTTTTTGCCTTCCTTTTGGCTCCGTCCGACGACCAATTTAGGGATACTTTACCATATATTATCCTCGTCCCGACTCGTGTTTCCTATAACCTTAGATTATACTCGCAGTACACCGGTGGTACATAAAAACGTTTGACAAATTGGACTTCTTGGTGTAGTTGACACGCTCATCGTGCGAAGCTCTCGCAGTTGATGATATTCGGCCTTGTATCGAGCGGTCAGCGATGGCCATAGACCCTTTGAAGCTAGCCCGACGTGTGCAAGCTGCGTACGACTCGTACCAGATAAGTACTAGACTCCCGGTCACCGCTGCCGTAATATTGATTCCCCGAGAATTTCTTGGGAATAAGCGGGATGGCGGTTATGAAGATTCCTGACAGGTCCTAGGCTACTGGTCCTCATGACCATCAACTGCCGTCGATTACCAGCCATTCCGTCAGTGGTGTCATGACAGATCGCCACCATCAAAGTCGCTCCGCAGAAATAGACCGCCAGAAGTACCAGTCGCCACTGTCGTAATATCGGATCCCCCAGGATTTCTGGGGGATAAAGCTGTGAAGACCAGTTCTGGCTGGGTTGGTCCTCATGACTGTCAGCTGCCGTCGGTTACCAGCCATTTCATGGTGTCACGATCAATTATCTGAATCGAAGCCGCTCCGCAGGTAGAGCTATCGGTCCGCCAATGCATTTCCGACGGTCACCAGCGATTCCGTGTTTCGTGGGGGGTCACAGTCAGCTCTCTTACAACTCGTACCTCTTCGGGCAGTGCTGGCGGCCGAACCAGCATCTCAATGGGGCATGTCCTACAGGGAACACATGTAGTTTAGAGGTCGTAACGACTAAGATTCTACCCACCGAGATTCCTGGATCATTTCTAGTCCTTCTGGTGTTGAGTGTCTCCGGGGGGGACCGGTTACTTAAGTATAAGAGAATCGATCGAAGTAACAGTACCTTGCGGGGGTAGACGGTTGCGGAAGATTTGTATGGCTCTGGCGGACTATGCCGGTCACAGCTCAGAAGGAGCCTGCGGTTCGAACGTTCAGGCGCACGCTCGGCCCTACCCCCTGCTGATGCGAGCCGTTCCGCGCTAGTTTCCAAGCCCGTCTAGTTTGACCGACGTCCCCCGCGGACGCGGGCTCTTTACTGTAACCGTATCGATAGATCCGACGAGTGGGGAGGTTACTAAACCGGTGCTCGAAGCTTGAAGTGTGGAAGCCGGGATGATCGGGCGTGCTAGGGCGCAGTCTGCCGACTCTGCCCGAGTCCCGAGCACCAATCGGTGGTATCCATCGATCGTCAAATCGATCATTCCGCGATGTTTCAAATTTCAAATTTCAAACTCGAGGGAAGCTGACCATATCGATGCGGATACTTACATAGTTTGTTCGACCCGATGAGTATGAACAAGGCTATGTGACGATCGTGTGGCAGTTGTCATGCGATGATGTCGATTCGGAAGCTTTGAAGCTTTGAAACTCGAGATGACATGTCAGTTCAAGGCACAGGACGACTGAAATCCAAATTTAAGTACTAAGACCATCAACAAAGGTACGAGGAGTATAACCTGAGTGGTAGCCATACTAGACCGACTCCGGATCAAGACATCATAGAGCGAGAGTCTTGAGAGTCGAGCCGCGTGCGCCAGGCCCTCTTCCAGCGACCGTTGTGGATTATGCTGAAGCACTCAGTGGCCCAGTCTGGAGGTAGCACGGAGGTGCCCGGCTGCGAGCGGGCGCCGACGCTGGGGTGTTGTTGTCTGCTTGAACTTGCTCTCGTCTGTTGGTACGTGCGGTGCGGTTGTTGTGGCAGCGTTCGCATCAGCTTGACGGGAGAGCGGCGCAGAGTGTTAAAGCACATGGTCGAATAAACTACTGATTTACCAGGGCACTGCAAGCGTATCTCCGAGTCGTAAGGTGCTGTCGGGGCGGTGGCACTCAAATCAGACGGATGTAAGCGGAAAAGGGATGAAGGGCATGCTCGGATGATGCCGCGGCGATTGGCGGCGTCAGTATCGAGTGTGATCGATGTGATCAATCGTGTTGCTCTTGGTGCATAGTCGTTCCAAATCTTGTGATATGCCTTCAGGTGCTCCGGAAGTCGTGGAATGTCAGAAATGTCCTATTTCTTGTCCTTCGACTCTTCGCCGACAGTAGTAAGGGCTAGATCTTTCGTTCCCATTGCAATGCTCGCACCAGAACCAGCTGCGGGGCCTGTAAGGTTATCCTCGGGAAACCTCGGTAGTTCGGGGGTAAGGCGGGAAGGCATGGGTAGGTAGCATCAAGACTGTCAAGTGCCGTCGGTGCCGGTGAGGTGAAAACTGGCTGTGACCCGATAGCACCGAGTCACATATGACTGCATCGGACCAGAACTTGAAAGTATCTATATGAGTCCTGATAATCTCCCTACGAAATGGCAGCTACTTCATACTTTGAATGTGATGGGGCATAGTGAGATATACACGATAGTGTCTAGTAATGCACTCGGAGACGATAGCAGCCACTAGCGGATGTATAGCACATGTATGTTTTCCATGAGTTGCCCAGCGGAAACCTCCTCATGTATTTGCACCGTGATGAGCTGATTGGCAGCAATACGTTCGTACTCGTGGGAGATCCGAGCAAGCAAGAGTGCACCGAATGGCTGTCTGAGGGAGGCGAGAAGCTTCAACGCACTATCGCGTCGCGCAGGACCCGACTGGGGAATGTCTGGGTCCAGTAGACGTCTAAACCACGGATGTACGAGGCGCATGTTGCGCGCGGCGGGCAAGTCCTCCGCTGTCTCGATCTCGACTTTCCCGAGCATTGGTACGGTGGCGGTGTAGGTGCCGGGGACTGGACCTGGGGCGATGGAATCCAGCGGGAACGAAATGCACGGTAACGTGAGACGGCCGTGCTGAAGTCCTGGCGGTTGAACGTCGAGTAGGCGGTCGTGGAGTCTTACGGCTGACTCGATATCCGCAGAGGACATACTCGAATGCATGGCCGAGACTGAAGGCGCTAGCGTTGCCTCATCGATTGGCTTGGGAATGTGGAGAGATTCCGACACTTGGTATACTGTGATTTCAGCAGGGAGGCATGAGTTGTATTCAGATGGCTTTCCCGTCCAAGCCAATATGCTAACGTTCCCAGATTTGGTGAGCAACGCCTCCAAAAGGCGACCAAGTGCACGGGGTACTTCGTCATCGCCATAAATAGCTTCGATAGTGACCTTGAATATACCTAACAAAGAGTAGGCAATGTCCTCCTTCTTGTAAGCATCGCGAGTCGAAGCCAGACTGAGCTTCTGGCGCGCTTCACCGTACCCTGGCTTAAGAGTGGCAAGATGGTTTGCATCGACCTTCGTGACAAGTTCCATTCCTCGTTGGATGGCGCGAAGATGCTTGTGATTGGTAGGATTGGTGTCCGGGCAACGGATGGGGAGATACGGTTTCCAATCTTCCGTGTAGAAATGGATAACCCTGGATGCAAAGTACTCCTGCAGGGTCCACGCACGCTTGTTCCACCTACAGTTCACGAATTCTTGCAGCAGTTCATCCAAAATATCCAAAAGCGTGGTAAGATCAACCTCCAGTGGAAGATGAACACCCTTGAGGTGAACTATCGTGAGCGACGAATCGGAATACCATCGATACATGGATCGCAACGAGGCGGCCAACATCTCTTGTTCGGCCTTGTTGATGCAACATGTGTCGCTCCAAGCCCACCAATAGCCGTGTTCGTGGGTCTTCCTGCAGAAAGTTTGAAGCTTCGTGTGGGGGAAGGACTCTGTGAGGCTGTGCACTGATATCTTTTCGACGTTACGGAATTCAGGTTCACCCCCGTCTTCCCATGTGTGGGACAACGTAGAATAGCGGAAGTACTGCCCAACGACTTCCTTCCAGACGTCATTGGCACTGACCCGTGATGTCGGGGATAAAAGGAGATCCTTGTACTCGGGGTATGCTCTAAAGGCCTCTTTTTGCTTTAGCTTATCGCAAAGGTGCCCGCTTTTCGTGTTGATCAGTATATGCGGCCGTGGCTGATCTAGAGTTTCATCGACAACTTTCATTATGATTTTCCTTGTTTCACCAGGCTTTACCCCTTGTTGCCGGAGTGCTGTTAGCATAATATTTTCAGACAATATGAATATTGTGTAACACAACGAAAATCTACCAATTGACTTGGAATCCTCAGAGTATGTAAGCGATGAGATCATTTCATCCAGTGCTTCGGCCGCTTCGCGATAGTATTGACGAGTATACAGCACTTCGTGCTTCCTGTCATAGCCCCAGGGAGATGAGGTGTTTAATCTGATTGCCTGGTGGAAGTATGCGTAAGTTCATGATGTGTGGAGATGCGAGCATGACAGTACCGCTTCTGCGTCCTGCAAGGCCATTTCCCAATTTGCTGGACCCATCCCTGAATATGCTTTGCTCCGCTTGAGCAGCAGCTCGTGTTTTGAACTCAGATCTCCTATTAGGGGTTCCAGAGCCACGTACTGCTTGATCGCTTCGCTGTAGTTTTGAGACTCCAGGGCATCGTCACCAATGCCCTGAAGCTTATTAAGACAGTCCTTTCTAAATTCTGTACAAAAAAAAATTGAATCATTGATACATATACCAACATTTATACACCCACTGAAGGACCACTCTGAGAGTTCCACGTGTGTTGCAATCTCCCTTTGATATGTGTCCCTCACTGCAACGAAGAAAACTGCAGCTTCGGAGTTTCCAGCTTCCAGCAGAAATTCACATTTTTTCTGCTGAATCTGGATTGCGAGACCACTAAACTTCCACCCGAACATCTTGTGGAGTAAGTTAGCTCCAACCAATTCAAAATTCTAGGCAAGAAAAACATTACAAATGAGATCGTCCACATTTCTCGGGTCGCATCATGGGGGAAGATGGCCGGCATCCGTGTACTCTTGAAAGATTCCATTGCATGCTCAAACTGCTTCTCCAACAAGTGTAAATTTGCCTGAAGAAAGTTAAGTAACATAGTGTCGTCACGTTGAATACATGCCTGAACAAGCAACAATAGTGTTTGATCCTCAGCCTTCTTACCCGACCTCATCCCGTTTATACGGGATATTTCTTTGTTGTACTCCCCGGACAAACAGAAGAGAATGCTCTGTGAACATCAGGAAAGTGGCCGAAGCTCTAGGACATCAGGTACAGACCTGGATAACTTCCAAAAGGAACGCGCGTTCATCAGACTGGCGGCTATCAAGTACTTTCAGAATCTCCTGCTTGGCCGATCCATACTCCCCCTGCTGAATAAAGGCGATGGCCTTTGCAACGTGACCTATTGCTGATGTCTGAACGAGGAGAGACTATTGGATACCCGAGTGAACACAAGTGTCCGGGAGTCAATGGAAGATTACCTTTTCGGCATCCTCTAATGCCGCGTTCCCATTTCTCAACCGCCCTCGTATAAGAGCCCGGTTGGCAAATATATTATGATTGGGCACGAATGCAGGATCCTCGATTTCTTTGGAGAGCACTTGCTCTGCAACGTCTAAGAATCCATGGAGCCATGGTTTGACTGCTCCGTTGCTGATGCTCATGAGGGGTAACGAGAAAGTAGACTGTGGACATCAGTAAAGTGATTAGACAGTGCCGGAACACCAGCGGCCGCTTACGGGAGGTGGTTTCTGGGTCGTATCTTGTTGGTGATGTGTACACGACTCGGTGGGTTCGATGGTGGCCTAGTGCTCCATCATAAGATCAAGCAAGTACATGCGAGTAGAAGTACCCACGTCGCCGAAATAAGAGGTATCAGTAAGAAGTTTTCGAAGATCCCAAATGGTGAACTTTGTGTCCGCTCCGGTTACCAGATGGTCGCTTCTGGGGGAGAATGCAATGCACGATACATCATTTCCATCATGCTTAAGGGGATCGCCGAGTTGCTGACGGGTAGTTGTGTCTTGAAGTACGACGGCATCGTTTACGGAGTATGCGATAATTTTGTAGTTGGGTGAGAGAGCGATGGACGAGGGGTGGCGGACACCACGGGTCGGCCATTGGAAGACCAGGGACCCGTCGGCCGAGTTAAGACATTTGATCTGACCCTGGGACACTGCGAAGATTTGCGGGCGATGGGCGAACCAAGTCAACGTGACGTTGGAAACGGAGAGGGTGGAGGTGACCGAAATCGGGATAGTGAGGAGCTTTTGCCCCGAACTGATGGAGTAAATCCGGACTGAGCCAAAGAGAGTAGCTGTAGCGATGCGCTCGCCACAAGGACAAAACTTGACTGCGACCACATTATACTCATGTTTGAACGGTTTAAGGCCCGGGCGGCTTTCACCCGTAGATATGTCCCACACGTCAGCGGTGTGGGCGTCTGACCCCGTTACAACCCACTTTGAGTCTGATGAAATATCGACAGTTCTCACTCCACCGATAGCACGGCGTACTACCGTGCCCTGCGCCCTGTTCCAGATCGCGAATCCATCAGTCGTACCGGTGATGATCCAGCGCCCATCCTTGGATGCGGCGACGGCAAGAACGCCAGAGCTTGATTCGATTTGTTCTCCCATTAGACCATCTTCTAGGTGGCGTAATCGAACTGTACTCTCTTCGCCGCTGACAATACGAAGGCTTTCGTCAGGTAAGAAGGCTAGCGCCCGTATTTTAGAATCGACGGTTATCTTTTTCGGCGTATCTGGGTGCATAGTTGAAGTCAACACCATATCGAGGACGGTTGATACGTACCCTTCGTTGTAAATAAACTTTGTAGGAAATCCATCTTTGCCGACTGCCTGTGTGCGGAGGGTACCCTAAGCGATGCAATGAGACAGCGGAAGAACGAAGCGTGGGTTGAGGGCGAACATTTACCTCTCACGATTAGTCCATCTATACTTGGGCACTTCCGGCACGATCTGGCCGGCCACGTGTCCTTCATACTTGCGGGTGCGGCGGCTATCTTACATCGGCAGGGCCGAATAAGACTTAGTACTGAAGATGGGGTGTCGCCAGCATGATAATCGGCATCGCAAGAAACCCATGTAACCAGTGCCTTCCTGGTCTCGTGGTAGGCACATGATGCCCAACCATTGTCCAGATCCGTCGGTCGAACCTAGAACGCAAAGGAGTGCGATCGGGTGACCTTGAGTGTGAACTTAATTGTGTACCAAAGCGTAACAGAGCACACCTTTCCCAAATACCGCTCAGTCGGGTCATTCCGTCTCCCGCCCGTACGCATAGTCGAAGCAAGACAGTTTTGCTTGCTTCCGAATTCTGCCGTGGAGGATCACAGCGAGACCCCAACTATGTCTGCTAGGTGGTTTCATCTCTAACATCGAGTACAAGTTAAAGGTAAAAGCTCGGAAACCGGGGTGGCGAGTATCGAGCAAGAGATGTATACAATGGATTGTGGTTGAGACGACAGAGAACGTTGGGTTCACTGTCCTGAAATAGACGTGCCAGTGTCCTCTACTGCGATCCCGTAGTGCGCCAGGCACACCACGTAAAGATGAAATGATCCGCACTTAATTCGCCATCACTACAAAGCAAAGGTAGCATGATTGACAAAATGAAGAACGGACATGACACGTACACTGTTCCCGGGGTACCATGATAGTCCTCCGCGTACGTCGTCCATGTTTGTTATGGAGCAGGTCCGACCCAAAGATCTGATCCTGGCCAAGGGAATACGGATACAAATAGGCGGGGCATTGATGGGATTTGGGGCCAGAGAAAACACCAATGCCAATGATATACCGACACATCTGGTGCGGGAGGGACGCAGGGGACTGAGAAAACCAAGAGGGAGACCCTAGGTAGGGAGAAAAGAGCCTCCGATGCAGATGACGCCAGTGTCTGTGCCGAGGGATATCAAGTGAGGGCTCGAAGTTTTCTGGAGAGCCGAGAGGACAAGAGGGCCTTGGATGGGAACTCCTACGGGAGTGAGATTGTGTTTATGAGAGTTGGAAGTGAGACGGATGTAATCCTCAGGCTGGAACTTGGACAGGTGAGTATATGCGCATGTTTGGAGGTACATAGGTACAATGGCCGCTACAGTCAAGTTTAAAGCGCGATATCGCAACGCCGACACCTTGGTGTACGCTTGGGAGACTTGGGAATGAAAGATACAAGAATGGTGTCATTTCGTGCGTTCGTGGAGGTCCTTGGGCGCGACGGCAGAGCCAGAGGTCGGAACAAAATGAAACGAGGATCTGCAGAGGAGTCCCGGAAGGACGGAACACGGCGTGCGTCGCGAGGACATGCAAGAAAATAGGTGGTTTACTGACGACCACCATTAGACGCAGAGAATGAAGATGAAGCAAGCGCAAGACGATCCAGACGTCGTCATGTAGGTGACCTTGTTGGTGAGTTTTAGTTGGCGGCAGTACCGGTTCAGTTCGTCTGTCGATGTGCTGGATCCTTTCCAATGGGTTTGCGTTTCGAGAACGTTGAGAGACAGAACAAGAAACGTACATTCCAAGCGTCTCAGAGAAAAGAGACCAAGAGCAAAATAGAATGACCACCGCAGGGGTCGAACCTGCAATCTCCTGATTCGTAGTCAGACGCGATGCCATTTCGCCAGGCGGCCGATATCATAGTGAAGCACTTCATCAATATAAAGAGTGATATTTGATCCTTTCGGGTCCGCAATAATGAAACGAAGCTAGGGGATAAAAGTAGCACTAGTACTTCTATGGGAGTGCGTTGAGAATGTCCGAGTCCTCGACGAGCAATTGTGCTGTCTCAGACCCTTCCCATTTTTCCCACCGGGTTGCATAGATGTCTCCGAGCTTCATTTAACCGTTTGAACACGCAGAATCAATCATCGAACTCGAGCTAAGAATATGCTAGTAGTACTGGTGCTTCAGACGGTGCCCGGGAGAACCCCTGGACGCCGCCCTTCAGGTCCTCGATCTCGAATTCACCCTCAACAGCGCACACTTGCCAGTCCCTCCCCTCCCCTCGCTTCGGGGTCACCATTGTTACAGGGCACGCCGTGATGCATGCTGCTTCCAACGGGAATCTGGCAGGCAAACTTGGTATTCTGCTCCATGCACTGCTATATATAGCACAGCTACACGTCCGATTTGCTGTGAAGCAAGTACATAACCCTTAAAAGGCGCCGACGTATGTCCCTCGAGCACACCATACTTCCACAAACCACCTCCCCGCTCCAAACAACGATGGACGGCTGCTTGAGCGCCAGAGCGCAACGACCACGATTAGAATCGGAGTCACCTGGTGCCCTGACCGTGAGCCCTCATACCCCGCTTCTCGTTTACCAACCGACCTATCCAACAGGACAGCGTACAAACCCCCGACGTCTCTGACCACCATCTCTTGCCCCAACTGGATGCTGGACGTGGAGGGGGCCCTGTTCGGGCTGACGGTCGGTCATCAGTGGAGCAGCATTCAGCTTTACGCTCAACGGACCAGGATCCGAGGATTTTGAGTGTTGAGTTGTTGCACCGCTTCAAACAGTGCGGTGATATAACCGACCTGCAACGAGCAATCACAGGTTTGCAGGAACTGGTCGGGTCTACTCCAATTGGGGATGACCAGTACACCGCAGCACTAGGGAGTCTCGGTGTGGCTTTATCGTATCGATTCGACCACGTGGGAGAGCTGAGTGACCTCGAGAACGCAATTTTGAAACAAAAGGATGCTGTTGAGCTCACTCCGCAAGGTCACCCTCAGAAGCCAGGCCGTCTTAGCAACCTCGGCAACTCCTTCCTCAGCCGTTTCGAGCGCCTCGGGCAGCTGAGTGACCTGGAGGACGCAATTTCGAAGCAAAGGGATGCTGTTGAGCTCACGCCGGATGGTCACCCTGACAAGCCCAGCCATCTTGACAACCTTGCGAACTCCTTCCTCACTCGTTTCGAGCGCCTCGGGCAGCTGAGTGACCTCGAGGACGCAATGTCGAAGCAAAGGGATGCTGTTGAGCTCACTCCGCATGACCACCCTCAGAAGCCCGGCCTGCTCAACAATCTCGGCAACTCCTTCCAAGCTCGTTTCGAGCGCCTCGGGCAGCTGAGTGACCTCGAAGGTGCAGTATCAACGCAAAGGGATGCTGTTGAGCTTACTCCACACGGTCACCCTGACAAGCCCGGCCTGCTGGGCAATCTCGGCGACACCTTCCTCACTCGTTTCGAGCGCCTCGGGCAGCTGAGTGACCTCGAGGTCGCAATTTCGGTACTCAGGCATGCTGTTGAGCTTACTCCTCATGGTCATCCTCACAAGTCCAGCCGTCTTCAAAACCTCGGCAGATCCTTCCAAGCTCGTTTCATGCGCCTCGGGCAGCTACGTGACCTCGAGGAGGCAATTTCGAAGAAAAGGGATGCTGTCGAGCTCACTCCGCATGGTCACCCTGAGAAACACAGCCATCTTAACAACCTTGGCAGTGCCTTCCTTACTCGTTTCGAGCGCCTCGGGCAGCTGAATGATCTCGAGGACGCAATTTCTAAGCAAAAGCATGCTGTTGAGCTTACCCCGTATGGTCACCCTCACAAGCTCAGCCTGCTGAACAATCTCGGCAGCACCTTCCTTGTTCGTTTCAAGCGCCTCGGGCAGCTGAGTGACCTCGAGGACGCAATTTCGGCACTCAGGGATGCTGTTGAGCTCATTCCACATGGTCACCCTGACAAGCCCACCCTGCTCAACTATCTCGGCAGCAGCTTCCTTACTCGTTTCGAGCGCCTCAGGCAGCTGAGTGACCTCGAGGACGCAATTTCGAAGCAGAGGGATGCTGTTGGGCTCACTCCACACGATCACCCTCTCAAGCCCATTCTGCTCGACCACCTCGGTAACTCATTCCGAGTTCGTTTCAAGCACCTCGGGCAGCTGAGTGACCTGGAGGATGCAATTTGGAGGCAGAGGGATGCTGTCAAGCTCATTCCACATGGTCACTTTCACAAGCTCAGCCTACTTCACAAGCTCGGCCTTTCCTTCCACACTCGTTTCGAGCGCCTCGGACAGCCGAGTGACCTCGAGGACGCAATTTTGAACCATCGGGATGCTGTTGACCTCACCCCGCACGATCACCCTCGCAAGCCTCTCCATCTTAGCAGCCTTGGCGACTCCTTCCGAGCTCGTTTCGAGCGCCTCGGGGTGCTCAGTGACGTCGAGCGAGCAATTTTCTTATATTCCCATGCTGCGTCCGCCCCCATCGGGCCCATTAGCGTTCGATTTCGTGCATCACAACAATGGATGTCATGTGCTCGGCATATACACCACCACTCTCTCCTTGCTGCATGTTCTGTTGCCATTACCCTCCTTCCTCATCTCGCATGGATTGGCCTCTCCCTCGCTGATCGTTACTCTGGACTCACCCGTGGTGCCGATGTGGTACGGGAGGCGGCAGCAGCAGCTCTGGACTCGGGGCTCTCAGAAACCGCTGTGGAGTGGCTCGAGCAAGGACGCTCGATCGTATGGGGAGAGCTGTTTCAGCTGCGCAACTCTTACGAAGAGTTATCGTCTGCTCACCCAGAGCATGCTCGCAGACTTCGGGAACTGTCTGCTGCATTAGAGCATGCCAGTACCGCTCGCGAAAAATCATTGTCTGCCCTTGCGGAACTGTCTGCTGCATTGGAGCATGGCAGTGTCCAGGCTCACGGAAATTATTTGTCCCCAAGCTTGGAACACGCTCAACGTTCTGTGATACGGTCCTTGCGAGTGGAGGCTGATACACATCGTACGCTCGCGATCGAGCGAGACGAACTTCTCCATGAGATCCGACGCTTTCCTGGTTTCGAACGATTCCTCCTCCACAAAGAATTCTCTCGCCTCCGAGCTTCGGCGCACTCCGGACCAGTTGTCATGCTCAACGCTTCAGAAACCCGCTGCGATGCGTTGATTGTTCTTGCTGACGTCGATCATGTAATTCATGTCCCGCTTCCCAATTTCACCTTCAAGCGATCCATGGTTCTTCAGAATATGCTGGAAATTTTGCTTGGTCACTCTCGTGACATACACCCCGATGAAAGGAAGGCAAAGCTTACAGCTTCTCTACACAACCTACACACCTCGGATCCTGAAACACCTGACGGTGACAGCTGGGAATTTCTGTTATCCAACTTGTGGAAGGGTGCCGTCAGACCAGTCCTGGATGCCTTGGCTTTCAAAGTATGTCATGTAATGTCACTCGAGTTCACAGCTGAACTGTCCATCTGTCTCCGAGCAGATACCTGGGGACCCATTGCGTATTTTCTGGTGTCCGACTGGCCCTTTCGTGTTTCTTCCTATCCATGGAGCGGGTTTCTATGACACTCAGCATGCGCAACCTGGGCACAAAGTATCCGACTTTGTTGTTTCGTCCTATGTCCCTACTCTCAGCATTCTTACGCCGTCACCCAATCTCAGCACGCCACCTAGCGGCAATCTCCGCCTCTTAGCTGTCCGCCAGCCATCCTCAGATGGACTCTGTCACCTTTCAGGTGTGGCCACCGAGTTGACACACATCAGGGAGGCCATCAAGGATTCACCTTCGACACACATCACCCTCCTGGAACCCTCTGACGGCACGGTTGAGGAAGTGCTTTCGCTGATGAAAGAAGCGGACTGGGTCCATTTTGCGTGCCACGGAATCCAAGATGATGTAAATAGTGGACTTTGTCTCGCCGATAGACGCCGCTTGACACTGCGTGACATGATCATGGTGTCACGTCCCCATGGTGGGCTTGCCTTCCTCTCCGCATGTCAGACGGCGATGGGTGATGAGCGTCTCTTTGATGAGGCCATCCATATCACAGCAGGAATGTTGTTTGCAGGGTACGGGGGGGTCATTGGGACGATGGGGAATATCAACGATGAGCTTGCGCCCTGTGTGGCAAGGGATGTATATTGCCAACTATTTCGGAACGACACCAGGCCAGATTATCGGGAGGCTGCACGAGCGCTGCACAAGGCCATTGGGCGTCTTCAACATAGCAACACATCGTTCCTCGGGTGGCTTCCGTTCATCCACGTAGGTCTTTGAACATTTCAAGTATATGCCCCCTACTCGTTATCGTGTTGTATGCCTGGTGATGTACATGGATAGTTCTTGCTGGGTCACATCTTCGTATTGACATGTATTATATTTTGCTCGGTGATTATAAGCGTCACCTTTGCTCGATCACATCAGGGACATCTCCCCTTTGAATCTACTAAAATTCCATTGAATCTACGAGACTCAATGCTTTCACTGTCAGGATCAGTGAATTTTTCTGAATTCTCGTTGTTCATCGGTGTTGCTGATTGTAGTACTACGGGATTCCCGCCGGTTACAACCAAAAAAATAGATTGCGTTGCTTACTAGTAAGGTGGGTATTAATATTGAGTACTCGAGCACTCGCCGAGTCGCCCCCCACAGCACAAAACAAAGTGTAAAATGGCACCTCTGGTCAACAAAGCTGGCCGAGGTAATTTTGCACCAATCGCATGGGTCGTCCAACACACCCCAACGTGCCTTACCAGGGTGCTGATGGTACGATTTGCCCAAGTTTTGCAGGGGTGTCGAGCACTGAGGCTGCATAGTATAGTCAGTGACTCACTTGAAGATGATTGCAGCATGGGAGGACTTACGAGGCTGGTTTTGAACACAAGACTGGTGGGACAACCACAGTTGATGTCTACGTCAAGCCCGCGCATCTAGCCCACACGCTGGCGAACCACTGGAGCAGAGCAGCCCGAAGGGCTGCGTCGCACCAGCAGCGGAGACAGCAGGGACAATGGAGTAGTGGGAGTAGGGGCAGAGAGTACCAGGGGTCTGGGTCGGGAGATGCCGCAGCAGCACAACAGCAGCACATGATGTAGAGTAGAGTCAGCTGGAGTCTCAGTCTTGAAAAGGGACATAGCGGTCTAGGGCCTGCCCACATTTCCCTTCGTGTCTCATCCTATCGGGAATACACCCGATTACGCAGGGGCAAGAAGGGTAATGTGATCAGTGGGAGATATGCACTGATAGGTTCTTGGTTGGTAACAAAGATATCTCAGGTATGAGATAAATCCTCAGAGAGTATTCTTCAGAGAGTTCTGAGTGAGGGATGGAGCGAAGGACGATAAAGAGAATCGTTATTGAGACAGGCT
>Ga0307508_10002063_pt1 | contig 21677 bp, 17 predicted proteins | sample 9_EM_MG_FD_203089 | JGI IMG/M metagenome (GOLD analysis project Ga0307508, IMG submission 203089) | Populus trichocarpa ectomycorrhiza microbial communities from riparian zone in the Pacific Northwest, United States - 9_EM | ecosystem: Host-associated > Plants > Roots > Unclassified | place...
CCTGTACGTGCTGTCGCTGCTCAGCGCGGACCCCGAGGACTTCGCCACCACCTTCTACCACCCGCTCTCCGGTCTGCTGTGGACCGTGCTGCTGTTCGCCACCCTCCATGTGCGGACACCGGGGCGGTGGGCGGCCTGGCTGTCGGCCCGGTGGCTCACCACGATCGGACTGGCCAGCTACAGCCTCTTCGTCTGGCACGAGCCCATCATGCTCGGCCTCTACGAGGCCGGACTGCTGCCGTCCGCGGGGCAGGAGGGCTTCCCGCTCGCCGTGCCGATCGTGCTGGTGGTGGCGGTGGCCGCGGCGATGGTGAGCTACTGGGTCATCGAGTATCCGGCGAGCCTGCTCGGCAAGCTGAAGGACGCCAAAGGGCGGCCGAGGGACTTCTATCCGGAGGTGGCGCGGTAGCGACCTGCCACCGTAAGTGCCGGTGTGTCATGGGTTGTCCCCGGTATGCGGGTCTTCGCACACCGGGGGCTCATGACTATGATCTGGCTTGTTCTTGACGCAATGACGGGGAGACATCAGCGATATGGGCCGACACAGCCGCCCCACCCCTGCCCAGCAGGCCCGAGCCACATCCCTCAAGGCGGCCGCCGCCCTCGGAGTGGCCGGGACCATAGCGTTCGGCCTTCACTCCTCCGTCGGGGGCGACAAGTCCGCCGAGGCCCGTTCCGATGTGCAGATGCAGCAGAAGCGGGTGCCGAACACCGACCCCGCCACTGATACCACCGCCGATGACAAGCCCACCGGCAGCCATGTTTCGCCGTCCGAGTCCGCGAAGCCGCGGCCGCTGCCGGACCGGACGGAGCAGGCGGACCGCACGGGCGGCGCGGGCGGCGGCGGTACGGAGTCCTCCGCGGCGGCCACCCCGTCGCACACGCCGAGCGCGGCCCCCTCCACGCCCGCGCACACCGATGTGGCCACTACGCCCACCCAGCGTGCCGACCAGACCCCCACCGACTCCTCGTCGCCCGCCGGGACCCCCAGTGGTGACCCGACCACTCCCGGCACCCCGAGCGGGCAGCCCAGTCAGTCGCCGCAGCCCGGCAACGGCAGTGGCGGCGGGAAGGGCGTGGTCGGCGGTGTGGTGGACGGCCTCGGCGACACCCTGGACGGTGTGGTCGGCGGCCTGACCGGCGCACTCGGCGGCTGACCGCCCGCCACCCCGCCCCGGACCGGGGCGGGGTGGGCGGTCTACCCCTTGGCCAGCGCCTTCAGCGCGGCCAGACTGCCGTTGAAGCGGTTGTGGTCACCCACCACCGCGCCCGTGGAGGTGTACTGCCAGAAGGTGTGCGTCTTCCACCCCGTCGGCAGCGCCCCCGGCGAGGCGGCGTAGCGCGCCACCCACAGCGGGTTCCTCGAGGCGAAGGCCCCGCTGTCGCCGGTGCAGGACCGCCACCAGCTGGTGGTCGTGTAGATCACCGGATCGCGGCCGGTACGGGACTTCACCCGGTCGCTGAAATCTTTGATCCAGCTGACCATCTGTGCCTTCGTCTTGCCGTAGCAGGGCGTGCCGTACGGGTTGTACTCCATATCCAGCACGGGCGGCAGCGTCTTGCCGTCGTCCGACCAGTCACCGCCGTTGCGCACGAAGAAGTCCGCCTGCTGGGCGCCGCCGGACTTGTTCGGCAGGGCGAAGTGGTACGCGCCGCGGATCATGCCTTTCTTGAAGGCGCCGTTGTATTGCGAGGAGAAGGCCGGGTTCTTGTACGTCGTACTCTCGGTGGCCTTGACGTAGGCGAACCGGACGTTCTTGTTCCAAAGGGATGTCCAGTTGACCGCGCCCTGGTGGTTGCTGACGTCGACGCCTTCCACCGTCCCGGCGCGGGGCGTGGCCGCCGGGGCCGCCTTCGGGGCGGCCTTCTCGTGCGCGGAGAGCGTCGAGCCCATCCAGTCGCGCTCGGGGTGCGGGACGGACGAGGACGCGGCGGACTTGGGGGCGGACCGGGGGACGGAACCGGTGTCGGTGTCAGAATCGGTCGTCGTAGCCATCGCGGGTACGAGAGTGGCGAGCACGGTGGCGCCGACCGCGGCCCCCAAACCGCCGATGGCATACGGCGAGCGCCAGCGCGAGGGGGCCCTGTGCGCGCCCTTTCCGGCTTTTAAGGACATCTGTTCCTCCGGAATTGGTGCTCCGTGGGGAGAGCGGTCCGCACCGAAGGTACGCGCGTAGATCAAACACATGGAAGAGATTTTGGAAATTCCATGGGTCCAACTCCCGTTCGCGCAGGCCACCTTGGCGATATAAGCGGCAATGAATGGCGATGAACTGCGATCAGCGGCGATGAACGGTGATACCGGCGATAAAGCGGAAAGCCTTGAATTTCCGAGAAAATCAGCCGTCCGCGGGCGCGGTGGCATATCCCGCCACCAGGGCCCGCGCCGACCGCGTCGCCCGGGCGGCGACCTCCTCCACCATCTCGTCCGGGTCCCCGAACACGCCGTCGAGCAGCATGGTCGTGTACCCACGGGCCAGCGCCTGCAACGCCTCCAGCAGCGCCACCGCCGCCCCGCGCTCCTCCGGCACCACCTCGAAGGCGCTCGGCAACAGCAGGTCCACGAACTCCCGCTTGCTGGTCAGCACCTCCTGGTCGGCGGTGCGCACACCGGGGGAGTAGAGGAGTTCGTACCCGCCCCGAAAACGGGCGGCACCGCGCACGATGCTGCCCGCCATGGTGGCCAGCCGCTCCTGCGGCGACTCGACCGTGGCCACCGCCTCCAGGTAGCTGGTCCGCAGCCCGCGCGAGACCTCCAGCGCGGCGGCGGCCAGCAGCGCGTCGCGGTCGGGGAAGTGGCGGTAGGGCGCGCCGGGGCTGACGCGGGTGCGGCGCGCGGCCTCCGCGACGGAGAAACCGCGCACCCCGACCTCGTCGACGATCTCCAGCGTCGCCCGCACCAGCGCCGCGGCGAGATCGCCGTGGTGGTACGTGCCGCGCCCTGTGCGGGTGGGTGCCATCCGGGCGACCCTACCCGACCGTTTTCCCTTGCTCCGCCGCCCCCGGCCTGCGCTTCTCGGCCTCGGCGCGCGCCGCCCGCAGGGCCTCACGCGAGCGTTCGACGCGGATCGGCAGATCGCGTACCCGCTGTCCGGTCGCATGGTGGAAGGCGTTGGTGATCGCCGCCGCCGCGCCCACGATGCCCAGCTCGCCGATGCCCTTGCCGCGCACCGGATTGGGGCTGTCGTCCCGCTCGTCCAGCCAGACCGCCTCCAGCTTCGGGACATCGGCGTTGGCCGCGACGTGGTAGCCCGCGAAGTCGTGGTTGGCGAAGTCGCCGAAGACCGGGTCGACCTCGCCGATCTCCAGCAGCGCCATCGACAGACCCATCGTCATGGCGCCCAGGAACTGCGAGCGGGCCGTCTTCGGATTGACGATCCGCCCGGCGGCGAACACGCCCAGCATCCGGTCGACCCGGATCTCGCCGCTGTCGGTGTCCACCCGGACCTGCGCGAAGTGGGCGCCGAACGAGTGGCGGGAGAACGACGCCCGCAGCTCCATGTCCTCGGTGGTGTCGGCCCGCACCTCCAGCCCCCCGTCCGGGACGACGCCGCCGTAGCCGTCCAGCTCCGCCAGCAGCGCACGGCACGCCTTGTCCACCGCCCAGCCCCAGGAGGCCGTGCCCAGCGAGCCGCCCGCGAACGGCGCCGGGCCGAGCGAAGCGCGCCCGATCTCCAGCCGCAGCCGCTCGACCGGGATACCGAGGGCGTCCGCCGCCAGCTGGGTCAGCGCGGTGCGCCCGCCGGTCCCGATGTCGACGGCGCCGACCCGTACCGTGAACGTCCCGTCGGCCTCGGCGCGCGCCGTCGCCGACGAGGGGAACGTATAGTCCGGGTGGTGTGCGGAGGCGACACCGGTCCCCACCAGCCAGCGCCCCTCGCGCCGGATGCCGGGCTTCGGATCGCGCAGCGCCCAGTCGAAGCGCGCGGCGCCCTCCCGCAGACACGCCACCAGACCGCGGCTGCTGAACGGCTTGCCGCTCTCGGGGTCGACACCGGTGTCATTGCGGACCCGCAGCTCGACGGGGTCGATCTCCAGCTCGGTGGCCAGCTCGTCCATGGCCGACTCCAGCGCGAACATGCCCGTCGTGTGGCCGGGCGCGCGGAACCACGCCGGGGGCAGCACATCGAGCGGCGCCACCTTCACCGTCGTACGGACGTGGGGCGCCGCGTACATCATCCGCGTCGAGGACCCCGCCTGGTCCGCGAACTCCACCATCGCGGAGCGCTGCTGCACCACCTCGTGGTCGATCGCGGTCAGCCGCCCGTCGCGCTCGGCGCCGAGCCGGACACGCTGGATGGTGGGTGCCCGGTAGGGGATCAGCTGGAACATCTGCTGCCGGGTCAGCGCGATCTTCACCGGTCGGCCGAGGTGTTTCGCGGCGAGCGCCGCCAGCACGGTGGGGGAGCGCGGAATGCCCTTGGAGCCGAAGCCGCCGCCGATGTACTCCGCGATGACCTCCACCGCGCCCTCTTCGAGCCCGAACACCGCCGCCAGCAGCTGGGAGGACATGAACGGGCCCTGGTCGGAGTTGTACAGCGTCAGCCGGTCCTCGTCCCAGGCGGCGATGGTGGCGTGCGGCTCCATCGGGCTGGTGTGCTCGACCGGGGTGGTGTACATGGCCTCGGTCCGCACCGGCGCGGCCGCCAGCGCACTGTCGGTGTCGCCGCGTTCGACGAACCCGGGGCTGCCGTCGGTCACCGTCTCGGCGACGTGGGCCCGCTCGTCGTCGAAGCGCAGCACCACATCGTGCGGCTCCTGCTCGTAGCTCACCCGCACCGCCGCCGCGCCCTCGCGCGCCGCCTCCAGCGAAGTGGCCACCACCGCGGCCACGATCTGGCCGTGGTACGCCACCGCCGGGGACTGCAGCACGAACAGATCGGGGCTCGCCGGCGCCTCCGTGTTCAGCCGCGGGGCGTTGCCGGAGTCCAGCACCGCCAGCACACCGGGCCGGGCCAGCGCCGGGGCGCCGTCGACCTCGGTCACCCGGCCGCGGGCGATGGTGGCCTGCACCGGCCAGACGTAGCCGACGTCCGGCGTCGGGAACTCGTACGCGTACGTCGCCGCGCCGGTGACCTTGGCGAGGCCGTCGACCCGGGTCATCGGCGTGCCGACGGTCTGCCGGGTGGTGGTCGCGGTGGTCATGCGCGGTCCTTCCTCACGACGAGATCGCGGATGACCGCGACGATGAGATCGGTGGCCAGGTCCACCTTGAACGCGTTGTCCGGCAGCGGGCGCGCCGCGGCGAGTTCGGTCCGGGCCGCCTCGCGCAGCGTCTCCTCGTCCGGCCGCCGGCCCCGCAGCCGCTCCTCGGCGGTCCGGGCGCGCCAGGGGCGCGGCGCCACTCCGCCGAGCGCGAGCCGCACCTCCGCGAGCGTGCCGTCGTCCGCCACCGACACCGCGGCCGCCACGCTCACCAGCGCGAACGCATACGACCAGCGGTCGCGCACCTTGCGGTACCGCATGGCCGCGCCGCCCGGCGGCGGGGGCAGCTCGACGGCGGTGATGAGCTCGCCGTGGCCGAGCACGGTCTCCTGGTGCGGGGTGTCGCCGGGCAGCCGGTACAGCTCCGCCACCGGGACGGTCCGCGTCGCGCCGTCCACCGACCGCAGATGCGCCACCGCGTCCAGCGCGACGAGCGCCACCGCCATGTCGGAGGGATGGGACGCCACGCAGTGGTCGGAGGTGCCCAGTACGGCCAGATCGCGGTGCGCGCCCCCGATGGCCGGACAACCCGACCCCGGCTCACGCTTGTTGCAGGGCTTGGACACGTCCTGGAAGTACACACAGCGGGTGCGCTGCAGCAGATTGCCGCCCACCGTGGCCACTGTGCGCAGCTGCCCGGACGCACCCGCCAGCAGCGCCTGCGCCAGCAGCGGGAAGCGCTCCCGGATGCCCCGGTCGCCCGCCAGATCGCCGTTGCGCACGGTGGCGCCGATCAGCACCGAACCGTCGGCGCGGTGCTCGATCCGGTCGTACGGCAGCCGGGACACGTCGACGAGCAGCCCCGGGTCCGTCACCCCCAGCTTCATCAGGTCCACGAGATTGGTCCCGCCGCCCAGATAGGTGGCGTCGGGCCGCTCGGCCATCAGTGCGGCGGCCTCGGCGGCGTCGCCCGCACGGGCGTAGGCGAACTCCTTCACCGCACACCTCCGGCGGCGCTCGCGGACCGGGCGCCCTCGGTGCCCTCGGCTCCGGCCGCCTCCATGACGGCGTCCACGATCCCGCCGTAGGCGCCGCAGCGGCACAGATTGCCGCTCATGCGCTCGCGCACCTCCGCCTCGTCCAGCCCCGTGGCGCCCGGCACCCCGGCGGCGGTGTCCTCGGTGACATGGCTCGGCCAGCCGCGCCGCGCCTCGCCGAGCGCCCCGATCGCCGAGCAGATCTGGCCCGGGGTGCAGTAGCCGCACTGGAGGCCGTCATGGTCGAGGAACGCCCGCTGCACCGGGTGCAGCCCCTCGGCGCCCGCCAGCTCCGCCACGCCCTCGATCGAGACGATCTCCCGCCCCTCGGCCGCCACCGCGAACATCAGGCAGCTGTTCACCCGCTCGCCGTCCATCAGCACCGTGCAGGCGCCGCATTGCCCGTGGTCACAGCCCTTCTTGGTGCCGGTGAGGCCGACGCGCTCGCGCAGCACGTCGAGCAGCGTCGTCCGGTTGTCGATGGTCAGAGCGTGGGTCGTGCCGTTGATCCGCAAGCTGATGTCGCTACTCGGAGAGCGATGTGAGAGGCTCATACATTGAATGTATCAACCTCTTACATTCGCGGCGAGGGGAATGGAGTTCCATGCGAGACGTCGAAGCGGAGATGCACCGATGGTGGCGCGCCGGCGAGCCCTTCGCCCGGGCCACGGTGGTCGCCACCTGGCACTCCTCACCGCTGCCACCGGGCACGACCATGCTGGTCGGACCGGACGGCTCGGCCGTCGGCAGCGTCTCCGGAGGCTGTGTGGAGGGCGCGGTCTACGAACTTGCCCAGGAGGTCACCGAAAGCGGCACCCCGGTCCTGGAGCGCTACGGGGTCAGCGATGACGACGCGTTCGCGGTCGGCCTGACCTGCGGGGGAGTCATCGACGTGTTCGTGGAGCGCGTCGACCGCGCCGCCTTCCCCGAATACGACGACGTGGCCGCCGCGGTGCGCGAGGGCGAACCGGTGGCCGAGGTCCTCTGCGTGGCGGTCGACGGCCCCGACCCGGCCGGGCGGCTCGGACGGCGGCTGGTGGTCCGGCCGGACACCGCCACCGGCTCCCTGGGCTCGGACCGGCTGGACGCGGCGGTCGCCGAGGACGCGCGCGGACTGCTGGCGGGCGGGCGCACCGGCACCCTGCGCTACGGCTACGACGGCGTCCGCACCGACGAGGAACTGACCCTGTTCGTATCGGTGCACGCCGCACCGCCCCGGATGCTGGTCTTCGGCGCCGTGGACTTCGCGGCGGCCATGGCCCGTATCGGCGGGTACCTCGGCTACCACGTCACCGTCTGCGACGCGCGGCCCGTCTTCGCCACGAAGCGCCGCTTCCCCGAGGCCCACGAGGTGGTGGCCGACTGGCCGCACCGCTATCTGCGCACCGAGGCCGAGGCGGGACGGGTGGACGAGCGGACCGTGGTCTGCGTCCTCACCCACGACCCCAAGTTCGATGTGCCGCTGCTGGAGGAGGCGCTGCGGCTGCCGTTGGCGTACGTCGGTGCCATGGGCTCCCGCCGCACTCACGAGGACCGGCTGCGCAGGCTGCGCGACACCGGGATCGGCGAGGACCGGCTGGCCCGGCTCGCCTCCCCGATCGGCCTCGACCTCGGCGCCCGCACCCCCGAGGAGACGGCCGTCAGCATCGCCGCCGAGATCATCGCCGACCGCTGGGACGGCAGCGGCGCCCGGCTGACCTCGCTCACCGGCCACATCCACCGGCCCCACGCGGTGCGCCCCGCGGCCGAGGGCTGAGACGGGCTCACGGTCTTGGCCGTGGACCGTCACAATGGTCTCCGACCGAAGTGGATGTAGGAGGAAATCAAAACCGCCGTGGAGACCACGCGAGGCACCGACGACGCCAGAGAACCACGTCAGGGCGAGACAGCCGCGGACACAGCCGCCGACACAGCCGCGGACCCGCCCGCCGGTACGGTGGCCGCCCCGGCCGACAGCACGGCCGCCCCGCCGAAGGGCGGCTGGCGCCGCTGGGTCATGGACACCCGGCCGCTGCGCCACCGCCCGTTCCGGCGGCTGTGGACGTCCACCACCGTCACCGCCGTCGGCAGCCAGCTGACCGCCGTCGCCGTACCCAAGCAGATCTACGACATCACCGGCTCCTCGGCCTGGGTCGGCTACGCGAGCTTCGCGGGGCTCCTGCCGCTCGTGGTGTTCGCGCTGTGGGGCGGTGTGGTGGCCGACCGGATGGACCGGCGCACCCTGATGCTGGTCACCAATGCGGGGATCGCCGTCACCTCGGTGCTGTTCTGGGCGCAGTCCTTCGCCGGTCTCGACTCGGTGCCGCTGCTGATCGTGCTGCTCGCCGTCCAGCAGGGGTTCTTCGGGATGAACTCCCCGGCCCGCAACGCCTCCATCGCCCGGCTCGTCCCCGCCGATGAACTGCCCGCCGCGGGCGCCCTGCAGTCCACCGTCGCCCAGACCGGCATGATCGTCGGCCCGCTGCTGGCGGGCGCGCTGATACCCGTCGTCGGACTGCCCGCCCTCTACCTGGCCGACGCCATCGCGCTCTGCGTCACCCTGTGGGCCGTGTGGCGGCTGCCCGCGCTGCCGCCCCTGCCATCCGGGAAGGAGAGCGGGGACGGCAGGTCACGGGCCGGATGGCGCGACGTGACCGACGGCTTCCGCTACATCACCGCCCACCGCGTGCTGCTGCTGTCCTTCCTCGCGGACATCATCGCCATGGTCTTCGGCATGCCGCGGGCGCTGTTCCCGCAGCTCGCCTCGCACACCTACGCGCCCTGGGGCGAGGGCTTCGCGCTCGGCCTGCTCTTCGCCGCGATCCCGCTCGGGGCGGTGGCCGGCGGGCTGCTGTCGGGCACCTTCTCCCGGGCCCGCCGCCACGGCCTCATGGTCATCGTCGCCGTGCTGGCCTGGGGCGTGGCCATCAGCGGCGTCGGCCTCAGCTCCAGCCTGTGGTGGGCCGCCGCGTTCCTCGCGGTCGCGGGCGTGGCCGACATGGTGTCCATGGTCTTCCGCGGCGCGATCCTCCAGTCCGCGGCCACCGACGACATGCGCGGCCGGATGCAGGGCGTGTTCACCGTGGTGGTGGCGGGCGGCCCGCGCATCGCGGACCTGCTGCACGGCACGGCGGGCTCCCTCCTCGGGCCCCGCACCGCGGTCGCCGCGGGCGGAGTGCTGGTCGCCGTGTTGATGCTCGGCCTGGCCGTCGCTGTGCCCGACTTCCGGCGCTACACCGCCTGACGGCCGCCCGTGCGCGCGCCCACTCGCGGGCGCGCGCACGGGCCCCGGCCACTCAGGCCTCGCGCTCGCTGCGGTCCTGGCCCCAGAGGGTGTGGAACGAACCGTCGCGGTCGGTGCGCCGGTAGGTGTGCGCGCCGAAGAAGTCCCGCTGCCCCTGCACCAGCGCCGCCGGCAGCCGCTCCGAGCGCAGCGCGTCGTAGTACGCCAGCGCCGCCGAGAAACCGGGCGCCGGGACACCCAGCTCGACGGAGGTCGAGACCACCCGCCGCCAGGCGTCCTGCGCCTCGCCCAGCGCCTGCGCGAAGTACTCGTCGGTCAGCAGCGTGACCGGCTTCCGCTCCTTGCCGTACGCCTCGGTGATCCGGTTCAGGAACCGGGCCCGGATGATGCAGCCGCCGCGCCAGATCCGGGCCACCGCCCCCGGGTCGATGTCCCAGCCGTACTCCTGGCTGCCCGCCTCGATCTGGTGGATGCCCTGCGCGTACGCCACGATCTTCGACGCGTACAGCGCCTGCTCGACCTCGTCGGCGAACCGCTCCGCCGCCTCGCCCGTGAGCTGCTCGGCGACGGGCCCGGGCAGCCCCTGCCCGGCGTCCCGCACATCGGCGTGGCCCGACAGCGAGCGGGCGAACACCGCCTCGGCGATACCGCTCACCGGAACGCCCAGGTCCAGCGCGGTCTGCACGGTCCAGCGGCCGGTGCCCTTCTGCTCGGCCTGGTCCTGCACGACGTCCACGAACGGCTTGCCGGTCGCCGCGTCGGTGTGCCCCAGCACCTCGGCGGTGATCTCGATCAGATACGACTCCAGCCGCCCGCCGTTCCAGGTGCGGAACACCTCCGCGATCTCACCCGGGGTGAGCCCCAGCGCGCGGCGCAGCAGGTCGTACGACTCCGCGATGAGCTGCATGTCCGCGTACTCGATGCCGTTGTGGACCATCTTGACGAAGTGTCCGGCACCGTCCGGGCCGATGTGGGTGCAGCACGGGGTGCCGTCCACCTTGGCGGAGATGCTCTCCAGCAGCGGTCCGAGAGACTTGTAGGATTCCACCGATCCGCCGGGCATGATGCTGGGCCCGTTGAGCGCGCCCTCCTCGCCACCGGAGATGCCGGACCCGACGAAGTGCAGCCCGCGCTCGCGCAGTGCGGCCTCCCGGCGCCGGGTGTCATCGAAGTGCGCGTTGCCCCCGTCGATGATCACGTCGCCCTCTTCGAGGAGGGGTGCGAACTCCTCGATGACGGCGTCGGTGGGCGCACCGGCCTTGACCATGATGATGAGCCGCCGCGGCCGCTGCAGGGCGGCGACGAACTCCGCGGCGGTCTCGGCCGGAACGAAGCTCCCCTCGTGGCCGTGCTCCTCGATCAGCGCCTTGGTCTTGGCGGACGAGCGGTTGTGGACGGCGACGGTGTGCCCGTGCCGGGCGAAGTTGCGGGCGAGGTTGCTGCCCATGACGGCGAGCCCGGTGACGCCGATCTGGGCGGTGGGCTGGGTGGCGGAAGGGCTGGGCATACGGTGTTCCACTCCTGTCGCACGCATCGAGACTTGTGCGACGCGGCAGCGACGAGAGGTCTGGGGATCTTCCCCCTCGGTCGTCCCGGCATCGCCCGGTCATAGTTACACGATGTGCTCGACGCCGGGATGTCTGTCCGAAGAAAGCGGCCGGAGTGTGTCACCTTTTCCGCTGCCCGGTCATGCACCGGATTGTGGGATACCCACAAGGTGACGCTTTGGGCGCTTGTCGGTGGCCGGTATTAGCGGCTGCCGCTGGTAGGCCGAGGTCTCGGGAAAGCGGTCCGCACGACTTCGTCATGAAGTTGTCCATCGAGGGCACGAATGACTTCCTGATGACGTTGACCCGTCAGTAACCCCGATCGGGTGCCGCGCGGAACACCCGTCCTGACATGCTGTGCGGCATGGCAACACTCGACGGAAACCCCGTAGGGGCAGGCGACTTGCTCCCCCTGACCCTGACGAGCTACGGACATTTCACGTCCATGCGCGTCGACGCCGACGGCAGCATCCGCGGTCTGTTCCTGCACATGGAACGCCTGGTGCGGGACTGCAAGACCGTATGGGGCACAGATCTGGACAGCGGCAACGTCCGCGACCACGTCCGGCAGGCCCTGGACGGGCAGAGCGGGCCGCACGTCGTACGCGTGACGATCTTCGACCCGGCAGTGGACATGGGCCGCCCGGCCGACGCCGACCAGCCGCGCGTCATGGTCTCCGTGCGCCCCGCAGGCGCGATGCCCCCGTCGCCGCTGCGCGCGATGAGCGTGCCGTACGAGCGTGACCTGCCCGAGGTCAAGCACTGCGGCCTGTTCGGAGCCCTGCACGCCCGCCGCACGGCGCAGCTCAACGGCTTCGACGACGCGCTGTTCGTCGGCCCCGACGGTCTCGTGAGCGAGGGCGGAACCTGGAACGTCGGCTTCATTGACCGGGACGGCGCCGTGGTGTGGCCGCAGGCCCCCGTACTCCCCGGCGTGACCATGGCGCTGCTCCAGCAGCACGTCGAACACCGGGTCGCACCCGTCACCCTGGCGCAGGCCAAGCGCATGACGGCGTTCGCGACCAACACGAGCATCGGCGTGCGGGCCCTGGCCGCTATCGACGAGACCGAGCTGACGACCGAGCACCCCGTGCTGAGCCAGCTCCGCGAGACCTACCTGTCGATCCCCGGCGAGAAGCTGTAGGGCGGGCGCATGGCGGGGGTGACCAGGTGGACGGGCCGGGAGGCCCTTCTTCTGCGGAAAGCTCTTCGGAAAACCGGCAAAGCGTTCGCAGAGCTGGCCGGCGTAAACCCCCGCCAAACCGGCCGTCCACACGCACGAAAGCGTCGGCACGCGCGCGGCCGGTGCGCGTCACCGCCCGCCGGTCTCCCCGTGTGCGTACGTCTCCTTCGGCAGTGCGCGCAGGGTGGTCTGGGCCTTGAGGAGCATTTCCTCGTACTCGGCCTCCGGGTCGGAGTCGAGGACGATGGCGCCGCCCGCGCCGATGGTCAGTTCGCCGTCGTGGCGGACGGCGGTGCGGATGGTGATGCTCAGGTCCGCCGTGCCCGTGTAGCCGACGAAGCCGATGGCGCCGGAGTAGACGCCGCGGGCCTCGCCCTCAAGGTCGTCGATGATCTCCATGGTGCGCAGTTTCGGCGCCCCCGTCATGGACCCGCCGGGGAAGCAGGCCCGGACCGCGTCCACGGCGGAACTGCCCTCGCGCAGGGTGCCGGTGACGGTGGAGACGAGCTGGTGCACGGTGGCGTAGGACTCCACCGCCATGAGCGAGGGGACGGTGACGGTGCCGATCTCGCAGATCTGCCCGAGGTCGTTGCGGAGCAGGTCCACGATCATCAGGTTCTCGGCGCGCGTCTTGGGGTCCGTGCGCAGGGCGCGGCGCGTGGCCTCGTCGGTGTCCGGGTCCGGGTGTCGGGGCGCCGTGCCCTTGATCGGCTTCGCCTCCACTGTGCGGGCGGCGTCCACCTTGAGGAACCGCTCGGGCGAGGAACTCAACACCGCGAGGTCGCCGAGGCGCAGCAGCGCCGCGTAGGGGGCGGGGTTGAGCCGCCGCAGGCGCCGGTAGTAGGCGAGGTCGTCGGCCGGTGCGGGCAGGTGCAGATTGGTGGTGAGGCAGATCTCGTAGCTCACGCCCTCGCGCAGCTTACGGTCGCACTCCTGGATGTCCGCCAGGTACCGCGCGCGCGGGCGGGCCAGCCATGCCGAGGCGTCGTGCTCCTCGGGGGGCGGCGTGGCGGAGGCGTCCGCGTGCGTGGCGGGGAGTTCCGCCAGGACGGGGACGACCGTTCTGATCCACTTCTGCGCGGCGTCGGAGTCCTGCTGCTCGCAGACGGCGACGACGTACGTGCGGTTCTCGGAGTGGTCCACGGCAACGAAGCGGTCCGCCTGGAGCCACACGGCGTCCGGGGTCCTCGACCGGTGGGCGCGCCGCCCGCCGAGGTCGGCCTTCAGCTCGTAGCCGAAGTAGCCGACGTAACCGCCGGTGAAGTCGAAGGGCAGCTCCCCGGCCCCCTCGACCACGCGGCCGGTGCGGCGGTCGAGCGCGTCGAAGACGCTGCCGTCCTCCCGGTGCGAGGCGCCGTCGGGGTGGTCCACGACGGTGTGCCCGTCCTCGACGCGGTAGGTCAGCATCTCCGCGCCCGGCTCCTCGGCGGCCCCGAAGAACGAGAAGCGGGCCAGACCGGGTTCCACGTGCGAGCTGTCGAGCCAGAAGGCGCGGGTGCTCGTCCCATACAGCGCCAGGTACGCGGCTTCCGCGTCCACGGCCCGGTCCAGGATGTCGTACTCCGCACGCAGCCGCGGCGGTGACGCGTCCGACGCCGCGACCGATACGGGCACGGCGTCGGCCCGGCCCTCGTGCGGACCCGTGCCGCTGTCGCGCCCTGCCAGTGCCAGGTCCCGGAAGTTGGCCACGAGGCGGGCGCCGTGCTCCGTGCAGATCGACTCCGGGTGGAACTGCACGCCCCACCACGGCCGTTCGCGGTGGGCCAGGCCCATGATCACGCCGTCCTCGGCGCGCGCGGTGACCTCCAGGTGCGCGGGCACAGGTTCGGCGACGCTCAGCGAGTGGTAGCGCACGGCGGTGAAGTCCTGCGGGATGCCGGCGAAGAGACCCGTACCGGTGTGCCGGATCGTGGACAGGTAGCCGTGCCGGGGCTCCGGCGCGGGTGCGACCGGCGCGCCCGCCAGCAGACCCACGCCCTGGTGTCCCAGGCACACCCCCAGGACCGGCAGCCCGGAGTTCTCCAGGACGTCGCGGGAGCGGCCGAAGTCGCGGGGGAGCGCCGGGTGGCCGGGGCCCGGGGAGATGACCGCGGCGTCGAAGCCGTGCGGGGCGAACCGGTCCCAGTCCTCGGCGTTGTTGCGTACGACGACGGGGGCGACGCCGTACACCTTCGCCAGCAACTGGTACAGGTTGTAGGTGTAGGAGTCGTAATTGTCGATGAGCAGCACACGCATGGGTCAGCACCTAGGGTGGGGTGGCCGTCAGGGGGCTTCGGTCGACACCGTTGACCAGTCGAAGGGGACGGAGTCCAGGACGTCCAGCTCTTGGCACAGTTGCCGCAACCCGCTGAAGTCCTGGAGGAGCCGCTTGCCGCCGGAGGCGCTGCCGATGTCCCGCAGCATCTCCTCGCCCCCCTCCACGCCGAGCAGGTCCAGAATCCTCGCCCAGGTCGTGAAGTCGTGGGCGGCGAATACCTCCATCCCATCGGCCATCGCGGCGAGGAAGTAGTCGCGCTGCCCGGGGGAGAAGTGCTTCCACGCCTCTTGGGCGAGGGTGTCCGCGATCGAGGCGTGGCAGTACTCGTCGCGGTTGTGCAGGACGGCCGTCATGCGGTTCACGGGCTGGATCTCGTGGTTCTCGGCGACGAGGTCCAGGTGGGCGTTGACCGAGATCTCCGCGACCGTGGTGAAGGCGAGCGACACCAGGGCCCGCTCCTCATCCGTCCCGGCCGTGCCGAGCCGGTGCGCCTGCCTGCGTGCCTTGTACGCGAGAGGCAGCGCCGTCTCCGGCATCCGCCAGCCGCGCTTGCGGCGCGTCACGGCACTCGCGTTGAGGTGCATCAGCGTGTGGTACTGCTCGTCGACCATGGCCTGGGTGACCGCGAGCGTCATGGACTCGCTGTCGATGCCCGTGTCGAAGACGTCCTGCGTGACCAGGGCGAAGCCCGGGTTCACCACGTGTTGCTCGATGTCCATGATGTTCTTGTTGAACGAGATCCAGCCCCACGCGAGAATCCGCGCCTTCATCCCGTCGTCGAGCGCGAGGTAGGTGGGGTGCTCGCGGAAGGGCAGCAGGGCCTCGGGGAAGTCCGGCCGGTCCAGTTCGAAGACGTCGTCCAGGTTGGGCTCCTCCCGCTTGACCGTGGCACGCCGGGGCCAGTTGCCCGCGAGCCTGCTGATGACGGCGTTCTCCACCGCGTCGTGCGGGTCGTGCTCCGGGAGCGACCGCAGCCGTCGCGCCACGGTGAACGCGCCGGGCTCCGCCTCGTTGGGTATGTCGTTCATGGTGACCTCGGTCCAGGTCAGAGCCGTCCGGCGCGCATGGCGCCGGCGTTGGTCCTGAGGGATTCGATCTCGGAGGTACGCATCACGGACCGTCCAGGAATTTCCGGAGCGTCTGGACGTCGCCCGGTTCCAAGGTGATCCCGAAGATCTTCTCGGGAGCGGAAAGCATCTCGTCCTTGTCGAGTTCCCGGAAAGTCGCCGGCCTGGCGGGACGTATTTCCGTGAGAGTGCTGCCGGCGAGGAGGTGCCTCACTTCGGGCTGTGTGCGCTGGAGGATCATCCGGTGGTTGAACGGTGAGCGCGGATGCGTGAGGCAGAAGTGGTTGAGGAGCTCGAAGTCCGACGGATAGCGCACGTCCGTGGTGAAGCCGTAGAGCTCGACCGGTCCCTCCGGCCGCAGGAACCGCAGCACGTGTTCACCGGTCGGCTCTCGTACGAGATCGAACGACCAGTCGCCGTCCAGCCGCGCGTCCTCCGCGAGCCGGATCGGCTCGTGCGGCCCGTAGGCACCGAAACTCACGTCGTGGAGCCAGTGTTCGCCGTCGAGCTCCACGCACAGGGCCACGTGCAGGGCCGGCCCGAACTTGGACCCGGTGCGGATTCGCGTCCTGCCGGCGAACGCCGTGAACGTGAACCCGATGCGGTCCAGCACGGCCGCCATCAGCACGACCTGTTCCAGACACCAGCCGCCGCGACCCTGTCGCACGATCTTCTCCTGGACGCTGTCCAGGTCCAGCGGCACCGCCGTGCGGCCGAACAGCGCGTCGAGGTTGTCGAAGGCGATCGCGTCGACGTGGGCGGCGTGCAGGCCCCGCAGCGTGGAGAGGTCCGCAGCCACGTCGCCCTGGTAACCCACGCGGGTCAGGTAGGCGTCCAGGTCGACGCCGCTCCCCTGCCACATCGAATCTGTCACGCGTAGCTCATCCTTCATGTGAACTGCCCGGCGACCACGGCCGCGAGAATGATCCAACCGAAGTAGGGGTTGGCGGCGAAGGCGTCCCAGCACGATTTCGGGTCATCCAGGTCCACACGTACGACCAGAGAGGACAGAAAGATTCCCGCGAGCGCGACGATCGGGTAGAACGCCCACCCCATCGATGTCTGGGAACCGGCCCACAGCACGCCGCCGACGCTGAGCACGACGAAAATCGCCAGCCACGCCTTGGTGGCCTTGCCGAACAGCAGAGCGGAAGACCTGACACCGATCTTCCGGTCGTACTCCTTGTCCTGATGGGAGTAGATCCCGTCGTGAATCAGGGTCCAGAAGGCCCCAGCGGCGTACAGGCCGTACACCGCAATCGGGTAGTCGGCGCTCCCGGTCACCGCCGTCCAGCCGATCAGCGCGTAGACGCTCATCACCAGCGCCAGGAACGCCGAGGGCCAGAAGAAGAAGCGCTTCATGTAGGGGTACGCGATGATCAACGGGTACGAGGCCCCGACGACCAGGGGTGTCTCCACGTTCGCCACCGCCAGGACCAGCAGTGCGACCACGGTCTGTGCGGCGGCGAACAGGAGTGCGTTCCCGACGCTGATCGTCCCCGACGCGACAGGACGCGACACGGTGCGGGCGACTCGGGCGTCGACGTCCTTGTCGACCACATCGTTGATCGTGCAGGCCGCGCCGCGCACCAGCACCGCGGCGACAGCGAGAACCACCACCGTCAGCAGGTCTGGTCGTTGCCCGGAGGCGAGGGCGAATGCCCACAGCCCTGGAAGCAGGTAGAGCACGTACCCCGTAGGTCTATCCAGTCGCATCAACAGGAGATATGCGCGGACTGAATCCGGGCTCTTCGTGACTACGCCTGTAGATATTTTGTACAGCATCAGGACCAATCACCATGTCACCGGAAGTTGGATCAACCCGCCGATCAGCGTGTTGTGGCGCAGCCTCAGCTCTTCTACACCGACAGCCAGGCGCATGGTCGGGAATCGCGCGACGAGCTGGGTGAGCACCACCTGCAGCTGCATCCGGGCCAGCGTCGCGCCGACGCAGTGGTGCGCACCGTGCCCGAACATGAGGCTGCCCGTGGTGTCGCGAGTGACATCGACCCGGCCGGGGTCGGCGAAAGCCGTCTCGTCGTGGTTGGCCGCGATGATGTTCAGCAGCACGAAGTCGCCGGTCCGGATGGTGACCCCGTCGATCTCGAAGTCCGTCAGCGCGTAACGGGGCATGCCGCCGTTGTGCGGATTCGGCATCGACATCCGCAGGGTTTCCTCAACCGCGCCGGGGATGAGACTCGGGTCGCGCAGCAACGCCTGCCACTGCTCGGGGTTGGCCAGCAACAGCGACACACAGGTGCCGATCCGGGCCACCGTGGTCTCATAACCACCGAACAGCAACAACGCCGTCAGCCCGATGACCTCGTTGTCGTTGATCCCCTCGGTCGCGCAGATCCTGGAGATCGCGTCATCGCCCGGGTTTCGCCGTTTGTCAGCGACAAGTTGCTTGCAATAGCCGAACAACTCGCCCAGCCCCTGCTTGGACCTGACCGGGTCCCCGACGCTGGCGGCGTCCTGGGTCCAGCCGCCGAACCGGTCCTTGTCCTCCTGGGGCACGCCCAGCCACTCGCACATCACCTGGATCGGCAGCGACAGCGCCAACGCCTCGCGCAGGTCCACCGGTGGCTTCTGCCCGGCCAATCCGTCCAGGAGCTGCCCGGTCACTTTTTCGACGTAGGGCCGCAGCGCCCGCATCCGCTCGGGTGAGAAGTGCGGCTCCAGCAGCGCCCGCAACCGGGCGTGGTCGGTGGCGAAGTCGCCCAGCAAGTCGGCGAGAATCGCCGACCCGCTGTCCTTCGCCGCGGCCTCCGGATCGGGATTCGAGCGGCTGAGCCGGTCATCGTCGAGCAACTGCCTCACCCAGGCATGACCGGTGACCAGCCACGCCTCATCGCCCTCGGCAGTACGAACCCGATGGACCGCGCCCTGGGACTGGAGCGTACGCAGCCCTGGCGCGAGTTGCAGCACATTCGTCTGCTCGAAGGGCAATTGAGCTGGGGTACTCACTGACGGCCTCCGCCGGAATCGAGGTTCGGACATGCCGTGCGATGGACGATGCGGTCGAACAGCGCGGTCAGTTCGGTGGACGCGGCCGGGGACAGCTCGGCTCGTCCGAGGTGCTCCAGAGCCGAGTCCAGATGGCTGCGGGACAGACGCTCGGCCGTGTGCCGACCGCCGGATTCCTCGACGAGGTCGGCCATCTCCTGCAGGTGCGCAGCCGTGGTGCCGTCGGCGTGCCACGGCCGGCGCAGTCGTTCGCCGGCCGGGCTGTCGGCGGACAAGGCCGCCCAGCACCGGAAAAGTCGGGTTGCGCCGCAGGATGTCGCTGCGGACGGTCAGCTCGCGGGCCTGGCCCGCGAGAACGAGACCGAGGGCTTCGGCGAACACGCTGGAGATCTCCGCACGGCCGGGGCCGGGGTCGTCGACGACCATCTGCATCCCAAGAGCCTGCAACGCGTCCCCGGCCAGGATGGCCAGACCGGAACCGAACACCTTCCCCGCGGCTGGGCGGCCGCGACGCAGCTCGTCCGCGTCGATGAAGCCGAGGTGGTAGGAGCAGACCCGGGCCAAGGTCGGCTCCAGTGCGGAGGCCTGCCGCCGCATCACGGGCAATACCGTGGATCGCGCCGTCTTCGGCAACAGGGAGGCGCGGGGCCTGGTCGACGAGGTGTCGAGTGCGCTCATCGGGATTCTCCTCCGGGCGCGCGTCTTCCCTATTCCTGGTCAGAAGCTACGCGCATGGGGTTCGCGAATTGCACCACTGAAAATTACTGTGCTGGATATGCTGCTTAAATTGAACGCTTGCCTAAAATTCATGATCGCCCGACATCGCTACAGGTCAATACGTAGGCATATCCCGCGTCTACGTGCAATGTGAACCCGGGGTGATGTACCGGAATTTGCGTGATCGTTCTGACTGCCATCCTGGTGGGCAGCCCTGGTCGTGTCAACGATGTGGCGTGCGCATCTTCTGGTTTAGGAAAAACCCCAAACGGGGCGGCGCAGGGCTGGATTTGGACTACTCTTCGGAAAGGCCTCGGTTTCCACCGACCGGCGTGGATGCCCTTGGCGTGGATGCCCTGTTCGGCGACGCGAGCCAGGCGTTCCGACGCGGACGTCGTGGCGCGGAACGGAGTGGGATGAGTGGCGGTAAGCGGGTCTTGCCGGCCGAGGGGCGTGTGTCTTCTTCGCGTACGGTGTCTCGCCGCAGGTGCGGCGGCACGCGGACGCACGCGGGCTGGACGTGCTCGACGCGACCTGCCTCCCGACGCACCGCGGAGATGGAACGGCGAAGAACTGCCGTGCTTCGGCCGAGTCGGCCATGCCGAGGTCGCTGAATAGCTCCCAGGCCGAGCAATATCACACAACGTCACTGATCATTGCCGGGAAATGGCTCACAGAAGGCTTGAGAGGCGGAATGGCCATGTCTGTTGATTCGGGGCAATTGCATGAGGACGGGTCGTTCGATCCGTATGGCGCGCATCGCGACGACCCCTATTCATTTCTGGCCGGCATCGGAGAGACGGAACCGGTCTTCTACACCCCTTTGCTCGACGCGTGGTGCGTCACCCGGCGCGAGGACATGGTTGCCGTGCTGCGAGACGACCGGAACTTCTCGGCGCGCGACCACAATCCCCGCCCCGCGGTCGCGTTGCCCGAGGACGTGACTCGGATGCTGCGCACGTGGCGCGGTGCTGATGCTCTGGCCGTCGGCTCGCTCGACCCTCCCGAGCACACCAGGATCAGGGAACTGCTCAATGTCGGGTTCACGCCGGCCAGGGTCAGAGCGTTCGAACCCACGATCCGCGCGATCGCCACCGATCTCGTCGAGCGGGTCGCGGTCGCGGAGGAGTTCGACTTCATCACGGAGTTCGCGGTTCCGTACTCCCTTGAGGTGATCGGCCGGCGTCTTGGGATTCCGGACGAGTACCTCGACCGCTGCCGCACGTGGTCCGAGCAACGCATCGAACTCATGATGGTGCAGGACGACACCAATCTCGACCGGCTGCGTGAATACGCCCGCGGGCTGATGGATTTCGGAGCATTCGCCCGATCACTCGTGCAGGAACGCCTCGCCTCGCCGCAGGACGACCTGATCAGTGAACTGCTCCACGAGGGCAAGGCCGGCCGCACGCTCACCGCCGACGAGGCTTCCGTCATGATCCCCACACTGATCTTCGCGGGACACATGACCTGCGCCGAGGCGCTTGGCACCATCCTCTTCCAGCAGTTTCAGGCACCCGGCGGCTGGGCCAAGGTGGCCGACGGGACGATCGCCGTACCGGACCTTGTCGAGGAGGGGCTACGGTTCGACAGTCCGCTGGCGGGCATGTACCGGACCGCGGTCAATGACGTCGTGGTCGGCGACGTCCACCTGGCCGCGGGGAGCCGACTGCTTCTGCTGTACGGAGCGGTCGGCCGGGGCAGCCACTCCTCCGCGTGTCCGGCCGCGTTCAGTCCAAGCAGTGGCTCCGCCTCGCATCTCGCGTTCGGGCACGGCATCCATTTCTGCCTCGGAGCCGGGTTCGCCCGCTCGGAACTGGAGATCGCCATACAGGCCCTCGCCACCAGGATGCCAGGTCTGACTCTGGCACCAGGGCCGTTGCCGCGTCACCGGCCAGTGTTTCCGCTTCGGGCGTTGACCGAGTTGCGGGTGCGGCAACGGTGAAACACGGGCATCCCGACGTACCGTGACGGCCCGTCCGTCGCCGACCCGGCCGCACTCGGCGAGAGTCCCGTCGAGCAGGACGACGTCGGGTTCGTGCGCGCGTGGCGTCATCCCCATGGGGCACGTCGAGTGCGGCAGGACTGGAAACCAACGAGGCTCCCGAGCAGCGTGATGGAGACGTCAGACATCTCGATCAACAGCTCGGGAGCCTCGCTCGTCGCGCTTCAGCCGTACGCCATGAGACGCCCGGGGACGGCGCTCGCGGTCAGGCGCGGACCGCGGTCAGGAAGAGGTAGCCGCTCTCCGGAATGGACCCGAACCTGCGCACGAAGTCGATGAGCGAGTCGGCCTGTTCCTTGCCGACCAGGTCGGACAGCTTGTCGCGGACAGTCTCAAAGGCGTCGGCCATAAGCCCGAGGGTACGGATGACGTTGTCGGTGATGTCACGGATCTCCACGTCGACGAAACCGTTGGCGGCCAACGCCTCCCGGTATTCGTCCACAGTGCCCAAGGAGCGCACCCCGTAGTTCTCGCAGATGTGGTCCAGGACCACGCGTCCCTCAGGGCTGATCGGGTCACGCTGGATGAC
>Ga0307508_10002064_pt1 | contig 21677 bp, 18 predicted proteins | sample 9_EM_MG_FD_203089 | JGI IMG/M metagenome (GOLD analysis project Ga0307508, IMG submission 203089) | Populus trichocarpa ectomycorrhiza microbial communities from riparian zone in the Pacific Northwest, United States - 9_EM | ecosystem: Host-associated > Plants > Roots > Unclassified | place...
CTCTCATGCATGGATGTCGTTTTTCTGACTTGTGCTCAGCTTAGTGGATTTTTTCACGAGTACCTTAATACATAGAAATAAATATGATGTATTTGACAATTAATTAATCTTTTAATTTAAATAATATAATTTATTCTTTTTAGTCAAGGTATTTAATGACTTATATAAAAAGTTTAGATAGTTGGTAGCTGGAAATAGGTGGTGTCTGCTAAGCCAATATGACTCGTCTATGTAAAATGTTCTATTTAATAGATATAGGGATTTTTTATGCTTAAATCGATAACTTTGTAGAAAAAAATGTAAGTTATAATATACTCAAAACAATATGTATAGGATCAATGTAAAATATTAAGAAATTCATGTGAAATCTTATAAAAATTCTACAGGAAATGTTGAGCTCATGTAAAATGTCAAGCCCACTAAATATTCAAAATGAATCTAAGCTTACTGCTTGGACTCAAATAGATCTCAACCCAAACACATTAAGTTTGAGCATGATGACCCGAGCTCACAAAAATATTGAGGTGCATGTCCGGCCTCATATATAGGCATGCATGCCCGGCATGGGTAGGGTTTCTTAAACATATTTTATTTAGATAAATCTCTTTTGAATCTCCAATATACATTCGGTGAGTTTAAAACAGATAAATGTAATGGAAGAAGAGCGTCATGCTGTCACCATTTCTAACCCCAAAATTCGACCACCATGAGCAAATGAGAGATGTATTAGGGCGATTTGGGATGGTTGGATGAAATAGCCAATGAGCCATATTTTCAGAGCCATCTACAACCTAACTGTTAATTCTTTTGAGGTTTGACTCGGTTTCGGTCATGAATTCAATTGCACTCGAGTTTAAAAAATTCAGTGCAAAAAAAAAAAAACACTATTTTACCGTGGAGACGTTTTATTCAAGCTTTATCAATTTCATAATTTATTAATATTGATAATTGTCATGCCGAACCCAACTTGAAGATTTATATGAAATCTAACTTGTGAGGTCTTTAAATCAACCACAAATTATTAGATTAAATCAAGTAAATTGTTTTTAATAAATTTAAAAGGTTTAATTCTTTTTCTTTTTAACCTGATTTTGTATGTATGATCGATCAATTAAATTATTAAAAGGTCAGTTGGGTTTCATAAAACTAATATCTTATTAAATTTTTATCCAAAAACTTGATTTAAGCGAGGTTCATATTCAAGATTCAAAAGTTATTTATCAGTATTAAAACTAAGTTTAACATCTATGGTTGACGTAACGAATGATAACTTCATTAAAATATTAAAATCTCAATGTAATGGTGGTGGATTGTTTGTTTTATCCCCTCATGGCTGCTTGTCTAAAGAATTGCAACTTTAGATAAAGAAATCTCTCGCAATGGTAATGTAAATATTTGTTTTAATGACAGCATGGTGGTGGATTGTTCATATCCGCTACCTATCAAATCAATGTCACGAAACCCACTTTAAAGTTTAAACTAAGATCTTACTTTAAGCGTTCGAAAGATGAATATATAATATTAACTATCATATTGTATCGCAATAGTATAGAAAATATTTTAAATGATTTAGGATTGATAACTGAACCAGATTTAATAAATTTAATAATCGAACCAGATTTAATAGATTTAGATCTGGTAATCATGTTTTAACCTATCACATGTTAGTAGCTTTTTTTTTTAAAAAAAAAAATGCTTTCGTAATCTTCTGAACATTTATAATGTAATTCACAGTTCATATACCTATATATATATATATCAACATAATGATTTTCCAACACATTTCAAAGTATAATATAATTAAAAAATAATAATAATTTGAACCCTCCTACGAGAGATATTTTTCAAAATGATTATTTATTACATCACTCAGTTAACAAAACTTGGCTAGAATAAAATCAAGGATTAAAAAAAAACCCTGAAATAATGCTTTTTTAAGAAAAACACTAGACTTAATTTGACCCAATAATACACGAGTTAATATGAAACTTTTTTCAAAGACGTAAACCAGCACGTACTGCCCACAAACAACTACTTAAATTAGGCAGCTCTACCGTACCAAACGGATCCTAACTATTCCACTTGCGGGATAATATATATATATATAGTCGTAGCCAGCATTTTTTTTTTTCATCTAACTTTACAATGCAAGATCTACAGAATCAAATTTTAAAATCATAATAATTTGGTCCATGGACAGCCATTTCCAAAACAAGAAATCATTATATATTCTTTGCATGTCTTCTTCCACAACACTCTTATCTTTCCACTACCTCTCCCTTCCCTTCTCATCTCACAAGTCAAAATGGAAAAGAAACCAGTAAACTCAGCAACCCGATCACTTGCCACTCAACTTCTCTTCCTCATTTCAAGTATTCTCTACACGTGCACTTCGGCCACAGCCCAAGAGCTTCTCGCTGGCTTCAAAGCCAACCCAAGTTCATCAGTCTCATCCTTTCAGTCTCTCTTGAATGACTCAACAAGCACCTTTTCTCTAGGTTTCCTCCGAGTCAACCAAACCCAACTCGCCCTCACAGTCATCCACCTCCCTTCCCTCCAGCCACTCTGGCAGGCTAACCCAACAAGCTCGTTTCGTTGGTCAGACAAGACCCAGCTCTTCTTCAATGGTAGTCTTGTGATATCTGATCCACACAAGAGGTCATTTTGGTCCACAGGAACGTCCCAACAAGGTGACAAAGTTGTCCTCCTGAACTCCTCAAACCTACAAATACTACAAAAACAAGTTGTTCTCTGGCAAAGTTTCGATTTTCCCACAAGTACCCTCGTCGAGAACCAGAATTTCACTTCCAACATGTCTCTCGTCTCCCCCAACGGGCTTTACTCCATGCGCTTAGGAGATGACTTCATGGCCCTATACGCAAGGTTCAAAGATGGGAAAACGCAACAAATGTACTGGAAACACAAAGCCTTGGAAGCTAAAGCAGAAGTTGTTCAAGGACAAGGTCCGATCCATGCCCGACTCGAATCCGATGGGTTTTTGGGCATGTACCAAATGGGAAAAACCCCGGTGGATATTCAACCTTTCAACAGCTTTAATCGACCTATTGACAGATTCCTGATGGTCCAGTTAGAACCGGACGGGAACCTCAAAGGCTATTACTGGGCTCAAACCGACTGGGTCTTGGACTACCAGGCTATCACTGAAACGTGTGAGTTGCCCAGTCCCTGCGGTCCCTACGGTTTGTGCAGAGCCGGGTCGGGCTGCTCCTGCTTGGATAACCGGACCCAGGTGGACACTGCATCATTTCAGTGCATTGATGGGGATGATCAGTCCGGCGATTTTTGCAGTGGAAGTGATGATTTCTGGGTTCTGAGAAGGAAAGGGGTGGAGTTACCGTTTAAGGAGTTGATGGATTCGGACACAACATCATCGTCCGTGGAGGAATGTGAGCTGTCTTGTCAGAGGAACTGCAGCTGCTGGGGTGCAGTTTACAACAACGCAACCGGGTTTTGTTACCCTTTGAATTACCCGATCCAAACACTGGTGGGTGTGGGTGATGAGAGTAAAGTCGGGTATTTCAAGGTGAGAACCAAACGTAGTTGGCATAAGAAAATGAAAGTCGGTATTCGGGTTCTTGGGGCGGTTATTGTGGTTCTGACCGGAGTTGTGCTTGGGTATGGAGGTTATAAGATCTGGAATAGGAGGAGAAGAGGGCCTAAACGGGTCTTGGAGGAGAAGACTGAGGTATCACCCGGACCGTATAAAAATCTCGGGTCGGCTAGTTTCAAGTCTATCGAGATGTTTTAGACTTTTAGTAGCAACTTGCCAAAAAAAAAAGAGATGTTTTTGTAGCGGCAGTGACGTAAGGGATGACCTTCTTTTCGGAGGCCAGTGGGGTTTGACTTTGGGTGAAGTTAATAGGTGGGGCCGGTCATTGCCAGGTTGGATACCCCAGAAGTTTTTACCGGTCAACTTATTTTGCATTTGGGACCCGACAAGATATTTATGAGGGAGACAAAGTCTAGTGTGCTTCGAGCATGTTGCAATGTCAAAAGGGCTTCGACAATCCTAGCCCTAATCGTCGCCACTCTCATCCTCCTTATTTGTTGATCATGCTTCTCAACACACAGAAGCCACAGCATTCTCTCTATTTTCCATGCAGTCGGTGCCTTTCTTCAACTTGTTGTGATTGAGGCTATGGTTTCAAATGACACCATCCATCCATACATCCATCGTGTTTTGATATAAAATTCCAATTCTTCCATGTAATATATAGTTCCGTGTCCAGAATATATATATATATATATATACCCTGTTTTCATGACTCTATCATACCCTGTTTTCATGTTGATTTGAGAAATTTAGAGTAATTAAATTAAATATTTAAACGATTAAACTGAGCAATCAAACCAATTGGATTCTTGGTATCACGTCAATATTAATGAAAACAAAAAGGAAACCATTTTATTTTTAACAAAAATAGTTAATTTATATATCATTAACAAGTTGACTCAATATCAAAATAATATAAAGTACTTTTCTAGTTCCATGCCTATATTTGTACTTATATTTTATGTGTTGAATTGTCATGTGTGCCTTTTCCCTCTCTTTTGTCAACAATATTGGCTGCCTTGTTGAATGGTCTCTTGTTCTTCTAGGTAGATTTCCACTAGTTGTTGCACCAGTCTCAATCTTAGCCGTGGACCTATATCCTATACTAGCATGCTTCTAGATATCCACTTATCGTGACATTTCATTTTATATTAAATAATAATAATAATAAAAAAAGAAAGATAATTCATCTAAGGTGAAACAGTGAGTGGACAGAGAGCTAATTACTAGCCCAAGCCCTAATCAAAACGAAGGCACCAGCAATTGGAGCCCATGTAAGCTATCTTTCGAGATGGGTTCGGTGGGAAGGTGGGCCTAAATCCACTCTCTATCGTGGCCCATATCACCTATCCTTGGGCTTCATCTACCAAACGACATGTCAGCCGTCATGCAGAAGGTCCTAGTTATAGCCGCCTTCTAGGGGTTTCAAGGAAGCGAGGGAGTTCCTTGTTTACTTGTCGTGTTAAGAAAGCAAAAGTCAACCTAGAAAAATGGCATCGAGATCCGCACTGAGCCGACTTAGCTTAACTGCTACTCGCTCGATGGACTCGGCTCGTGGAGCTACTCGTTACTTCAGTGATGACAGGGGCCGAGTTCTGAGCGAAGAGGAACGCGCTGCTGAGAACGTCTATATTAAGGTTTCCCCCTCCTCGCTTCTCTCTTCTTCTTCTTAACGGTTCTACCGATTCTGTTTGGTTGCTGAGAAAGTGTAGGAAAATGAAGGAAACCATTTCTTTTGGCGATCGATCGAGCTTGAAAAATGTTTTGTCGTTTTATTTTAGCTTCTGTTTGGTTCCCCTGATAAACTCCAGGAAAATGAAAGATACAGTGAAAGCAATAGAGAAAATCAGTGTATTATGAGTTAAGTTTATTGTTTCTTGATTTAGCTACAACTTTTCCATTGATTGTTTTCCGCCTGCAGCTGATAAAGTGTAGGAAGATGAAAGAGTAAAGGGAAAAATAAACGAAATTTACGAGTTAGATTTAGTTTTGCTTCAGTTAATGAAAAATTTGCCCTCAAACTGAGCTTGATGATTGTACTATGATTTTTTTTATTTTTTTTCTGCGGTAGAAAATGGAGAAGGAAAGGTCGGAGAAACTGAAGGTAAAGCAGGAGAAAGAGAAGACAGAGAAAGAGAATCAGGGTAGTGACAAGGTAATTTTGTAGCTTCATGATTTTTGTTCCTCATTTTGGAAGTAAAGCTGTCACATTGCTCCTGTAACAACATTTTCTCCGTCATGTTTTACTTTTGGTTAAGCATAATATAGGGTTGCATTGTTGACTTGGTTTAATTATGAGAAGATGGTGACTTGGTTTTCTATCGTGTTTCAAAATCAATACTCCCTACTTTCAAGTTTCACCAACTTTGATGTTTAATGTAATGACTACCTGAATGATTTTAAATGCATGTCGTTCAAGTAATCGATACTGGGTTATATAGATTATGTTTATGCATTCTAGTAACATACTACACTATGAAATGGTCGGTGGTGCGACATCGATATCTTGATGTAGTGAAAACTGCAGTTTTGGTTACACGGATTGAGTTTATGCATTCTAGTATCATAATATATGAGGAGATGGTTGGTGTGGTGTAAACTGCAGATTTGGTGATTGTTACGCTTGACGCAGATTTCTACTTGATTTCCTTTTCTTTTGGTTATTGCAGTTTTTCTTTGAAAATTAAGTTTTATCTACCTCTATTGTGTCCTTTTTTGCAGAAAGCTGGAGGGAGCCAGAAATCCTGATGGGGGTTATCTGCACCAGAGGCTGTAATGTTGCTGTGGCAATAATCTTCTGAAATAAATGTGACTAGTATTGAGATTTGGTGTTTGTACAGACTTGTCTTTTGAATACAGTCAGTCATAAACATAGCCATGCTCGTCTACTTGGTTCTGTACCTGCTGGAAGTTTACCTTTCCTAATTTTGACCGATCTGGATTCGTAGTTCGTTTTATCTTTACTTTTTTTGATGCTCTGAACGATTTCCCATTATACATTTGAGTTCATGCGGCAATTGTTGATGCTTGACCTAAAACCAGCTGACCTACCTGCTACTAATTTGTTGTCTGAAAGTAGAAAAGAGGTCTTTGACTGGATGGCTGTTTTGCTACTTCATTTCTGATTACAAGTGGTCACTTTTTGACGAATTTGGTTCAAATCTTCCTTTGAAGATCACGAGAAGCATCTAAATCCAAAGGGATTCAACTACAGCAACGTGCTGCTTGAAATATCAGTAGTCTTGACTGAAGGGTTTAAGTCAATGAAATGTATGACAATGATGAACAAACAAAGATTACATGACTCTGAGCCACGAGAACAATTATTGATAGCTTGGAGTACAAAAGGAAAATCACTAGAAAAGATGAAAATACATGATGATGCCATTTATTTGAGATAGCCAGCACCAATTTGAGGTGCTAGCATTTTTTGCGAGGCAGGAAGTAGCTAGCTAGCCTTCAGTTTAGGGCTTGCTAAAGCCAGACTTGATCTTCTGAATGGTAGATACATCAGTCTTGAATGCCTTGGCAAGAATACCATCATCGATTCCTGTTGCAAAGACAGACAAAGGCACAGAAACTGTTCCAGCATTTGCGCTACCAAAAGAAGAAATCGCAATTGCTGATTTTTGGGTTGGGTTGTATTGATAGTGCACAAGACCCTTTGGAAAAATAAACATATCTCCAACTTGGAGGCTCTGGGTGTAAAGCACATTTTTGGTGTCAACAAATCCAACTTCAAGGCTACCATACACAAGGAACAAGAGTTCAGCAGCGCGAGGGTGGGTGTGAGGTGGGTTCAGACCATCGGCAGGGTATTGAAGCACAGCATATGACACACTCTGCCCGTTGAGAGCTGGGAACTCGTTCATGGTAGCTTTTGTTAAAGTGAAGTTTTGAGGAAATTTTGTAATAACCCCACGCATTCCTGTGAAAGTGAAGAACTTTCCATCAACACTTGTGTTAGTTGGTGCAATGAAATCCGAAAGTATATCAGGATCACTTGCTAAGGCAGTCTTGGCAGTGACCAAGGCAAGCAGGAAAAGAAATGAGGAAATAGGTTTGAGTGAATTCATGGCCATGATCGATAAGCTGTAAGCTCAACAGTTGAATATTGAGCTTTCAAGTTTTGTGCTGATTGGATTTGGTTGTCTGGATCATAGTCTACCAAAGCCTTTATAGCTTCTTTGAGGCTGAAAAACCTCCTGCTTGCTAGAAAGTGCTGAAATTTCTATGTTACTTTTCATGTTTTCACCGAAGAAATCAATCGCATTCCTCCATAATAGCACTCGCCAGCTAGATAGGAATTGGACTCTTCTGAGATTTCCAGGCAGGTTGTGTACCCGAAGACCTTATCGAAAAGGGTCTTTAAATTTCTCTTTCAGGCTCAATTCATAGTAGGTATATACTGAAGCAGGGCATCTTTACAGCTTGGTTGAAGGAGGCAAAATATTTTCAACAAGTAAGGAGAATAAGTTAAAATCTTTGCTACGAGCCACAACTTCCGAGTTAGTCCAGAGCGTTTTATATATATATATATTTGAAATTCTGTATTTATTGGTCTGCCTTGTGCAACCAAAACTATATAGTCTGGTCATTTGATCTTTTAAACAGTTGAAAGGCCATTAAACAGTTCAATGTATATAGCCTCAAATGCAGTAAACAGAAGAGATAAGAAAAAAACAAAGCCTTGATGACGATTAGAATTTTTGGCATTTTCTGTATTCGTGTGGATTAGCTGTGAAAGAAAATATAAATCGACAATGCCAAGGAACTCCAGCTTGCCAAGGCCTGCAAAAGTAGTTACTGAAGGGTTAATTAGTTGTATAAACGGGAACCTTCTTGTTAAATGTAAAAAGGCATAGCAGGTTGTAGTAGGATCATTAAAGGTTTTTTAATGGCTTCAAACACTAACCAAGGTTTCTTCTTGATATTAGTGCTGACCTTTTCCTGCTTTCAAATATCAATATCCGGAGATGCATGCAGATATAATCTCTGATTTTGTAGTGTCACCAAATGTTACCAAAGTTGATGGCAAGGTGTTCACTTTTACCAGCTTAAGGTCTCTTGTTGGGGCTAAACCACCAACAGCTTTCACCGCCTCAAAAGTAAGCGTGGCAGAATTTCCAGCTCTCAATGGACAGTGTTTCTTATGCAGTTTTACAATATCCAACCGGTACACTGAACCCTCCTCACACTCAACCTCGGTCAGCTGAGCTGCTGTTTCTTGTTGATGGTTGCCTTGAAGTGGGCTTTGTTGACACAACTAACAAGCTTTTTACTCAGTTACTTGAATCTGGGGGACATGTTTGTGTTTTCAAAGGGACTTGTTCACTACCAGTATAATAATGATCCTAACAATCTGGCTGTAGCAGTGTCTGCCTTTGGTAGCGCAAGTGCTGGAACCGTGTTGATTCCGAGCACTTTGTTCATAACTGGCATTGATAGTGGGATTTTGGCTAAGGCTTTCAAGACTGATGTTGGTACCATAGAAAAACTCAAGGCAGGTTTGGGACCCAAGGCCTGATATGGAGCTCTAACATAACGTTCCCAGTTTTTTCCATCTTATTTATGAACTGAATAAGTGTTTATCACGGCTCAATGAAGGATTTTGTGGTGATTTATTTTCATTTGGTGTATTTCTTCATTTTGTTTCTAACTCATGAGCAAATGATGATAAATAACAGTGTAGCAAAGTTTATAGAGTTTGCCAGTCGCACGCTGACTGTGAAATACTCTCACATTATCAATCTGTTGCTTCGTTAGTAACTTTCCCCTCAGAAAACCCGAAGCACTTGTCGGTTTAATTTCGTTCGAAGATGGAGTAAGAGGAAGTCTATGGTATTCATTGATAAACCTAAACGTACCCTTCATTCTTCTTTGTCAGAAAAGAGTTCACTGAACATATGCCTTTTCACTTCTTCTAAATGACAAATGAAGATTTGGAGTATCAGGTGTCTCAGCTTCAAGTTAAAAGCACATAATGTGTAGTATGTTCACAGTACCAGATTGCTGCAGCATTAAGCCTTATATAATAGCATCATCATTTCTCTTTGTTTTCTTTTTTATTGATTTTTAATTTTTGTGATCCATTTTAAGGGTTCAGCCATGCCTTTTTTCATAGGCGACCATACTTAAATTCCTTCGTCATTTGCATATCGTTGATTAACTTTTATTTCACAAAAACTAGGACTGTTTTATATTGATTTTTCTGGTGTCTAACTGATCTTAAGGACATGCGAAATGGTCACTTTGCAGATCCAGATAAAGTAGGATTCAAGTTTAGCCAAAAGAATTCTATAAGAACCAGACTGCAAACGTTTTGTTACCACAACATTCATTCTTTCTCTGCAGAAGACACTCGAATTAAGAAATGGTAAAGATCAGGTAGAAAGAAGAAGTAACTAAAGCTACAGTAGCAAGACTAGGATCATGTCATGCCTTCATGGCGAGACCTGCTTTGATCTTCTGGATAGTAGCAATATCAACTTGGCAAGGATGTTATCATCAATGCCAGTAGCAAACACGGTTGATGGAACAGACACAGTGCCAGCATTTGCATTCCCAAAGGCAGAGATAGCTGTGGCAGGGTTCTTGGCATTGGCATTGGCATTGGACTGATAGTGCACAAGTCCCTTAGGGAACACAAACATGTCACCAAGTTGAAGTCTCTGAGTGTAAAGTTTATTTGTGCTGTCAATGAAGCCGACCTCAAGGCTTCCATCGACAACGAAAAGGAGCTCAGCAGAATGAGGATGGGTGTGAGGTGGGTTGATTGTACCTGCAGGGCACTCAAGTACAGCAAAGGAAACACTCCGACCATCAAGAGAAATCCCCATCAATGGTTGTTGAAGAGTTTGCTGGGACTACAAAGTCTGTGATGATATCTGGATCACTTGCTGTGACCATGGCAACAAATGTCACAAAAAGAACTGCATTTAGCAAGGTTGAGGCCATGGTACTAGTATACATCTCCTTCCAACAAATTGAATATGTGATGGAATGGGTGATTTGTGCTTTCTGTGCGGAGTAATTCCACTGAATCAGGCACTTATAGTTGTGCCCTTGAACATTTTTTGTCATGCATGAACACTGTTCGTTGCAGGCTTGATGGCCAGCTGTGATTTATGAAGTTGTCAAGATTTGTTTCCTCTACTCAAAGTTCTATCTCCAATGCGAACTAAGGCAACTTAAACATGCAATTACAAGATTTCAATTATTCAGACACAACTTTGGATCATAGTTTCCGGACAGGTTGAGACACAACTTTGGATCATAGTGTCATCCGAAAAAACTATAAGATTAAACCTCCATCACTAGTTAATTCGGATTAATATCTTTTTTATTAGAAGAATTTTTTCTTTTAAAAAAAAAACCTTTTTAATATAAAATTTAACTAGATTAATTAAATCATACTTAACCCATTAGATTATTCGAGTTTATTTCAATTAATATATTTTCTAGTTAAAAATATAATAAATTTTAGTTTTTAGGTTCATATTATAGTAGAGATAATTGTTTTCAAATTCCAGTTTATGCTTCTATTTTAATATTTATTTATGTTATTTACGTGCATGATAAATTTAATTATTATAGTTGTATAATTAATATTATTCTGCCCCTTAATTTATATGCAAAATATCTAGCTAACATTAAATTGAACTAAACAATTATAACTCAATTCAACAAAACTTTCACTGTTGCAAAGTCCAAAATCCTTAGTAACACTCCCAACCAACCAACTATCATCTTCTCAGTTTCTCCCGCCAAACCCCATTAAAAAGCTCTCCGTAAACTTTCAAGAACCATAATGCATCAATACACTAACCCTCCAACTCGGTGTTCCACCCAGTCTCCTCATCATTCCTCCGCTCTGTGGATTCGCGAGGAGGACAATTTGAAGCGGCTCTGGTGAACTTTCCCGAGGAATTCCGGGATCGGTGGCAAAGAATCGGAGCTTACGTGGGACAATCGGCGTGGGAAGTTAAAGAACGCTACGAGATTCTAATACAGGATGTCTATGAGATTGATTCGGACCGTATTGAATTGCCACGTTATAAAGATGAAGAAGCTGTGAGTTGGGACTCCGGCGGCATGGTGGCTGCTGCAGCGCCGTCGGGTCAGATTTCTTGTGGTGGTAAAGCAAAACAAGAAGCTGAGGGAAGGAAAGGCAACCCTTGGACAGAGGAAGAACATAAGTAAGTTGGAGTAAATAAATTTATAATCTTTGTTTATAATTTTTTTTCCTGAAATTTAAGAATCTTGAATCTTTGTCCCCAACAATTTCTGCAGATTTTTGTGGATTTTGAACACAATATCGTAATTTGAGTATTTGTTACTGGCATTGGCTGTTGTGGACCTGCGGTTGGATTTTTTTTCCTAGAACTATGCAATTTTTCTTTCTTTTTAAATTTTTCCCAGAAAGATGCAATTTTTCTTCGTATTTAATTATGTGGATTGTAAATGTTTGTTGGGCTGTTATAGAAAAATAAGATTTTAAGGGTATTGATACCATGGTGTAGGAAAGATCAGAGAAACGAATTTCTCCAGGAGATCTCCTTCCGGGGGGACCCCGGAGAGCTCTACTCCAGGAGAGAATTGAGATGAATGGATGTTGTTGCCTCCCTCTTTGATATACTTGAGATTATAGAATGTTATGTCTCCATTCTGTGTATTGAATGTTTAAACTGATGTCTTCAGATCTTTGCATTCTGGTAAATGACTCTCTGCTAGCATTGAAACAGGAGGTTTTTGACTGGATTAAGAAGGTTTGGTAGAGGTGACTGGAGAAGCATCTCAATAAATGCAGTCATTACCAAAACACCCGTTCAAGTAACTAGTCATGCTCAGAAGTACTTCCTGCGACAGAATTCTGCGAATAATGAGAGGCGAGGGAGGAGAAGGGCGAGCACTCTTGACATTACCGCCGTGGATACCAAGACAGTTGCCTCATCATCTGAAGATAATTGGATTGCGCAGCCTGGTCCTCCAACTGATCGAGGTAGGGCACCGGTATAGGGTTACCGAGACTTTAGATTCCCCTTGTAAAGATGTATTTTGTAATTTGCAACATCATTATACTCAGCCCGTTTCATTGAATCAAACTTTTACATTTGTAGGCTATTAGTCGGTACTGTCCATTGGTCTTGATTTTAGCTCTAGGCGGAGACTCTGGAAGAGACTGTATGAACAGAGACTTGGAGTTGTTAAATTTTTCAATAGTAGTTATTTTCTTAATTTCTAATTGTGTGGCTTCGATCTTTGTTTGATGTCCAATTGTCCAGCTGAATGAGTTTGCTTCAATCTTTGTTTGATGCCCTCTACTGTGATTGTGGAGCATGTCTCTGCCACTGCAGGGTCAGATAGCTGGCCATGCCACTGCTAAAATCAGATAGATAATACTCTCTGTTAAAATCATCAGGATCAAGTCTCTCCGTCTCTGGAAGCTCAACGGCACGAGCATTTCCTCTGTTAAAATCAAAACGGACAAGGTGCTTTGACTTTTGAGGTTGATATACGGCGCAACAAGTATTTGAAAATGTGATATTCGGTTATTTTTTAGAATATCTTTTATATAAAAATATAATAAAATAATTTTTTTTTACATTAAAATAATCTAAAAACACATAAAAAAATAATTCCAAACAAAAAAAATTAAAAAAATTTATGAGACACATTTTCATCCATAAAAACACACGCCCTAAAGACAATGCCTGGTCACTTTACATTTCTTAGATTAATATTCAAAAAATGTTTTATGGCTAGTCAAACTGCCAGTATCTGATGAGAAAAGGCTCAATCTTAGGGGGGTTTGGACTCTGAACAATCAAAGAAAACGACTCTGGTGAGGTGATTTGGAAGGATCAAAGGCCTTTTGATGGTGAACTTCCAATTGTTGATTGAGAACAATGGTACGATACAGAATGCAGCCATGAAACCAATGCTGACCCACCCCTCCGCACACAAAAATTAACTGAATAACCAAAACTTCTACACCTAGAATTGTATTGATTATTTTGCTTATCATCTCCGTAGATGATAACGTTCCATCAATAGCATAAAGGTATTGAAAGAAACCGAAACCGTAGTTTCAGAAAAATATCAGACAAACAAAGTAGGCTGGCTACTTATGGCTGGCTCAAACTGCAATCCCTTTAACCGAAATCTTTCAAATTCACCAGGCATGGGGTGTATGGAAAGACCATGAGCTGCCCCATGAGTATTAGCCTGTCTTTCTTTGTTCTATAAATCAATTTCAACCTCTTGTCTTCAAGATGATAGCTGAGCATAACACCCGGAGTCCCAAAGAAAATTACATCAGAGGTTGGATGCAAGGCGAAGGGCCTGAAAGATGAGATCTTACCAAATCTGCCAATAGTAATCATACTATCCCGCTGAAGCCAGAGCTTTCCCAAATAATCAACATTGATATTGTGAACCAAAGTCCATCTGTCATTCTTGCAACGATCCTCAAGCAACCAAAAGTAAAATGCAGTTCCAACAAGATCAGTATAGCATAAATGGCCCCTCCACTGCCCAACGCATCCAGAGCCATTAGGATCAAGTCTCTCCTTCTCCGGAAGCTCAATGGCACGGGAATTTCCTCTGTTAAGATCAAAACAGATAATGTGTTTTGAGGTAGATATACAGTACAACGCTCCATCCAAGTAAATACAATGCTTGACCACTTTACACTTCTTATTTGAATATCCAAAAGGTGTTTCATGCCCAGTCCAGTTGCCAGTCTCGGATGAGAACACTTGCAATCTTACAGGGGGCTAGAATCTGAATAATCAAAGCAAACAACTCTGTAGTGAGGTGATGTGGAAGGATCAAAAGCCAGGGCCGCAAAAATTATGTTCTCGAGCATAAAATCTCTAGGAATCGCTACACAGTGTTTTGTCGCGGGATTGCATACATAGTACTGCAGAGTGCAACCCTCAACAAACAAAAGCAAACCGTTGCAACAATCAAGGAAATCACCCCGGGCAGGTTCAAAAGGCAACAGCGAAGAATAGGACTTGACAAATTCATGTGGTTCTGGTGCAACTGCTGGAGTAATGGCGCAAGGGATATAATCAATGTATGGTTTGCCAAATCCGATCTTCTTCGCAAGGTAAATAAAGCCATGAAGAGGTGAGGAAGCTGAGATTTTCGGAACACAAGCATCAGTAATCAGATTGTTCCAAGATTTGCAAACACTTTTGAGTCTAATGAGATGCTTGCGATCAGTAACTCGACAGAGGATTTCAACCAGCACATCATCTGGTAAACTCGAACAAAGAAAACTAGCACAGCTGCAGTTCTTGCTCTTACTTGCTTTTCCATCTAAAGAAGCAGCCATCAATCCTCCTCTGCCTTTTTCGCACGCACTTAATCAATCCTCCTCTTTGCCAGAAAAAAAAACCAAAATTATAACATTTGAGAGCAGAAGGTGATAGCTTATTTCAGAGATTTAAAGTAGGTTTTTCATTCATGATTGAAAACAAAAGCGTGCTGAAAATCACAAAACGAAAAACACAATTTTATTAATAAATAATATTCCCTAACATGGAAAAAACAGCAGAATTAATCGATTACACAAACCGGCTCGTAGAAATAAATAATTTTATAAATTATCGATATAATTAAAGAAACTAAAAATCAACGCGGAAAACAATACCTTACTTAAGATGACTTATTGTAAATTAGCTTATTTTATAGCCTCTCTCTGATTTATCAGATGCTGCATCGCCAACGTAATTAAAGAGATAAATAAAATAGAATGATAACTTATTTTGCCAAAAAACAAATTAGGGTTTTCAGGTCTGCCATCTTGTTTAGACTGTTTTTGAATGCCACCACCTCATCTATATTACTGCTTAGATTGGCTCCGATTATTGGGCCTTGTTTTGATCAAGTTTTGGGCTAATAAGTCGGGCTCGATTAAAAAGATATTAATTATCCAGATTTTTCAAACTATCTCAGATTTTTGTTTTAAGACAAAAAAAAAAAAAAGTAAAAAATGGAAAATTCTGATAAAAATGATTTTAGAGAAAGATAGGGTAAAGGTGTGAGATTTTCAAAAACGCTGAATTATCCAAAAGTTTAAAAAATAATAAATTAATTCATGGGTGTATAAGTAATTTGTTGTTAGATAGGGAAAGAAAGGAGATGTATTGGGTTAAAAAGATATTTAAATTATTTTGTATTTGAATTTTTTAAGATATATATTAGAAGCAAATAGATAATTGTTCTTGCTGAATAGTATCAATTAATATAAAAAAAATATATAATTTAATAGCATCAATCTTCTAATAAAAACCCACAAATAATAAAATCGGCAATATGGAATGCTTCTATAAAAAATAAAATTGTATTTTCATGGCTTGGAAAAGCACGCCTCAACTTGTTTTTAAATTTAAGAACCAATAGCCAGTAGAGCTAGTTAATTTTTTAAAAAATATATCAAATTAGTATAAAAAAATATAATTTAATCTTGATTAACTTGGACTGTTATTGTTAGATAGAAGAGTTCGTGCTTCATAGGATATAAAATTACAGCGACAGTCAGTATATATTTTTTAGGAATCTATTGAGGGCTTTTTCTTTTTATGGTGGATGTATAATGAAAGGGGTTAGTGCAGTACAAAGCATAATAAGCTCGAAGAATATCTGGTATTTCTTGTTTATCTCAGCCCTTGTAGTATTTTTAACTAAAATCATTGGTTTTTAACTAGATTTTTTCCCCTTCCAGGATGCAATTTCTATTCATCTGAACATTCCTAGATGCATGAGGTACTGCTAGCGTGGTGTAGAGAGGATTTTTCGCACAGAGTTCCTACTTCGAAGGAAAGATAGATCTTCTTCTTCTTCTGGGACAGAGGAAACCCAGAGAGCTCTACTCCAGGAGAGAATTGTGGATTGCGAGGGAGATGAATGAATGTTGCCGGGTCCCTCTTTCATAATTGAATTGAGTAGATTTGGTAAAGGTGACCGGAGAAGCATCTCAGGAAATGTGGTCATCGCCAGAAAATTTAGCTAGCCATGCCCAGAAGTATAATACTTTATTTAAAAATACATCAAAATAATAAAATAAATTCAAAATCACAAGAAAAGGGCTTCATCATTCATTGCGCATGACACTGATAGCGCTGGTAAGTGTCCCCAGTGTACACCAATCCCACATCGAATACAAATGGTAACTGCCAAGTCATTCCTGTCTATAAAAGGCAGTCTGCTACAGTGTTCTTTTTTTCTGTTCCTCGACAATGCCAAGTTGAGTGTAAATGTCATCAAGGAGATAAATAAAATTGGAATGATAAGAGATTTTAGCAGAAAAATTTGGGTTTTCAGGTATGCAATCTGATCATCCATTTGAACTGTTTTCGTTGCCACCAAACTTCTCTCCACACTTCTCTAGAGATGGCTTACATGGGATTAAGATTATTGGGCCTTGTTTTAGTTAAGTTTTGGGCTAATTTTATGGGCTAATTTTATGGGCTTAATTAAAGAGATTTTTTATTCCATGATTTTTTCATAAAAATTATGGAAACTAGGCAAAACGCATGAGCGGTGGGGATGTCACCGTTCAAGGATGTGTAACTGGGATGAGCATTTGGATAATTTGGGTAGAATATCAATTTATGTACGTGTATTGTATAAGTGTTTTATTATATTTATTAATTTGACATTAGACTGTTACTATTTACAATATCGAAGGATGAGTTTAGACAATTTAAATAAAACATTTTTATTCTTTGAAATAATGTTTTAAAAATTATGGATCCAAAATAATTCAAGTCTCCCATTCTCAATGCATTCATTTATTTTCCAACCTAATAACGAATTACTTATATATTCATTCATGAATTAATTTGTTTTTTTTCTTTTAATTTTGGATAACTCTGGTTGTGTGTAATTTTTTAACCTTTACCCATTTTCTTCCAAGCTATTTTTTTAAAAAAGAATTATCCAAATTTTTCATTCTCAAGATTTTCTAAAAAAATTTCATAAGGTAGTTTGAAAAAATAGAATAATTTTGGATGACTATAACCGATACTGTTACCTGCATAATTTAGTCAATAAATACTCCATTGAGCTTGTCAAATAATATTAGTATTTTGACTATGTGTTATTCTACATCATCTTGATTATCTTATGTTTTTTTGGAGGATAATTCTTCTTGTATTAATTAGCAAAAAAATCACTTCTTGTATTAATTAGCAAAAAAATCAATAGTAATGATACTAATCAAATACCTTCGTCTTTAGAATTTTTTGTTTGTTTTTACTGGTATTTATAATGAATGTTTTTTGTCTGTTGTTTTAGGCACTATCATTTAACCAGATTTCATCAAAATTTGACAAATTCAACTGCATTAGTTGATATTTTTTTTCACATTTATTTTCAATAATGCTTTATTTTGTTTAATTAAATCTCATTAAGTTTATATTATTAAATATTTCAGGAATAGAAGTATATGAAACAATATTTTCATGCGGGCATAAGTTGAATGGATAAGTATATGCTGTGAAGATCATAAAATTCAATACAGATCATAATCAAAATAAAATGTTGAGAAAAGGAAAAATATTAATCAAATATAACCACAACAATATGATAAAATATTTTATTGTTGGAGAATAGTGCAATTTTCTAATGAAGATGAAGATTATTACGAAAAAGAAGGCAATGATTGTGCTCCTCATTAGAATTCAAATGCTATGCTATTCATTGTACATAAATTTTTAATAGTCTAACAAGCTTACTATGGACTTGACTACCCACTGGAGCAATCAACTATAACTGGGGGGTTATATGCTTTTTTTTACATGTGACATGAAAAGAAGAGAGAGGACTCTTCTTCTTTACATGTGAAAAGACTTGTGACAATGAATGTGAAAATAAAATAAAAATAAAGGAAATCTTTGTTTGGATACAGTAAATAGCGTCACTAACTTCATTCCCTCCATTGTCTTCACACGTGGAGCCTGCAAAATTATTTATTTAATTACCATTACCAATTTCCAATTAGCAATGACCAGGACTATTCACGAACTGTGCTCCATCACCCATTGGCATTGCTCATGCAATTTGTTCATTTTTTCCTCATTCATCTTTTGTTGTTTTTCTTTTTCTTCTTTATCTGTGAAAAGGCTTGCGACAGGAAATGTGAAGAAAATAAAAAGGAAGGAAAGCTTCGTTTAAATACAGTGAGTAGCGTCACTGACTTCATTCCCTCTGTTGCCTTGACACTTAAAGACAAAATAATCAGGGGGCTGCAAAATTAATTAATTACCATTGCCAATTTCCAATCAGCAATGATCAGGACTGTTCATAAACTATGCTCGAACACCTATTGGCATTTACTCATGCAATTTGTTCATTCTTTTTCTCTATCATCTTTTGTTGTTTTTCTCCTTCTTTTTACCTGTGACAGGGAATGTGAAAAAAAAGAATTGAAGGAAAGCTTAGGTTGAATACAGTGAGTAGCGTCACTGTCTTTATTCCCAATGTTTGCTTGACACTTGGAGAAGACAATCAGGAGCCTGCAAAATTAATTAATTACCATTACCAATTTCCAATTAGTAATGACCAGGATTGTTCATGAACTGTGCTCCAAGACCCTTTGCATTGCTCATGCAATTTATTCATTCTTTTTCTGCTTCATTTTTTGTTTTTTTTTCTCCTTCTTTACCTGTGAAAATACCTATGACAGGGAATGTGAAACGAAAATAAAACTGAAGGAAAGCTTCGTTTGAATATAGTAACTAGTGTCACTGTCTTTATTCCCCTTTGACACTTAGAGAAGACCAATTAATCGGGAGGTTGCAAAATTAATTAATTACCATTACTAATTTCCAATTAGCAATGACCAGGACTGTTCATCAACTGTGCTCCAACACCCATTGGCATTGTTCATGCAATTTTTTCATTCTTTTTCTCCTTCATCTTTTGTTTGTTGTGATTTAATAGTGATATGTTTTTTGTATTCACTTTGTTCATTCCACCAACAATGAATTAATGTATACAACCATGGTTTCTTTGTGAAATTATGATATGTTTTTGAAATTCAAATAAAAAACAAAGACTAAGCAATTAGGATAATTTGTTTATGTTTAGAACCTAATGATGGTTTTTTTCCTGTTTCTTTCCATAACTAATGTTGTTATCTGAATAATTTGATCAATAAATATGCTTCATTGAGTTTGCCAAACAATATTAGCATTCTCACTATGTTGAGCTTGTGTTATTCTACATCATTATTTTTCTACTAGATGCTTCATTTAATTACTAAAAAAATAAAATACTTGTTGTTAATGCCTTGACACTTGGAGAAGAAGACAAATTAATTAGGAGATAATGACAGTTTGTTTTTATATTTGTTTGTTGTGATATGCTAGTCACATGTTCATTCCAATAATGATATATATAACCATGATTTGTGTGTGAAATTATGATATGTTTTTTAAATTTTAATCAGAAATAAAAACTAATCAATTAGTAGAATATCTGTATAATTTGATCAATAAATACGATCCCTTGAGTTTGCCAAACAATATCTTGCTTATCTTGTTATATTCTACATATTATCTTCTGTTTGCTTGTCTTGATAAGAAGATTCTTCTTGTATTAATTAGCAGAAAAGTCATTAGTAGTGATACTAATTAAGTGCCTTTATCTTTAGGATTCTCTCTGTTTTTGCTGGTGTTTTTTGCAATATCCTTCAAAATGAAAGGTACCAGATTTCATCAAGAATTTTACGAAATCGAACGCATTGGTTGGTATTTTTTTCACCTTTATTTTCAATAATACTTTATTTTTTTTTGTTAAATTTCATTAAATATTTCAGAAAAAGGGGTATATGCAATAGTTTTTTTATGCAGACATAAATTAAATGGACAAGTATATGCTGTAAAAATTGTAAAATTTAATAAAGATCATGATCAAGATAAAGTGTTGAGAGAAGTGAAAACATTGGCTAAATGTAACCACAACAATGCGGTAAGGTATTTCACTACATGGATCGAATGGAAGGTGGTGCGATTTTCTGATAAAGATGAAGGTTATGATGAAAAAGGAGGTGGTGATGGTGCTTCTCCTAAGGATCCGGATGCTATGCTTTTCATACAGATAGAGCATTGTCATCAGTAAGTAAATTTTTAATAGTTAAACTATTAAATTTTGTTTTAAAATAGTAGTTCTTTATTCTAACAAGCTTACTCTTCTATAGAAATCTTGACTATCTATTTTAAAACAAAACTTAACAGTTTAACTATTAAAAATTTATTCACTGATGACAATGTTTCATCTATATGAAAAGCATAGCATCCGGATCTTTAAGAGTAGCACCATCACAGCCTACTTCTTCATCATAACCTTCATCTTCATCAGAAGACCACACCACCCTCAATTCAATCCATGCAGTGAAATACCCTACCATATTATTGTGGTTACATTTGGCCAACGCTTTCACTTCTCTCAACACTTTATCTTGATCATGATGTTTATTAAATTTTACGATCTTCACAGCATACATTTGTCCATTCAATTTATGTCTGCATAAAAAAACTATTCCATATATCCCTTTTCCTGAAATATTTAATGAAATAAACCCAATGAAATTTAACAAAAAAAAATATTATTGAAAATAAAGGTGAAAAAAATATCAACCAATGCGTTCAATTTCGCAAAATTCTTAATGAAATCTGGTACCTTTCATTTTGAAGAATACTGCAAAAAACACCAGCAAAAATAGAGAAAGAATTCTAAAGATAAAGACACCTAATTAGTATCACTACTAATGACTTTTTTGCTAATTAATACAAGAAGATTAATCTTCTTATCAAGACAGGCAAACAAAAGATAATATGTAGAATAAAACAAGCTAAGCATAGTATTGTTTGGCAAACTCAAGGGATCGTATTTTATTGATCAAATTATACAGATATTCTACTAATTGATTAGTTTTTATTTCTGATTAAAATTTAAAAAACATATCATAATTTCACACACAAATCATGGTTATATATATCATTATTGGAATGAACATGTGACTAGCATATCACAACAAACAAATATAAAAACAAACTGTCATTATCTCCTAATTAATTTGTCTTCT
>Ga0307508_10002065_pt1 | contig 21677 bp, 24 predicted proteins | sample 9_EM_MG_FD_203089 | JGI IMG/M metagenome (GOLD analysis project Ga0307508, IMG submission 203089) | Populus trichocarpa ectomycorrhiza microbial communities from riparian zone in the Pacific Northwest, United States - 9_EM | ecosystem: Host-associated > Plants > Roots > Unclassified | place...
CAGCCACGCCGGCGTGGGGGCAAGTCCTCGACGCGCGGCACCGGTGACGATCATGTGCCGGTCTTGGTCGTGCGTGACCGCTCTGGGGCCGGCACCGACTTCATCGTGGAGACTCAAACCACCGCACCGATTGGCTAGCACGATCTCTCCCCTCGGAGGGAGGCGCCTCGTCGGGTTCGAGAACCACGATTCGCGCGAAGGGCGCCTTACAGAGGCTGGCCTGAGGACGCGGCTTGGCGTGCGGTGAGGCGCGCCCGCCATCGTCGGCCGCTCACAGGCGGCGTTCTTGCGACTGGGACGCTTCTCGGACTTGAGGTCTACGCCGAAGTAGCCGCCGCTCTGTCCCAAAAGGGTGCGGCGACGCTACGGAGCAGAGCCCAAGCTCGTATAGCTCAGCAGAGTGTGTGCCTGCGCTGCCGATTTCCGATCTCGATGCCCATCGCCTCCAATCCATGCGGATAGACCACATGAACGAAGCCTTTCGCGCACTCTTCGTCATCGGAGCGCTAGCGGGCGCGCTTCCCACCTGGGTCCACGCTACGGAGGGCGGCGGTTCTGTGTACCCGAACGGAACAGAAAACTTCCTCTCCGGTGCATTGCCACCACCTGGCTTGTACGGCATTGTGTACGGCAGCCACTATCGCTCCACGCGAGTAAATGGGAGCGAGGGTCAGAATTTGAACGTACCTGGCTTCAATCTGACGGCGAATGTCGTTGCGCCAAGATTGGTCTGGGTGACAGGAGTCAAGGTCCTCGGGGGAGACCTGGCCGTTCATGCAATCGTGCCACTTGTTGATATCAAGGTAACCGCCGGAGGAGTGCGTCAGAGCAAATCCGGTCTAGGCGACGTGCTCACCGGGCTCGGACTTGGATTTCATCACACCAAGAACTTCCACAGCATCGCTGCCGTGGACATCTACTTGCCGACAGGTCGGTACGACACCACTGACATTGCCAACCTTGGGCGCAACCAGTACGCAATCGAGCCGGTGTTCTCCGTCACCTACCTTGACCCGAGCGGAGTCAACGCGGACATCAAGTCGGGATTCGTATTCAATGGCCGCAACAAGAAGACCGACTACCGATCCGGAGGCGAGTTTCACTTCGACTACGCTTTAGGCTGGGGCCTCGGCAATGGATGGGTTCTAGGCGTTGGCGGCTTCTACTATCACCAAGTATGCGACGATCGACAGTTCGGTCAGGACGTGGCCAACAGCAGGGCTGGCGCGTTCGCGATCGCGACCTTCGCTGAAGTTCGCCAGCGGCCAGGGTTGGTTTTTCACCGCGAAATGGCAAGACGAGGTTCAAGCGAAGAATCGCGCGCAAGGTAGAGCCCTGTGGCTGAAGCTAATTCTTCCCCTGTGACCCCTTGCGCATCTGGGGAAGGTTGCTCGAGTTCAGACGATGCAACGTCGAGCAAATAGCGGCGAACCGCGGTGAACCAACAGGGATCCGGGAGGACTATGGCGTCAGAATCTGTGGCCCGACGCTACGCCGATTGGCGATGTCGTCGTGCACTTTTGCCGCATCAACCAACGGGTTTCTCGTGAACGTAATCTCGCCAAGTGACCCACTCCTCAGCGCATAGAAGAGCTCTGCCGTTGCGACCTGAATCGTTGGCCCGGTGACCAATTGAGCCGTGCTCCCACCGATCAACCGCACTCCACGCGCCGCCAGCGCATCTCTGTCAATGTCCGGCGCTCCTGACGCAGCGCCGATATTGACGATCACTCCACCGTCGCGCACGGCACGGGCCGAACCACCAAAGCTCGCCTTGCCGATGAACTCGAATACCACGTCCACGCCCTGAGGCACCAAGGCGCGCACCTTCGCGCCCAAGTCTGCGTCTGTGGCCAAGAACGCCTGGTCCGTGTACTCCTTAACCGAGGCGACCTTGGTGGCCGTGCCGGCCGTCCCAATGACCGTTGCACCGAGAGACTTGGCCCAGTGCGCGACGATCGAGCCAACACCGCCCGACGCTCCCTGCACGAGGACGTGCTCTCGTGCTTTCACCGGGTACAGCGCTCGGATGGCCATCCATGCCGTCAGCCCCTTCGTCAGAAATGCGGCCGACTGCTCGTTCGAAACGTCGGCAGGAAGCTTGATGAGAACCTGCGCGTCGATAAGACGTACCTCCGCGTAGCTACCCGGCGCAAAGAAGTATCCAACGCGATCGCCCACGGCTACCCGAGTCACGTCGGGTCCGACTGCATCGACGACCCCGGCTCCTTCCACCCCGCCCACGAACGGAAGAGGTAGCTTGAACGACCCGTTGCGAAACGCGGTATCCACAAAGTTGACACCGATCGCATCCTGGCGGAGACGAACCTGCCCAGGACCGGGAGCTCCGACTTCCTCTGTCTCAGGAACAAGGACCGACGGGCCACCTGTCGTTCGAACGCGGATGACGATTGACATGATCTGGACCTTTCGTTGACTGTGCGAACTGTTTCGCAGAGCCATCAAAAATGGAGCCGGCCAACGGCGAGCCTGATGTGCTTTAGGTCTGTGAAGTCGTGAATGGCGTCACGCAGCAATCCCCGCAGCGCTGAGAAGGAACTCGGCCCACATCTCGCGGCGCAATCGAGGAACGACACGAACTGAGCCGAGAGCAACCGTTAAATGACCGACAGGAGGCCGCCGTCGACCAGCAGTGCGATCCCGGTTACGTAGCTCGATAGGTCCGAGCCCAGCCAGGCCACGGCATCAGCGATCTCGGAGGGTTTGCCCAGACGGCGCAGAGGTGTCCGCTTTCGGAAACCCTCAGAGGCCTCAGCAATATCGGGACTCGTGCGTAACAGGTGCGTGTCGATAGTGCCTGGACAAACCGAGTTCACGCGAATGCCATCGGGTCCAAGTGCGTCCGCGAGGGCCTTGGCCATCAAGACAACGCCCCCCTTACTTGTCGAGTAGGCGACGGTAAACCCAGCGCCCACGATACCGCCCATGCTTGCCATTAGGACGATGCTTCCAGCTTTGCCCTTCGCCTTCATCTGGCGGCCAGCAGCCTGCGCACTGAACAACGTACCGTCCAGATTGATAGACATCAGACGGCGGTAGTCCTCCTCTGCAACCTCTGCACCGTCAGCCCGCAAGGTGATACCCGCGTTGGCGACCATCACATCGACGCCACCAAACTCATCTGCAGCGGCAACGAGCGCGTCCACCTCGGAATGCTTGCTCACGTCGGTCTTGATGAACTTAGCGGTACCGCCAATGGCCTGAATCTCCTTGACCGTGGGCTCGCCTCCCTCGCGAGGGATCTCGGTCACGTCCGAGACGATGACGGCCTTCGCCCCGTGCTGGGCAGCACCCAGTGCAATCGCCCTGCCAATGCCACTGGAGGCGCCCGTGACGATGACGACCTTGCCCTCAAGAATTTTGCTCATGGCTGTTCCTCAAACTGTGTTGCGAAGGATCCGTCCTGCGGTCGAGGCTTACCGTTTCGGGGGCCAAGCGCCAAGTTGCTCGAGCAGCGAAAAGAGGTTCGCCACGCCCCAGTGCTCTGTGATCTTTCCCTTCTGAACTCGCATGGCATCGACGGTTTCGAAATGGATCGCCTTGCCAGTCGGGGCGACACCAAGAAAGTCGCCCTTGTGCGTTCCGTGATACGTCTTGAAGGTCGTCACCACATCACCATCGATGCGTTGCCAGTGAATGTCTGCGTGGAAGTCCGGGAAGGCCGTGCGCAGCTTCTTGTACAGCCCGAGCGCGCCCGGCTTGTCCGGCGTGCAGTTTGGCTGAGGGGTGTGATCGAGGAAGTCATCCGCGAAGAGTTGGTCAAAGAGCTCATAGTTGCCTTTGCCTTGAACCTCTTCTGTGTTGCGGCGTACGACGGCCTTTTCGGCGTCGCCGTGTTTCGCATTGCTCATGATTGATCGCCTTCAGTGTTGGTTGGAGAAGTGGCGCTGCAGCTAGAGCTCAAAGCCACCAATGGTCATTCCGCCGTCCACGACGAGAAGCTGGCCAAAGACGTAGCTCGACTCCTTCGAACTGAGCCAGACTGCCGCATCGGCAATCTCGCTCGGCTGACCGCCGCGCTTGGCAGGGATCGAAGTTCTTGCCTGGTCGGCGAACGCGGGGTTCTGGGCACTCGCTTCCAGAACCATTGGGGTCTCGGTCCACCCTGGTGCGAGGGCGTTGACGCGAACGCCTTGGCTCGCGTTTTCTATCGCAGCCACGCGCGTCAGTCCATGGACGCCGTGCTTGGAGGCGGCATAGGCGCTCATGCCGCCGGGGCCCGTGATTGCTGCCACCGAGGCGGTGTTCACAATCGTGCCTCCGCCGCTGCGCTTGATCAGCGGAAGTTCGTACTTCATGCCAAGAAATACGCTTCGCAGGTTGATCCTGATCACCCTATCGAAGTCAGATACCGGATAGTCCTCGATGCGATGGGCCTCACCAGTGATGCCTGCGTTGTTAAATGCAGAGTCGAGGCGCCCCGCCTCCCTGGCAATCCGCGCGACCAGGCCGGCCACCTGGTCTTCATCGGAGACATCCACTCGCGCCGTCTCCGCTCTGCCGCCGCCGGCGAGGATGAGCGCTCGTGTCTCTGCCAAGCCTTTCTCGTTGACGTCGCCTGCAAAGACCAGTGCGCCACGTTGCGCGAACTTCAGAGCTGCCTCGCGCCCGATCCCCGAGCCTGCTCCCGTTACGAGTACGACCTTGTCTTGAAAATCCGAAGGCATGGCTATCCCTTCCGCCTCATCCGAAATCTGTCTGCGAAGGAGCGCGCCCAGAACGCGCTCGGATTCATCGTTACTTGTGGAGATGCAAAAGAGCGGGCATCTCCACTCGGTCGTCAGCCGAAGAGCTTCGCAGCGGTCTTCGCGACGAGTTCGCCCTGATGGCGGGCGCCGTCCAGATCAATCTGGGTGGGCTGCCGCGAGCCGTCGCCGCCGGCGACCGTGGTGGCTCCATATGGCGCGCCACCGACGATCTCCGTGGCGCTCATCTGGCCTTGGTGACTGTATGGAAGACCGACAATCGTCATCCCGAAATGGAACAGGTTCGTGATGATCGAGAACAGCGTCATTTCCTGGCCGCCATGCTGGGTCGCCGTCGATGTGAATGCCGCGCCGACCTTGCCATGAAGCGCTCCACGCATCCACAAGCCGCCGGTCTGGTCGAGAAACGCGGCCATCTGCGACGACATGCGACCGTAGCGCGTGCCCGTGCCAACGACGATCGCATCGTAGTTCTCCAGTTCAGCCACTGTGGCGACCGGAGCCGATTGGTCCATCTTAAAGTGCGAGCTTTTCGCCACGGCCTCGGGAACCGTCTCGGGCACACGCTTGATGTCCACCGTTGCGCCAGCCTTGCGCGCGCCTTCTGCGATGGCCTCAGCCAACTTTTCAATGTGACCGTACGACGAATAGTAGAGAACGAGAACCTTTGCCATTTTCATGCTCCTGGGTACTTGTGTAGATGTCGTCAACGTGAACTCGACAACGAGTTCGGTTGACCCGAACTAGCGAGGTCGAACGAGTGAGGGGATTCAACTATCTGCAGCCCCCTCGTTGCTGCCTCATAGCCGTCGATGCCGTGGCGCGGCGCAAGGGAATCCGCTGTCCGCAGCATCTGGCGCCTCTCGCCCTGTGGGGCAACTTTCGACGATTGCGCTGTTTGATGTCATGACGCTAGATTAGGAGCCCCCGCCGTGTAGCGGTAGCCTGTTTGGTTCGATGGAATCCATCGGGCGTACCGATGCCTCACGACTTCGGTCTAGCTGACTTGACGCCCGAGCCAAGCCGTCAATGCTCTTAGGTGCCTTCGACCTGCGAATCGCAGCAACCCTGCGCGCCGATAAATTCTCTAGACGCGGACGCTGTGGCGCCTTACGGATCGCACAGAAGTCGAGGCCACCGCCGATCGAAGTCGACACGGGCAAGACCCCCACTGTCTCGAATGCCCCGAAACGCAAGGCCGTCGGCTCAAGGATCACGCGCAGCATATGGCTGCCTCTGCGGAGCAGGATGGTAGGTGAAGCGCCTTCCATCGAGACGGTCTCAACTGCTGTGCGTCCGTATGCCATTGTTCCATCGTGAATGTCCTTGCCTTTCGCCGAACGCGCCCGAATCTTTCGACAGGACTAGTCGTAAGCTTAGACAGCATGCAGGTCCCAATTGCTCCTCAAGATGGCCGCAGAGGTCTACCTCCGAAGGGTGATGCAGAGCACAAACTGAAGCCGCCCATGCTGACCAAGTCTGGGCAGCATGGCCCAGGTCGGTTCGCCAAACATGATGGTTAGCGCTGTGCGCAATCGCTGGGCGACATGCCGCTCACGAGCTTCCGCATCGGGTCTTGAGCGAACGAGGCAAGCGCTGGCCGATGGCTTCGCTTTCTGCTGATTCCAGCGCCGCCCAACGCGCCCCGGGCGACGAGCCCTTCGTGGCGACGGACACACCGCTTCGCGGTACCACGTCGGAGGGAGGTGAACCAAGCGGCCGTCCTACCCAACCGAAGGCAACGCGGCCACTGAGCTTCCTGCCTTCGCGCTCGGTGCGCCTCCATGCCGAAGGGCGAGGCGTCGTGGGCGGTGAAGCGCGCCACCACCTTCGGCCGCTCAGTGCGGCCGTTCTTGGGCCTGGATGTAGTGCATCACAGTCTCAACGTATGCACCGCCCACGCTGCTGACGAAGTGGCTGCGGCTGAAGAGTGCCGGTTACCTGAAGCGCTTGTCGTGCGCACCGACCGCGGATTCACGCTCGGGCGCGACCGCAACCAATGCCGCAGCCTGATGCGTTGGTCCTTGGGCGGGGCAAAGGCAGTGAATCGGCCTTGGAACGAGCCCAGAAACCGCCTCTGAAAAAAGCGCGTGCGCCGGATCAGGGGCAGTAGTTCATTTGGCCAGGGGAACCAGGACTTGCTTGGCCGAAGCGTCGCCCTTCTCCACCGCCAAATATGCCTCGACAGCCTGTTCCAGCGACCATGTTCTGATCGGCGGAGCCTTGAACACGCCGTCATCAAAACCGGAGCGAAGGGCGTCCATCATTCTTGCAATGTCCGGCCCGGTCAGCTTTGACGTGTCTACGCCGATCAGTCGGTTCCGATTGCGATAGAAGTTGATGAGATCGAACTCGACGCGTCTGGTGCCGACGCTGCTGATGGCGACCTGCCGGCCGTCAAGAGCGAGCGAGTCGAGCGCCGCTTGAAACAGTTGACCACCCACCGTATCGAGCACGAGGTCCACGCCCTTGCCTTCCGTCAGCTTCTTGACCTCGACGGCCAAGTCATTGACTTTCAGGTCGATGAAGGCGTCAAGTCCCGCGCCGTCGCCAGCGATGTCCGCGCCGATCACTCGGGCGCCTCTCCATTTCGCGATCTGCTTGGCCGCCTGGCCCACCGCTCCGGAGGCACCCGTGATTAACAAGCATTCTCCGGACGACAGGTTCGCGGCCGACACCAACGTCGCCCACGCTGCTACGTACGGTGCTCCGATTGCAGAGGCCTCCTCCATCGACAGGCTTTCGGGCTTGATGGACAACCAGTCGTTCGCAACCAGGAGGTACTGCGCATGGGCGCCGTTGCGGACCATCCCGAAGCCTGCTCCGCTTCCCCAGACCTCCTTTCCGATCCACTGCGCGTCCCCTGCCACGATCACACCGGCGTAGTCCCGCCCTGGTGTTTGAGGGAGGGTGGCGCCGAACAGACCTGCCACGTTCTTGACGTCGCTGGGGTTGATCGCGGAAGCGTAGATCTCCACCAGTGCATGGCCGGCGGCGAGGTCTGGAACGGCGATCTCCTGCAGAGACAGCGCCGAGGGAGGGCCAAACTTCTCGAGGCGAAGGGCTTTCATGGTCTTCATCGAAACTCCCTTGTAGTGCTGCAAATTGATTTCGCTGTGCACGCGTGCTTCACTTCACCGCCCGATCACACCCGACCGCGCAGCCCGGTCATCCAATCTTCCGTGTGCCAAGCTCGGACGATCTTCCCGCGCCTGACCTGATGGATGTCCACCGCCTGGATGGTCAAGCATCGTTCCTTGGACGGCATTCCGAAGGGTGCCTTCTTCTGCGTTCCGCAGATCTCACCTTGTTGCCTCTTGAATCACACTCGCAATCGCCAGATGCTGGACCGCACGACGTCGCCCACTACCTGGCGCCCAACAGCGGACTGACGCCGAACGCATCAGGATCAACGGTTGCTCACTGCCAAGACCGGCCCGGTGCGGACCCACGCTCTTGAACCGGACGAACCTTCTTCGTGCGTTGGATCTCTGGCGGCACGAAATGACGCATGCGCGGAGGCCGCGTCGTGCACGCTCGACACAAAGGCATACTCAGGCACCTGCTCGTCCGATCGCACGAGCCCCCGCCGAGTTGCAACAACTACGGCCTGGGTCCGGCTTGAAGCGTCGAGCTTAGAGAGAACAGCCTTCACGTGCGTCTTCACCGTACCTACGGCGATGCCCAACTCCTTCGCAATTGTCTTGTTGCATCGTCCGTTTGCGAGGAACCCGAGTATCTGACGTTCGCGCACCGTGAGCGGCTCGGCATAGACATGCTCTGCCACGCGTGCTGCGATCGATTGCATAACGTAGCGGTTACCTAGGAAGACTCGTCGAGCGGCTGCCAGAAGCTCTGAAGGCTCCGCGCTCAGAAGAAGTAGCCCCTTGATTCCACTTTGAAGAGCCTCGCGCGCATCGAGGTCGCCAAATGTGGGCGCGATCATGACGAGTGCTGGTACACCCGTCTGAGGAGTCGAACCAGTCAGGCCACCGATACGATCGAGCTCCCCCGGCACCCTCGCGCTGACGAACGCGACGTCGCCTTTGGATTCTTGCGCCGCCTCCGCGTAGTCGGCCGCAGCCTCGAATTGATTGCAGACTGTGACACCTGCGAGGCCTTCGAGCATAGTTACCAGTCCATACCGAACGATGGCGCACTCATGGACTACGTCGACGGCAATCGAGGAAAGTGTGCTCCGCATAGAGGTCTCCTGCAAACCAATAAGAACTCGACTGACTCGACGACGAACCCTCGAAGGTCAACCTAAGTCGATCGCGTCACAGACGGAAGGCTCGATCGCACATCGTCGAGACGCCAACGGAGTTTGCTGTCGCGCCATGTCCAGTCTTTGTCCTTGATCATGTCAAAGGACACACTTTCGTTTCAGCGTTGCGCTGCCGCATGTCCTTCCCTTGAATGGAATTGCCAAATCCGATTCCGGCGCCTCTTCGGGAGATCGCTGAGCAAACAGTCAAGACGACCGCATGGCCTCGTCCACGACAGCGATCAGTTCCTGTCGAGTAAATGGTTTTGGTAGCAGCGCCGCCACTCCGAGTTGCCGGGCGAGTTCACAGGATCGGCCAATACTGCCCCGAAGCCGCGCCGACACAAGAACAATGGAGCCTTCGTGCACCGACCGCAGCAATCGAACTGGTTCTGCCGAGTTCCGCGGACTAGATACATCGGCAAAAACCACGTCAAAGTCGTCGCCCTCGCTAAGCAGCGACGCTTCCTCGATATCTGATACTTCATGGCCTTCGTCGCGAAGCCAGCAGAGAAGCAACTCGCGCACGAGTTCGTTTGCCTCGATTACGGCAATTCGATAGTGAGCCTGTGGTGTCCCGGGCATTTGGTGGAATCGCGCCACAAGTGCCGCGACACCCCAACATATAGCATGCCTTCGGCTCCTCTTGTGCGATCCTGAGTGACTCCTAGAACTCACATGACACACATACTCGCCACCTGCGCAGGCGCAGCATCGCCGCCGCAGCGCCAACAGTTCGCGTTCAGCAAATAGTCCAGATCGCTACCTGGCTCTCAACCATAGTGCGCTTCGACGTCGGCCATGAGGGCATAGCCGACCCCTCGCTCGGTGACGATCAGCTTCGGATTGGCTGGATCAGCCTCGATCTTCTTTCTCACCCGTCCGACCTGCACATCAATTGCCCGGTCATACACCTCAGCGTCGTGCAGTCGGGAAAGCTCCAAGAGCTTCTCGCGTCGAAGGACCTGACGCGGCAAGCCGAGGAAGGCCAGCAAGAGATTGAACTCACTATTGCGAAAATTGACTACCGCTCCACCCGGCGAGGTGACGCGACGGAGACCAAGATTGACCTCCCAACCTTCGAATCGATAGCCCCGAACGGCCCGAACGCGCTCCGCCACAGCATCCTGCATGCGCGCTCTGCGAAGCAACGCACGGATGCGCGCCAGTAGCTCTCGCGGGGAGAAGGGCTTTGTCAAATAGTCATCGGCGCCCAGCTCAAGGGCCATGATCCGATCCACCTCCTCCAGACGACCCGTGAGCATGATGATGGGTAGCTTCGACGTCTCGCGCAAGTCCCGTGCGAGCTGCATTCCGTCCTCGCCGGGCAGACGGATGTCCAAGACGACAAGATCTACCGCACTATGAGCTAAGGTCGCGACCATCTCGCTACCAGAGCGAGCCGTCGTCACCTTGATGTCGTAGTCTGCGAGGTACTCCGAGATCAAGTCACAGACAAGGGGGTCATCATCGACCGCCAAGATATGTGGTGACGTTGGTTCTGTCTTGGTCAGCATCTTTCGGGCCTGTCCTCGCTGGCTGCCATGGTGCGGATCGTTGACTTTGAAATCACTGTAGATGTCCCACTCTTCCTTTGACCTCTCGGAAGCAGTCTATGGTGTCGGCGTTGGATCTCTTGTGCTGCGCGCGCCACCCGACAGACTCTGAGCGCCAGTACGCTCGCGAAACATGGCCCAAATTCACCGTCCGGACCCATGCCCGCCAGTAGATGCTATGTGGAACGTCACCCGACCAATACTTGATAATTTAGAACCTAACATTCGATAGATTCGGCAAGATCGGGCCATGGGGGGTCGCTTGGCATGCCACACGCATGCCGCGCACCGAGCGGCCCTAGGTGATTGCTGCATGTGAAGTGGGGCCGCAGTGGCAGACAATGGCCGGCAGCTACTTCTTGGATTTGCTGGTGAACGCGAACGACAACCTTCACGCCGCCACCGAGATTGGCGAGCGCTTTGCGCTCGCCGAGGTGGGATCAATACACGGCTTCTGGGACTGGGATATCAAGTCGGGGCAATTGTGGCTATCCGATCGCACGCAAGAGCTCTACGGCATAAAGCCCGGCCACCAGAGTCGTTCCATGCCCGAGTGGCTTGAGGTCGTGAGGATTCATCCCGACGACTTGCCGCGTCAGGTCGCTCTTGTCGACAACATTCTGCTCGGCGACCCGCCACATGAAGGAAGTTGGCGAGTTCTGCATCTGGACGGCGTGTACCGCTGGGTCAGCGTCCGAGGCAAGCGCGCGTGCGATGAGAACGGAGCGCCGGTAAGGGCGGCCGGATCGGTTACGGACATAGACGACTACATGAACGCGCAAGCAGCGCTGCACATCTCCGAAGAACGATTCTCCCTGGCAGTCGAGGGCTCGACCGACGGCATATGGGATTGGAACATCGTCACGGACGACATGTTCTTCTCCGAGCGGACACAGGTCCTGTACGGACTTCGACCCGGGATCACGACACGCAAGCGACAAGAGTGGCGCAGGTTGATTACCCTTCATCCCGATGACGTCCAATCTCAGTTAGCCTCCCTAGAGACATATCTATTGGGGGGAGCGCCCTACGACGGACACTGGCGCGTACGGCATGCCGCCGGCAACTACCGATGGATTCGCATACGTGGAATATGTGTACGAGATGGGCAGGGGCGTCCAACCAGAATGGCCGGATCGGTTGGTGACATTCATGCCGAGGTCATGGCACAGGCAGCATTGGAATCGTCTGAGCGGCGTTTCGCACTAGCCGTGGCTGGATCTCAAGACGGAATCTGGGATTGGAACTTGATTGATGATCAATTGTTCGTGTCCGAGCACTGTCAGCAGCTAGTGGGCCTAGACCCGGGACGCACGAGTCGTCCGAGACGTGAGTGGCGAACCTTGGTCCAAATTCATCCGGAAGACGTTCATCCAACGTCGCTACTACTGAGGGACTATCTCAAGGGCGGCGAAAGCTATGACGTCAAATTTCGCGTCAAGCATCGTGACGATACTTATCACTGCATTCGCGTGCGTGGGATCTGTGAGCGAAACGTTTCGGGACAACCAACTCGAATGGCGGGATCGGTCTGCGACGTTGAACCATATTTGCGCGCTGAGGCTGCTCTGGGGCGGGCCCGACACCTAGAGTCGACCGGAACCCTTGCTGGCGGAATCGCTCACGATTTCAACAATATCCTCGCTGCGATACTCGGATTTGGCGAAGTCGCCTTGCGCGACACGCCCAAGGGGAGTCGACTGCGACGCGACATTGAGAAGATCATGACCGCAGGTGAGCGCGGTCGCTCCCTTGTCGACCGAATACTCGCCTTCAGTCGAACTGGGGTTACGGCAAGGACACCTGTCTACGTTCAGGGCGTTGTGCGCGAAGCTATCGACATGCTCGAAGCTACGTTGCCGAATCGGATCAGGTTGGAGGTTCGCCTAAGCGCAGGACGCGCGGCGACACTTTCTGACTCCACTCAGATTCATCAGGTATTCATGAACCTGGCGACCAACGCCGTACAGGCTATGTCCGAGGGCGGTTCGTTACGAATATCGCTAAGCACCGAGACAATTGGCCGCAACACGATACCAACTAGTGCCCAGATACGGCCAGGTGAGTTCATCGTGCTGAAGGTATCCGACGACGGGCCTGGAATCCCCGCTGCCGCCCTCGAAAAGATCTTCGACCCGTTCTTCACCACTAAGAGCGCGAGCGGCGGTACGGGTCTTGGCCTCTCGCTGGTGCACGGAATCGTCAGTGACTTGGGTGGCATCGTCGATGTAACTACCGAAATTGGACAAGGCACGACCTTCGCCGTCTACCTGCCTTGCGAAGGGGAGATTCAAGATCAGTGCTCAGCGGGCAACCTTGTCGCACCGCGTGGCAGCCATCAGCAAGTTCTCATTGTTGATGACGAGCCAGCTCTTGTTACCCTGATGACCGAAGTCTTGACAAGCCTTGGCTACGTGACGGTAGGTTTCACGGTAGCGCGCGAAGCCCTCGCCGCATTTCGTGCACACCCCAACAGATTCGACGCGATCATCACCGACGAGCGAATGCCCGAGATGTCCGGCGCTGAGTTCATTAGTGCAATACGCGCGATCCGGGGTGGCGTGCCAATCTTGTTGTTTAGTGGTTTTCCAGATCGAACGAAGGTCGGGGCGTCGCAGAATTTTGGTGCGGATCTGGTCTTGAGAAAGCCCGTGGCGATGCTCGAGCTTGCGACCACCATCGCGCAACTCCTTGAGACCCACAAACGGGTCACGGGACAACCTCGTTCTGAAGTCTCGTCATGAATAGACAGGGTTCGCGGATATGGTCCGCGTCCTGACAGCAAGTCGTGGCGGCAGAAAATGGCAATTGCCAGTCGACTCCCGCGCACGCCAGGAACGTTGAAGTACCTGTTCACCGACAATTGCAATGAGCTGACGGTTTCGGGATCGATGACCTGCAACGCATCTTCATCCAGTCGCAATGAATCGGTCAGTGCGCACCGCGTGCAGCATCACAGCAACGCCCTGCCCCAAACTTTCCACTGGCGCCCAATCCGCCAAGCCATCGACTCGGCTCGATAAACCAGTTTGCCACCTCCAAGTCGTCGAATACTGGCACGAGTTCGGCCAAAGCGGCAGTCACTTCGGTCTTGAGCGTCATCCGCGATTGATCGAACTGAAACAGCGGTACGACACACGATTGCGACGGAACAGTCACAATCTCTCGCTTCACGATCCATCTCGCCAGCTGGGAGATCGGCTGGTCGTAGTACGGTCTCATTCGACTGGCGATGCCGTCTGCGGACTGCACCCCTCCCCTTGCCGCCAAGACCGCATTTACCTGGGCCGATCGACCTGCCTGAATTCGTCCCTGATCACGCCAAGTGGGCGCTCGCCGTTCAACGCCAGGAGATCGCGGGCACGTTGAACACACAGCATTGCGGTAATACTGGCCCAGGCGCAGGGGCGCGCGAAGCGCCTCTGCAGAATCCGCGCTACCGGAGTCGCCAATTGACGTGCGTGACGCTCCATCCGTTCGCGGTCGGCCCAGGCACGTCGAGTCATCGAGGCTGAACGACCGGTCCAAATACATGACTACTCCGCGAGTTTGAAGCGATTTTGACTCGTCACTTCCGCGGTGAAACCCCGCCTCGAGGAATACGGGAATGCCATCCGAACTGGTCAGCAGGAACTACCCCCTAGGGAGATGCTGATCAATGATGGATCCCGGCACGGCGCATGCATGCGTGAGGGAACAGGACTTGAGAGCAACACGGACATGAGCCAACGCAGCTTTGCCAGTGCGGAGAGCTCGACCAAGAACGAGGGCAACACTCGCGACCCCGAGATGCACCAGACCAAGAAGGGCAACCAGTGGCATTTCGGCATGAAGGCCCACATCGGCGTCGATGCCGAATCGGGCCTGGTGCACACGGTCATCGGCACGGCGGCCAACGTCAACGACGTGACGCAGGCTGGCGCGCTGCTTCACGGCAACGAGACGGTGGCCTTCGGCGATGCGGGCTACCGCGGCGTAGACAAGCGAGCCGAGGCGCAAGGTCCGCAATGGCACGTGGCCATGCAGCCGGGAAAGCGCCGGCAGTTGGACCCGGCACGCAAATGGGCGCGGCTGCTCGAGCGAGCCGAGCAACTCAAGGCCAGTGTGCGCGCGAAGGTCGAGCATCCGTTCCATGTGATCAAGAACCTGTTCAAGCACAAGAAGGTTCGCTACAAGGGCCTGGCCAAGAACAAGGCGCAGCTGTTCAGCTTGTTCGCACTGGCCAACCTCGTCATCGCCAAGAGGCAGTTGATGGCGCTCCATGCCCGAGGTGCGTCTTGAGCGAGCGAAACGGCCTCGAAAGAGGCTCCGAACACTGCCGCGAGGCTACGTTCGTCGTTGCCGATGACGTTCGTACCGTCATCGCGACCGCGCCGCGTCTCAATTCGGGCCACGGTGCTCATTGATCAGCATCTCCCTAAGCACCTTGCTGATGTCTCGCGTGGCTGTCGCAGCTGCGGCCTTTGCCGCTTGCTGGTCTTGGGTGGGCGCGTGCGCCGCGGACGGTCCAAAGGTCGTGATCATTCGGCATGGAGAGAAGCCGAAATCCGGCGATAACCTGTCTTGCCAGGGTGAGAACCGGGCGCTTCAACTGCCGGCGGTCCTGCACAAGAAGTTCGGAAAGCCGGACTACACGTTGTATCTTGGGGGTGTGGCGAATAGCTTTTGCCACACGAGACGGGGACAGCACGGACTTCACGTAAGGCCTCGAGCCTGGGACGTAGATGTGGCGCCCCGCCTCACCTTCGCGCCAATCAGAGATCGGACGGTAGCAAAGGCCTCGCCGTGTGCGATGAGCCTGCATTGACAAGGTAGATCGGCCCGAAGGGCATGGCGCGCTACAACTCGGGGGCCTGACATGCTTCACTTTGGAATTGACGTATCCCGCGACAAGCTGGACTGCGCAGTGGTCGACGACCACGGCCAGCGCATCAAGCGTGCACGCACCTGCACCAACGACGCCCAAGGCGTCATTGAGCTCATCGGCTGGGCACGCGCGGTTGCTGTCGAGCAGCCACGCCGCTTCGTCATGGAGGCGACTGCGGCCTATCACGAACTCGCCGCGACCCGACTTCACTGCGCCGGCCTGGTCATCTCGGTCGTGAATCCGGCGCAGGTTCGCGCGCTGGCCAGGGGATTGGGAATGCTCAGCAAGACCGATCTCATAGACGCGCTGCTACTGGCACAGTACGCGCGACTTGCTGAGCCAAGACAGTGGCGCCCCACGAAGCCTCAGCTGCAGGAGTTCGGCGCGATGCTGATGCGACTTGATTGCCTCGAAGCTGACCTTCGGCGCGAGCAGAATCGACGGGAACAAGCCGCGGTCCGATGTTCTTCTGATTGCGTGTTGTCTTCCATCGACGCCTGTATCGAGTTCTTGCGCGGGCAGTGCAAGGCGATGCGCAAGACCATCGACTCACACATCGTCGCCAACGAACCGCTGAGCCAGAGCATTACGCGACTGCGCACGATTCCCGCTGTCGGCGAGAAAACCGCAAAGCGCATGGCCGCCGTTCTGGGCGCCAACAACTTCGTCAGCGCCAAGGAAGCAGCGGCGTTCCTTGGTCTCGTGCCGATCAAGTGCGAATCAGGCAGCAGCGTCAGAGGTCGTTCCCGCCTATCTAAAGCTGGCAACCCGAGGGTGCGCGCGTCTCTCTACATGGCGGCGGTCGTCGCGAAGAAGATCAATCCGGACATCAAGGACTTGTACGACAGGCTCTGCGCTCAAGGGAAGACCAAGATGTCGGCCCTCGGAGCGTGCATGCGCAAACTCGTGCATCTGTGCTATGGCGTCCTCAAGTCCGAACACGATTACGTGCCGCCGCAGGCCAGATCATCTTGACATTCAAGACGGTATCTACGTCCCCGCACTGAAGCTCGGTAAGTCCACCAACCACGTGCGCATGTTCCAGACGGCCGTGCCGTTTGCCATCAAGTACGACCTGACGCTCAACAGCAAGTTCGCCGAGTCCGATGTCGCGGGCGTTGCCGAGGATTTGCTGGCGCACACCGGCCTTGTACTGTTGGTCTGGGAGCACAGCCAGATTCCATCATTGGTTGCGGCACTTGGGGTGAGTCAGCCGCCGCCGTGGAAGAAGGAGGACTTCGACTCGATCTGGGTCGTTTCCTATGCCGCCGGACAGGCGTCGATGACGATCGATGCGGAGGGCATCACGTCATCGCCGCAATGTCCCTTTTGATCACCCGCCGGCGGTTGACGGTACCGGTAGTTCAATCCAACAAGGGAGAGAAAGATGAAAATAATCCTGACTATTCTGGCGGCAGTCTTCTGCCTTTCGGGAGGGGTGGAGGCCAAGCCAAAGCACCCTCCACCTCCCAATCAATCCGGCAAGTTCGACTACTACGTCATGTCGCTGTCGTGGTCCCCGACGTTTTGCGAAACCCACCAGACCAATCCTCAGTGCGACAAGCACTTCGGATTCGTGCTGCACGGACTCTGGCCCACTGAGCGGCGTGAATGTGCGGCGTTCAGGGACTTCGTGGTCTCGCCGCGCGGAGCGGAATGGGCGCATTGCCGCACGACCGCCGCCACGTGAGGCTGACGAGGGGTGCGGTCAACGCGCAGGTTCACTCTGTTGCGTCTGGGATCGAGTAGGAGTTGCCATAGACCTTCCAGTGCAACGGCGGGCGCAGGTCCAAGTTTCCTTCTTGCAGAAAGACGCGCTGCGCGGTTTCGATGCGGCTCACGTCCTGATGGGCCGGCTCGCTCTTCATCGCGATGACACGGGCATCGAGGAAGGCGTTCAGGTAGGCGACTTCGTCGCCGCCTTGGCTCGGCGGTGTTGCCTTCGCCTTGGCCGTGGCGCGGATGCCGTCGAGTGTGTAGACGCCGTTGCCGCGCCCATGCACAACCGCGGCGTCGTAGTAGATGAATTGACCGAGGTCCCGCAGTCCATCACTCTTGGCCAAGGCCACGGCGGGATCGAAGTACACGCGGTCACGCTCGCTGTTCTGCGCGCCTTTGAACTCATCCGACTCGGCCGCGGCTTTCCACGCGGCCACGAAGGGATCGCCGAGACCGTCGTGCGAGTCCGTGCCGTTGACGGCCTGCAGGGCAGGCAAGAACCCTTCCAGCGGATTGCCGGGTGCCTTGGCGGCGTAGACGCGCACGACTTCAAGCATGTCGCCGGTGCCGGAAGTGAAACCGATGATGCCGCCGGTGTAGCCTCGGCCGTCCGCGATGTCTTCGATGTAGCTGTACTGCTTTTTCCAGTCCTTGGTCGAGTTCTCCGCGCTGGAGACCAGTTGCATGGCGATGTCCTTACTGTTCGGCTCTGCGAGATCATTCGCCACGGCGACCTTGGTGGACGCATCGACGTTGGCGGACGCAGGTTCGGCCGTCGTTCCGCCACCGCCGCAAGCCACCTGCAATGCCAGGGCGGCACATGCCACCTGCGCACGAACAAGGCGCCAGCGGCGCGAACGGATGTCTTGAACGGAGATGTTCGTAGTCAATTTGTTTTCCTCGGAGGTGGTGGGAGTTTGGATGGCGATACATCTGCTTCGAACCGGATCCCAAGCGAACTCATTGGAATGCAGACATGGCGCGCGCGACCAGTGGGAGATCTACCCCACGCATGGGGTGTATCTACCCGGATGTGGTTTCGCGATGCTTCCAGTCCGGGCGCACGGGCCTCGACTGGCGATTGGGCGAACTACGCGAGCATCCGGTGTTCGAAGTCTTCGGCGCAGAAGTCCTTGAAGGTTCGAACCAGGGGTGACAGGTACTTGTTGCTCGGATACGCGTCGGCGATGTGATCAATGTGGCGCTCGGTCACGCAACGAGCGGCACGATGTTCAGGTCCGACATGCCAGGCGGGATCGAGATCCGCAAGCGGCCCGAGATCGGTAGGCTCAGCCACTACTGTCCGGTTTTTGGCTGGAGCGACTCGCCCTCAGACATGCGGTGCCATGGAACAGAAACTGCATGCCGGTCCAATTTAGGGTGCCGATCCGACTGCAGGTTTCCCGTCAGCGGCGACTGTGGCACTGGACCGCCCCATGTCCCCCATGCACCCCAGCGAGTTGGAGAACGCGGATTGAACAAAATCATCGCCCTGGACGTCGGCGGCACCCTCAAGCTGCGCCGCGCTTTTCGACGGGCGCGAGATCGCGTGACGGCCCGGCGCACCGACACCCGGCCTCGCCGGGCCGGATGCGCGCGCCTAGTTCGACGGGGCCGATGCCAGCGATGACCGCATCGAAGCGCCGCTGCGTGCGAGCTACGTCAAACGCCCGTGCGAGGACCTTCACCGATTGCCGCTCCCGTACCAGCATGAAATCATGCGGGCCGAACTGGGTGCGGACGCGAGTCTGCGCTGCGTCACCGCCTTGGTGTGAGGATCTTGAAACTCGCTACCCCTGAGCTGAGGAAGTCTTCTTTGCCGACTGCACCACCGCTATTCCTGCGCAGCCGATGGCCCTGGTGGGCGGCGTCCCTGGCATTGACGCTGGGCCTGTTCGTCTCGACCACCCTGGGTTGGCTCTGGTACGTGGACCAGCGCGATGCAAACGCGCGGCGCTCGGCGCTGGACCTGCTGTGGCTGGAACAGACCGTGCAGCAGACGCTGGAGCTGAACCAGCGGTTTCTCAGCAACTGGGCGAACGACCTCGCGCCGCCGTCACCACAGGCTTCCGCAGAATTGCTGACACGCATCGACGGGCTCATGAAGGACAACCCGGCCTTGCTCGGCATCGACTATCTCGACGCGGCGGGCAAGCGCGTGGGCGGCACGCCGCCCTACCGCGAGCGGCCCGTCTACCTTCCGCCGATCAACGACCCGCTGGTCACCGCCGCGATCAGCAAGAGCCACACGCTGGGCATGCACAGCTACAGCCGCGTTATTGAGCAAGGCGCGCCCTTGTTGGTGCTGATCGTGCCCATCTTCGACGAGAGCCGCCACCACGGCTCGCTGCTCGCGACCTACGACCTCGACCGCCTGCTCGAAAAGGAAGTGCCGTGGTGGTTCATCCAGCGCTACGACCTGAGCCTCGTCGACCGCAACAACAAGCGCCTGTCGCCGCGCGACGGCGTGCTGCCCGACAGCTCGCAGGAGGTCCACAAACTCAACTTCGGCCCCGCGGACAGCGGCCTCGCGCTGTGGGCCAGCCCGCATGCACACGGCCAGTCGCAGGCGCTGCTCGCCTGGTTGTCGGTGGCCGTGCTGCTGTTCGCGCTGCTCATCATGTGGCTGCTGAAGGTGCTGTACCGCTGGCTGCGCGAACGGCAGATCGCGCGGCAGGCTTTGTCCGATTCGCGCGAGCAGCTCTACGCCGTGCTCGCGGGGCTCGAGGCCGCGGTTTCGGTGAGTGCGGTGAGCGACGGGCGCCTGCTGTTCAGGAACCGGCATCACGAAGCAGTGTTCGCGATGCAGGCCGAAGGCGACTGCTGCCTGCTGCAGTGGCTGATCCCGCCGCTGGATGCGCAGTCTCGTGCGGCCGATGTGCTCGATGCGGCCAGCGGCCGCTGGTACCACCTCGAACGCCGCACCATGCAGTGGGTGGACGACTCGACGGTGCTGCTCGACATCTTCACCGACGTCACGGCGGAACGCCACGCCGCCAACACCGCGCGCGAACGCGACGAGCTCCTGCAGCATACGGCGCGGTTGGCGAGCCTGGCGGAATTCGCGTCCGGCATTGCGCATGAGTTGAATCAACCGCTGGCCGCGATCGCCAACTACTCTGCCGCGGCCGACAGCCATCTTCGCGCCGATCCGCCGCATCTCAAGAAGGTGGAAGACGCGGTGACGCGCATGGGCGAAGAGGCGCACCGCGCCGGGCGGATCATTCAAAGCCTGCGCAGCTTCATCCACAAGCGCGCCGTCGAGCACCGCACGCACCGCGTGCTGGACCTGCTCCAAGAGCCGCTCGCTCTGCTCGAACCGCTGGCGCTGCGGCTGCAGGTTCAGATCAAGGTGCAGGCCAACTGCGAACTCGCGCGCATCGATTGCGACGGCGTGATGATCGAGCAAGTGCTGTTCAACCTGCTGCGCAACGCGATCGAGGCAGTGGCCGCGCGCGGTGTGCCTGCCGCCGGCGATGCGGTGACGGTACAAATCGACGAAGCCGGCGACGGTGTGACGATCTGCGTGGCCGACCGCGGCGCGGGCATCAGCGACCCGGCCAAGCTGTTCCAGGCCTTCTACACTACCAAGAGCGAAGGCATGGGGCTGGGCCTCGCGATCTGCCGCACGGTGGTCGAAAGCCACGGCGGACACCTGTGGGCCGAGCCCAACTCGGGCGGCGGCGCGAGGCTGTATTTTCGCCTGCCCGCGTCGATCCTGATGGCGGCCTGAAGCGCTCAACGCCCGCCCTTGCTTCACGCCCACCCGATCCGCATCCATCGAACCGGAGTTCAATCCCACCATGCAGCCAAGCGCCCATCCTTTCGCCGACACGACACGCGTGGCGATCATCGACGACGATCCGGCGGTGCGCCATTCGCTGAGCATGCTGCTGGACACGCGCGGCTGGTCCTCGGAGCCCTTCGAGCGTGCGGTTGATTTCCTGAACGGCGCGAACCCGAGCAGCTTCCATTGCCTGGTGATCGACGTGCGCATTCCCGGCATGAGCGGCCTGGAACTCTTCGAGGAACTGATGCGGCGCGCACGCACCAAGCCCTCCTATTTGCCGCCGGTGCTCTTTCTCACCGGTCATGGCGACATCCCGATGGTGGTGCAGGCGCTCAAGCAAGGCGCGAGCGACTTCCTCGAAAAGCCGGCCGACCCGCGCACCACGCTCGACGCAGTGCGCAAGGCGCTGGTGGTCGACCGTGCAGCGCGCGGCCTGCATGAATCGCGCGAATCGCTGCTCAAGGAGATCGCCGAGCTGACGCCGCGCGAGCGCGAGGTGTTGACCGAAATGGTGGCCGGGTTCTTGAGCAAGCAGATCGCAGATCACCTGCAGATCAGCACCAAGACCGTGGAGGCGCACCGGCTGCGCATCTGCCACAAGTTCAATGTGCGCACGGGCATGGAGCTGGCCGCGAAGCTGAGGGAGATCCCGCCGAGCGCTTGGCAGATGCCGGCGTGATACCTGTCCGGGTCGTGCCCGGTCTACGTCTGTTGATGCGCCAGCGCCAGAAACAACCAGGCCCCATGCGGA
>Ga0307508_10002066_pt1 | contig 21671 bp, 22 predicted proteins | sample 9_EM_MG_FD_203089 | JGI IMG/M metagenome (GOLD analysis project Ga0307508, IMG submission 203089) | Populus trichocarpa ectomycorrhiza microbial communities from riparian zone in the Pacific Northwest, United States - 9_EM | ecosystem: Host-associated > Plants > Roots > Unclassified | place...
CCTAGATACTTTATATACATAATATCAGCTATTATCTACAATATGTGGTGCAAAATAGTGAAGGGATGAGGGGGAATGACGGTATGCAAAAGTGAAAAATAAGCGCTAAAGGCCGATGAGGAAGGCAACAACGGAAGCGCCAACAGGCGGTGATGACGATTGCGCGATCAGTATTCAGTGCACTCAATGGGCGGCAAGGAAGCGGCGGGCAGAGAGCAACGGCAACTGCTATTAATATTATATTGATTGATGAGATCAAGTGAATTGGACGACGCCCGACGGTCCATTTGGCCAGTGTATTACATGATGATGAGGTGATGTATCAAAGCCCCTGGTAAGTTACTGGCGAGATGCATCCGGTTTGATGATTGTCAATCATCAGGGATGCATCAGGATTACGGCTTGTTGTGTCCTGCATACCCTCCCACCTCGCCCATCCTCAGCCTTACCTCACCCGCCTTCTCCCCCACATCGCCGGCTTCCTCTCCTACCAGCCCTCGTTACTCGCTGACATCACCATCATTCTCCCCCACAAGCCCATGATATAGCCCCCAGTCTCCGTCTTTCAGCCCTACGTCCCCTCGTTATTCCCCAACAAGCCTCTCAGTCCAACCTCTCCGAGATACTCGCCCACAAGTCCCGCATTCAGTCCTACATCCCTGCGCTGTGAGTTATATGTATGTGTTACTCAAACGCTAACTAATCTAGCGATTTTGTTGCAGACTCCCCTATATGTAAAATCCATTGCCCCTGAATGAAAATTATACTGACCCTGCTTGTAGCTCCTGCTCAAGGATCGCCGATGTCTCCGAGATACCCCCCCCCCACATCCCCCGCATCCCCCACATCTCCTAAATACTGTAAGTGGCGCGCATTTCTCCCGTCACAAATGTCCTGATGTCTGCACTCGCCTTTAGGCCCAACCTCACCACGCTATTCCCCTACATCTCCACAATACTCGCCCACCTCACCCCAATACTTGCCCACGTCTCCTCAATACTTGCCCACATCCCCAAAATATTCACCCACATCACAGACTAATGGTGTGCAGAAGAAGTACTCCTATTCTACAAGCCCCAAATGGTGAGCCTGTTCAACGCTGCCGCCGGCGGATGCTCCCTGTCAGAAGTGAGATTCGGAACCCTGTGGTTCCACACCGCTTGTCGCTTTCCATGGACTGTTACAGCTTAGCCCGATTCAGGGACCTTAATCACACATTCACATTTGCCCCATCACCCAAATCTTCCCTTTTTATACATCTTGGCTGCTCTTTTTTCCCTTTATCATCACACACATCATACATACACATTTCTGGAGGCGGTTCAAGGGCTTGTAGTGGGCCTTTGTTTATCCCAACAGCTTCATTCTCGCAGCAACCCACATTGTAATACCTTCATGCAATGAATAGTGTTGCTCGTGGTTGTTCGGACATTGCTAGTAAAGTGCTACCCATCGCACAACAGAGAGTACATTACAACAAGCACCCTAATTGGCATTTTAAGACTAATTACTTCCGTACCTAGATGTACCAAGTGTGTGATGTCATTATCCATGAACACGATGGGAGTTAGCAACAAAGAACATGGGATCACGGTGATGTGCTCACAGCCACCGCGGCAGCGGCAGCGTGTTGGCTATGGGTCACCCATGAATTCGCGAGACTCGGAGCCGTGGGAGAATGGGATCCGAATCTTTCGGATCCATTGAATCAGGTCACCACAAGTTTTCCCACGAGTTACCCACACAAATTACCCGGAAGGATCCGGACTCGTGGACAGGCTTGTGGAGAAGCAGACATTTTATCTTAGTTACTCATTATATGAATGGCACTTTATTTATTATTTTCCGTATGTGCACGCAGTGGTATATAGTCCAAAGTAACTTCTCATATTTTCCATACATACCTGTACTTCCCCCTTCAAGTTTTGCACCTCAGACAAACTTAGGAAATATAGAGGATTGTTGGCCTTTGTACACACACATTCAGAGATATTTGATACACCCTAGTCGGGTAAGATTGGTAGTTAATTAACAATTCTACCTTCTACACAGGCCACCAAAAGACCCTGCATAAGAATTAAAAAAACATTTCATTTTTGCCGGTTCTAGCCCGGCCTGTAAGAAAAAAAGAAAAAAAAAAACAGCACCCCAAGTAGAATCCCTACTGGTATCAGCACTATCCTTATACAAAACAGCACAAGTGTACAGTTGCATGTTCAAACACATGTTTTTGTGGCAGGCTCTGCAGCACAGTCAGCAGTATATTGCTATTCAAAGAATGCAATACAGTTACAACCAGACTAACTCTGCCAACAGCTCAGTGTGGGCCCGGGGAAGAAAACCAGTCATTCTCATCAAGATCAACAAAACTGTGTTCCATCTAACAATTGGTTTGTGAGGGTACACCAAATAAAAGAGTGTGTGACATACCCAATACACTATGATACCTGCAATGATGTCGGGCTCTGGAGAGAGAACGTGAAAGGGGTAGGTAGCACTGACTTGTATCTTGAAAATGGGCGATGTTGTGTATGTTCCCCCCGTTCCATTTTCCTTGAGGTGGAGAATCAGAAACATCCATTCATGGCCATCTGTGATAGCACCACGGAGAATCCCTTTCCTGGATGAATGTGGCTCAAGATTAGCAATAAGTGTGGGCAGAAAACCAAGTCATACTTCAGGTATTTGGCAAAGGCATACATGTTGGACACTGCCTGAGGGACATACTCAACTAGCGGTACTCCTTCCTGCCTTGCCTCGGTCACAAAGAATCCATTTGGATTCTGGTACTTAACATATTGGAATAGGGAGCTTTGTATGAATGACTCTATGGAGGATCTAAGCACAATCATATAAACGGAATGGATGCACACACCATGTTTGCAAGGGTCTGTTGTGAAAGCAGCATAATCAATCATGCCACTGATTTTCGAGGAACGCTTTTGGTGTGCCATAGAAATGTCAAGTGGTGGGATGTGGTGCTCAATGTTGAGCACCATGCTCTTGCTGCCTGATAGCATGGCCGACACCCGGAAGAAGATAGCCTCTATCCATAGGCGGGTGCCCACCTTGTTCTGTAGTAGGGCTTGAGCAAGGTGAAGACGGGCTAACAGAGTAAAGGCACACAGGTTTGGGAACCAAGTTTTCAAGCATGTTTAGATGGCGATACATCTCTGCCGATGTCATGTATGCTCCGCCGCCTTGAGCAATAATTTCCGCCACGCGGTCTGCATGATTGCCTTGTCTAATGAGACGACGACCAGGAGAGATGTTGAGCCGTTCATCCAGGATATCGAAGTCTATGCTGGAGAACGACAAGGCCTTGCATAGGAGATGAGGAAATTGAAACAAATACACTGGCCAAGCTTGACTGAATGTAAACGCACCTTCGCAGACCGATTCCGGAAGTGCACTTGACGTAGAGGCGAAGTATATTTCCTCAGCTCCGGCGAGCTGCAGGCTATTCTTCGCAGTGACATCGTGGGTCGGCGAGGGTTACGGACGGTCCATTCAGTCGGGTGACGTCATTCAATTGTCACGCACGACGGAAACGCGCGACAAGCGACGTTGCGCGGCGGTGGCGCGTCGATGGACGACGTTCTCTGGCAGCGGTGCCGGCGGGGGTCGGGTTGCGGGCCTCGATGATGCGTCGGACGCGATTGTACACCGGGTTGCCCATCGGTGCACCTCGGAGAGTTGGGCTTAGAACGCGCGTACATATATGTCTTGAGCCCTCAGAGGAGAGAATACCTGTGAGCCCTAATATCGGCGAAGGCTATTGAACACGGTGGTACATGTGTGGGTCATTACAAGACAATGCAAGTCTGCGGGGCACATGGGGTGTTTATCGCGATTGCAATGAAGCGGAACGATGCCGAGCAAGCCCAACAATCATTTTCATTATTGCAACCCGTCGATTGGAGTTGTCGGCGGGCCGCCGTTGCAGCCGCAAGTCCCACCTGCATCGAAGCGCCCGGTTCGCCATAGTCTCTTTGCCGATGCTCGACGCCTCGAATAACTGCAGCATATAATATCCACCCTACGCTTCCTGCCTCTCGAATCTTTTCTTGTCAACCTTCCTGGAATTATACAACCGCCATCGAATATTATTTCCAAACCCCTCGGTTGTGAGCATTTCACTGTTGTCGCTGGTGTCGGGTCTGAGCGCTAGCGTGCATGGAGTGACACTCATTCCTTATGTAACACCTGAGTCGGGGGTTTTACAGTAATTTACACGCACGGTTATTGCAACAGGTTGCTGTCGTGAGTGAAGCTCCGCAGAATTGAATGCGAAGGCCTGAGGTCTCAGGACGTCTGGAATTGTCTTTGTCCTTTTTCTTTTTCTTTGCCTGCTGACGGTTTGACATGTCGGCGCTGTGTTGACTGCTGCAAGGAATGCCAAGTTGTTTGTTTGACCTTCACCTTCACACTGACTGTCGACATCTAGCTATTCTCAAGAGGTGATGAAGAAACATTAGTCAATGTTGTGAATGTGTCAGGATTTCAGAGGTTGCGCGCTAGGAGGTTGGCAAAGCTATAATATATACAGGGAAAATATCACCAGCAACGATAGCCCAAAACGGAGACACAATGACTCGCGCTGGGATAGCACACGAGTCAACACTTCGATTTTAATAAATTCGTGGATTATAGCCTGCGGGGGCCCCAAACCATCGGGTTATCAAGGCCGTAGCGGTTGGAGTCAGGGTTTGAAAGGACCGGATCACTGAAAACGTCTTCTGCGCTAGCCTGTAGCTCAGTTGTGGCTGCAGCTCCAGGGGTTGATTCATCTATCGACATATCCTCGTCTCCCTCTGGCACAGGGTTGTCTGCGGGCGCCCCTGCAAGGGCAGCTAGGTGCATAGATCTCGCTTCCACGCCGAAAGCTTGTCGTAATGGCGTCGTCAACTCCGTCCCATACATTGTTCGTTTTGAAGGCGAGGGTGGAGGTGTGGAATCCGGGTGGGCGTTTCCCGTGCCGAAATCATCGTAATCTCCTGATGTTCGGAGTCCTGTATCGGCAGGGAACGCAGGCGACGAGGGGATAGAGATGCCATCAACGCTTGGCTTCACATCGGCCGATGTGGATCCGGAGAGGGACGAAGGAGGATTAACAAATGTATTGCCGAATTTGAACCCTGGGCCGATAGGTTGGAATTGGGGGGCGACGCTAAATGAGATTTCAGGTGACGGAAGGGCTTGCGCATGGTCGCGGTTTAAAGCTGGGGTCGATGCACTTAGGGGAGTTCCAAAGCCCAGGCTAGGGCCTGGAGCGGGAGAGCCGAACGAGGATAGAGAAGGGTTAATCGGAGGCCCTTTCAAGGCCTGGCCGAACGATAAAGCAGAAGTGCGGACCATTTTAGGTGTCGTCGATTCCTTTGAGCCTGAACTCCGTCTAAGCGATGCAATAGGGCGAGACGCACCAGATGTAGCTGAATTTTCACCTGCGCCTTGGGGACTCGGTTTGGTGAGCTCAGCAGGATTGATTGTAGTAATTTGTGACGCGTTCTGGCTAGGCCCAACAGCACCAGCGTCCACAAAGATGCTTTCAATATCGACGGCCTCGCCTCCCGATCCAGCGTCTGGATGCGGTTGGTCGCTCGTTGACACATGAGCGTCCGCCGAAGCGGAGGGGTCAGTTGGATCATGCTCCTGGCCAAAATCATCCTGCCGCGGCGTTTCAATGGAGGGAGATTCAGTCTGCTCTACCTCATGAAATCTAGGCCGCTTCGAAGGGTTCGGCTGGGTGGACGGCGTTGACTCCACGTCTCCTTCAGGCTCGACACCATTCCGATCTCGCTTGCCTGTACGTGGTGCGGGTGGGGTGCCGACCTCATAACCAGGTTTCTCCACCTGGGGTGCCGCTGCAAGCTCGAGCTTATTCAGTCGCGCCTCGAGCGTGCGAGTATGTTGGTCCAGCGCGCTGACGGTCGCCTGGTGAGACTCTATAATACCATTCGTTTCTCGTTTGAACGCTGCGAACTCTGTCTCGAGGTGTGCTAACTTGTTCAGTTCCGTAGAAATGGAAGCAGATTCTGGAACTAAAACTTGCGGAGATGGCGGTTGCGTTTCTAGGGCCTCGAGGCGACTTCGTAGCGCAGATTCTCGGGTCTTAGCAGCGGCACGCTCAGCCTCAATCTCATTCTCCAAACGGTTCGCGCGGGTGCGTTCAGAATCCAAATCATCCTTGAGCGTTTCAATGGCAACGTGCGACTCAGCAAGACCAGACTTCAAGGCTGCATACTCTTCGGAGCTTAGGACTTGGGAGATAATAGTCCGTGTATCGAGAGCCTGGCGAGCAGATGAGATGCTGATGGAAGGGGTTCGATTGCTCGACACAACTGCAGCATGCCAAAATTGAGATATTTTTATGTAAATAGGTGGAAATGGGACTGACTAGGCTCCAGTCTTTGGAGAGATTTTGAGGGAGTAGACTTTGGTGGTGGCTGCATGCTTGGCGATGGAGACTCGTCGCTAGAGGACGGTAAATCCCCCCCTCCACTCGAACGGCGAATCTCGACGTATGGCGCACTGCGCTGACTTCCGAGGGAAAGTCGATTACCAAGAGATGGGCGAGGTTTCCGTTCTACCAGCTCCTCATCTCTATCTTCGGATGAAGGTGCATCAGCGTCGGGCTCACCATCGCGAGCGATCTCGACAACTGGAGCGGTAGGTTTTCGTTTACGACTGAGTTTAGACGCGAGTACAGCCTGGTGTTTCCCAGCAGCCGTCGGTATACGCGATGGAAGAGTTGAAGCAGAGACCCGTTTTTCCTTCTCAGCATCGTCAGACTCGGAGCCTTCGCCTTCACCGTCTAATTCGAGCGGTCGCGCTGTCCGAGATGTCTTTCTCTGCGTTGCGGACTTTCCAGCCACGTTAACGGCGCCTCCTGAGACAGCGCGCGAATGGGCACGTCCAGTGGCTGGTCGACCCACGCGTTTCACCGTCAATGGTTCATCAGAGGATTCAGCGCGACGACGCGCGTAAGTACGCGTCTTGGGCTTCGTGGAAGCAGACTCCAGCTTGTTTGGGGCACCACGGGTGCGAGTTACGGTACTTCTCGACATGGGCGCTGGCGCTTGATTGTCCTCTGAACTGGAGTTATCTTCTGGCGTCGCAGAGCGCGGTCTGGAATTAAACCATGAGGGCTTATGAAACTCCACATTGGTGAAAACAGCTTCGAGCGCACCGACTGAGAACTTTCAGAATCTCTTCGATAAGCTTGTCGCTCTTGAGGTTGGCCTTCAGCCCCAGAGACATGGCCTTATGCTGAAGGTCTACACGCGACAACTTTTGAAGTGCTTGGCGATCCATGGTACTACGCGGATTGGGAGCGAGGACACGGTGCAACTACACGAGCTGAGGAGCAACCCGAGATAAACGCAGGGACCAAATGTAACCCAACATCACGTGGTTAAACACAGCATCAATTCATAATGACATTAGTCCTGGCGTTGCAAGATAGCGATGGCTTGTTCAGGATGATTGCCCTAGCTTTCGGGCGTCCAATAACACCAGTTTAAGACACCACACTTCGCTAAGACTCGAATGTATTCCAACGGCTAGTAAGAGCTATCTACGAAATAATCTCACAACCGCCTTCCGTAGTCGCAACCTCCTGATTGACAAAGTCAAGTGCAATGAGGGTAGCAACATGGTCCCAACCAGCCAACATAGGGTGGATAACTTGAATTGTGCTCAACTTCGTGCCGTCAATCGACTACAGCCAGGCCTTCCAGCATGCAAAATTGTAAACTTGACACTTGACTCGACGAGAATGAGAAGATGTGTCTCCCATTTGATAAATATTGTCGTACAACGTAGAATTACAAGCGAGACAAACCTAGAGTACAAACCTAGAGCTTGACGACAATACAATGACGTCTTTGAGACGTGCAATCTCACTGGCCAAATTCCCTTCTATAAGCTGCCTCTAGAGGCTCTAGCCCTGTTTGCGTGTGGATCTTGAGTCCGCTGGGCCCTTCTTCTACCCATTGACGGGTACCTGGGGCAAGACCCGGAGTAACGAAGATCTTGGTCGGACGTTCCTGTGGCGCATCCGCCTCTTCGCTGTTCTCGTGCTTGCGTTTAAAGTGTTCAGGCAAACTCGGAGCACCATATGCCACGACTCTGCCAGCTAGCGGGCGCGACTCTAGCTGTTTATTCTGGGCATATAGCACTTCGGCTGCCTTGTCGAGAAGAACAAGGTCGTTTCTTTGCTCTTTGAGTTCGCGCTGCGCCTCATCCATTCTGGCCTCCAAGTCGTTGACACGATTTCGGAGGTTCGTGTCCTCCAAAGTCTCAACACGACTAGACAAGCTCTCGACCATGCCTTGTAATTTGGATTGTACATCCAAGACTGACTTCGATGTTTGTAAAGTAGCTTTGTCGAGCACGTTCGACAGATCTACTTGCTTCCCGGTCACAGGGGAAGCGACCGCAAATTGAGAACTGAGGCGCTTTATTTCCGACTGCAGATTTGCAATGACAGTATCTTGCCTAGCAAGCTGGATGTGGAGGTCCTCAACGGCAGAATGGGGGATTGCAGCGAAATTCTTTCCCCCTCGGGCCCTTGGGGGGCGCGGGGTCGGGCGGGACATGGTGGATGGAAGCGAGTCCACGAGAGCAGTGATGCCCTCGACTTGAGTCTTTTCGCGATCCGCAGCGCTACTAGTTTCTTCCTCCATGATGACAGAAAGACCGCCTGGTTGTTCAGCATCAATATTTTCCGTGTGAACTTCACGGTTTTCCGGGAGGCTTGGACCAGGACTCGACGTAATTCGGCTAGAAGCGCGGGCTTTGTTAGGCTCTGCAGCCTTAGCTTTAGTCTTGCCTGTGGACTTTTTGGTTTCACTCGCGGTCTGTGTGGTCGTCGCTTTGCTCCTGCCTCTCGACGCGCCGCGAACCGGCGGAATTCTTGTGTGCTCATCCTTTTCCTTCCCCTTACGTGTCGGTTTCTGTGCTGCTGGAGCGCTGGACAAAGAAGGGGGTTTACGATCAGGTACTTGGGGCGCGGGAGTTATGACCACTGAGGGCCGTCTCGCAGACCCTCTCGATGCTCTATATGCCGAATCAAGAAGTATGAATAGATCCTATCGAATCCCAAGAATCAAGAAATACATACAGTGGCCGTCGAGCGTCTGTGTCGTCTTCGTTTCTTTGAATGATCATCCTCTCATAAGAAAGCGTCGCGCCTCAACATACGAGAATACTCACAGGTCGCCTCCCTCTTGTGTAAAGAGAATATTTATTAGAGCATCCCTGCTCAGGCTCCCAGCATCGTAGCCCTTATCCAGCGCCTTGACATAGTAAACAAATCAACATCAACCGGTGAAGGATTGTGGCCAAAGCGAAAGGCGTGTGCAGCTGGTAGTAAAGTTTGAGACTTACTTCAACATCTCTGATTAGGCGTGGCGTGCCCCGTCGGTTTAACTGGGCCCTGCTGAAGGTCTTGGACATAGAACGAGGTTCGTGGTGGTAGAGGGGAGGCCAGAACAAGTGTTCAGGAGGCGTGGGAACTTCGCGCCGACAAAAGGCGTGGCACCTGCCGACGCCGCCGCACCTTGAACTTCCCCGACATGCTGCTAACACATGCCCTCTCGTACCTGGACCATATCAGTATTGCTCGTGGCCGTCAGGTAGCCCACGATTACACTCTTGAGTCGTAGATTCTTCCAAACCGCGAGGTCGTAAATTCCTCACTTCTACTCAATTACCTAATTGAACTCGGTTGTGAGGGCCTTATCGACGAAAACGTGACAGTATTCACCACCAAGTTACGTCGGCGAACATCCTAGCGACAAATTGAATCGCGTTCGTGCGATCGGAACAGTTCACGCGCCGCGAAGACCGCCTTTTGAAGGTGGAACGGTAGGAGGAAGTTAAAATTACAAACCGCGGAGTTAAGGACAAGGCAAGATTGATTAATGACACAGACACTCTTCAAACTTGCTTGATGGCTGCGCTCAGGAACTAGGAATGCGTGCTGCTGGAACTCGGATTGAAGAAGCGTGTGATACCAAAACATCCGGACAGATTTCATATGCACAAAGGGAAAACAGGAACTCATGGATTCATTTCTAAACCATTCACTAAGGTCTAAGGGAAGTCTGGGGTCTGTAGCGTGCACTTAAGTGGTAAACGACACACTTTCTAAGTGGACAAAGGACGAGCGCATACAATGTATTTCTTTCCAGATCAATCCATCAAATTACAAGCCAATTACGAGGAAGATAGGAACTTGGCCAGATCTTCCACAAGCTTCGCAAGACGTTCAGCTTCGACAGTTGCAAGCGTCAAGTTCTTCTCCTCCAATGCCTCTGTCAACGCCGGGAAGGTCGTCGCCCCATAGCCCAGCCATTTGCCAGGGGAAACACCGAGGTGACGGTACCACTCACGATCCTTGATCCCGGCCTCGTGGATGAAACCGGTCTCGAATCTGGCGAGCTTTGCGTTAACACGGCGGACTGCTCGCGCAGCTTTGATGACTTTCTTCAGAGGACCTTTCATTGGCACCCCAGGATCGGAAGATACCGCCCACGGTGAAAGGTCAATATAAGGAATTATCATGCAAGGGCGGCTCCTACGGCTGCCACGATCCACCATATCGGCCCCATTATCATGGTCGGGATGATCTGTAGTGAAGCGGGGCACGTGAAGCGTGGTGTCCCGTTTAGTTCGCCATCTTCCGGCGCCGGCGCGCCCAACGCGTATTTTGTCCAAGATAGAGCCCCCTTCTTCGCGCTTGCCCTCGGGTGATTGGCCGCCAGCGAGACCTACGCGCACTTTATTGAAGGTCGACGGCTTCTCCACAGTGACGTGACCAAATTCAACCGAGACCGGAGGGCCTTCAATGGATACCTGTTCGCCCTCCTCCCACACTATCGGCTCGGTGGACTCGGCGTCATCCAATTTTACCTCTTCATATTCAGGCGTGCGCGCTTCCACATCGTGCTGCTCTTTGTTGAAGTCTGGATGCACGCCAAACACGCTTTTCACGAAATTCTTGAATTTGTTCCATCGCCGTTTCAGGCATGTGCGCCGATGCTTGCGGTGTCCATGGCGTGATAATTTCTTTCCAAGCCTCAGTAGGGCTTTGCGCAGATTCTTCTCTGCTTTGTGCTTCACGTGGTCTAGCTTAGTAGAAGCCTTGTGCACTTTCGAGATGGCCTTGCGAAGGCGGCTTAGGTCAGGCCTCACAGCGTGTTTTTCCGCAATTGCTTCAGCCCTGAGTAACCCGCACACCATCAGCACATCGGCGTAGAACACTAGGGGCCGAAGGGATGAATAAAATTGACGTACTTTGACAGATACGACTCCAATTCGAGGGTGTACTGGGTCGTATTGATAGGCAGGATGGTTGAGTCTGCAAGACGTAGGGTAACAAGGCCAAGATACTTTGCGACGGCGACGTGTTTAAAGAACCCAGGATCGGAAAATAGGGTCTGCCAACGATGCGAATCATAGACTGAGTGGTAATGGTAAACCGCATCTGAATGCGTGGCGCCGAATCCTCCATCGCTTGACGCGATCTAAAGAGCACGCTGTGGTGAGCACGACGCAAGTGGGCCTGAGCTCTGCATACACACCCCGAGTCTTTGTAAGAACACCGTATAGTCTGAGCCACTGCCGAGAGCAGACACGCCAATACTCTTCTCGTCAGCATCCGTACTTGCCCTAAGGTCCATTGCAGCTTTAAGATCCGCCCCTAGCTCAACGTCGAAACCGGGCGGACCGGTGTAAGGACCAATATCATCGCGTGCATCCCACAGCGTGCGGTTCTTGTCTGTAGGGTGTGGGATTGATTGCGCAGCCCCGCGGATGAGGTGGGCTAAGGAGGGCGAGCCTCTGAGGTTGAGTTTGGAGCCAGCATTCGAGACGTCTGGAGAACATCGGAAGGATGGGTACACAAACATGAGGCTCATATCGTGACGATACCACTGACCAACGTTCAGGTACGCGACAACGTGCTCTACGAGGAACTCCGCAAAGTCTTCGCCATACTCGGTGCTACCAATGAGGCCATACTAGGGCGGCCCTCGAGAACTTAGCGAGATGGCTATCGAAGGCGAAATATGTGAGCGCACCTCTTCAGCATCCCAGCTGGCAATAACGATTGTGCGAAGGGGAATCCAGCCTTCTCGCAACAGCTTTCCCAGTCCCTTGATAATTTCCACGACTGTCACAGTCCCGCTCGTAGGGTCCGCAGCACCGTTCACCCAAGCGTCGCGATGATTGCCGACGAATACGATCTCGTCTCTAATATGTCCGGGGATGACACCAATCGTGTTCCAAATGGGAATGACTCGAGTGTCGACCTGATTCAGGAGACGAATCCGTCGTTTACTGAGAGTGCCGTCTAGGACGAAGGGGTTTGATGGATTGATTTCGTCGAGTATGCGTTTCCCGTTCGCCCATGAGATGGGGAGGGATGGGATGGCAGGGATGTTCCCGCCTTCAAGGCGCGTTGCATTAGGGTAGGAAGGATAGCCCGGCGTCGTTGGGTCCCCTGCACCAGGAAAAAAGCGATACCGATCAATCCAACTTGCTCTCGTCTGTTTTGCAGGTAAAGACAAACCGGGATAGCTGCTCAGATACTGCACACTACCTCGTTGGACAGAGTGAGGGTTGATGGCAGGCCCCTCAGGGTAAGGCTTATAACCAGCCTTTTCCGTAACGCTGCCATGATCGCGGGGATCAGTGTATATCAAAATGCCAATACAACCTGCTTCTTGGGCCGCCTTGACCTTAAGGCCACGAAAGGGTCCGCCATACCTGCAGAGTGAGCGAATCGAGCCAGGCTTCAGGACTACCCGTACAGTGAGAGCACCAGACATACCGTGCTACGGCGATAGTACCCTTCAGGTCAACGCCCGCTTCAATGAGCGTGTCGAAATCCCGCTTGCGACCATAGTTCACGTACACGGCAGGACCCTACATTCACAATAGAGCAGAAGCAAGAAGCGCTTCCTGAGTGACATCTCATGCAACAAAGGGATGGCGGAAAAAAGACGCACAGTAACATCACCTGGCGCGGAAAGGCCGTGCCAGGCTCCAATAGTGTGTGCGTACTCGCCGGCGGGGTCGCCCTCCTCGATGGTCTCTTCGACGTTGGCCTTCCATACGGCAATACCCTCGTCGTCCACAATATCAAGGGCGCGACCGAGGGGTGTATTCATCACTGTCGAGGGCCGGAAATACATAAGTTTGAGATGCATTAGTATCACTGACGTGGGCCATACCAGGGAAGTATTTGTCTATCCACGCCGATGGTTCGGCGCGGTTGGGGATGCCGAGAGTCGCCTCCTGAGATTCGGGTGAACCAGCATCAAAAACGGGGAGCTCATCAGGTGTTGTGATGCCGAGCTCTTCGTGCAAAAGATCTAGGAAGTAAGTCGCTGTTTCGAAGTCTTGCTCGCTGCCTGCCAGGTGCGGTTTCGTCGCATAGAGCTTGCTTGTATCGATGGCGCTCGCTTCATCTGGAACCTTCCTAAGATAACGAGATATAACCCGAGCGCGTCAATGATCAAGGAGAGAACAAGAGAGGTCACTCGTCATACTCAAACAGTCCACTTACAAGAATATCGACTCCGCCTCCTGAACAGTCAATTTTCCTCTAGCGTCCGGGTTAAGCCTTTCACGGAGATACGATAGACGCGCTAATTCGAGGCTCCTGTGCGTGAACGAGAATGCAGCAGAGCCCAAAAGAACGGCAAGCACAAACGCTGCCAAGAACCGAAATTGTTTTCGACGACGAGCAGAATCGGGCATTGCAGGGCCCGCGCAGGCCTCCTGGAAATTCTGCAAGCCAGCTGGTGCCGGTAGTCCAGAGCCTTTCAGAGATTCTTTCTCCATCGCGGAGATGACAGCACGAATTCATTTACTTGGTTGCATCACGTGAGCAAATCTACGCCGTCCCTACATCACCAGCGAGCTCCTTTCCATCGGTAAAGAGGATCCGGTATACTACACAGGGCTTCTCAAGGAGATCCTCAGCCCTGTACAAGTGGCTTTGGATGCCGCCCTGGCCGAAACCGGCTATCTTGATGATGCGCTCGCAAAGTCATTTATTAGGCTGTGTTCAAAGGAGTCTGCAGTGACATGCTACTGTATCGGTGTCTCGACACTTTCCTGCATTATCTGCAGTCACTACATCCGCGCTTCCAAGGAGATCGCTACTAAAGGTTCTCACGGGAAGGCACTGGGTAGTTCTGGCCTAAATAGTCAGGATGACTCTAGCCGTTGACGGAACACTTCATCAGCCTTTTTAAATGCTATCAGAGGGTAGCTTCATAGTGATTTCGAGCAGGCTTGGGTCTGTCAAAACTCAGATAGCAATGTGGGATCTGACGGTCCGACTGCAATCAGGTTAAACTGACATCATTTTGCCAGTGGACAAGATTTTGGAGGATCCTGAAAAGCTTCGGGAATTTCAGCTTGTACCATTCACGATATACATAGGCTTTTTGTACCTCCAACAACCTTTCAACAGGTGCACAAACAATATTCAAGCTGCAAGATTTAGATCTATTTTATGAAACTTGGCATTATTATGCTCTGAAACGAATTGTCGATGCGTTTAATGCGGTATCATACCCTTGCCAGATATTGATAAAGCATTGTGTTGTACTGGTTGCGTCGCTGGATATTCCTGGCCAACCACATCGACTGTACGGCGGGTATCAGCGATGGAACGAAGTGCGTCACATTGTGTGATGATATTGATGAACCACGAGGCTTTGAGTTCTTGCATCTATATTTTGAAAAGGTTCTTATTGCGTTGGGACAACTAGTTGACCGCCACGCGGGCGTAATGTCACTGAACGTCTCTGACTTTGTTCCTTTGACACGGCAAACAGAGTTAGGGCTTTTCAATGCCAAATTTATTACTAACTGTCGAAAGGACGTTGCAAACCGTCATTCGACCCTTAGTGTTCGTGTCTGCCGTATCATTTCCTGGTCCCGAGCGCAGCCTATTCGAGTCGCGGATCGGCGATCTGATTCGCCGTTGCTACCCATGCAACTCAACCAGAACAACTTGGGGTGAGTGAAAAATGTGACCAATGGTGATATATATATATCGGATTCTCTCCCAACAGTAAATGGTATCTTGTCAATGCGGAATGCGGAATACGTTCCTTGGGTGTCAGAACACGGCGGCAGCGTCAATGTCATCAGCGTTCAACCAATCTACACCTTCCTCCAGTAGCATTTTCCATATCTTATTCCTAGCGTAAAAATTATATTAGCCGCGTACAATGTCGGAGCAGTGAATCTGACTACCCACCTCAACCATTTTGGGCTGTTTGGAATGCCCCATATTCGAACCATAATTCCTTTGGCATGTGCCTCAGACACTAACTTGCGTATTCGCTCACGATGCCTGGCAATGGTCCAGCCGCCACCAAAAAGTCCAAGATACGACATGTGGGCGGTTGGGCTGAGAGTTGGCATATACGAGGCATTGCTGATGTCAAGTAAGGGAGCGTCTAGAAACATATCTCGGGGCTCGAGAGCTTCGACCTGATCTAACACGTTAGCGTGTGTGGTGATGATCACGGTAATGGCGGAAAACTCTATTTTATCCTTTTGGCGGTTGTATGTCGTCAAGTAACCTTTCTGGCGTAAAGGTTCTAGTGCATTGTGGACCATGGGGAAGGATCTAACGTTAAATGTTGTCATGTCACCGCGGTGAGACGGTGGCGAGCTATCACACTAACACGTGGATATCCGACTTCAGGTCGACCATAAGCTGAAGAGGCAATTCAGGGGCGACGTCGTAGATACCTCTGAACAAACGATAGTTAGAATGCATGCGCATGAATTTTCCAGCTATGTCACCTTCTTTCACCCGTCCCTTTGGGATTTCGCGAGTCAAGTATTGACTCTAGTGGTTTCACATATTGCGCCTCGAATGTGACGTTCGGATCATTGCTCCAGCCCGACTAGGTATGGAGCGTTAGTGGAGATGTGGTAAAACGAAATCAGCGCGGGTCATACCAACAACGAACCATTCACGACGCGGACGTCGGATTCCACTGAACAAAAACAAAATGTCAGGCTCAAGCAGACTCAAACAGAGTAGGTGAAATTCATACCGCTGCCGGCTCCGAGGCTGAGTGCGTGATACAATGGAATTTTTCTTGAACCTGGGATGCGATTGTTGCTCAATTGGATGTTTTCTACACGATCACCGCGTACGCAACTGTCGTTATGAGAATGAAATCTCTTTGGACGGACTCCTGATGTTATGATGGCGGTAGAGGTGACGCCACAAAGCGGCGAGAGGGGCGGGAGTCGTCCGAAACTGAGATCATTGGATGTAGAATGTTCGACGGTTGAGGTGAAGAAGGGCACGAAGAACGACACGATGGACCAGAAAGGAGCCGTGAAAGAACTGAAGGGTCTCGCAAGTGGCGAGTACAACGTGCCAAGAAAGCCTTTCATGAAAACCGTAAGGGCGGAATGGGAGGGGTGCGAGCCCAACCCTCACTGCAGGACCGCTTGGGTTGTGGTATCGATTAGGAAATCAATGAAGAGCACCGCAAATAGGGTGACAACACAAGGCGGTCGGCTCTGAGGAGCGTCACGTGCGGAGACAGCCGCCATGCCGTGCGGACTCGGTGAGCCGTGTTGTCGCGGCCTCGGGGCAATTGGTTCAACAAGCGCCGCAGCTGGAGAGGAGCATAGCCACGAAATTCAAAATCATTAACCTTAAATTTGGCTATGTCCAACCAATAGGGGAATAATAGCCCGGAATTGTGAATCCTCCGAATAATGCGCTCCAAAGCGAAGATACGGCTGTGTTATCCTGGTGGAGGAAAACTGTAATAACGAAAACTCCCTTAAGCTAGCTTTACCATTTCTAAAGAGACTATGAGCACATCGTCAACACAGAATTCAAATGACTAAGTCTACGGAATGAATAGCAAGGATAACAAGGCATGTATATGTAGGTCGCATGAAGGCGGAACATTGCGGCGTCCTCTCGTTCGTCAGCCCGGCGTATCAGTGTGAATTGAAGATCATCCAACTGTCGAGGACCAAATACCGACCAAAAATATCATCGTCAAGTCTGAATTCTGCGTGTAACAAATGGCCAATTAGGACTAGGGAAACACTCCTCAATGCAGCGATCCGCTGTGCGTAAGTACACACCTTGAGAGGCCTTTAATAAGGTCATCCAGCTCCCCTTGCAAATTCGCGGCTACCCAAGGGCTTCCTGGTAAACTCTTGTTTTCTGTTGCTGCTCGCACCAAGGTAGGTATGTCTTGCAGCTTCTTGGGCACATCGACATTCACCCCCACGAGACGGCTGAGTCCTTCGATAGCTTGCTGCGCCACGACCAAAGCACGCTGAGGATCCTGGTGCAGAAAGATCAAAATCTGTGCTTTGGGTGCTCACGAAGACAACTCACGTCTCCTCGAATCAGAGTGTTAGTCAAGGCAAATTTGTTGAACGTAATTTTTGCGCCGTGGTTCGCAGACGGATTTGCCTTGACAATTTGTTCCCATAAGTCCGAAGATTCAGTTCCAACGGCAACAGCATCCGTGAGACGCCCCGCTGCCCTCAGGGCTCTACAATACGAAGCGAGCACATTTGCCAAAAATGGAGACCCCATGTGCCGTTGCCTGGAAAGCGAAACAGCCTCCTCAATGAGGGATAAAGCTTCGTGTGGGCGGCCAGATGAGTAGAGGCAGTCACCCAAAGCACAAAGAGAGTATGGCAAGTTCTGCGCGCCAACGCCGGAGGGATCACGGCTCTGGAGCACACGACTGACGCTAACGGAATCGTCAAGTGCTTCAGCAGCCTGACAATAATGCCCCAGCGCCCCCAGGGTCCATCCCTGCAGGTTCAGCGCCCCTACCAAGCCCTCTAACTCCAGTAAAGGCTCCTTGACATCCTTTACCGCAAGGCAATGCGCGGCTGGCGAAGGAATCGGGTTCAAATACTTCGCTTGGGTGGGGAATATATGATAAAGCGATTGGGCATGGACAAGGAGTCTCCGAGCTAAGTGTTCACGATGAAGCGGTTCGATGTCTTGATACAACATGCGACGAATGCGGATACATTCTTGATCCACAAAATGAACGCCTCGAGCCTCGCGATATAGTGACCTGCAAACGTCCACGCACTGTTCTGTATAACTACGAACTGTGATTCCCGGCGGTGCAGGAGGACCAAGCGCGACGTGCCTGAGATCGCGGCCGTAAGCACGAGCGCTCTCCACACATATTTGGCGTCGAAGCATGATGCTTTCGTGTCGTGACACGACCGATTCTGCGAGTTTTCCCATCCCGATTTGTGCCATGGCGAGAGCGCTCAGTTGAAGAGAGAGGGGTTTCAGAAATTCCTGCGAATTTCTGCTCGATAGCACTCGAAGAACGCGGACACCGCTTTCGTACGCACGTTCAGCCATGTTCCACTGTAACATGGCCTTATGTGCGTCTCCTAGACTGTTGTATGCCTCTGAAAGAGCCACCAGAAGGCCATCGTCTTCATGACTCGTTGCCTTTCCAGTCTCCCCTTCCTTGAAGTTCCTCGGCTGGGGCAAGTTAAGAACAGGCGTAGACTTCGCGACTTCAACGAGCGAAGAACGCGGGAGCAAATCGCGAAGTATCACGATCGCCTCCGTAGATGCGCTCCTTGCAGTAGAATGAAGGTCGTCCATGAATGCATCTCCGGCTACAGCAGCGAGTGCCCGCACTAGCTGGACGGTTTTACGGGGTGGAGTCGGTTGGAAACGCAAGACATCGTAAAGGAAACGCCGCTATCCCATTACATTAATCTCTGATGGAGCTGTTACCGGATGGCAGCTTACGGCATAATTAGTGAATCTTGCCTTCAAGGCTGAAATGGTCATTGCAGCGACGTTCATAGTGTCTCCGTGAACCAGCCCTCCAGATCTCTGCAAAAGATGAGTTTTTGACTTTAAAAATCTTAGTAGTTACTTACTAGTCTGATCACAGCAGCCCTGCCGGCCTTTCCTGGGCGATACTTGATGAGCAAGTATTCCACTTGTTCTACCTCCTAAAGTGGATATCAGGATATTGTACGCAATGCAAGGAAGATACGTACCGTTAGAGACTCTGGCGACATTCCGGTCTCTACGATATACCGCAGGTGCATATAGCGCCGGAGTTCTGGTGCGATATTCGGATATAAAAGTGCACCGTACTCGAAAATTCCACCACCAAGCCGTATCAATAGCCCCGCGATTAACGAGCTTAGGAACCAGCAATTCTCCTGCGCATTACCACCATCAGTCTTCGCTATTGATAGAGTACAGAGGTTTCGGAGTGACGTACCTTCCAGAATCGATAGCGTGGCGCGGTTTGCATGAAAATATGAAAGAGAGGCACGAGCATCTGAAGCTCGACAATGTTCTTCAGCTGAGCATGGCATTCCAGTTTGATTACCCCGGGCCCCAGAACATCTAATAAAGTTGAACCAAATACAGCCTAGATAGTGGTGAGCGACATGCTTCTTCCAAGTGCATTGTTTAGAAAAGTACTAACTGAATCCCCAGCAAGGGTTCCACTGGCTGCGAGCTTGGCGAGCGGAACGCGCCATCCTGGCCTCCGGTCAAACCGGAGCCAGCTGTGCGTCAACTGGTCACCCAACAGTTCGAGTACAATAAAGCGGTGAATGATCCCGAGATCCACCCGGTTGTAGCAGCGGAATGTCACGATATGCGAATGGGCAAGGGACGTGTCACCAAGAATGCGTGAGCTAACTTCGGCAAGAGAGTGGAAACTCGGGGAGGCGTCAATCGACGTCTTCAGATCGTTTGTCTGCATCAGTGGCGACCGTCTATCAAGGGTAATGGGGTCATCTGAGCCTTCTTTGCTATATGGCAGACAACCAAATGTTTCGGAAAGAGCCTGCCAGAAAGCACGCAACATGAGGCAAGATAATCTACGACGATGCCTGATGAATCGTCACCTCAGGGCCCGGAGTTTTGTCATCAAGACTCAAATATTCGGGGCTGGCTGCATCGTTCCGAGGAAATGCGGCCATAACGCTGTTAGGGGACTGTGAGGTGGTAGGGTTGGCGGTGGGGATCGGCCTAGAAGGCATAATTTGCCTCATGGCTCCAGAATCGGAAGCTGGCGCGACGGGAGGTTCAGGCTCGAAAGTCTCCACTTCCACAGTGTCCAAAGGCACCATTTACGAGGTAGAGCCAAGGCTTAGTGAGATATTGCGCTTACTGTTAGCGATTTTATGGAAGAACTGCCAGGAGGCTGCGCAGACTGCTGATTGGTCAAGAAGCAACAGGCGCACGAAAGCAATGAGGGCACCACATGGAAGATACAGGGAGAAAACCCCTCTAGACATCGCAATCTGCTGGGTGCTGTGTGACCGCAAAGAGGGTATTTGAGCTAAGTGTGTCGGCGCCCACAATTCCCACAGCCGGCACCGCCGGAGGTGAGGGTGCGCCGCGCGTCCGTTCTATGGATTCGTCCGTCAGGGGAACGCTGTAATTGCGAGGTTGCAATACAATCAGTCTCTGTGTCCCATTTCTAAGTAACAACTTGTACACACTGTGTGCTCGATAATATTCAAATTTGCCATGCTGGGGGTTCGGCGCTGGACCATATTGCGCCTGCATTTCGCTGGTACAATTTTCAACCTGAATCCTCGTGGAGGCTAGATAAATAAATATGTTTTGCTCATGAGATCGAAGCAACAGAGAGTACTAGTGTGCGTGGAAAGCGGGGACAGGGCAAGGTGGCAAGAGAGAGGCAAAACCCTGAGCGCCACGTAGTCAGCATGGGCCACAGAGAACCAACAGAGAACCAGCGCTCAAGCGGTTTGACTCACTTAATGACGAGTGCCTTCATGGTCGCCGACCCCGCATACCGTGGCTTTCCACACACCAAAATCCGCGATACCCAACATGATAACGTTGGGCCACAGAATCAGACATGTCTGCTGCAAGGCCCCACACCTATCAGGAGCACCGGTTCGGTGGCAGAAATGCTTGAAAACCACCCGACGAGGCCACTCGCAATAAACCATAACTTGAAACAATCAATTCGGCTAATTTAGGCAATTCATGAATTCAGTCCAAACACTGAACGCCTCGTCTGCCCAGAAGGACGAGAGAAGAGATAGTCAAAGAACAAAGCAGAATTAAAATATATGAGAAAGAAGAACGGTTAGGACTAACAAGAAAACAGGCATTCAATGATGTGGATTCCTGTGGAAAATAACCCCAAACCCTGCCCGCTAGATGGGCTGAGCTTGTACTGTATACCATGGAGACGGCTGGTTCGCCGATGATTTGTGCACGTCTTGCCGACAATACTCTGGACCTTTTGAAACGTAGTAATTACAGTGCTTTATGACTGTTTGGCGAATTTGGACGCAAATGTCTTTCTACTACGCAGTTATCAACTTTTAATTCTATAAAAATGTTTAATATATGGACAAATGTATTGCTCATATTAATGCACAGTTAGCAGGGCACTAGAATGATGAGCTGAAGATTTTGTATGTTGACGACTTTTGAGGGTCAAAACAACACACAACCGCCCAATGACGGGGATGGGTGTAGTAGCTAAGTGGTATGCTGCACATATACGGAGGCCCCCATGATCTTTATGGTCTGGGTTCAACCCCCCGCCCCGCCATTCCTTTATGGGTGAACCACTGCTAACGGGGTTTTA
>Ga0307508_10002067_pt1 | contig 21666 bp, 33 predicted proteins | sample 9_EM_MG_FD_203089 | JGI IMG/M metagenome (GOLD analysis project Ga0307508, IMG submission 203089) | Populus trichocarpa ectomycorrhiza microbial communities from riparian zone in the Pacific Northwest, United States - 9_EM | ecosystem: Host-associated > Plants > Roots > Unclassified | place...
TAGCTCCCCCTCTGGTGTATCACGCGGTAGGTTGAGGTTTCCTCCTGATGTGAGAAACTCCGAAATCATTATCCTATATCCCCGTCCCATGTTGAAGAATGAATGTGATCCTTACGGACCCATCCGTTGTGTATTATCATCAGTAGGATCAAAAGAACACTCGTCGTGCGAAACAGGAACTCGGGGACGGCGACCAGGGGGTAGTTAATATGGCACCGCAGGCGGCCGGGAAACGATGTGCTCTGCAAGCCGAGGCAGAAATACGTTGTCCCGATAGTCCACAACATCTGGTCGCTCATGTCCATCTTTACAAACACCTTTCCGGAGGCCCTTCCATATGAGTAGCCACGTCGGTGAAACCATTTCACTGCCGTCCGTTCCACCGGCTCCTTGTCTCGATACTCAGGAAGTCCAGATTCGGTCCAGGAAATGCGTAAAACAACTAGCAAAGCCCCCACAGCATCGATAGTCCCATGTACCAGTGCTATGGGTGAATCACGTGTGCCTTTCACCGGAGTCCGGTGGCTGGCTTTTCTCCTCCGTCTCGGAAGGCTGGCTGGCCTTTGGTGCTTCTCGGATATTTGATTTGAGAAAGGGCATTGAAGCGCTGCTGGAGGGCTTTGGACCGACGTCCCGCACTGAAGTTAGAGAATTTATGCCGAAATTCTGTGGTCCTGAATACCCGGGTTTCCGACCGGATAGCAGTCGCTGGTTCTGAGCCAATAGCCCAGACCTCGTGACCGGATATCTCTGAGTTTGAACTGAATGGCTTTGGACGGTGTTTCACTCGAGCCCAATTATCTATCTATTTACATGCAAATCGCGCTATTTCGTTATATATGTACTATGCCCTGAACCTGACATCGGCGAGAGTACGCAAAAGCTCCTTCCCTCGACGTCTCGCACAGCGGCCAGACCGCCGATGGAAAAAAATAAATTAAACGAGGATACCAAACTCTCGCCGGTATTGTTCGATCCACGATAATGCCGGCGGCACGATGCAGAGGCGGGGTGTGTGACTGGGTCGCTCTCTTTCGCCAGGATCTACCGAGATCACATGCATATAATGAACAAATAAAAAGTGAGTGGGTCGTCCGGATCCTCCGTCTTCAGGGGTTCCGCCGTTCGCTGCTCGGGGAGGTGTTGCGGTTGTGAAGGTTGTGGCTGGAGAAGTCGTGGGGGTCGGGAGATGGCGGAGGGCGATCAAGGGTGAAGACGCCCGAGATGCGAAGAACACCGCCGGGTTGTGAAGGGCAAGATCCGCGGCTTCGCTTGGAGGAGAGGAGTAACGTGCACCACCGAGGGCTGCACTCTGTTGCTGTTGTGGTGTGGAGAGAGAAGAAGAGGGAGAAAGGGTGGAAGGACGGGGAGTATTTAAGGCTTGCCGAGACTCAGCGATGCGGCGGCACGGACTGCCCGATTGTAGCTTAGTGGGCGGCTTCGCAGTGCAGAATAGCCGCCACCATAAACGCTGCACCGATCCGCGAGCACGGGCAGCACGGGCAACTTGATGACATGACCGCGGGATGGCTGCTAGCTGTATTATGCTTTGATACGTCAGTGACAGTGCGCAAAATTTTCCTTCCTTCGACGCTTCGCACAGCGGATATAAGACTGACTATTGTTCCGATGGACACCGCCAGACGCGGTGCTCCACTATTTCCCATTCCGGACATGGGAAGACGGTCCGAACCGCACGATGGCCCTCACCGAGACCACACTGTCGTCCTCCACCATCCGGGACAGCCTCCGGAGGGGGCTGCGGGGTGGCGTCATACTCGTTGAAGCCCGCCGCCACGATCCGGTGCGTTTTTGCGTGGAGCGCCGCATGGAAGAACGTCGACGTGCAGACGAGCGAGGTCATATCGGTGACGCCGAGGCGTAGAAGCTCCGCATATCTTGGAAGCGTACCAGCCAGGTAGTCGGCCATCGTGTGGATGGGCTCGAGCGGGAGGGTGTCTAGTCTCCGGCAATCATCGGCCATCTCTGCGAATGGCGTACAGCGGGTCCAGTGACGAGGGAGAGCCGGGCACTGAGTGGGATCGGAACCGCGGGGCGGACGGGAGCAAGACGTCCTATAGATTGCCGTCGCCGTAGCTGCAGCTCTGTCGAAGATGCGCTACTTCTCCTGGAGGAGAGCGATAATATAGGCCACCGTGGGCGGAAACGACGCGACCTATTGGTCTTTGAGGTATAGGACTGCATGCTGTCGCTGGTGTGTCGTGGGGAGGGAGGGAGAGAGAAAGGATGGAAGGCGGAGCAGGGTGGGACGGGAGTAGGAGCCCTACTTGGCAACTGGCGGGCATAGAATCGCGTGGAAAACCTATCCTCCACCCGGCAGCATGGCCGCCCCACCAGCCACTGCGCTTCCCTCTCCCTCCTCGCTCTTCCAGGGGGCTCCCCACCGACCGATCCCCGCAAAACCGACGGGCGAGAGAAAAAGGCGGCATATCAGACGGACCGCCGCTGCCGGGAGTCGGGATGCTCTCGACCGTCGAAATACACCCGCCCAAATGGTGCGCTATCGCACATATTATCACTCGCCTGCCGAGTCACTTCTCGTGTCGGTCCCGCCTTGCTTGACGTAGTGACAGCACGTCGTGTAGGCTGCAAAGACTCCTTGCGCGCCGTTCCGCCGGCGGGACGGAGTACCGACCGGCCTGGGCGGGCAACCCACCGCAACTCACTCTCCCGGGAAGGTATTGGGGCCGCAGACTGGACCGAGCGACTATGTGCACGCGACGCTCAAGCGAAGCGGCCCCTCCCGTAGCCCAGTCCAGTCCAGTCCAGCCCAGCCCAGTCCAGTCCACGCATCACACACGACACCTCACCTACGAAGCAGGAATCACCGCATCCGATCTTGGATTCTCACTCGCTCCTGCTTCCCCGCTGTGCACGTGCACATTTTGGCCGCAGCACCCTCAACGTATATACATACCGAGCAAGGAGAGTGTATCCGGTGCACTCGCATCCAATTTCAAGCATGACCCGCCGGAACGAGCTTATCGAACAGTCTTCCGTCCCCCCCCCCGCCCCGCCACCCACCCACGCAGCCAGCCACTCACCACACCCACACCCACCCGCGCACCCACACACACACACACACACACACACACACAGACAGCCGCCCAATCGCCTGCGCAGTATTGCTCCGCGGCCGCAGCTGTTAGCTCCGGCTCAATCGCCAAAATCGTCTCAAAAAACATTTATCAGCCATCTTGTGCATTTGCAATTTCTTCTTCAGCTCATGACGTCTCACCAAGAGAAGGAAAGAAGACGAAAAGAAGAAAATATCGCACGGAATTTTAGTGGGGCATTGTAAATATATTTAGAATGTGACATGGAAGAAAAAAAAGGTAATTTTGTGGGCCAAACGCGTGCAGGAACATGTAATAACATGGAACAAAAAAGGAGATTTCATAATGAGCCCCCCCCCAAATCCCGTTCCCTATCGTACGCAACAAAACTCTCGAGTAACCCATAACCGCACAGATAGCGCTAGCCTTATCGGAGATACCTGATGCACGTGTTAGTCTTGAGCCAGCACTTCCCAAGAATCGGGTGTGCTTACTGCTTCAGAGCATTCTGCAATTTGTCGGCGCCCTGTCCCAGCGCCATCGTGAGATTCTCCAGGTCCTCTCCAGCGGTGCCGGCAAGCCTGTGGGCGAGCTCCCTAGCGGTGCCCTCGAGGTTGTTCATGTCCGTCAGGTCGACGTGCTCCTCCTCCTCTTCTCGCCCAAAGTACTGGTTGCTCGAGATGGAAGTGGCACCGTCGAAGCCCTGCAGGCGAGTGCGAGCTTCGGATTGTGCCTGTGGATCGAAATTGTTGCGACCGAAGAACTCGTCTGAGGAGATGGCTTTCTGCTGGCCGAACTTTTCCCGAGCGAAGGATTCGTCCTCGTCTAAAAGCCACGGGTAAGCATCCATGCACACATGTACGCATGTAGCCTTGCATGCCATAAAACGCACCTTGAGCGGCTGAAGCCCCAACGGATCCGAATCCTCCCATCTTCTTTGGCGCAGCCTTTGCAGCCACTCCACCACCAACCTGGCCGAACCCCAACCTATTCATCTGCAGACCCATCCTCTCGATGTCGCTGCTGTTTCTCTGGTGACCCTTGGCCGCCGCCAGTGTCGGTGTCGACGCCCCAACCTTTCCCTTGTCCTTCTCCTCCTCCGCTTCAGGGTCGTACCCCAGCTTAGCGATGCGGTCCGCCTCCTCCTTGGCCTTCTTCTCCGCCTCGTCGAAGTTGATGGTTTCGCCCGCAAGCTTCTTTGCACCGAGTTTACCCTTCTTCGCACCCAACACACCGCTCTTGCGGGGACCAGTGGTACCACTCTTGGTGCGCAGCGCGGAAGATGTCGTCGTCCGGGGAGCGGTAGGGGCGGTAGGGGCGGTAGGTAGCATGGCGGTACCGGTCAGCGGTGACTTGGATCGCGCGATTCCGTTCCCGGCAGCGCCATTGCCGGCGGCCTGGGGGTTAAGCGGGGATGCGGTTCTCCCGATGACGGGAGGGGTGGCGGTACGGGACGGCGGAGGTGTCGGGCGCTTGATGGCGGGCTTGTCCCAAGACGAAAAGAAATCGTCGTCCTTATCCGGCGTAGCAGCAACTTCCTCCGCGCCGTCGACGACGACCTCTTCTGGATGCCTGCACGCAACCAACACATGTGAGTGGAGTCTTGCGGGTAGGATGCAGAGGTGAGCGGGGGAGTTACAGCCCAGCGTCCTCGACAGCTCTCCGCTTGAGTTCCTCCTTGTACTTGGTCGCCGCGTTCGAACTGTACTTGACTTTCATGTCCTTCGACAGGAGGGCAGCAGACCCGCCGTGGCTCTGGAAGTATTTGGTGGCGGACTCGTTGCCTCCGACCTTCATGATCCTAAGCTGGTCCCACTGCCACTCTGTCGCACATTTCGCGTGAGTCCGGTTGCGCGCAGAAGCAGTAGCGCCAACTTACGGTCGAGCACGGTAGAGCGAACAAACGAGATGTGAACGCCGAGGTTTCGGTGGTGCGAGCTACAGTCGAGACATAGGTAGATTCCGAACGGGACGGAAGCCCAGGTCGGGTTCTTTGAGGTGCAGTCAAAGCAGACCTGACATTGTATCCCGAGATGGTGTGAGCCCAAGACGCGCGGGAGAGAAACAGCAGCGCGCGAGGCACCAATGCAGACAGCTATTCCCTTATCCTCGCGACTCCCTCCCCTTTCGACCACTCACCTTGTTGGCTCGGTTGGACTTGAGCTTCTCAAACAGTTTCTGTGACTGTGTTTTCGATGCTAGACTCATTGTGACGATCGTAGCTGTGCGTGCGGACGGCTGGGGGGGTTGTGTTGTGTCTTGGTACGGTTCGGTGGTGAGTGGTGGTGGTGGATGGTGATGAACGGGGGTAGATGGCTGGCGGATTAGGGTTGAGGGGACAGAATGTTATTTGGGACTTGTCCCAAATGGCCATGCACGCAGCCGCAATGGGCGCTGAGTAATACCAATTCATGCGGATGATAAGATCGATTTCATAAGATTAGATGCCGTCTCCGATAACTCTGGTGCATCAACATCATCGCAATATCTAAGTAGATACGCTACGTACATCATCTTCCGACGATACCACCAAACATCACGACCAAAGGAAAACAACCACCCACCGCGACTCGCGGAGAACCCACAACCTAAACCCCGCGCCGCCCTCCCCAACTGCAGACGGACGGACGGAGAAACCCCACCCTCCCACCAACCACAACACACGCACACCGACCCCACTTTGACCCGAGGAGAGGGAGAGAGAGAGAGAAAAAAATCAAAATCAAATAGCGTAGTGGACACATAATAGAAACACAATCCCTCTCTAGCACAGCTCGCTCGCTTCCTCTCGCCAATCGCAACGCACATGTCCCTCGCCAGAACCACCGTCCGTCGCTCGTTTCCGTCGAGTCAGCTCCGGATCCTTCGCCTATTTCCTGCTGGACCGTCGTATGGCTTCCACGCTGGCGTGGCAACACGTGCTGCACAGCTCGCGAAGAAGCAAATATCTCTGACGACTGGAGATCCGAGCGTGAAGAAGTGGGCGGAGCTGTCGGGCGGCCAGAGGGTGGTGCGCACGGCGAGCACAGGCGCGAGTGCTGCCACGATTCTGGTCGGTTTGGTGGTCACGGTGCGTACTTGTCCTCCTCCGTCTCCGCCTCCGCCATTACATACCACTTCTCGCTTCCCACTCCACTCCCCGACAGCACCAGCCGGCAGTAGTGGGACCGGGTTTGTCGTGGTTGGTGGTTGGTGGTGATGGTGGCGACCTGGGTTGCCGAGGAGAGCGGAGAACACGCTGGCTGGCTGTCGCTGTCTTTCCGTCGGTTTGGATCCGGGAGGGATTCGCTGACGAGCCGCGGACGACGCACTGCATGCCTGTGGTGTGCTGTGTGCTGTGTCGCAACTTGCAGGGAGCGATATTCACATTTGTCTACCTCGAGGTGATCGCACCCGACTCGGTCACGAATTGGTTCAATCGCGCGCACGGGCGAGTCAGGTCGGATCCACAGTGCGTGCGGCTGCTGGGCGGGGGGACCATCAAGGCGTACGGAGAGGAGACATGGAGCCGCTGGGCCCGCAACAGACCAATTGCGTGAGTTCTGCCAGGGTGGGGGGGGGGGAAGAACAGGGCGGATGGAGGGGCGGGGTTTTCCCTTTGCAGTGTGCAGCTGGTTTCTGACGAACGGATACGGAGGCGACCAGCGCAAACGTAACCACGGATCGATCCGGCACCGAGCACCTTCGGATACACTTCAATGTTTGCAGCCAGACTCTCTTTCCCTGTGTTGTGTTCTGTGTTCTCCGTTCGTGCTCTGCCGGTTTGCGTGCAGGCTGACGTGACATCTCGGCCACAGGTAGAGGGTGATTTGGACCAGGGCGTGGTCAACCTTCACCTGGTCAAACGACCGGGCCAGAAGGAGTACGAGTACAAATATCTCTACCTTGACGTTGCAGGTACGTGTAAGGCCCGATACGTCCATATGACCGGATATATACACATTTCGCATACCGCGAGCACGCACCGGGATGGGTTTTGCGTGAGAAGGTGGCGGGGGGAGGAGAATTACCGGAGCTTCCACACCACCTTCTCTGAACAGGCGAAGCTGAAACGGTGGTTGCAGGCAGGAGCCGAGTGTACTTGGAAAATGCCGATGACACACAGCGCGCGAGCGGTGGCAAGAAGCGGTTTCTGGGCGTGAAATGGAGATGGTAGGCGGGACGAGCAGAGAGTGGTGTGCTGTCATGAGCACTTAGCGCACGTGAATCGAAAGCGGATTGTTGCAAGCGGCTGCGATGTACGTGCGGGTGCCAGGAAGACGGTGAAGAAGACGCCGGCGGCGGAGAAGCCGAACTAGGTATCTAGAGCGACGCACGGCCTAGATGCAGCCGCTCCAGAGCCAAGAGCCAAGGCACAGCACCTCCGCTTCGTTCCACTCCATGTCCTCCATATTTGTCGGCATCTCGCACAGCGGCAGCCAGACGTGCTAGAGCGGAGTCTGCTGCAGATTCTCTCTCTGGCTCGAGGGTGATACGTTGGTCCGCTAACTCTGGTACAGTGCTCTCTACATGTGTGCGTACATACGTACGTATGTACGATACGTATGTAGTGGCACGAAGGGTGGGGCGAGTGGATGGCGGGAGACGAGCAAGCGAGCGAGGGACATGCAAGATATCTACAAGCGTCGCCGCCAGTTCCGTTCAACGGAAGCTGCGCTGGCGGGGGGAGGGTAGCCGAGGCGTTGGGCGTGTTGGTATGCCCTTGGGACGAGCTGGCTCCGTCTCGGCTCGAGAGCCAAGGGCGGATATGGAAGGGCGGAGGCCGGTTTGAGGAAACGAAAGCGGTGGCTGGCTGGCTGGCTGGTGGGATGCGGAGAGCCCAGCACTAGTCCGCCGCCACTGCCTCGAGTTCGCCAGTTTCTCGCGGCGGAGCGTCCAATCGCATCGGCCTGGAGACGGAGCGGACGCTGCTCTGCTCCTACGTGCAGTCCGACCGCCTGATCTCCGGTCCAGTAGCAGTGCGTCTGTAGATATCTGTCTAGCTGCGCTGTCGGATGTTGTCCTGGGGTCTTTGTGCCGAGGATGAAGCTGGCTGGCGGCCGGTGCCGAGACCGGTGATGACGGTGGAAATGTCCTACGCATGTAAGTGCGGAGATCTGCGTGTTTTGTGTATACTCCCTCCGCTGCGGCCTCTTCTCGTCGATTGGCGTTGTCCCCCCCCATAGTAATGTCCGTTCATTCCAGGCCGATAATCTTTGAGGTTTCAAATCCGCACACAGCATTATTCTCCCAGTATTGAGGAAACGGTGGATTGGGAACCTTGCTCCGCCTCGCTCCCCACAGAAATACATAAGGAAGAAGACGGAAAAACACACACTTACGTAGGTATACAAAAAAGAACAAGCCCTAAGATCACTCACCCACCGACCATCCGTCGGAGGAGAGCGAGACGAGCCAAAAACAAACAAAAGAAAAAGGAAAAAACCCGATATATAGAAAGAAAAAAGAAAGAAAAAAGAAAGAGGAAAAAAGAAAACCGAGCGTGCGTTCGTCTAACCGGACCAATCAGCAGCGATCGCCGCTTCGCTCCGATCCCTGCCCCTTGTGCGACGGTGGTACGAGGGACGCCCCATCGCACAAGCGACGACGACATATCTGTGCGGAGCGGAGTACAATGGCGGTACCTACGTACGTCCGTCGCGCGCCTGCAGACAGAGTGGTGCAGCGAAAGGCAGAGAGTCCGCGAGAAGGTCTCTGCGGGCAGTATACACGTAGAGTACATCGGCGGTTCCGGCCGGACTGTGGCTGGTGGCGTGCTGGAGTTCTCTGAGTCGCATGACCTGCCCCATCCATCCGTCGAGATATCTCATCATGTACCCAAAACCCCTCCGCCCGCCGCGCGCGGCTGCGATATTGGCGAGCCGAGGCTGTCCGTCCGGGCCGGCCGCGAGTGTGTTTCCGGCGAGCACGCCCTGTCTCAAGAACCGCGAGGGGGGGGGCGGCGCATCTGCTAGGAATGTAAGTACTCTGCCGGTCCCGGGTGGTACTTTCTTTCTTTCGCGAGCAGCGACGTGGCTGACTCATCCGCCGCCTGCGTCGCCATGCATGTAGCAGCGTGTAACGACCGCCGGCCCCCCCCGGCGGGGCCCAATCGATTCCCCAAGCTCCGATGCCTATCTATCTATGTATCCTGTTCCCTTCGCTTCAAGGGCAAATGAGGCGTTCGTTGCCGTGGGGAAAACCAGAAAAAGAAAACAAAGAAGGAAGGGGAAAAAGAAGGAAGGGGAAGAAAAAAAAAGCAAAGAGAGGGAGCAGGAAGCAAGCGGCTCCACCAATCTCGAGGGGCTGCGAGCGAGCGAGGTGAGAGGGCTTACGTGGAGAACTCCTCTTCCCCTCCCCTCCCCTCCCTTTCCGGTCCGGTCTGGCCTTGGGATTGGACCCCCCGTGCGGTTGCGTATGCGCGCGATAGCTATCTACATAGCCAACTGGCCAGACGGATGGGTGAAGAACCGGCTGGCTGGCTGGATGGATGGTGGCGCAGGCGGCCATGCAGCGGAGCACGTATCGTGTGAAGCCGAGGTGTGACTGGTGGAGCAGAGCGATATCGGGAGTGTGGGCTCCTAGATTGGATGCGATTAGATATCAGGAGGCGAAGGCTGGCGGGTAGATATATGTGCTTACATATGGTTGGCAGGCCCGTTTGCGGCCTAGTGCTGGCCGTATCGACGGAGCCGGTGGCGATGCTCCGGAGAAGACAGGCTCGTCATCTCGGGACCTGCTGGTGACGGTGGTGACCCTCCCTCGTCTGAGCCAAGAGAAACCCCGAGCATCACGGGATGGGATGGATGTTCTGGCGGTGCGTGTGCGTGTGCGTGTGCGTGTGCTCGTGCTCGTGCTCATCTTCGTCTGTCTCGGCTCCGGCTGTGGGAATGCGGAAACACCGCGATCACAATCGCAATTGGACAGCAACAGATTCGCACGCGCAGTGGTTTTGTTATTTGCTTTTCCCCCAGCTGGATGGCGATCCGCTTCACAGCCCGTCTTCACTTCAGCCTTCCGTCCCGCCGCCGCCCTTCTGCTCGCGGCGCACCTCTTGCACATACGCCGCGGCACGCACCGCCCCACGACATCACCCCTCGGGCGTTTGCTTGCTTTCTTGCTTGCTGGAGACGGACGGACGGACGGACGGACGGACGGACTGCGCTGGACTGTCCTCGCCGAACCGAGCCGACGGCCGTCCGGAATCCGTGGGCGGAACAGCCGAGAGTGGTGTGCAATGTGTGTATGATATGCGAGCTGTCTCACAGCGGCGAGTGGAGCCCTGGCGCAACGTCGGGTCACACACAGACTTCCTTATTCTTTTCTTTTTCTCCTTTTCCTTTTTCCGCCCTTTCTCGCTTTCCTGTGCCCAGGTTGCCCCGTGGGTGGTGGTGGTGGGTGGGTGTCCGCATATTGGTGTCGCTCGCCCATCTGAGACACCTTCCCTTCTGCTCTAAAATAACATCCTCGCGCTGCACGAACTGCATCGTCCTTAAAGCACTCGTACGACCCCCCTCCCCGCTACCGCCTCTTCCTCCTCCTCCTCCTCCTCTCCTCCTCCTCTCCTCCTCCTCCTCCTCGTCCTCGTCCTCCTCCTCGACCTCGGTCGAACTCTCCTCTCCCTCCCCTCGTACCACTGCCGTCCGGCCTTCCGTTCTTCTCTTCTCCCGCTTCCTGAACTGGAGGTGGCCATCTGTCCGGACGGAATTCTTGATCCCCATCGTACCGCAAGCAATATAATTGCCTGCTATACTCGGCTCGTTGCTACTCTATATCATCCCTCCATCCATCTAAAAGTAGCGAAGGAATCCTGGCCGGGCTGGGTATGCTGTCTAGACAGTCTGTACTCCCTTGAGTGTATTTACGATTTCTTGAACCACGTTATTTCAGAGAGTCCCTTCCACCAACTTCCTCCTCCTCCTCCTCCTCCTCCCCTTCCCCGCCGTCTTTTCCTTCTCTCGTTACTCCCACCGTTCTCTTCAGGAGCAACTCTTCGATCGCTGCTTCCTCGACCACGACACATCCTCCCTCCTCCTCCTTACCTCTAGTAACGCACGTCCGTCTATCCTTAATAGCTGTGGTCTCCGAATCCTTTTTCCTTCCGTGCGTGCGTGAGCGAGCGAGTGAGTGAGAGTGTGTGGGAAAGCCACGGGTGGTTGTGTGCGAACAAGTGTGAGGAGAGGGCCGAGAGTCAAAGCGATAGAGATAAGAGGACGAAGCAAAGCCATTCCTGTTCATTACCGGTCGGAAGGTCCAGCGCCCATCCCGTTCTCTCCCCGCTCTGCTTTTGCGCCAACAGAAAAAAAAAGGGACCGGGACGAGACACGACGGAGCGGTCGATACATTCACCGGGTCAGTCCAGCCAGCATTCTTACTCAGCAAGCTAGAGTGGTTCAACTCGGCACACGGCAGCCCCCAACACGCACTACAACCATCACGACGCAACGATCTCACAGCGATACCCCAGTCCGGACCGGGGAATGATTGGGCGGATGCCAGAGCCGACGACGGAGCGTGCAATGCCCGCGAGACACGACGAGCGGCGGGAGGAGGGACGGCGGAAAGCGGAGGAGCAGGGTGCGAGTGTGGACGAGAGGGGGCCGGCAGAGGATGGCCGGGTTGGCGCGCGTGGTGACGGTGAGGCGGCTGCGGCGGTGGGCTCGGAGGCGGATGCGGTGGCGGGCCGGAGAAGCGATAAGGGGAAGGGAAAGGAGACGCTGCTGCCACCAAGCGAAAACCTATTCAGAACGCTGCCCACGGAGATAGTCGTGCGAATACTCGCGCACTTGACTCCGCACGAGCTGGTGCAGAGCGCCTCTTGTTGCCGCGAGGTAAGATCCCCCCCGCGCCTGCTTTGCGATGTGAAACGTGCCAGACTCTGACCGGCGCTGGGATCCGCGCTGTCAATAGTGGTACTTCATCGCCTCCGACCCGCTGCTATGGCGAACGCTCGACCTCTCATTGCTGCAGAGCAAGCTCTTCAACCCAAACACGGCAGTTACACTGACTGCCCGCCTGAAATCGTGTCGGACATTCACGCTTAGGGAGCCCAAAGCCTTGACGCAACCGCATGTGACAGCGCTGCTGCATTACCTGGCCGCGTCGCCACTTCTCGAGCGACTGTACCTGCAGTCGATGGGCACGCTGCTGAACTCTCACTCGCTCGAACACCACTTCCGTGTGTCGCAATCGCGGTGCCTGATGCACGTCGACCTCTCGCACTCGCACGTCACGACTCCCGCGGTAGTGACGCTGATGGACCGCCACCGGGGCACTCTCCGCACGCTCGACCTCTCGCACACCGCCATCGGCGACGGCACGCTGCGTGCGGTCTCGACGGCCAAAGTCCTGCACACGCTCGACATCTCGTCGTGCACGTCAGTCTCGCGCACGAGCATCCGCAACTTTCTGTGCAAGCGCTTTCCCGGCTGCCTGGTGACGCTCTCGCTGCGCGGCCTTCGCGAAGTTAAGATCACGTGGCTGTACGATCTGATGAAGCTGCCGACGTCGAGCAACCTTCGGATCCTCAACGTCGAGGGCTGCGAGCGACTCTCGCTCGGCGATCTGACGGAGCTGCAGGAGGCGTTTAGCGGACGCGTCGAGATCCGCCACGACGCGCGCGCGGAGGACGACTCGGTCTGGGGGTACCGCAAGTACATCGAGTTCCTGAGCACCGACCCCACCCTGCCGGAGCGGCTGTGCGACGAAGTGGAGAAGGGGAAGGGAAAGGAGAACGAGGGGCATGGGTCCGCGTCCTGGTCGGGATCGGGGTCTGGGTCCGGTGGCGATACGAAAGTATGTCCGCGGCCGACGCCACGAGGGCCGCCTCATCTTCCTCCTCCTCCGCGATCAACGGGGGGCTCCACGAATGGACGGGGAGCACTTGGGCGTTGATTCGGATTTAAGCCAGCACACAGCCACCCGACACGATTCTCTTTTTCCTTCACCAATGGTTCTCGCACACTCACATACCACCACCATTGTTTCGTTAGACGGCCGTTTCTATTATTTTTACATATCTACATTTTTTTCTATTTGCGGCGGAAGAGGGGGGGAGGGTTTAGGTGGGGACCGGGAAAGTTGGCCAGTTCGGGATGGGGTGGGGGGTTGGCGTTCTATACGGCGTTCCATGTTTTTTTTTTTGGTTTAAATTCTCTTTCTCGGAAATTTATATTGGCTATTTTTTATTTATTTATTTTTTATTTTGTCGGTCTGGGGGGGTTCTGATTTTCTGCGGGTTTGCGAGGAGATGGACGGGTGGCGGAAAATGGGAATTATTTTTGTCATACATAAGAGGTTTTTTTTTTTGAGGAATTTCAAGCGAAGTCGAAGGAAAAGGAAAAGTTTTTTGCGGGGGGGCCTCTTTTTCAGCGGCGGCATACTTATGTACAAGTACATACCTAGGTACATACGTGGCGTCTATCACATCATACGCGTTCTCGTGGGGAGATGAGGATTCGTTTCTCGAGCAAAAATAGGGCTGTCCGTAAGGAACGTGCGTGCGTACCTTGCTGGCGTCGATAGATTCATCGATGGTTGGCTGGGCCCCCCCCTCGCTACCGGCTGTCTCGCTCACCGGACTAAGCGACGACCCGTGTAACATCCGAGGCGTGGCTCGTACAATGCATACATATGTGAAACGGGCTAGCGGAAGGGGGCGGGGGGGCGGAGGGGGGGGGGGTGCGGAGAGGCCGAGTGTCCGTGGCTGGTGAGGCGCGTCGCGCATCCGGATCGCGGGAAGAGGAAGGAGCAAGGGAAGCGCCGCGGGGCATAGTGGAGTGAGATTCCGTGTCCGGGCGGCGGGCTTTTTTCTAACCCGAGTCCCGGCCACTGTCCCACCCCGACCTCGATCAGTCCGCAGGTGGCTCGTCGTATCTAGCTCCCCTTGCCCTCCGCCCGGGCCTCCCGAGGGTACTACGTATGTATCGTACAATCTGACTCCTCCCTGTGCTCGTCCTCCGCCCCTTCCCTCAACTCCCGCTCCTGGAGCTCCGCTTCCGACACCTCACTCTGCGCATCTGGCGACCGGAGGGAGGAAGAATCGGTTCAAGATTCGAGACCTCTTTGCAGATGAGCGCTGCGGCCAGACGGTCCTGGACTTCCTGTCTACCACGAACGTGGGACGAAGGGTGGGGGTCTGGAGAGGGGTGGCGGAAGCAACGCTTCCGCCCACGGGTCTTTCTTCTGGAGCCTTCCAGTGGGGGGCAGCTCTTGAAGAGGTGCTCCCGGGTCTGGGTCCGGTGCGGACACTGCCAGAGCGTGGCTGTGGGCCTATTCTTCGTCTACTGCAGGTATCGGCCAGTGAGACAATGGCCTGTCTTCAACTGGTAGAATCTCGCCGCCAGCCGTTCGTTGCTCTTTGCTGGCACTAGGTCCGGTTTCCCCGGAGCGTCTTCTGCTGCCGGGCAGTGTTTACTGCTTCTCCCCGAGTTAGCCCGAGAATCCGCCCACGCCTTGGCTTCCGGATTCCCCGCTTAGAGGCGTGCAAGGGGATCTGCGGAGCGGCATTGGCCCTTCTGCCGTACCGGTCTGCATATTGCAGCCATTCCACCCCCGCGGAAGTCTGGCTTGGATCGCATTCATCTGGGGCCGGGACCAGGTTCCTCTGTGGCCACCCGCTCGATGGCAGCCTTGGCATCCGTGAAGATTGTGCGCCTCTCCGGAGTTGTGTGCCGTCTTGCAGCTGTTTCCACGGCCCTGGCGGGGGCAGCGCAGTCCGCATCATAGGCTCCCTGGTTATACATAGCCCATGTGGGTTTTGACACCCACCCAACGTCGTCCGCTCCGCCATACAACAGAATGCCCAGTGGCTCCACTGTCGGAGCGTGGTCTGTCCGTGGGAGAGGTGAGGCCTGGCCCTGAATCTCTCTCTGCCTCCTTGTGTAGCAGGTCGGCATCGAGTTGTCTCTTGTTCGTCCAATAGAATCGTACTTTCCATTCTACCCCAAGTACCCAATAAGCACACACCAGCCGTTGCCCAATGTCCGATGCAGCAACCATGATTTTCCTTAGCCTGGCTACCCTGTGGCAGGCTGAGGAGCCGTAACCCGAATCTCCGCAGTCGGTTCTCCAGCTCTGTAGTTGCTGGTCTAAGCCCCGACTCCACCGTGAGCGCTCCCAGGTTGATGGTCCGAAAACAGCCTGTTATTGCGGCGGAGACGTGAGTCCACTCGCACGAAAAGTGCCCGATATGGAGTCGAGTGATACCTCGTGCGATCCTGTACCCCGCGGGACGGCATGCTTCGTTGCCGGCTGCAAGATAGTGCAGTGGCTTCCGTCTCTCGCCCCACCGCATCGCATCGGATGGTCCTTGTCCCCGCGCGGGCGAGCGGTACCTCCTCCTCCTCCTCCTCCTCCTCCTCCTCTCCCTCCTCGGCGGATATGTCGACCGGGGGCTCGTTGCTTGCCGCTGTTGTTTCTGCCGGTCGGCAGTTGGCACAGCTCAGGGGGGCTTGGATGCGGATATGGATACGGATCTGGAGAAGCACTCCCTGTGGCATCCGCCCTCGCATGTTTGGGTGGTGGTGGCAGTATTTCTCAGTGGGGAGAAACGGCGGAGGAACCGCGTACGGCGCCGAGTCCTGCGCCGGGAGAATCTGGTGGGCCATAGCAGTAGCATATCTAGGCTGCCGCTGCTGACCCGCCAGGCGTGGGGTGTCGGCAACATCGGCGCTGTCCGCGGCACGCCAGATCTCGGCGCGTGAGTGGCGTGGCCGCAGAAGCCGGTGCACGCGGCCCGGTGTTCTCGCTACGCGCGTAGGATGGAGTAGTGGCTTTTGGTCTGCGGATCCCAACGGACGGGAACCGGGGATACGCCGGTGAGCGTGGCGGAGGCGGAGGTGGGGGCCGTCAGGAGAGGAGTGGGGCGGGTGACCCCGTTACGGGTGGGCGTGTTGCGGTTGTATCTTGTGGGGTACATAGGCAGGGTGAACCGCAGTAGCCAGTCTCGCGGACGGATCTGGTTTCATTCATGTGGTCATCGTGTTCACCATCATATCAACGGGCCCCACAGCAAGATTTCTCTCTCTCTGCGGGTCCTAAGCTCGTCCAGAGACATGGCGGCGCGGGAGCCACTCGGGCCAACATCTGCTCGATTTACTCCATCTGCCACTGTTCGCGATCACAGTCTAGCTGCGGTCGAGGGTTGGCATTGCGTCGGCTCGTCTGGGCCGTCGGCTCGGCGCGAGGTAACCGAGTGTTTGCGGATTGAATGCGGACAGCGGTCGGCAGATTGGGGTAGTGATAGGAACACAGCCTGTAGCAGGGACGACATGGCAGCAGTGGAGTAGAGGAGAATCGTGATCGCTTGTGACACCCGCAGACAGAAAGCAAAAGCGCCCCAACACCGAGAGTCGCAGTCCACCCCATCCACCCCATCCACCGCACGATTCCCTCCCACCAGCTACCCCATCGTCACGTCCGCATCCGCATCCGCATCGGGACCGCGGTCGACCGGCTCCTCGGCGCGCTCCTCGTCGGCGGACTGTTCGGGCTGCTGCTTGGCGACGCCGGGATTGCGGCCCATGACGCCCTCGAACTGGCTCCACAGCGCCTCGACGCTCTCGAACTCGCGGCCGACCTGTGCACGCGTCAGGAGATTGCGGGGCGACGGGAGAGCGCGAGGGGGGTTAGGACGGCGATGATGCTCTCCATGTTGCGGTTGAGCGTGTTCATGTTCATCAGCACGTGTTCCATCGCGAGCGCGATCTCGCTGCGCAGCTGGTCGCGCTGCTGCTCGAAGAAGGACTTTTCGCCGGCGGCACTGGCGGGCGTGGCGGTGGCGGGGGAAGAGGCCATCGCTACGGACTGTCTGGAGGGGTGGTTTCGTTCTGCAGCCTGCTGTACGCGGGAGTGGTGGGGCGGTGGTGGTTGCACGTGGAGTACAGTGGAATAGGATTATCGGAATTCTGAGTGCGTGGCCAAGCCTGATTCCTATTGGCGTTTGGGCCGAAACTTGTTCCAGCTACATAGATATGTAAGCGTTTCACAGGCGGCTCCCCATCTGCGAGCCTTACAACGTAAACCAAACGCAGAGATAATAACTGCATATGTACATAAATTTTAGATAGATAGGACATTTCCCACATCGTTTGGAATGCCAGCTTTCGGCGTATATTTCAGCCACGCCCGTCAGATTGCAGCCGTCGGGGATATGTGCAATCGCAAGAAAAGTTGTCTATTCTCACGGGCCATGCAGCCCGCTGTCAGGGACAACGCATTAAAGAGCTTGAAGACTCACCAGTGTTGTTCTTTTCCGAAATTATGGTACAGAGCAGTGATCATGAGTGTGGTGTTTATTCAGTCGCTTGGCGATGGTATGTAACTGCCGGCAAACCCGGGCGTTCAGATTTTGTCCCAGGAATTGCGTGCTTAGATAGCACAAACGGCAAAGCACGCAGATGGTGGGCCGGTACTAGCGGGTGGGTCAATCTCACCAAAGGGGAAGAGATACTACCTTCCATCATCGCCGCCTCCCCCCACTGCGCCGACGGGCCCGGAAAGCTAGGACCGACAATACAATCGCACCCCCAAAACAACTAGGCTTCCGTGCGCAATTCATCTCGCTCCTCCTCCCCCTCGTCCACCGTCGCAGACCAGCAACCCCCCCGTCGACTCCCCGCCACCGTACTCGCGTCTAGCCGCCACTATGTCTTCCCCGCCTCTCAAAGCCTTCAGCAAGCTCGATCTCTCCGGCCACGACTTTCCCCCGTCCCCGGCGCCGTCGTCTCCGCGCACCGGGAAGGTCTACTCTCTAGCAACAGAGCTCGTCTACACCGAGCATTCGGACCAGCATGGCGCCTCGTCGATGCCATTGTACCAGACCGCTACGTTCAAGCAGACCTCCGGCTCCGGCGGCGGCGAATACGACTACACGCGGTCCGGCAACCCCACCCGTTCGCACCTCGAGAAGCACCTCGCCAAGATCATGCGGGCGAACCGCGCCCTCGTCGTCTCCTCGGGAATGGGGGCCATGGACGTCATCTCGCGCATGCTCAAGCCCGGCGACGAGGTTGTCGCTGGAGACGACCTCTACGGCGGGACCAACAGACTGCTAAAGTACCTGTCCACGCACGGCGGCATCATCGTGCACCACGTCGATACCACGTCCGTGGATGCGGTGCTGCCCGTGCTGTCGGAGAAGACGGCAATGGTGCTACTGGAGACCCCCACCAACCCCCTCATCAAGATCGTCGACCTCCCCGCGATCGCCAAGGCCGCGCACGACGCGAACCCGAAGACCGTGGTGGCGGTGGACAACACGATGCTCTCGCCGTGGCTGCTGAATCCGCTCGACCTCGGCGCCGATATCGTCTACGAGTCGGGCACAAAGTACCTCTCGGGCCACCACGACCTGATGGCTGGCGTCCTCGCCGTCAACGACCTCTCCCTCGGCGAGAAGCTGTACTTCACCATCAACGCGTCGGGATGCGGCCTGGCGCCCTTCGACTGCTGGCTGCTCCTCCGCGGAATCAAGACGCTCGGCGTGCGCATGGAGAAGCAACAGGCGAACGCGCAAGCGATCGCCGAGTTCCTCGAGCACCAGGGATTCAAGGTCCGCTACCCGGGGCTCAAATCGCACCCGCAGCACGATCTGCACTGGAGCATGGCGCGGGGCGCAGGCGCGGTGCTGAGCTTCGAGACCGGTAACACCGTCATCAGCGAGCGCATCGTGGAATCCACACGGCTGTGGGCCATCAGTGTCTCCTTTGGCTGCGTCAACAGTCTGATCTCCATGCCTTGCCGCATGAGCCACGCCAGTATCGACGAGGAGACGAGGAAGGAGAGGCAGCTTCCCGAGGATCTGGTGCGGCTCTGCGTCGGAATCGAAGAGTAAGTATCTATCCCTCCATCCACCTCCGAAGCGAGGCCGGCCACGTTGCTGACGGGAAGCAGTGTGGACGATCTCATCGACGACCTTCGAACCGCACTGGTGCAGGCAGGAGCGGTGACGGTGACAGTGGACGGCATGACGGCAGGCGTGCCACCTGAGCTCGCGGACGACCTCAAGGCATGAGATGTTTTGCGCCAATCTCCCGTAAAAAAATGACCGAACTCTTTCTCTGCGTTTTCTTTTCTTTCTTTTCTTTCTCACAGTCTGTTTGCTTTTTCACGGGGCGAGTTTTTTTTTTTTTGCGTTTTTTTTTTCGATTTTTGCTTATTACCTCACTTGCTTGTTCTATCCAACGGTGGGGGGTACGTACGGGGGAGAGGTTGCAAAAGTAGAGTAACCCCCCATGTATTTGGAGGGGAGCGGAGGGGGAGCGTACGGTGGATGGCGATGAAAGATACGTATTTCCTGTACCGATCCTTAAACGCGCCACATGGGCATGCTTGCTTGTTCCTAGCCGCGGGAGTACATGTGATTTTTTGTCTTTGTTTCTTCATTACTCGCATGCGACCAATTTTGATCATGGCGGGCCTGCCTAAGCAGGATTCAAGACAGGGAACGAAGAAACCGCCTTCACCGGGACTGGGACGTCCTCAAACTCGCTTCATCGGGGGTCACTTTCTCTGGGCTCTCCCAACCTCTAAAACTCAGAGCAGACACCATTCCTTCGGCTTGGTTTAATTTCACCCCCCCCGGATCCGTACGCCGAGACATCATCCCACAAACCCCTCTCCGGATGAGTTTTGCTTATCCTCCCAAGACACAGGTGAGTTTACATCCGACATCCCAGGTCACTTGAAATTTAACGACGTTCTATTGTCGGACGAGCACTCCTCCAGGGGATGTGTTTAGATTCCACCACTCAATCCCAGAAACAGGGTCCAGCTCAGAGAAATCACGCATTTTCCCTCACCGAGAGAGGTACTCAAGGGGTCGGTCCTTGCCTAATCGCGCATTTCTGCGAGAGTTGTGGCTTCACACGACCACCCATGACGAGGATTCAGGTTTGTAGATACCCGTCTCACTTGGCTGCCGTTGGTCCCACAATCCTGGAAGTTTACATTGAGTATGTGTTCAATGTGGCGGATGTTTTACGGGGGTTGCGCTCGAGTGACCGTGACGGACGGGACGACACTCGCACATGATGTCACTCGGGCGAGTTTTTCGCCTCCGCCACTCGATCTGCGACATATCTATGATTCTGCATTTTGTAGACCGGTACGGCAGAATGCCAATGCCTCTCCTCATATCTTCTCGGGTTGCTAACACTGCCGGCAGCAGAAGACGCTCTGGGAACCGGACCCAGTACCATCAAATAGTAACGAGCGGCTGGCGGCGAGATTCTACCGGTTGAAGACAGTTCATTGCCTCACTGGCCAATACCTGAAGTAGACGAAGAATAGGCCCACAGCCACGTGCTGGTGGTGCCCGCACCCCGACCCAGAACCGGGAGCACCTCTTCAAGAACTGCCCCTACTGGAAGGCTTAGCAGAAAATCCTGTGGGCGGAAGTGCTACACACCAGCGGCCAGAAGCAGGAAGAATCGGTTCAAGATTTGGGACCTCTTCGCAGTTGAGCGCCGCAGCCAGGCAGTCCTGGGCTTCCTATCTACCACGAACGTGGAACGAAGGGTGGGTCTGGAGAGGGGTGGCGGAAGATGCGCAGAGTGAGGTGTCGGAAGTGGAGCTCCAGGAGCGAGAGCTGAGGGAAGAGATGGAGAAGTTGGAGGCGGACGAGCACAGGGAGGAGTCAGATTTTACGATACATGGCGTCTTCGGGAGGGCCAGGACGTGGGCAAGGGGAGCTACAACGAGCCACCTGCGGACTGATCGAGGTCGGGGCGGACAGTGGCCGGGACTTGGGTTGAAAAGTGCGCCGCTGCATAGTCTACACAGGCCGTATGCGAGTATGATCAAACAAAAAAAACGTATCTACCATTGATTATTTTTTTTCTTCGTATCGCCACGATCTCGACAGATCGCAGGCGATTAATGACAAAGCAAAAGACGTATCTGTGACTAGGGGGAGGCACAACCAGCCGGTGGACAGGAGCCGGAACAGTGTGTTTATTGTACACACTCCTGCTTCCTGTCTGCAGTCAGACGGCGGCATCGATGTAATAACATAATCCCCCTAGCCCGCCGTCCGAGCACGCACACCTCCCGTACTTGATTCCGTGCTCCGACCAGCCAGACGCATCGGAGGGAAAGCGCGGATGGTCAGCAGGTGTTCGGATCGCTGGTAGTGTCCGTCGGGGGATGTGTATCGGCGTCGTTGCTTTTGCGTTGTGGATCGGGGAGAGTGGTTGACGTAAGGAGCCGGCCGACACCGCGTGATGAAACGTGACGCAGCGGCTGGACAGGCCCGCCCAGTTACCCACGACGTTGTGACACGGAACTGCGCCCTTGTGCGGGCGGTTGCCTATGTGCATATCGACGATCGCATTATAGTAGTCGGGGCGGGACTGGCGCCGGACACGTCGAACCGCAAGGCAGACTTTCGTGCTTGTGGGTACTTACGGTACAAGCACGGGAACGTTGGGAATGGTGGAGTATCATCGCATATATCTACATATCACAGAAGGGAAAAACTCGGATCCACGATAGTACTGGACCATCTCATTCTTTTCCAAATAACACACCTGATCCGTGGGGGGGGGGGGGGGGGGGGGGGGGGGGGGGGGGGGGGGGGGGGGGGGGGGGGGGGGGGGGGGGGGGGGGC
>Ga0307508_10002068_pt1 | contig 21659 bp, 21 predicted proteins | sample 9_EM_MG_FD_203089 | JGI IMG/M metagenome (GOLD analysis project Ga0307508, IMG submission 203089) | Populus trichocarpa ectomycorrhiza microbial communities from riparian zone in the Pacific Northwest, United States - 9_EM | ecosystem: Host-associated > Plants > Roots > Unclassified | place...
TCCACCGGAGGCCGGTATGCCGACGCTATCGGTCTCGGTGGCTAGTCCACCGGACAATGCGCCGACGCTATCAGTCTCATCTCCGAGAATGTGCCCGGTCCCCGTCCGGGCCACATCTCATGACACCTTGCGGGCTTATGATTACGAGTGCTCTTCCATGAACCAGTTTGGACCAATCGGAACGTTTTGAAAAATTTCCGTCTTCAGGTAGCACTCGAGCTGCTAATAGCTTGGGGTGTCAAATTTTTTGACAACCCTCAGACGGGCCTTGATGGGTCGCTACTATAAAAGAGGACTGTCTGGAGGGTGTGGGACTACAAGAGAATGTCCATATGGCTATCGTTCGAAACTCAAAGGCCTGTATTCGGCCAATACGTGCTAGTAGAATCTCGCCGGACCTTTCAAGGACTCAGCCGGTACCACCCCGTCGTGATGACAGAAAAGTTTGGCGAGAATAGCTGATGCCTTCAATACCAACAGCAAGTGGCAATCATCGGTGACTGGTCAATGCCACTCAAAGTCCGACCTCCAACTACCGCCAAAGAACAGGCCCAACCAACGAGCAACACGCTATACACCACACCATGCACTACTTGTACCGCCAACGTTCTCGCAGAAGAAGACTTTGACTAGCTGCAAGGCTGTTATTCGACAAAGGCAACTCGAACTTGGGGCCGATGGCATGCACGAGGAAAAACACGGCGAGGACCTCTTCGATAATCTACCCCCTAGATCACAACGAGTGTCTGGGCCTAGGGGTTCACGAGTGCGAGTCAGCCGCCGCTGTGGACGTTGCTAGCATTCGGCGTGGACAACTGCAACCGCTTCACTGCTTCAGCAACCCCCCGCTGGGGCACTCAACGGCGTTTCGCAATCGCGCCCTGTAGAGGTGAGGACGGGAGAGCTCCTGCGCCGCCATTACTCCACTGGGAATAAATGGTTTGAACTAACTTAAGTGAATCGGTACAAAATAGCGCCGACGCGGAGATTAAGGTTGCCCACGAGGGCTGCGTCTCAGATCTTGATTGCGAGCGAGTTTGCTCGACACATCGACCCAGGAGCGTTAAAGAGTGCTGGAGTCGGGGCTGCAGGCGAGCACGGCGGCGTGAGGGGAATTGGCCCGTTGGTGACAGCAAGCGGTAGCGACTCGAAAACAGAAGCAGAATCTGAACAAACGGAGGTAGTTTTAGCTGCGGCTCCCCGCTCCCAATGGGGACACGCCGACCATTGCCGGCCGGGCGGCAAGAATAAAATTGGCAGGAGAGCGGTTTCTCGGACGGTGGGAAAGTGGCTATCGGTGGGCGACCCGTTGAGGTAAGGGCGTAAAGGGGTTAACGGCGTATTGCTGGTGGAATTGGTAAGGTAAGCAAAATTGTACTCGTTGCAGACATCGATGGCGGTAGATTCGGAATGTATGGGAAGGCAGGCGGGATGATGAAGAGTTCACGGAGGGGAAAGGGAACTGCTAATAGCGTGTTGCGGGGCGTTGGGTAGCACTTGTATTTCTTGTTCCGATGGGTGTAGTGGACTAGCACGACCTTCCCTCCCCTTTCTCAGTCGTTGCAGTTCTTTTTCTTTTTCCCTCAGAGCTAGACAGGCGCTCAGACGATACAGCAACCGCACTTCCCTTTCCTTTATTCGTTTACTTTAGTCGTTGCTTCATCTCGTCCTTCTCAGTTGCGTGCCGGAGAGGAGAGCAGCCCCCGGCCCTTCTCCTTCCGTTCGGCATTCTTCCGTTCGGCATTTCTCTGTCTCTTTCTTTTTTCCTGATCTCTCGGTCTACGGGCAACCAGCGAAGCACCCTCTCCCCACCTCATAAAATGCCGTCCAAGTATACTGTGGGTTCGTGGCGTCTTTTATCTTCCGTGTTGACCGCTATTGTTTTGTCGATATCCTCTCAGGCCTCCGTACTCCCCAAACCGACCATGCCTGTTGAATGGTTATGGCCGTAGGTGTGTGTAGATGGAATTCTTCACGTAGTGGTAAGGGCTCGAGCGGGGACAATCTCAGTTAGGTTGTAGAAGTATAGAACAGAAGAAGAGAACACTAAGTACATCCACACTGCCCGCATAGCCCCATCATTCCTATGGTAACACCACCCTCTCAACTCGAGCAGGGCCCCATACATCCCAGATGCGAGAAGCGTAGGCCGTGCGTCCAGCGCCGAGAAGCTTTTCCAACAATGCCAACCGACCGAGTAACCGCGCCGATTATGTACCAGATTGCCGAATGGTCACCAGGCACGCCCAAATGAAGTATGTGGCACTGTAATTTCCTCACTTTTTTTGTTTGTTTATTAATACTCGCATGCAGCCTTTCTAGGCTATGGCGGCGTACATTTTACCCAGGTTTCCCGTCCGCAGTCCGCGCAGGGCGGCTCGTTGGAGGCTCCCCTTTGCCCTCCGCCCAGGCCTGTCCCAAAAGATGTGCTACGCACCAAGGAAAAAACCAAGGAAAAAACCAAGGAAAAGAGCTCCAACAAAAGAGAAAGACAAAGGAAAGGCGCACCCATCCCCTACTCCTCATCTGCCGATGCCATGAACGAGGGGATGGGTAGGAACAGTGGGGGTTCCGCCCCGTCGCTCGGCTCGCCTTTGGCACCCGGCGCCTCCGCCTCCGCCTCCCTCTCCTCCTCCCGCTCCCACTCTGACACCTCGCTCCGCGCGTATTCCTCAGCCGGCACCAGCCTTCGAACATTTGTAGAAAAAAGGAAATCTAGCACCGCCCGACTGTACCTCCCATCGGCAAGATCCCGGATCTTCCTGCGGCTCTTCCACCTCCCGGTCTCCTTCTGCACCTCCGGTCACAGAATCGTCTGCTGCACCCTCCATTCCGGACACACCTTGAAGGGGTGGTCTCTCGTTTGCGAGGGGCACTGGCACCCACCAGCATTGGGCAGTAGGGCGAGCCTTAGCACAGTGCAGGTACAGTGCCCCGCATTCAGCTGGTAATACCGTGAAGCGAGCCTCCCGAGTTGTAGGGTTTGAATGGAATTTTTTTGTTCGAGTTACCTATTTTGTTTGCTCTGGGATAGTCGCTTTTGTTTTTTTGATGGTGTGAATTTGCGTTGGAGTGCAGTTTGGATACTGGCTTAGGTCGAACCACCTCCTTGCAGCTCGCGCCACACGCCGGTATATATACAGCTAACATCCATTTTCTAGACACTCTTGGAAAAGGTAACTCTGGGTGGCAGCGGGGTTGCGGAAGGCCAGGAAAACTACGTAATTACTGAATGAAGATTCCAACAACGAAAGAGCCTTGTGCGTTGGGTTGCGTGTGTAGACGGCTACGGTCAAACTGGCACCCCATGATCACCGCGCTCATCCGGAGAATGAGATTATATGCCGTCATTACAACATCCGTGACCCAGTTCATGGGAGGTACAATATTCCGGGCGAACTCGGGCCCGCACGCGACGTCGCATTAAGCTACTGGAGCGTGCAATCCCTGCTGCGGGATGCTTGCATACATATCCCTCGTCGCCATTGCCTGCCGTCGGAAGAAGCCCACCGTAGATAAAACAAACAGTTTTTCTAGCTTCCTCGAGAACGCCACAGGATAATAGCGCAAAGTAGACCAAAATCCTCACGGAAGAGCAGCACCATTCTTCCCGTGTTTCCCCCCACCACCACCGCAAACATCCATGTTCGTGGTGCTTCAGCGCCCACAAGTTCATCCTCTCCCAACCATGATGCATCCTGCCAATTTTCATATCCGAATCACCCATCGCTCAGCCCCACGTGTGAAGAGAGCATGGATGAGAGTTTTGCTGTGGGTTTGTCATGCACGGAGCGTCTGCACGTCTCCGCGACACCCGGACGACAGAGAGCTGCATTCAAGTGAAGCACGTGTAAAGTCTGCAGCATAGCTCGATTCTCCGTACTCGGCGGGGGTCTGGAACTCGGCGGCGGTGGTGATGCGTGAAATTCGAGGTAACGAGGAGGCTCGGTCGTCAGACGCTCGAAAGGTTCACGATCGAAACAACTGTTCTAGATTCCAATGCAAGTAGGGTTGAATTAGCACCAACACGCGTCGCACGCAACCCACCTCCGTCCAAAACCCCCGACCGGCGACCGTAGGTAATAGTCGTCGCCTGCCGTAGTCCGATCGAGGGTTGCGAGCGCCGGAGAACTGTTTGCGCGTTGAGGTCCCGGTGGGGGCGCGGATAATGAGGCTCAAGAGTTCAGCCGCAAGATAGCTAAGCCTGGAAGGCGCTGATCATCGGGGCGGCATCTCCGGCGCTCGATGGAGGGCTATCGGTATTCTTTCGCAGTCGTAGAGCGGGAGGCCGATTGTAATGCGCGGTGGGATCATGATGTGATGATAAGAGTATGTTGGATAGATACGTGCTGCGGTCGCGGCGGGGGGGCGTGGGAAGCGAGATTCGGAGGCGCTAGTTAACTAGCGGCTGCCGACAACTAGCCAGCGCCACCACTGCCACTAACGTGGTAGCGCGGGAAGTGAATCAAACCCAGTATTCGCTGACCCTAGGCTAGCCACTTCGGGACCATCGGCACGACTACCCCCATGTTGGAGATACGCAACACAACTGTGAACACTTTTTCCTCCCCGCTACATTTCAATTGTTCCGCGGAATATCTCCAGCCACCCTGAATTCCCTATACTTTACCTATCCGGACTATCGTTCTATTGTGAAGCGCCTGTCACACAAAACCGGCCCGGCCAACAACGGCCAAAGTGTGTTGATACCAGGTAGCCTCTAAACAGCCGTCGCCTCCTACTCGGCCAATCGAGAAATGCCGATTTCCCGTCTCTACCGAGGCAAATACAACAAGGGAAGGAAAGTCACGAACTACGGTTACTCCATTCGACGTGTGGCAAAGATGCATGAGGTTGCCTATTCACAATTGCGGCCGAGTCTTGAAATCAAAACTAACGGGCAATCGCGACTGCCTAATTGCAAAAAAGGGAAACCCAGTGACGGCACTGGTCCTGGTAGTCGAACAGAGTTGTCTGAAAAAGGATGTCGGGTCCTTACTATCGAGGAAGCCAGGTTGAGGAAGAGGCGGATCAAGAAAAACTGGAAGCCGATACTCAGAAGCAGCAGCTGAGGGGAAACAGCAGGAGAAAGCCTTCGAGCAAGCAATGATCGAGCCTCCTATGGGTGGTATTTATGAAGCATACCCTGCTGCAGAGCCCGGAAAATCTGTTATTTTCAAGACCGTGAACTCTGTCACTGGGAGTTGGGTTCTGGTGGAGTATTTGGTGCATCGGTAGTGGAGGTTCTTAAACCGGGATTTTTCACTGTCGTCTGAAAGGAGATCTGAGGATTATCAGCATCCAATTATTCGTCTGAAGAAGGATAAGGTGAAGGGAGGCTATGCGTATTATGGGAAGCCGGAGAACTTGGGTGTTTGGAGAACTGTTATGGCAAAGGCGAAGAATGAGTGAACATTACTTTTCCATCAGAATCTTTTAAACTCAGGTTTGAATGTGGTACATATAATCTCTCTGCACCCCCCACCGCTAGATAATAATCTCTTTCACTCTCCTCCTGTCAATACCGCCGTATCGAGTACTGTCTCTGTATTTGACTCTCCTCTCTCTCTCTTTCTATCACTGTGGTCGAATCCGAACCTGATATCTATTGTCAGCGATAAAAATACAGATATGCCATCTTCTTCCAATCCACACAGACTCATTCGCTGCGCGGCTCCTGCGCGACTCGTTTCGTTGCGCGACTCGGTGCGTGATTCTTTTTATTGTGCGATTCGTTTCCCTCCTACATCCTTATCAGCCTAAGCAAGTAATTAATTGATCGGAGGTTTCCTCACCTGACTTCTTTCGTTTTGCTGGAGGCATTCCATTTCGTTGGCGGCGTTGTGTTTCGTGGTGTCAGTGATGGGGTGAAGTATCCAAAGTAGCTAGCCTTGGGTCAGCGAATACTGACCCGCTTCCAGGTTTGATCCACTTCCCGCGCTACCACGTTACTGTACGTCACGTAAAAATAGGTTTATTGCTACTCATGATATTTTTTTTTTAAAAAAAATTCAGGTCTCGTAACTTCAATTTTTTCGTACTTCACAATGTGCACGAGCTGCTCACCTCGGGGACAATGTGAAGTGCCATCACCTCCTCGGCCATCCTTGTGGAAGTGCCTCGATGGCAACGGCAGGATGCATTGCTTCTAGCCCTCTAAATAGCAGCCCCTCGTTTCGATCGGAGGATCTTCAGACCGGGAGTGAGCGGCACTGCTAGGTGTCGGGGGAGGCTTTATATGCCCGGTCATGTGTTCAGCGGGGGCAGTGAGCACAATGGGCTCGTGACTATGTAGCTTTGCTACAGGCACGGAAAGGAGGTAGAGGTTGTGGGGGGGATGTGTGCATGCGCACGTACCCACCGGCGGGTTTAGGAACGACACGAGCAAGGGGGCAGTGGGATGCTAAGAAGACGTGGCCTCTGGCCAAATACGTCTCCGGCTATCTAGGCGCCCAACCGAAACGATAAATCCATTTAATAGTAAAGGCTTAAGTATGCTAGACGCCCTCGTCCCATTAGCCAATATTTGGCGGTCACCTTCCGGCTTTATTCCTCCAGTTTTGGAGACGCCGGTTCGCTTGCCTTCAGGTGTGGGGCCTTCTGGTACCCAAGTGGTTAGGATTAGTCATAGAGAAATCTGCCTCCGCGGTACTCCAGGCTTATCTATTGAAATCATATCTAGATTATCGGATACGTGTTTGGGCTGCTGGGGGAAGTCAAGCCGATCCAATAATCTCGCGTGAGCGCAGGGTTCGTGCTCGGCAAGTGCGACCTAACTATATACGGCTTGTGATGGGCGTGGGAGGCGGCCATGTATCTATGTACCTAATCGTAGTGGATGTCGTCACCTCGCGTACGGCGTTGCTAGAGGTAGCGAACGAAGGCAAAAAGTAGCTAGACGTAAGCACGCAGTGCAGGAGGGGGACGTGAGCGCTCGGCGAGGGCGCGGCGAGGACGTAGGATGTGGGCAGGCGAGCGAACGGGCGGGCGATCGGGTGAACGGGGGGCCAAGCGAACGAGCGGAAGAGCGGGGGGAGCGGGCGCGCTGGTGAGCGACTGGACGAGGACAACGAAGGACGAGGACAAGGCGGGCGAGCGAGTGAGCGGACAAAGACAGGTTTAGCGGAAGAACGAGCGGGCGGGCGGCGAGCGTGCGAAGTGTAACATAACCGAGGACAAGACGGCGGACACGGCAGAGGACAAGGCGCAGACGGCAGGTGGACGGGAACAGTTGCTCTTGCTAGATAACAAGTTGTTGCGGAAAAAAGAAAACAAGGAGATGTTGAAAGAATACCGATTAGCAACGAAGGGACAGATAGATGATGGGAGTTCGATCAGGTTTTGAGTGCGCGCTGGGTGCAGTATGATTGATATTCGGTGTATTGTTTTGTGTATAGAACAGTATAGGACTGGAAGAGAAGAAACCAGCGGAGCATATGATCCTTCTTTTGTGCTTCCCCGCTCTCGCGTCTTGCGCGATCGTGTCCTCCACAAACTGAGGCACAAGCGCTCAATCCAGAACCTCACCGGCATACCATCTCTGCGAACAACACCCCAATACATAGAACGCAACGAGAAGCGCTTTCAGCAGGAGACACAGAGGCCGGGGGATTGCCTTCCGCGGGGCCTAAATACCTGGCGAAGGACGGGGCACTATGGCTTCAACCTCTCCACACTCAGCGGAAGGCAACGCGTGCGGGGGAACTGAGGCGCGAGTGGTGTGCTCTTCCCCCGTCAGTCCCATCCATTCCAGAAACTGAGCCGATAGCTGAATCGCAGTCGACCTCATCGGCAACCTCCTCCGAATCCTCCGAATCCTCCAAATCCTCCAAATCCACATCCGGTTACGGGCGGGACGGATCACGACGAGCACGAGGATTACTGCATGCTCAGAACCCCCGAAGACAATCTAATTGCTCACACGTCCGACGGACACATAGTCACCATCGACTTCCGTGATACTCTCGCGGCTGTTCGTGTTCTTGTACACGATATGCATGAACCGATGAGGATTTTCCCCGGATGCGATGGTTGGTGTCGATAACCTTGGAGCACAAGCTGCCCCACGACAAGGACCTGGATAAGGCGGCGTTGGATCCCTTTACAGTTGCGGTGTAGATGGGTTTGTTGGGCTGAAGGGGCCGATGGTTTCAGAGCTCTGGAGAGCCGACCCTATCGTGGCGGATGGTTGCAATTTTGTCGCTGCTGGTGGTTCGGGTTGAGATGTGGCTGACTCGCTCTGTTTCCTCTTACAGTCTTGCTAGATGCGGACGTGTTGATCAGCATATGCTTTGCTCTTTTATCTTTAGCAGAATCTGCGAGATCAACGAACGGAATGGGTGTAGTCTCCGGGTCCTTGTGTTTGGAGGGCCCAGCTGCTAGCCTCATTCACTAGTTTGGAAGAGACCGGAGAACCCTTGAACAAAGGGGCGGGGGTCAAGAAGATATATTTGGAGGAGGAAGTGCCTTCTTCTGCATGGCTTTAGCCCTTGTCTTCCACGGAAGGGGTTCGTTGTCGGGGACCGCCCTCTGCTTTTCGGCCATGGACCGGATGCTTGGCTTCCGAGTTCGGGAACGGATGGCTGGAGGGCTCGCCGCCTTTAACGCAGCATCTTGCTCCCGGGAAATCTTTGGGCGAAACCTGTGGGAAACGTTCATGAGCACATCGCGCGCAATTCAGCCGTTGGCCTTCATCTCGTTGGCAACCTTGTTGATCATCACATCGGACTATTCCTTCTCAACATGCCACGACCGAGGCATGGTCAGGACTTTGGCGCTTGACTTCAGCATGAAGAATCAAGGCTGCAGTGTTCTGAGCGGCTCGGGGCGGATTTTCGCAGACCCCCTTCCGGCGTTGAAGAATGGTGACATCTGCGTTGGACCTCCTCTCGTTCCCCACAGGTGGCAGCCAGAGCTTATGGGATGGAAAATCGTCGGTGTCCGCAAGAGCCTGATGGCGCTGAGCTCGAACCTGTCCGTCGTCATCCGCGTCTTTCTTCGACCCCCGTTGGACGTTGGGGACGGTGTGGCTCTCGTCATCGCCGATTTCATCTTCTCTCGGATGGAGCTTGGCTCAAAGAGGGGGAGCACCCTCGGTATATCGGTCAGCAGGGCTCACACGTACACCTCCGGCGCTCTGAATACCAGGCAAGTACTTCTCCCCTCTCCTGGATGTGCTTGTACTTCATCTGCCAAGACCGCGAGAGTTTGCGCTTCCGAGCCATACAGATCCCCGCAGGTCTCCTACGGTTCTTGGGATCGAAGGAGTCATCGCAATCATAGGAGCTGCCCGTAATATTTGGGGTGTCGGGTTTGTCGGGTTTGTCGGGTTTGTCAGACCCGCAGGCCGAAGGTTCGCTACCGCTATGCTGCTTCCTTCCCGTGCGTTCCCGCGTCCAGCACACCATATCGGTAACACTGTTTGAAGCCTTGACTGCTCGTGCTCTAGCTACCTGAACAATGTATCGGGGGAGGTAGGGCGAGCATTACAATCTGCGGGCTCTGTGTTGAGTTATTACGACGGCGAAAGCATTCCCATCAAGCTCTTGCACTCATCTTTCCGCGAATTGCTATTAGACAACCGAAGCGGCGACGATCCCCGGTCTAGCATCGTTGGGGACCACATACATAAAGCAGGAGCTACCTCGGGCTCATATCAGGACGTCTCAAGGATCGTATGTGCTCTCTGAAGCTCCTAGGTAGCCGCGCGAGTGGACTAATTCCTGACATAGGTAGTACGCTATTGGGTCCCACACGATGCTCTGTATGCTTGTCTGTACACTCTACAGCTAGGTGGTACCCGCCCGGGCGACGGCGAATCACTGCACGATCAAGTCCCAACTTTCCCAAGACACACTTCCTCCAGTGGCGTGAGACCCTCAGCCTGATGGGGAATATGTCCTGCGGCGTTCGCATGGTCGAGCAATTGGATTTGATCCCTCACGGCGAGCGATCCCAGATATCTCGCGCTATTCTTGGTTCTGGAGATTAGCTGTTTGTCAATTCCTAAGCTTATGTAGGCTGGTTACTCGCGGCTGACGGCTTCTGTCGGGGGGACAAGAAGGGGCGCTTTTTAGCTCGGGATGCTGTCGATTTGTCGACTGGGTCGGATGCCGAGCACCACTTACGCGCAATGACTCATGCTGCTGCGCGGTTCGAACACTATTTCACATCGATTACTGAGCCTGTCCCGCTCTGAGTATACCCTGCTCTAACGCTCCGCCCAAGCGAAAGCATACTCAGCGTACAATTCAGGGCAGTGTCCCAGGCAGGATCCACAACCCATCGGCGGTCTTCGGCGACTGAGGATCGGCGTTGCTGGTGTTCATGGGCCATTCTGAATGTGTCACTGACATCCAGGGTTGGAAACGGTCCGTCCAGGCCGCCCAGAGCGGACGAACCGGTCCGCAGTCCGTCACCGAGCGATCGGCGAGAAGAGAGAAGCTGTGTACATCTATAAGGAGAAACACCCGATACCACCGCACCCATTCCACTCCGACAACCGCTTCTATCGCCGCTGCCACCCCCGCTCCGACAAGCAGTCCGCGCCCGGCCCCGCTCCCGCTCCTCATCGTTGTTGTACACTTGACTCAGGAGATGTTGCGCCACTACCTACGGAAATGCGTCCAACTGGTCTTACATCTGTCCCACGTTCAGACTTTCGGTTGCCGCTCGATGGATGCGTGTCAGACTGAGGGTATTCCCTACCAATCTACCGCTAGTCATTCGACAGCCGCTCCTCAGTAACTGCACCACACATTTTTACGCGAGATGAACTTGTTTTAGTCCGGACTAGTAGACTGAACCGTCACGCTTTATGTGCGAGGGGAGGGCGAGGGGCATTGCCCCTGGCCGAGGGTGAGGGAGGGGAAGGGGAAAGACAGAAGGAAGCCGAACGGAAGGAGAGAGTCGGGGCTGCTCTCCTCTCCGGCACACACCGGAGCATGACAAGACGAAATACCTACCAAAGGAAGCGGAAAAGGAGGAGGAAAGCGAGACTATTGTATTGTCTGAGTGCCCTCCATGTAGCTCTGAGGAAAAAACGAAAATGAACTACAACGATGAAGACCGCTAGCACAAACGGCGCCATGCCAGTCAACTCTTCACGGCATTCCTAGCATTCTCTGTCAAAATAATGGGCGTCCGGAGATGACGGACCGGAGACGGCGTCCGGAGATGACGGACCAGAGGCAACATGTCCGGAGATGACAGCAGCCTTAGTCTCCGAGCACCGGCTCGGGAGACAGTCTTCCGTCCTTTCCCCTTGGCGAGTCCCTCAGACGCGTTGTATATAGAGAGAATGTTTTTCCTTCGACCTTGTATCAATCAATCAGTTCACTATCTTCGTCTCTATCGATCCCTATATTCCAACATTCTCGTCTCACGCCAGGTTACTGGCATCTGGATCCTCCGACAATACCATTTGGCTCAGGGATTTGAGGACGGTGACCTTCTGTAGCACTCTCGAGGGGCATGTAGAGTGGTTCAAAACAATAGTATTCCCGTCTGAAGGCAAGCTCCTCGCAACGTCAACGCAGGGGGGGACGCGCTGGCTCTTGATAGGGGGGATTATCGGTGATGGTGGGCATGCTCAAAGAGATTTCTTGCAAGTAAAGGACAGCCCGGACCGAGGGCACCGGCTGAAGGGTAGAGGGAGGAGTTAGCAGGGCGGTACGCACTCGGGTGCTCGCCGGCTCGTGCGGAACGAATCTCTCCGCCACCCCACTCTGCACCCACCACCTCATCCGCTGCCTGATGCCGAATTCTCCCCTCACAGCAGCGACACCCTTGCATTTTTTGCCCACATATCCCGGTCAACGATTAAGGTCTGCAGGAAAAGGCTTGTATCGCGATGTCCATAGGGGTGGTCCGTAATGCGGGGTAGGAGTTCGCGAGTATTACGATGTGCACGAGCTGCCGCTCGACAGTTAGGCGTGGTTCGCATGGTCGCAAAGGACCTTAGGGCGTGACGAATGGCGGGTTTGGAGATTCTGAGGCAGTGTTCATAGTCCCGTCCGTCCGTCCTGAGCCTCGGACGGGACTGCCAAGCTTTTAGCGGAGGACGGACCAGACGGGATGGCTAGACTACCTATTGAAGGATTATGGCTGGCCATGGGCATTCGGTGGGGGATCCTGCACGAGCACAGTGTAGCCTGCCCGCTACAGGCGCAAGACCAGCACTCCGTAAAGGGAGAGGCTCGGGAGATAGTGACTATCCCGAAAGATCATTGTAGACTGGATGACCACAGCGAAAACAACCACGGGCGGAGCAAAGGTGTAGCGAGAGCGAGGGTGATGATTCTCTATTGATTGTTGTATGGAGAAGTGAAGTACAAGAACAAGGAAAAAAAACACCGAACGACACTCCATCTCTCGGCAGCTGCTTGGCACTATTCCTAATAGGGCGCTGACGCAACTTTAGCCGTCCCGGCTTCGCCGTGTCGCAACTCTGGCCTCGCCTAATCCTCCGCCGGCGCCGTTCGTGAGCGGTGAGAAGCACATATAGACGGCCCGTCGACTGCCGAGCCTTGGGAAAAACCCCGATTTTAGACCTACACAATCATGTTGCGTGCCCCAGAGGCGCTAGAGAAGAGTCTCGACACTATAGAATTACAGAGAGAAATGGATGGAAACAGCGTGGGACTAGGCAACTGTATTCCGCCAGCTAACTGGGTTTTGGCTGTCCTGACCGGACTTTGGAGAACACAGTTCTGAGGACTGCCTCGAAAACATCGCTAACGTGTCACCATCGTGCGGACTGCGTACGGGAAACGGACCCTGTATGGTCCTCACCATGATCTATCTAGGTCACATGCGAGTAGTTAAGAATAAACCAAAAAAAAGCCTCGAAAACATCTTGTGTCACGGCCAGATTCACGTGACCAGGCTTGATGAGACAATGTGTGACAGGGACAGCAGGCCGTCGCTTTCCCCGCACTCTCCGCACAGCAAACTCATTTCTCCACCGAGCCTACTCTTCTGACACCCCAGCAGCAGCACAATCTCCCAACCCCGATCCCCGAGGTCCCCAATTCTCTCCCGACGATCCTGAAGCATGGACCCCGCTGGGCTGGCTATTGGGGTTGTCCCCTTAATCGTCCTCACGTTCGCAGCGTACAGACGTGTGGCGGATCTACGGGATCAGTATAGTCGCCTCGACAAACATCTCGCCAGACTCCTGAAGGAGATTTACGCCGACCAGTGTCTCTTCCAAGCGGCGGTCGATGTTCTCCTCAAGTTATGCGGGATACCTGATGCCGTCAGGGTGGAGATGATGACGAATTTGCACTGCGACCAGTGGGAGGAGAAATCTTTTAGCAGCCGACTACACGCGGAACTCGGTGATGTCCTGCCGGCGGTTGTCTACGCGATCGAAAGCGCAAAAGACACGATTGCGCAGATTGAAGACAAGTTGTCGGAGTTATCCAGCAATACCACCAACACAAAGAACGGGTCCACGGACCCAGCTAAGGCGAGTAAGCTCAACCATGAGGCCTAAATTGCACTTGGCTGATTGGAATACAGGTGTCCGGTGCATTTTCGAAGAGGTTCTCCTTAAGACGGCTACGCCGCGCCGAAAAATTCAAGTGTCTTCTCAACGATACGACACAGCAGCTCAAAATACTACAGACTGACTTGAGAAGGTCCAGTAAAAGGGTCAAATCGGTTATATTTCTCCGCAACCAAGCACCCCCGCGCCCCCAAGACAACACCATAGCTCAACCCATTGGTACAGTTTCATACTACGATATACTGAACGCTGTGGCCAGGCAAAAGGCATCGAAGAAGCTGCACTCCATCGTTAGCCGTGCCTTGCGTCTCACTTGCCAATGCCATCTTCTACATATCTGCCTGGGCGATCTTGAAACAGCCATGACGGAGCCTGCCGTGAGCCAACTAACCGGAGCGCCCCAGTTCTGCTTCCTGTTGTCTTCCACATCCGATTCGGCCTGTCCGCACGGTCTCCCGCCCACACAGACGCGTATCCCATATTTCGTGTTCACAGTCAGCAACGAGAACATATCCGCCGGCTCCCTTTCCGAGAATTTGGAATGCATCATCAAAAAGCTGCAGGCCTCGGATCAGCCGTTCGAGCATCTTTTCTGCGACCCGAGTAGCGGCGGCAATGGCAGCACCGCGTTCATTCTGCGACCCCCCCTGGCGTTGAAGTATGAACACATGGCGACTCAAAAATCGGTCATTTCTCTCGACAAGCTCATCTCCTCCCATGGGCCCACTCGTCTCGAATGCCTTCAGATCTCCAAGAGGCTAGTCGAGACCGCCCTCTCCTTCTATGCCTCCCCGTGGATCAGCAAATGGACGCTCGAAACGGTCGAATGCTTCGACAAAACCGCCAACGATCGGCGAGAGTTCTTCGGGACGCACATAGCCGTCACTTTCAGCGACGCACAAGCCACAAACAGAGACAACCGTGAGATTCGTGCCCTGGGCCTAATGCTTCTGCGCCTTGGCCTAAAAAAAAGTTTGCAAAACCTCAGCGAAGACGATCCGCAAGAACTGCCGACGGAGGAATTGTACGATCTTTTCGAAGAGATGGGGAAGGATTTCACAGGGGTTGTGCGGGACCTGATCACGTGGGGTGCTTCAAATGTCGACCTCATGGAAACGGATAATTTGGTAGTGTTTCTTTCTAAAATTAAGATGCTCAAGAAACTGGTTGGGTACCATACACCTGGGTACGAACATCCTGAGTAGTTATCCATTTCTCCTTTCTGTTTAGTCATCCATTTCTCCTTTTCTATTGTTTATCCGTTTTTCCTTTTCTGTTGGGTTATCCATCTCTGCTTGTTGCAAGAAATTGTCATGGCTCACCGCTGCTACTTTCACCACCGCCGTCGCTGCCACCACTACGGAACGGCTAAGGCCTGGAAGGTTTTGGTTGCGGGGCGAGGAATATTTTAGTTGCGCGGCGCGAGGAAGGTTCTGGTTTCTGGTTTCTCGGCGTGAAGAAGGCTGTGGATGTCTTGTCTGTTGCATCGTGTGCGTCGCGAGGTGACGATTGCGTTCGCTGTACATAAGGGTGCCCTCCTGCCTGCCGCACACGCCTCCCCCCCAGGCAACAACCTGCTATATATCGTCAGCCAAAGCCGGCCTTGACCGCTAACAACTTTTCCTGCCACCATGTCCTGTCCCACGACCTGCTCCCTGCCCCTGTCCCCATCCAGGGACGCCGGTCGCTAGCCGCAAAAGTCAACGGAAAACCTGGGGTGTCAACTGGGGTCGGTTCGTTTACAGCACCTCGATATGTATTTGGCAACCCATCGCAATCCACAGCCAGCGAGGCAAACCCTATTAAGTTTTTTATAGCTGGTCACAGATGATGGATAACTTTTTAGCGGATCACCTCCTGTTGTCTGATGCTCGAATGGAACATTGGTTGTTGAGGTATTCACAGGACAGCAGTAATGGTAGTGCAGGTGGTAGTGGTGTGGTGATGTTGGTGGGTTGGGTAAAGGTGCCGCAGAAACTACAACACCGCGTCTCCTCTAGTGTCACGTGTACCCCCCCAGGTGACGGAAGGCCTCGGGACGGGCGGGACAGACTATTGCGAGACCTCGTCGTCCGCGTTCGGCCGAACACCGGAGCGAGCAGGCGACGAGCTCTCGTCCCGTTCGGCGTGTTCGTCCTAGGCGGACCTTCAGCACCGTGTTCGGCTCCGGCCGGGCGGGAAGGGTACCTTCCCTCAGTTACCGCGCAAGGAAAAGCCTGGAGACCCCGCTCCTGTGCCAGAGCAAGTCGGCCACTGACACAGGTGAACGCGGCTGCAGGGAACCAGCTGACAGCCGTCCTTCCCCGCCTTGCTCCCAAGCTCTAGTTCTTGCGTCACGATCTAACACGCTCGACGAAGTTCAAATAATCTAACTTTTTCTTCCGTTCTCCATCTTCTGTCGCCACCAACTCCAACGTTGGTCGAATGTACAGTCTCCTCTGCGAAGGATGTGGACGTGGCTTGTTGTGGACTTGTTGCTTACGGTAAGGGAGGGAGCAATCTATACACTTGTCTTCTCGTCTGCTGCCGATATGCAGATGCGAGCCCCTCACCCGCCACCCAAGGCCCATTCCATGGTGTGATTCCCCGCAGCAATTAGATACAGAACAATATCATAAAACAGAAGAAGAAGAAAAAGGAGTTTCACCGCCCCTCACTGACTACATCTATCGCACATGCTCTCTCCCCTCTTGCTGGCGGCGAATGCTTTGTTGATTTAGCAACACTAGTCGCGCTGCTGGATGGACGTTGGCTGTAGATTAAACTCGTCGCTCGCCTGCTTTCGAGCGTCAGATGCCACATACCGTGAACACGGTTGGCGCATGACGCATGCATCGCACTTACTAACTATTCCCGGTTGCTGCCGACACGCCAATGCAACGGCATCATAGCCTTGTGCGCTTCCCGTTTCAGCCGCGTCCACGCCGCAGCGGAATATCTACGATTGATGCCAGCACTCCGATTGGCCTTGGCGTGCGGCTAGGGGCTTTGCCCTCTTCTTTTATGTATCGGTCGGACTGCTTGTTCCGTCTCGTGGGCTGCTTACATATGTCGTCGCACCTCACGCGAAAGTACGGGTGATCCCCCACGGGATGTGCGCCACACCAATCATGATGGAGAACGGCACTATTAGGCAGGTTCAACACCAACCCGATCCACCCTGACCCATCACTTCGTTAGATATGCCCCATATGTACACCACGCTAAATAGATGTCGACGGCTTTCAGCAATGTACATATCGTGCTGGTCGCAGTGTGGTGGCTTCTGGGATTGATTGGCCAATGAGATAATCGCAAAACCCCGGAGCAACAAGTTGTTACCTAGATCGTCGCTTCGGTTGGTTGTTTCTGGAACGGAGCAGAATTATTCATTTGATCCAGAGACGATGGAAAGGAAAGCGAGAGCACTTCCAACTGCGGTGGTGCAAAGTACCACAGCAAATCAGGGTAACACCACTTGGAGGGGCTGATTACAAACATTATGTCATCAGTCAGTCATATACTTGTTATCTGTATTTGTACTACCACCCTCTGTTCAGCTCTCTACCCCTCACCTCCATACAGCTGTAACCCCACTCGCGTCGGCGCCGACGCCATATTCTCTTAATCTTCACTCCACCGACAAATCTGTCTTGAACCGCCGACTTGCACCTCTGGAACACAAACCCCCCATGGAGACGCCAGCCCGTCAATCTTCCATGTCCGAACGCCTAGCAAGTCGCCTTGTCGGCGTTTGCCTTAGGCTACTCGCTGCGCTACTGAAGAGCGGTCGCGGTTTAGAAGAAGACAAGTTGAGGGAAGATCGATCTGCATTGCACGAAGTCTATGCGCGACTGAAAATCTGGGCGGCTGACTACAACATCGAGGGCGATCATCTTGACCGTGTACTGGACTTCTCCGAATACCTCAAGGAACCAACAGTTTCGTTCCTGATAGACCTCGCGGAGGGACTTCTAGCCTATGAGAGTGGAGTTGGGTTGCTTGGTAAACTTTGTCGCTGATCTTTGCGGATACGCTGGAGCTGACGAAAAGGCAGGAGATTCCGCTGACGAACTTGGAGACGTTCGTCGGCTACTACAAACCGCTGGGCGCCAACCGCTCGGGGGTGAAGAACGTGGATACGAGGAGGGCACCAATGATGAATCGGAATCGGAAAGTCGAAGCAGCGATGATGAATCGGAATCGGAAGGTCTAAGCAGCGATGATGAATCGGAATCGGAAAGTCGAAGCAGCGAATGCTCAGCGATACATGATATCCAGGACGCAGTGGATTCGCTCTATAATCTCTCCCCCGCCCTGAACTTCTTTTTTGAGACATTTTCGCCCCCTGATACTGTGGAGACGGCTGGTCTTGAGCGCATGATACGGCTTAGGTTTCCAGATGCAGAGCCATATCTCCTTGAGCGCCTGGTTAAACGTATAGCGGAGTCGCGGGAGAAACTAGTAAAACCCGCCTCATTCCAGGCTGAAGTTCGGACAGGGTCTGTTGTCTATTGTGTGAGCGGCAGGGTGCTTGCTAAGTTGCCGTTACAACAGCACGACCGAGCCTCTCCCGAAGAACCCGGTTCAAAGGTCTTCGATCATTGATTCTGGAATTGGGAGCTCAGTACCAACAATGGCGCGTCCGAGCGAACGGCTTTGGTCACCGTTGAAATCCGAGAAGCCTATGCCATTACCGAGTGTCGCAGGGCTCTGGAAACTGACTGGCTTTGGTGGTGACATGGATCGGTGGGAGACAGTAAGCAAGGACCATCCAAGAGCCCTAGTTAGTACTTGGAGATTTGCTGACGGCTTATCTAGCAATCAACGGTGTCTTCCCTGAGAGCAGAGATTACAGATCGTTTACCGCCCATGCCGGAGGGTGCGCTAGACGGCCCATTTATTTGTAACCTATGTTCCCGTAAGCGGAATCGGCTATCCACACCCAAAGCGTGGAGGTTCTGTATCCTTTATGGCAGGAACGTATGTTACGGTTACTGACACTTTCCAATAGCACACATGTCTTCGAGGACATTCAGCCATACATTTGCATAAACAAAGACTGCTCCTCTGCGAATACGCCTTACGGGTCGATACAACTATGCACGAGGCACCATCAGTCATCCCACCCAAAGGAGTGCCATGAAGCCTGTCCGCTCTGCGGCCGCCGATTCGAATCAGATAAGACTGAGGTCAAGCGCTATGAGCATATCTTCAAACATATGGAGCGCGTAGGGTTATTTTCCCTTCCCCCGCATGATACCGGCGACGAAGGCTGTTCACTTTCATCTGCATCAAACGCAAGATCTGAAGCTTCCGCAACTGGCGTCACTAGATCTGAGGAAACAAAGTCGCCCGAGTCTCTAAGATGGGCCCAACTGAAAAAACAGCCGGTGGAAGGGTACGGCGATCTACAAATCAAACGGTGGGAAGCTGAAAAAACGGAACTCACCACATACACCGACGGCAGTCACTTTGAAATCAGAGACACGACCGGGCTGGCCAGTCTGCTCATCAAGACCAGCCTCCAAGGATACGAAGTTTTCTCCAACATTCGGGGGCTCGATGAGGACTTCCGTTTTTACCACACCCAGTTCGGCCTGCAGGAGCAAATTTTGAAGGATTGGGGGAAACGATTAGAAGAGTATACAGCTGGGCGCCAACTCGAAGAAGTCCTCGGATCGGAGAACGAGTGGTATAAGCTCATCATCAAGACGGCTGCCGAAATCGCACAACTATTCGCCAATATCGACAGTATGGAAAGCGACTACGGCGTGCGGCAGGAGGACCAGCCGACGTCTTCGGCCGGGGCACCTACTCCAACTCTGCGGCTGACCCCGGAAGGGAACGTTCGGGAGCGCGGCAGACTCAAAAGCTTCTTCCAACAGCCTTTCCGAAGTATTTCGAGGTCGCGGTCAAAAGCGGGAGACGCAAATTCGACCACCAAAACAGTAGCCAAAGGAACACCTTCAGCGGCCAGCCTATCCCCTCTTCCAGCACCATTCCATGCGGTTATTTCGGACGCGATAGTTATTGAACATGTCGCAAAGTTGGCAGCCGGCTATGATAGAAAGATATCTTCATACAAGCAATGCAAATGGGCCGTCTCAGACAAAGAAAAGTTTGGTACTCTTGTCCGCCAGCTGAAAGAATACAACGAAGGTCTATTCAAGATCACTGGGCCCCTCTTCATGTCCCCTGGTATGTGTGCTCCCTTGTTGCACGATAGGTATCCAAACTTATTCGAGAAGTGGAAAAAATAGCCATGAACGAGCGTTCTTTCGATGAATTCCGGCTTCCGGCGGAGTTGCCGTTTCCCCCAAACCGGTTATTCTGTGGCCGGGAGGACCTGATTGATCGAATTCACACGATATTCCATCCGGCAAAATCGGCGACAGATGTGACTTCTCCAACTTCTACCGCAAGGCAGTTGATTGCTCTACATGGCTTAGGGGGTATCGGGAAAACGCAAATAGCCCTGGAGTACGCACACCGCTACGAGCAGTCCTACACTACAATTCTATGGGTTGATGCAAAGGACCGAACAGTTTTGGAGTCGAGCGGTGTTCGGATCCTCCAACAGCTGGTGTGCCATTACGCTACCAGATCTCCCTCGAATCCTGATTACATACGCATTGCCAGTGAACTCGGTATCCCCGGGGGTATTGACCCTTCAGGCGCTATCAGGCAGGAGACGGTGAATTCCAATTCGGTATGGCGTGGGATCAAGCAATGGCTTCAGAAAAAGGGAAATGTGAGGTGGTTGCTACTAGTCGACAACAATGACGACCTAGAGGCCGTGAACATCTTGGACTACCTCCCAACTTCGAACTGGGGAAATATAATCGTAACATCCCGCCGTTCGGATATCCGATCGCTTGGTCATCCAATTTCGGTCACGGAGATGGAGAAAGATGTTGGCCGTGTGCTGCTGACCAAGGCTATGCGAGTTGATGGCGCAGAGTTGTCGGCAATAGGTAAATGTGATCTCCACAGGCTCAAATCCCCGCTAACAGTGTCGGACAGAAATCCAGGACGCGGAAAAAGTTGTCGAAAAACTTGGGGGGCTTCCTTTGGCAATCAACCAAGCTGCAGCCTATATAGCAAAGACGCAGATCGATTGCAAAACGTACCTACGGAAGCTCGAAGCCAATTTTAAGCGCATTGCGAGTACGAGACCTGGCGTATGGACATATCGAAACGATTCGGTTTTCACTTGCTGGGAAATTTCGTTCGAAGCGCTTTGTCCTTCGGCTGCCCAACTGTTGCACTTGTGTGCATTCTTAAGCAACGAAGATATTCCGGACGCATTGTTTCATCGTGGGAGGAGCGGGGTTAGATGGTTGAGCGACGGTATGTCTTGAACAGGACCTCCATTGCATGACTTGAGACCTGACATCGGGAAAGATGATGCATTCGATATCGCGATTGAGGACCTCTTGAAATATTCTCTAGTGAAGCGGAAAGCCACTTCGCTGGCGACATGCGACAGCTTCTGGGTGCATCCAGTCGTTCACCAATGGGCCCGGGAACGTGTGAACGAGGATGAGCAGCGAGCCACCGCGGGTGAAGCAATATCCTTGATTACTACAGCTGTCGCTACGCAATCCGCAAAGAGAGACACAAAATATTGGGAGTTCGAACGGCGAATATCGAATCACATCGATCTTTGTTCTCAAAATATTTCCAAATACTACCACAGTGCGGCAAATGAATATCCAGCCAATTTGTTACAATCGCTGTCTACGCTGGGCGAAATAAATTCTTTTCGAGGGGATCTGGAACGGTCAATGGACTGCTACCAGCGGGCTCTCGACGGCACGGAGAAGGCCCTCGGCAAGGATCACCCCAAAACTCTGAGGACTGTCCACTACCTTGCTGGCTTGTTTAAGAGTCGAGGGGAGTACGACAAGGCCGTCGAGTGGTACCAGCGGGCTCTCGACGGCAGGGAGAAGGCCCTTGGCAAGGATCACCCCGAAACTCTGAGCACTGTCCACTACCTTGCTGGCTTGTTTAAGAGTCGAGGGGAGTACGACAAGGCCGTCGAGTGGTACCAGCGGGCTCTCGACGGCAGGGAGAAGGCTCTCGGCAAGGATCACCCAGACACTCTGACTACTGTCCACAACCTTGCTGGCTTATTTGAGAGTCGAGGGGAGTACGACACGGCTAT
>Ga0307508_10002069_pt1 | contig 21658 bp, 13 predicted proteins | sample 9_EM_MG_FD_203089 | JGI IMG/M metagenome (GOLD analysis project Ga0307508, IMG submission 203089) | Populus trichocarpa ectomycorrhiza microbial communities from riparian zone in the Pacific Northwest, United States - 9_EM | ecosystem: Host-associated > Plants > Roots > Unclassified | place...
ATATTATTTATTGAAATTGTTTAAACCTGTATTTATTACCGCCTGTTTCCCGGCAGGCGCACAAGTCGTTTAGCCGGTCTTTCATCGCCCAGCAGCAAACCCCATTTTTTGAATTTATCCGAGTGATCGAATATGATTTTTAAAACTGCTATGAGCGGTAACGCAAGGAACATGCCGGATATGCCTGCCATAAACCCGGCTACGATAATGCCCACGATAGAGCTGAGCGCATTGAGTTTTACCTGGGACCCCACGATGCGTGGCATTAAAATATTATTATCCAGGAACTGTATAGCAGTAATGGCGCCCAGCACAACCAGGATATCAACCATGCTTTCGGAAGAAGCCAGTGTAATCAGCACCCCTAAAATATTTCCTATTAATGCACCCAGGTAGGGGATGAGGTTTAAGAAGGCAAAAATAATTCCTATTAATAAGGCATGCTGGATCCCGAAAGACATTAATATAACCCAAAGCAGAACGGTAATATAAGTGAGCTGGATCAGCAAGCCTATCAAATAGCTTTTGACCATTTTTTCTATCTGGCGGATAACGTCTTCTACGTTTTTGTGTTCTTTGGGCTCAAAGCACAGTAATGCGAATTTGAAAAAAATACCCCTGTACAGTATTATCAGGTACATGTAAATGGGTAATAAGCCAAAGAATAGCAATGTACCCGATACCGACCCTGCCGCACTGCGCAAAATACTGCCTGTGGAGCTGAATAGCTTGCTGCTTTGCTGGTTGATAAATTTCACCTGTTCTACGGCGGAGAACCCAAACGAACGGCTGATCCATAAACTAAATGCATCAAGATGGCCGGTCACCGTCCGTTCTATTTTCGGGAAATCGTTCAGGAGAACGCTTACCTGGCTGTAGAACAACCATATTACCAGGGCGACAATGACAGTTAATAATAATATCGGCAGGAAAATGGCAATAGCTTCCGGCAGTTTCCGGTTTTTGAAGAACCGGAACACCGGCAATAGCATGATGCTGAGAAAAAAGGCCATCAGTAAGGGCATTAGGATGTTTTGCCCGATTACAATGATGGTTCCGATCAGAAACAGACCGAGTAGTTCAAGTGAGCATTTTACGGAGGCGGGAATTTCTTTCATACTGTGCGCTAATAATGGTGGTAGGTATTATAAATGGGATGCAATCCGGTTTATAAGAGCACAGTTTGGATAATGGGGTATGCCGGACCTTCTTTTCGGTTATATGCCCGGCATACTAAATATACTTACTTTTTTTCAATGATAAGTGGCTGTTGTTATTACCAGATTTCTTCCCGTTCAGTTTTATACCGGTGCAGTTGATGATTGAGGCCGTCCAGCACCTTATAAAGCGATCCTTCAAAATTATCCTGCTGTTCACCGGCGAATAATACCTTGCCCGGCAGCGATATATTGGCTTCTACACGGTAGTTGTTTTTACATTCGTCGTTCTCCTTTTTCAGAAACACCCGGCACCGCGATATCCGGCCGAACATTTTTTCCAGGTGTTCGAATTTGGATTGTATTAATTCAAGCAAGCCGTTTTCAATCTTTAACCCGGGGTGTTCGATAATTAATTGCATAATGTTTTTTTTAATGGTTATTTATTTCCACAATATTAGGAAGACGGCTTTTGCGCTGGTATGACCGCCGTCAGCACACCGGCTGATATCCGGCAGCTACCTGTCATTTTCGCCTTTTAGACGGTCCGGGACCGGTTCTTTGTCGCTTCTCAGACCTTGCACGTGCACGGCTTCAGTGGCCATGAAGTGCAAACCTGGCTTTCTTTTATTTATCGTTGCCTGAGCCGGCGCAAGCCATAAAGCCCCGTCCCGCCAGCAGGCGGGGCTTTTTATTGAAATTATCTCATTAATAAACAATTAATTATCCCCGCTTCGAAAAAACTTTTTTGGAGGTGAGAAGGAAATGCGGCAATTTTGATATGTACTACATAAGAACTTATAGGTAGAAAAGGCCCCAACGCGGTTACCGGGACAGCGCACCGTTGAAAATGACGGGGTTGGTACAATCGTTTTAAAAGCGGAATATGCAGCCTTTAGAGAGCACCGGCATTTACGGTAATTGGGCAACAGTAATGCTGCCCATCAATCCCGACGACAGTATCAATTATACTGCGTTGGGAGAAGAGATAGATACGTTCATTGAATGCCATGTAAACGGGATTTACTCAAACGGAACGGCGGGCGAATTTTATAACCAGACGGAGGACGAGTTTGATAAAGTAAGCATGCTGCTGGCAGAAAAGTGCCACCGCGCACATATGCCTTTTCAGATCGGTGTCAGCCACATGAGTCCCATAACTGCGCTGGAAAGATTGAAAAGAATTATTTCTTTACAACCAGCTGCCGTACAGGTGATATTGCCCGACTGGTTTCCCCCCACCATGCCGGAGATAATTGATTATCTCCAACGCATGCAGGATGCGGCAGGTAATATAGGGCTCGTGTTGTACAATCCACCGCATGCAAAAGTAAAACTGAAGCCGCAGGATTTTCGTGCCATACTGAAACACATAAAATTAGTTGGTTGTAAAGTGCCGGGCGGAGATGAACAATGGTACAAAGACATGCAGGATGTTTTTCCCCAAATGTCGGTTTTCATTCCCGGCCATCAGTTAGCAACCGGCTATACGCGCGGCGCACATGGCGCCTATTCCAATGTGGCTTGCCTGCATCCGCTGGCTGCGCAACGCTGGTACAACCTGATGAAAACGGACATAGCCAGGGCATTGGATACAGAGGCGCGTATACAGCAATTTATGAACGACTGCATTGTGCCTTATATAACGCAACAGGGATATGCAAACCAGGCCGTAGACAAATTCATGGCGGCCATAGGCGGATGGGCAAACATAACGCCAAAGCTGCGATGGCCATACAGATCCATCGGCGGCGATGAAGTAGAAGGCGTGAGGAAGAAAGCGAAGCAATTACTACCGGAATTCTTTGATTTGAAATTTGAGATTTGACATGAAAAGCACCCTTTTTTTAGTAGCCGCCTTATATGTGCTGGCAGGTTGTACAACTGCAAAGCAAATGGCATCTTCAAAAGATGCCTTTATTGACAGCAGTCTTGTGTATGCACCCCAGGCAGGTGAATATGCCTCTATGCGTATACCGGCGCTGGTGATCTCGAAGAAAGGAACATTGCTCGCTTTCTGCGAGGGACGTATTAACAACGCCAGCGACTGGGGCGATATGAATTTGTTGCTTCGCCGCAGTACAGATGGCGGAAAAACATGGGAGCCATACCAGGTTATAGCAGCAAAAAGAACAGGAGGGCCCGCGGGTAACCCTGCACCTGTAGTGGCCGAAGACGGAACCATTCATTTGCTCTACCAGCGTGATTATGCAATCGCTTATCATACACAATCAGCAGACGACGGACTGACATGGTCGGCAGCGGAAGATATTACCTATGCCTTTGATAAAATAAAACCACAATACAGCTGGAACGTCCTGGCCACCGGGCCGGGTCATGCTATCCAGCTAAAAAGCGGAAGATTGCTTGTGCCCGTATGGCTCGCTGCATCTGAAAAGATACAGCCGCATCGCGGCCACGCTCCCAGCAGCATCGCCACCATCTACAGTGATGATAACGGCAAAACATGGAATAACGGCGCTGTATCGGCCTATAACACCCCCGACTTTAAAAGCCCTAATGAAAACATGGCCGTACAGTTAAACGACGGGCGTGTCATGATAAATGTGCGACTCGGCTCTAAAGTAAACAGGAGGGGAGTTCTCTACAGCCCCGACGGCATCAGCAACTGGTCGGCGCCAGCGTATGATACCACCTTATTTGATCCTGTATGCATGGCAACCATTAATAAAGTGCCGCTAAAAGACGGCAGCAACGCCATCATATTTATCAATCCCGACAGCCGCAATATAGAAAAGACGCCACGCAAAAACCTCGTGGTGAAACTGAGCTATGATGAAGGAAAAACATGGCTGGTGAAAAAAGTACTGGAACCCGGCTTTGCCGGTTACTCGGATGTAGCCATAGCGCCCGACGGCACTATTTATTGTTTATATGAAACAAATGATGGTAAAGACTGGAATTATAGTTTAAAGCTGAAGAAGTTTAATGTGGGATGGCTCGGAAGATGAGTGATGAAACGTACAGTGTAAACAGGATAGTAAAACGATTGCAAACGGACTGCCAAATGAAAAAGTATTTAGCTCTTCTTATTACATTTTGTATCAACCTATATTGCGCCAGCAGCGGTTTTGCAAATGATAGCACCGCCACTTATTTCAAATGGTCGCAGCTGCCGCCCGTGCCCGGCGGGCTTGGCTTTGCCGGCGCATTTGCAGGCGTCTCCAACGGGGCATTGCTGGTTGGCGGCGGCGCCAATTTTCCCGGCGGAGCGCCGTGGACAGGCGCCAAAAAAGCGTATTACGACAAAATATATGTGCTCGAAAACGCCACATCGCAGTGGAAGGAAGCAGGTGTATTGCCCCAGGCTTCCGGTTATGGTGTCTCCATCACCTGGCAGGATGCCCTCATTTGTTTAGGCGGTAACAACACCGCTGATTTTTTTTCAAGCGCCTATATTATCCGCTACATTAACGGCAAAATAACCATAGAAAATTTGCCTGCTATGCCGCGCCCCATTGCCAACGCATGCGGCACCGTTGTCAACAACGTATTGTATGTAGCAGGCGGCATAGAATCGGCTACCGATACCTCGCATAATAATTTCTGGTCGCTCGATATGGCTGCGCCAAAAGATAAACGCGCCTGGAAAGTGTTACCGCCATGGCCCGGCGCTTCGCGCATGATGAGCGTGGCAGGAGCGGCGGACGGTAACTTTTACCTGTTTGGCGGTACCCATGTGTCACGTGCCGGCGACAGCACTATTCAACGTTTCTTTGCGCAGGATAATTATAAGTACGTTCCCGCAAAAGGATGGGAGCGGCTCCCCGATCTGCCCGGGCCTGTAGTAGCCGCGCCAACGCCTGCTTACAATGCAGGGCAATCTCATTTACTATTATTCGGCGGCGACGATGGAAAATACTTTGCGCAAAATGAAATATTAAAAGAGCATCACCCCGGTTTCCCCGGAACGATCCGGGCGTTCAATACCATTACAGAGTCGTGGTCAGAGATGGGTAGTGTATTCACTGATAAAAAACCGGATGCGGTAACAAATCCCAACGCAAGTACGTGGGCCACTGTTACCACGCCGTTGGTAGTATGGAATGGCAATGTGATTATACCAACAGGAGAGGCGCGCCCTGCCACACGCTCGCCACGGGTACTGATGGCATCACCAACACAACCGGGAGGCGCATTCAAATGGCTGGACTGGACAGTGGTTGGGTTGTACTTTGTATTGCTTATCGGCATCAGCGTGTATGTGTCCCGAAAAATGAAGAGCACGACAAGTGATTTCTTTTTAGGTGGGGGCAAAATACCGTGGTGGGCCGCGGGCCTTAGTATCTTCGGCTCCAAGTTAAGCGCACTCACCTTTATCGCCATTCCCGCAAAAGCGTATGCAACCAACTGGGTATACTTTCTCAGCAATATGATGATAGTAGCGGTGGCGCCTATCATTGTGTATTTCTATTTACCTTATTTCAGAAAATTAAAGATTACCAGTGTTTACCAGTATTTACAAATACGGTTCAATTCAAAAATAAAATTACTCGGCAGTATCAATTTCGTATTATTCCAGGTCAGCCGGTTAGGTATTGTTATTTATTTGCCTGCATTGGTGTTGAGCACCGTTACAGGCATCGATATTTTTGTCTGCATCGTTGGTACCAGCCTCATCACCACGGCCTACAGCGTATCTGGTGGTATAGAGGCCGTTATCTGGACAGAAGTAATGCAGGTAGGCGTATTGCTCGGCGGCGCCATACTCAGCCTTGTGTTCATTGCACATTCTATCAACGGCGGATGGGGAACTATCTTTACAGAAGCCGCATCACATGACAAGCTAAGGCTCGCCACACTCAAGTGGAGCTTTACAGAGCCTGTGCTATGGGTTGTTTTTGTGGGAGGGTTCCTGACCCAGCTGGTAACCTATTCATCTGACCAGGTGGTCGTACAGCGTTATCTTACTACGGCAACAGAGAAAGAAGCCAGGCAATCCATTTACACAAACGCGCTGCTTGTTATACCTGCTTCGTTGATCTTCTTTGCCGTTGGCACGGCATTATGGGTTTATTTCAGGCACAATCCTGCCCAGCTAAATCCACACGGGCATACGGATGATATTTTTCCGTGGTTCATCTCACAGCGGCTACCTGCAGGTTTATCAGGATTGGTAATAGCAGGCTTATTTGCGGCCACCATGTCTACTATCAGCTCCAGCATGAACTCTATTGCAACGGTGGTTACAACCGATTTTTACCAGACGGCAAAACCTGACAGCACCGATCACCAGCGTTTTACTTTTGCAAGAAGAACAACGTTCGTGCTCGGGCTGATCGGCTGCTCCATTGCTATTTATCTTGTATTTTTGAGCAATGCCTCTATATGGGATCAATATCTTAAAATAATCGGCCTGTTTGGCGGTTGCCTTGCAGGCATGTTTGTAGCCGGCATATTCTTCCCCCGCATTAACAGCGTAGGAATATTGACCGGATTTATTGTCAGCGCCATTAGCCTCTACTTTATACAGGCCTATACAAAGACAAGTTTCTTTTTATACCCTGTGTATGCCGTGGGTATCTGCGTGGCCGTAGCGTATGCGGTAAGCCTCTTTAGTGCAAAAGAGCATAGAGATATGTGATTTGAGATTTAAAACATCCAACATGAAGTATATTTTTTCGCTTTCGCTCATTATCATTTCATTTGTTGCCTTTGGCACTATCCGGCTGCCCGCCGTTATCGCTGATAATATGGTACTGCAACAGCGGACACAAGCCGCATTATGGGGCACGGCCAAAAAAAATGCCATTGTTGCCATCACTACCTCGTGGAATCATAAAACATATACCGTTACGGCGAACACAGACGGCACATTCAAAACAAAAGTGCTGACTCCCGCTGCCGGGGGGCCTTACGAAATCACCTTCAGCGACGGCGAAAAGACAATAGTAAAAAACGTGTTAATAGGGGAAGTATGGCTCTGCTCGGGACAGTCCAACATGGAGATGCCCGTGCGTGGCTTTGGCAACCAGCCCATACTTTATTCAAATGATATCCTGCTTGATGCAGATAAGCCCGGTGTGCGTTTGTTCAGAATAGAAAAGAATATGTCTAAAACGCCGTTGGATAAGCTCAACAATACATGGGAAGAAGCCAATACCTTAAACGTAAAAGAATTCAGTGCCGTAGGCTACCAGTTTGCACGTATGCTGCAGGACAAGCTCAATGTGCCTGTTGGCGTTATCCAATCTGCCTATGGCGGCACAGATATAGAAGCATGGATGACAACGAGCGCGCTTGCACCATTTACAGATGTTAAACGGCCCGCTGATACCGCAAAGATCACCAAGAACGATCCGCAGGTACTATTCAACGCCATGATAAACCCTATCATGGGCTATACCATTAAAGGCACACTCTGGTACCAGGGAGAAAACAACCGTAAGAACCCGTTTACCTACGACAAAAAAATGGCTGCTATGGTCAGCGACTGGCGCAGCAAATGGGATGCCGGGCAATGGCCGTTTTACTATGTGCAGATTGCGCCATTTTCTTATGCAGACAGTAAAGACTTAGTGCCGCATTTACAAGAGGCGCAATTTAAAGCAATGTCCCTGATACCTAACTCAGGCATGGTGGCAAGTGTGGATGTTGGCAGCGCCAAAACAATACATCCCCCTGATAAAACAACGATTGCAAAACGCCTGTTATACTGGGCGCTCGCAAATGACTATAACAAAAAGGGCATTTCCTGCAAAGGCCCCGTTTACAAATCAATGAAAGCAGACAGCAGCAGCGTTACAGTTATATTCGACAATGTAACGAACGGGTATACCGCCTTTGGTAAAGAGCTTACTTCGTTTGAAGTGTCGGGGGCAGATAAAGTCTTTTACCCTGCCAGGGCAAACATAACGGGTAAAGGAATTGTTCTAAAGAGCGACAGTGTAAAAAATCCTGTAGCGGTACGTTACAGCTTTAAAGACTACGGTCCCGGCTGTTTATATAACACAGAAGGATTGCCGGCATATCCATTTAGAACAGACGATTGGCAATAATCAGCTCTATCTCGTTATCGAGAAACAGCTTTTTGTATTTTTCTTCGATGCCGGCATCCGTGATGATATAATTGATAAGGGATAAAGCGCCCAGGCTGGCAAAAGCACTTTTGCCGATTTTGGTGGAGTCTGCCACGAGGTAAGTGGTGTTGGCTGCGTCGATCATCGCTTTTTTTACAATGATATCGCTGATGCTGGGGTAGGTGAGGCCCGACTTAAGCGATATGCCTGCCGTGGCCAGGAATAGCTTCTGGACATGGATGCCTTTAAAAAAATCAGCCGCCTTCTGGCCCGTCAGCGACAGGGTAGGCGGTTTAAACTCGCCGCCGGTCATCACCACGTCGATACCTGGCTCAGCACCCAGCAGCAGCGCAATGTTCAGCGCATTGGTGATAACGGTGAGGTTCTTAAACCCCTTTAGCTTTTTGGCAATCTCGGTGGTAGTAGAGCCCGAGTCAAGGATGATGGTATCGCCGCTCTCTATAAATTCAAGGCACCTGGCCGCAATCAGCTCTTTCTTATCGATGTTTTCCTGGTGACTAAGCGAAAAGCTTCTCACCTGGTCTCCCATGTTCTTTACAAAAGCGCCGCCATATTCCCGTATGACGAGGGATTCCTTTTCCAGCTTTTCCAGGTCCTGCCGGATGGTGACCTCCGTAACCTTGAAAAGCCGGGCCAGGTCGGTTACCCTGGCCGACCCGTCTTCCCGTAAGAGTTCAAGTATTTTTTCCCTGCGCTGGTTGGGTAACATGGGGCTATTTGTTTAGCAAATAAACGAAAAGAATAGAAAATAAACGAAATGGATGTTTTATATTAGGTACCACATTGACGCATATGAAACAGCTATTATCGATTGTTCTTGTTTTTGCTGCCGCAGCCACTTTAGCACAGTCCCAAAGCCCTGTTCCGGGGCTGGTGGGGCGCTGGGAGCGTTATGAAATCACGCTACAAGGTCCTTCGGGCGGCAACCCGTTTACAGACCAGTGGGTAAAAGCCGAATTCCGGCAGGGCGTCCGCAAATATACCGTTAACGGCTTCTATGACGGCGATGGTATGTATAAAATCAGGTTTATGCCGGACACAACGGGCCAATGGACCTATACTACGAAAAGCAATCATAAAGACCTCCGCGGCAAAACAGGATCGTTTACCTGCACGCCTGCTGCCGCCGCCCACCACGGACCGGTAAAAGTGGCTGCCACCTGGCATTTCAAATATGCAGACGGCGCCTGGTATTATCCCTTTGGCACCACGCTGTACGCATGGACGCACCAGGGAGAGCAGCTGCAGGAACAGACGCTGCAAACGCTGGCCGCATCCGGCTTCAACAAAGTAAGGATGTGTGTATTTCCTAAATATTATACTTATGTGGAAGAAGAGCCGGCCATTTATCCCTTTGAGCGATTGGCAACGGGTGGCCCTGCAAAAGCAAACTGGGATCTCACCAGGTTTAACCCTGCATTCTTCCGGCAGCTGGAGAAACGGATTGACGACCTGGCAAAACTGGGGATAGAAGCGGATTTAATCCTGTTTCATCCCTACGATAAAGGCCATTGGGGTTTTGATAGTCTTGGCAAAGAGGCAGATACGCGCTACCTCCAATATATTACCGCACGGCTTTCCTCGTTTCACAATGTATGGTGGTCTATGGCCAACGAGTTTGATTTTATCAAATCAAAACCACGTGCAGTATGGGACGACTATACCCAAACGGTTATTGATAACGATCCCTACGGTCACCTGTGTTCCATTCATAATGGCAGTGTTTACTACGACCTCTGGAAACCGCTGTTTACCCATGCCAGTGTGCAGAACGGTTCGGCGGTAGAAGATTTTGGCAGGGCGGTATTACTTAAAAATACCTTGCTGAAACCCGTGATATACGATGAGGTTTGTTACGAAGGCAATATCGCGCAGCGCTGGGGGCGCTTAAGCGGCGAAGAAATGCTGCATGCCTTCTGGCAGGGTATCATTGCCGGCACCTATGTCACTCATGGAGAAACCATCCAAAGCCATGCAGGCGATACCATCTTCTGGGCCAAAGGCGGTAAGCTGCGCGGAACGAGTCCCCCGCGTATCGCCTTCCTGCGAAAGATAATGGAAGAAGGCCCGGGGCCGCTTGAATTGGCGGATATGTGGAAGGATCACCAGGCAGCCCAGGCCGATACCAACTATTATATCGTTTATTTTGGCAAGCAGCTGCAGCAGGAATGGGTGTTCAACCTGCCCAAAAAAAATGCGCCTTCCGCCGGTGCAAAGTTCCGCGTGGATCTCATCGATACCTGGAATATGACCGTCAGCCCGGTGAATGATATTTTCGAGCTTGCGCCACCGGAGGGCTACCGGGTATTCGATAAGCAGCGAAAGAAAATTCAACTGCCGCTGCGGCCCTGGCTGGCGCTGCGCATCGTGCGCATAGAAAAATAGCGGGCCCTAAAAAGCCCCCTGTAAAAACAGGAGGCTTTACTCGAAAAAGTGCCAAATATGAAAAGAGGTAACCGGTTTAGTACCCGGTGTTTTGTGTAATCTTATCGTTTTGTGTTCTTACAATAGCAGGAATGGGCAACAATAATTTATCGGCGTTGATATTCTTGCCTTTGGCGGCAAGAACGGTTACCGCGCGACCGGTTCTTTTAAGATCGAACCAGCGATGAAACTCCAGCGCCAGCTCCACCCTTCTTTCATGTTCAATGGCTAGCGCAAGCGTACCATATTGCGCGGAAGGGTAGGAGGCCGTGCCATATAAGGGAAGCGATGCCCTGGTCCTTACTTCGTTGAGGTATTTGGCGTCGCCGGTGGCTTCAGACAGCATCAGCAGCAGGTCGGCATACCGGTATACCATGAAATTATTACCGGCCAGCGAATTACCGCCGTTTATCGCGGCGCCCGCATCCGTCCACTTTTTAGTGTATTTCTGGTTTACAAAGGTGGCGCCATTCTGGTAACCCAGGGCAATCGTAATATCCCTTCTCGGGTCGCTGCTTTCATATTCGTTGTATAAATCGTCCGTTACCTGGTTCATACCGCCCCCATAAAAAACAAATATGTTTGTATTGGGAAAAAATCCCTGGTAGTATTTGCTGTAAGGGGTGGTAGCGCTGCCGCCGATGCATTGAATTTCAAAGATGGATTCTTTGGTATTTTTTACCGTGGGTCCCCATACCGATGCATAGGTGGGAAGCAGCTGGTACTGCGTGCTGTTATACACATCCTGCAGCACCGTGGTGGCCGATGCCTTATTGCCCTGCGCCAGGTATACTTCACCCAGCAGGGTTTCGGCGGCGCCTTTGGAGGCCTTGCCTTTTACCGTAATAGCCGAAGCCAGGGGGAGGTTGTCGATGGCAAACTTTACATCACTGGTGATAAGGTTGTATACATCCGCCTGCGGCGAACGAAGAACGCCATAGCTTTCTGCGCCGGTCAGCGGGGTGGTCACAACAGGCAGCTCGCCCCAGAGACGTACCATATCAAAATAATACAGGCCTCGCAGGAATTTCATTTCCGCCGTTACGCCGGTTTTATAGGTAGCGCTCAAATCGGCATCATCAATTTTCGACAGCACGATGTTGATGTTAAACAATGCCTTGTAAAAGTCCTGCCAGAACTGGTACACCATCGTATTAGCCGGCTTTAGATTATAATCTTTAAACGCCCATTTATCGGCTTCGATGCCTGAAATATTATATACGATGGCATTGTCGCTCATCTGCTCGCTGGCATACGATACGGCGCCTTCCGGCGCATAAATGGTGTACAGCGAGTTATAAGCCGCTGCTACCGCCAGGTCGAAATCATCCTTTGTTTTGTAAAAGTTCTCCGCATTGGCGTTCGACACCGGGGCCAGCTGTATAAACGTTTTTTTGCACCCCGCCGCCAGGCCTGTTATGCAACAAATCGCCAGTGTTCGTATGATTGTTTTCATATAAATATGTTTACACTGAAAAATATGGTTTGCTTAGAAATCGGTTTTAATGCCGAAAGTGATAACGCGCGGCAATGGATAGGAACCGTAGTCGACCCCTATGAAAGCACCCGACGGGGCATTGATACCCGAAGGTGCAAGCCCATTGCTACCCGCAGAATAGCTGGTGGCATTGTACGTGGTATTTTCGGGGTCATAGTTGGTATACTTGCTGAACAGGTAAACATTTTCCGCATTGATATACACCCGTGTATTTTTCAACGGCGTCTTTGCCAGGATCCTGGCGGGTAATGTATAGGATATCCGCACATTTTTTACCCGCAAAAAAGAAGCGTCTTCCACCCAGTAGCTCGAATACTGGCTCATGAGCCCTGTATTGGCCACCGTGGCCCTGAAATGTTTGCCGTCGCCGGGCTGTGCTTCCGACCGCCACCTGTTTGCAACATCTTCAAACATATTCCGGCCGTTGTTCCACCAGCCCAGGTAACGAACATTCTGGTTGGTGATTTCGCCGCCGTATGAACCCTGCAGCATAAAGGACAGCTCTATGCCTTTATACGATACGGTATTGATAAGACCTGCTGTAAAATCGGGCTGGTAGTTGCCAATGGTGGTTCTGTCGTCATCCGTTATCTTACCGTCTCTGCTGGCATCCCTTACTATCGGGTCGCCGGGTTTGGTGCTGGCATCGTGCGGCATCCTGTCTATCTCGGCCTGGTTTTTAAATACACCGTCAAAAACATAGCCATAGAAATTAGAGATGGGTTTTCCTACTTCCGTTTTTACGTTAACAACATAATCGGTGTATATAATAGGCGCATTCCCGGGGCCCAGCTGTAACACCGTATTCCGGTTGCGCGAAAAATTGATATCCGTTGTCCAGCTGAATGTTTTTCCCGTAATGTTTTTGGTAGACAGGTTCAGCTCAAAGCCCCTGTTGCGCATCCTGCCTATATTGGTGAGCTGTGTATTAAACCCGGTGATATCGGGTATGGGCACGTTCAGCAGCATGTCTTTTGTGATGGAATTATAAAATTCGGCCGACAGCGTAACGCGGTTGTTGAGCAATCGCATATCGATGCCCACGTTGAACTGCGTCGTTTTTTCCCATCGCAGGTCTTTGTTGGCGATGTTTAGAATGGTCTGACCGTTGAGCAGCGTGGCCATGGAAGCATAATTGGCGTTGGAAGCGCCCAGCAAACCGATAGCGCCATAGTTGGGTATCTGGTTATTGCCTGCCACGCCCAGGCTCACCCGCAGCTTGAGAAAGTCGATAACCTTTACGCGGCGCATAAAAGTTTCGTCGGATACTATCCAGCCTGCTGACGCGGAGGGAAAATAGCCCCACTTGTTGTTCTCGCCAAAACGCGAGCTGCCGTCGCGGCGGATAGCGGCCGACAGGTAGTACCTGTTGTTGAAATTGTAGTTGAGCCTCGCCAGGTAAGAGATCATCGACCATTCGGTTGCAAACGAGGATACCCCGCTATAAGTTGTTCCTGCATTCAGCGTAGGCACCAGGTCATTGGGAAAGCCTGCGGCCGTAGCGCCCGAGCTTTCATCTCTTTGCTTCTGGGTGGTATAGCCTGCCAGCAGGTTAAAGGAATGGTCGCCGATATGCTTATCGTAGGTAAGCATGTTCTCGATTAGCCAGTTGAGCATGTAGTTGGCTGATGTAGACGCCTGCGAGTTGAGCAGGGAAGAATACCCGTATCCCTGGTTTTTGTAGAGATACGAATCGCCTTTGCCGTTGGCCAGGTTGGCGCTGATGCTGCTGCGGAATTTTAGCTCTTTGATAATATTATATTCCACAAAGGCCGAGGTCAGTGTATTGAATGATTTATTCTTTTTGTCGATAAAGCGCGTCAGCGAATAGGGATGCCACAGGTTCAAATCGCCATAGGCGGTGTATTTAAACCAGGTAGAATTAGGGTCCCGGTAGCCGAGATTGCCGTTTTCATTGTATACCGGGAAGATGGGATCGCTTTGCAATCCCAGGCTGATGACATCGCTTTTGCCCTGTGTGCCTTCGGTTCTGTCGACGATACCGGTGATGGCGGTGTAAAGTCCGATGGTCAGCTTGTCGGATACTTTATGCCGTACATTGGAGCGAAGCGTAAGCCGGTTATAATAGTTACGGTCCAGTACGGCCTGCTGACCCAGGTAAGCGCCCGAAAACAGGAACTGGGTTTTCTCCGAGCCGCCGGATACAGAAAATTGTACGTTATTCGACGGCGCGGTCCTGAACATCACATCCTGCCAGTCGGTACCCTTTCCAAACTGCCCGGGATTCGTAAGAAAATCATCCGGTATTTTATAGATGCTCGTGCGTGCGCTGTTGGGATCGCTGGCCTGGTGCCCGCCGCCCAAATCAACCCAGGCATTGTTCTTGGCATCGATATAATATTGAATCCATTGCTGTGCATCCATCATATCCACTTTGCGGGTTACTTTCTGTACGCCGTATTCGTAATTGACGCTTACGATACTTTTTCCCGCTTTGCCCAGCTTGGTGGTAATGATAAAAACGCCGTTGGCGCCCCTCGATCCATAGATAGCTGCCGAGGAAGCGTCTTTCAGCACTTCCACCGATTCGATGTCCTGGGGATTGATCATATTCAGGTTGAAATTTTCGAGCGGCACCCCGTCTACCACAAACAATGGATTGGTGCCTGCTGTAATGGAGCTGACGCCGCGCACGCGTATCACGGGCGGCTGGCCCGGCGCGCCCTGGGGCTGGGTGATATTGACACCCGGTACGGCGCCTGCCAGCGATTGGGTAATGTTGGCAAAGGAGCGGTCTTTAAATTGGTTGTACCCAATCGATACAACGGCGCCGGTCACGGCTTTTTTCTTTTGCGTGCCATAGCCGATGACAACTACATCGTCCAACTCTTTTGTTTGTCGTTTCAGAACGATGTTCCATACGGCCTGGCCGTTGACGGCTATTTCTTGCGCCGCAAAGTCGACCGAGGTAAACACCAGCACAGCATCCGCGCTCACGGAAGCCTTGTACAGGCCGGCATGGTCGGATATGGCCATTACCTGGCCGTTTTTTAGCTGCACCGAAATGCCAGGCAGCGGATCACCCTTTTCATCGGTAAGCCGGCCGGTGACCGTAATCGTTTTGGAAGGAAGTTTGCCCGTCTCCTGGGCCCTGGAAGGAAGAAAAAGAATAAGGGAGAGCCAGCACAGGGCAAATGCCTGCTTGAAAAAGACTGTTTCCAGCTTCATAATGGCAGAGTTTTGATCGTTAGCAATTTTGATTTCTACCACCAATCGGTTTTCTATTGGTAGTAGTTTTACTTCAGGTATAGCTACATTGTCTTTCTTTTGTAGTTATAAACTGACATAAAACGAAAATAAAGGAAAAAAGTAGAAGAAAATAATTAAATCCAGCTAAATATTAACTGTCCTTGTCATGTGTTGGTTCCACCCGGCCCTTTTCTTATTTTGCGGCCAACAAAGGTTATGGTGGGTTCCGGCGTCTTACTACCACATAAAAACCAGCGCTCTATGTTACAAAATTGCTGCAGGCATGGCTTGTTATCACTACTGCTGTTACCGGCATTTATCACTACCGCCGTATGGGCCCAGCCGGTTCAATACCCGCCTGCGGCCCAGGTAGCGCATGATTTTAAAACCCTCCTGCAAAGGCCTAAGTTGGATGTAAAGCCTTCTCTGACTTCCATGACCACCGATTCGGTAGGGATGGAAAAAGGCTTTCTTGACCTTTACGGTCCCGCAATAGAACGGATCCCGCTTCTTATTTACAAACCGGTGGGTACTGCCGGTAAGCGGCTTCCCGCTGTAATTGTGCTCCACGGCACCGGCGGCAATAAAGACGAGGCGGCTGTTAAGGATATCCTGTACCGCCTTACGAAAACCGGTATGATAGGTATCGCCATCGATGCACGCTATCATGGCGAGCGGGTACCCGGCGGCGGGCGTTCTTCCAAAGCCTACGTGGAAGCCATCGTCCACGCCTGGAAGAATACCGATACGGCCCACCAGGAGCACCCGTTTTTCTTTGATACGGTAGCCGATCTATGGGCGCTGACAGACTACCTTGTCACCCGGCCGGATATAGATGCCACCCGTATTGGCATGACTGGTATATCCATGGGCGGGATAGAAACCTGGATGGCTGCTTCCGTAGATACACGTATAAAATGCGCTGTGCCCATTATTGCCGCGCAAAGCTTTCAATGGTCGCTGGACAATGACCGCTGGCAGGGCCGTGCCCATACCATCTGGGCCGCGCACCAGCAGGCCGCTGCCGATTTGGGAGATACGGGCGTCAATAAAAAGAATGTAAAAGCCTTTTGGGATAAATTGTTGCCGGGTATAACCGGCGAATTCGATTGCCCTTCTATGATCCGGCTTTTTGCCCCGCGTCCACTGCTGCTGCTGAGCAATGAAAAAGACCAGAACTGCCCGCTGCCCGGCGCGGAACGGGCGTTTAGCGCCGCCCGCGAAGCCTACCGGTTAGCCCGGGCGACAGACAAGCTGGAGATAATCGTCACGCCCAACGAGCCGCACCGCCTCCTGCCCGACCAGGTAAAGAGGACGGTGGCTTTTTTTGCCCGGTGGCTTTGAAAATACCGCTGCTGGTCAGCCACCTACATTGATATGCTGCATAATCATATATGTTTATACTTAGTGGTGGATTATTTATAAAATAATATACGCGCGAGGCCAAAAACGGCTTGCCGGCAGTCCTTATCTTTGTCATTCGCGAGCAGTTGTATACCCCTCTTATTTCCAAAAACTCACTCTGGCAGTAGCGATAACCCTTAGTAATTAAATTCAACGTTTTGCATACCAACGAACATTGGCATGAACTGTCTATGCTTTTTTGAGCAGCCAGCAGTAAAGCATGTCTTTATTAAAAACTCAATTGTATGCCAACCTTTTCCTTTACAAAAAATCAGGTGCCCCTACTGGCCGGCCGGTCGACGGCAAAAGATTCTTCCAGTCTCCCGGTGGCCATGCCTGCCGTTTACCAGGGTGATGCCGGCACCGTTTTTCAGAGCGACATCCCATTGAAAGCGTTTTCTGTTATCTCGCGTTATTATATCGTGGAGAAAGAAAATGCGTTGTTTCGTTTCGATACACCGGGCCACCCGGTGGTTTTCCAGGCCAATATGCTTGGCGGTCATGTTACCCGCCTGCCTGGTGATGGCGACAGCCTGCTTCTGCAGGGGCAGTTCCAGCTTTCCTTCGACCCTTCGATGAGCCGAACGGAGCATTTCAAAAAAGCAGGGCACTATCATATCATTTATATAGCGGTGCCGCCGGCTTTTATTGAAAAACTGGCGGGTATAAACAAGGATATGGACAGCTTCCTCTCCGCCGTCCGCGAGAACAGGACGGCGCTGTTAAGCCTTTTGCCCGGCGAACTATCGGTGGAGATGATGGCCATAATAGGGCAGGTAACGGAGCCGCAACTACCGCTTGCGGAAAGTGAATCCCTGTTTTACTGGCAGATCATGGAACTGCTTTTCCTGGCGGTGGATCAAATGGGTTCCGATGCCGGGTTAAAGGCCTTCAACCGGTCGGCTGGCTTTCAGCAGCAGATCGAGGAAACGGCCGCCTGGCTGTTGAACCACCTCGATGAATACAAAAGTATCCGGCGGCTGTCAAGAAAAGTGGGCATTAATATGTATAAGCTGAGCCAGGGTTTTAAACAGCGGTATGGTGAGGGGGTATACGAATTTGTAACGCGCGCCCGTCTTGAAAAAAGTAAGCAGCTGCTCACGCGAACCACCCTTGACCTGCAAATGATAGCAGAAGAAATCGGGCTGCCTTCTGCCTCTTTCTATAAAATTTTTAAAGAGTTTACCAGTCTTACGCCGGCCAGTTACCGGCAGAAGTACAGGCCGGAAAAAAGATCGGCCTGAGTTGACGGCAGTCAAATATGGTCTTTTTTGCAGGAATTACGGGTACCTGCCAGCGCATTTTTGGGCCGAACGTGGTAAGTGTAACCTAATAGATTATCATCTTTTAGGCGTCCCCGCTGAACTTTCCAGCTATCTTGCTGCGTATATACTCCCGGCCCCTGCTCGTGTTGAGCCCCCCAACCTGGTTGGCTCTTATGTTGTTCCGGATAATATTTTTTTGAATATGTATGCTGTATTTGATTGATTATAAAATGAATACAGGTTGAATGATTTTATATTCGTATTTGCCCCCTACAGAAAATACGTGGTTGCTAAACCGTATTTTATGCAGAATTATATAAAATATCCTACTTTTAATCCGGCTATTATTCCTTCCTCCTATACAGACGTTTTGCTTGCTATTCATGAAAAAATCGTCGTCAGGCTATAACGTGTACCGAATCTTACCGCTGATTATACTTGACCTGGTCTATACATAATTTGTATCGGAATCAGTTCATATTACAATGTCAACATGCCCATGAAACAGGACACTCCTGCAGAAAGAATGCTTGTACAACGATTTGCCGAAGGCGATGGAAATGCCTTTAGGGAGATTTATGACCGTTATGCGGAGGCCCTGGCCCTGTTTGCCAATACGTATACTTCCGATGTGGAAGATGCCACCGATATTACACAGAATAGTTTTGAGGCGTTGTGGCTCAGGCGTGCACAGTTTACGAGTCTTTTTGGTATTCGTGGATTTTTGTGGCAGAACACGCGGTTTGCCTGTTTAAATTATCTTGACCGCAAGCTGGTGGTAAGGCGATCCGAGAAGGAGTTGTCGCACCGGCCGCAGTCGGAAGAGCCGGTTTTTGAAAAATACGATATGCAGGTCAAAATATTTTCCGAGCTGGTGCGGCAGGTGCGGGCTCTTCCTCCTGCCCGGCGGGAGGTATTTGAGCTGGCGTTTTTTAACCGGCTGAGTGATGAAGAGATAGCTGAAAGGTTGAAGATTGCCCAGGCCACGGTACGCAGCCACAAGCGCATGGCGCTGGATGTGCTCAGGGAAAAAATGGGTCCGTATAAATTCGAGGCGGCGCTGGCATTTATTCTGCTGGCGGCCGAGCAAACCATGCAGGTCAAAGAGGCCATTCAATTGCGATAGCTTGTTTATATTACCCGTTTGTATAGTTGGTATTTGTATCTTCTTTCTGTAATCCCGTCTTTTATTAACAGTGGTGGCAACTATTTTAAAATTTTTTCGAAAAACAGTTGCACAAAATCCAATGCTTCCTTTTTTACTGTTACCAAGGTTTTATTAAATTATTATTTTTTTATTACCGGATTGATTAAAGGTTAGGCTCAAATAAAAAACCCACCGTCCATTGAAGTGGAGCAGGTGGGCAAGCCAATTGGTTTTGCGCAAAACCAGCTGGCAGGTATGGGCTAACCCAAAGTCAATTCATACCGTGAACGTCCTTATTAATTAACCCACAACAACAAAGGTATGCCATTACCAAGGCTTTGCCAACCCCCATTCCGTATGCCGGGGGTTGTAACCAAAACATTACTGGTTATGAGGTTAACCACCGTTTTAGTAGTTCTCGCCTGCCTGCAGGCAAATGCCAGGGGATTTTCGCAGAATGTGACCTTAAAGGTTACCAATGCGCCGTTGGCGGAAGTGTTTGGTAAGATAACGGAGCAAACGGGGGTTAATTTTATGTATTTTAAGGGGCAGCTCACGGGTGCAAAGCCGGTAACGTTAGATTTTACCAATACCCCATTAAGTAAAGTACTGGATGTTTGTTTTGGGGGACAACCTTTTACCTTTTCGTTTTCTGCGGATGATAAAGTAGTTGTTATAAAAGAGAAAAGTGAAGCGAGGAAAACCGTTGCCTCTGATCCAATTCGTGTCAAAGGTACCGTTATTAGTGATAAGGGTGAGCCTGTTGCCGGGGTTGCTGTTCAAATAAAGGGAACTAACAGAGTAACAACTACCAACGAAAAAGGAGAATTTGAAATTGAAAATATCCAGGATGATGCAACTTTGATCTTTCTGTCTGTTAATATGGAAAGAAAAGAGCTTGCCATTAATGGGAGAAAGGAATTACGGGTTGAGTTACGATTAAAAATTGCTGAGTTGTCTGACGTTGCTATTACAGTTAACAACGGGTATCAGCAATTAAATAAAGCAAGATTTGTTGGGTCTGCTGCTAAGTTGGATAGTGCAAATTATAGTCGTAGGTCGGGCGTAGATATTATTGGGCGTTTGGATGGAACGGTGCCGGGAGTATTATTCAGCAAAAATGGAAATGGTGTCCCTCTTCAGATTCGTGGAATAAGTTCACTGGGTATGCAAGGCAATGCCAATGCGTGGACTCCCTTGATAGTGGTTGACAATTTTCCTTTTTCAGGGGATATTAATTCTTTGAATCAAAATGATATTTTGGATATCTCTGTTTTGAAGGACGGTGTTGCCGGGTCGATGTGGGGTGTACGCGCGGGAAACGGCGTAATAGTAATCACCACTAAGAAGGGCAAATTCAATCAACCGCTTCGGCTGGGATTCAGTAGTAATATTTCTGTCACTGATAAGCCGCGTCTATTCTACTACCCACAAATGAGTAGTAGCGATTTTATTGATATTGAACAAAATTTATTCGCGAAGGGATTTTATGACAATGCTATTTTAAACCCTAACAAAAACGTTTTATCGCCGGTTGTAGATATTCTTGACAAAAAGAGAAAAGGATTAGTATCTGCAATCGACGCAGATACAAAAATAAATGCTTTACGGGGATTGGATGTTCGCGATGATCTTGGAAAATATATTTACCAGAAAGCCGTTGCCCAGCAGTATTACCTGAATATGAGTGGGGGAAGTAGCAATTTTAACTATGTGCTTTCTGTCGGCTATAATAACTTTTTGAATAACATAAAGAAGAGTAAACCGGATGAGCAATACACACTGCATTCCGTCAACATATACCGGCCCGTTAAAGATTTGGAATTTGAAGTGGGGCTAGATCTTACCAGGATTTCTCAAAGAAGCACAACCTTTGTATATCCAATTCTTCCAGGTGCAGGGAAAAGTAGTATTTATCCATATGCGCAACTTGCTGATGCGCAGGGAAACCCGTTAAGTGTTCCAAAAAATTATTCTACAACATATGCTGATACAGCAGGAGGAGGTAAGTTGCTAGACATGCATTATAGCCCCCTTGCTGAGTTAGACTATGTGGATAATGTAAGTATCGCCAAAAATTCGGTGATAAATTTCAGAGCATCATATCGGTTTACTGATTGGATTAAGTTGGATGTATTATATCAGTTTCAAAATCAGTCTACAAACCGAAAGGCGTTTAACAGTGTAGAAACCTACAGTACGAGAAGTTTGATAAATAGCTTTACTAATTTATCGCAAACAGATCCATCTTTAAGAAATCCGATACCAATTGGAGGGATTTTGAATGTGGATAACTCGGAAATTTCTAATCATAAAGCACGGGCTCAGTTGAATATCAATAAAACATGGCACTCAAGACATGAACTGTCTGGTCTGGTAGCCGGAGAAATAAGCGAGAGTAATGGCTACTCTGGTTCGAATATTTTGTATGGGTATGATAATACTACCGGATCGTATGTATCCAATATTGATTATAAAGCAAATTTTACCTT